>Ga0316222_1000820_pt1 | contig 43628 bp, 62 predicted proteins | sample TBH18011metaG_FD_206008 | JGI IMG/M metagenome (GOLD analysis project Ga0316222, IMG submission 206008) | Freshwater microbial communities from Trout Bog Lake, Wisconsin, USA - TBH18011 | ecosystem: Environmental > Aquatic > Freshwater > Lake > Hypolimnion/Profundal zone | place: USA: Wisconsin... | reverse complement strand
CGGCCGTCTTGACCAAGATGGCCCTGTCGGACTCCTTGGCAGCCACCGCATCCTCGGGGCCGACTACGCTCTGGCTCATCACGCGCTTGGTCATCTTGCTGTCCATCCATTCCGTCCTGGCTCACCGCAGCGGCTCGCGCTCACACCACGTCGAGCGCGATCCGCAGCGGCACCTCTTTCCCTCCGTTCACTTGGCAGTTCTCCCGGCGGGAATGGCGGCACGTGCCCCGCCCAAGGGCCGACGCTCCTGACGGGACCTTCGGTCCGCCTTGACCAAGCGTTCCTAGAGGCGGACTGGCCCCCTTCCCTTCCCTTTCAGGGCCAGTCCTAGTCCCCGCGCACGCATGCAAGCCCTCAGATGGCCCCTGCTTTCGGTTTCAGTTTCGCTTTCGCTCAAAGCCTATCTAAGTACGCCGATTTCAGAAGTGCCAAAACCAAAACTGAATTCAGAACTCGCCAAGGCAGGCCCCCAGGTCCGGATCCAACCACGCCGCCCGACCCATTTTCACTTTCGCTTTCGGTTTTTCCGTGCGATACCGCAACTCGAAACCGGAAATGCACCATGGCCGAGCCCGTCACCCCTGATGCGAAACCGCCGCCCTGCCCGCTCGGCTGGAAGAGATACAGCCCCGACGAGGTCGATCCGCCAACGTGGCTCATCGAAGACCTCATACCCGAGCGCGCCACCGTCGGCTTCTACGGCATCCCAAACAGCGGCAAGACGTTCCTGTCCCTCGACTGGGCACTGGCCATAGCAACCGGCCTTCCTGCCATGAACGGATTTAAAAAAAGCAAGGCAGAGGTCGGAAGCGAAAAGACGCCCGGCAAGGTCGTCTTCGCGCTCGCCGAAGGCGTCATGGGTCTTAACCGACGCATCAAGGGATGGATGTCGCACCACGGCAAGACGGACAAAGAAGGCCAGGATCTTCTTGCCGATCGCCTCTTTCTCCCCCCCGGCGACTTCAAATTTGACAGCCAGGCGGACTATGACACGCTCATGCGCGGCATTGAGGCCAACAGGTGCGAAGACCTCAGCCTGCTGATCCTCGACCCCCTGGCCTCCTATATGACCGGGGACGAAAATTCCGCTCAGGACATGCAAAAAATCGTCAATGCCATGCGTCGCGCAACCGACCGCTTCGGCTGCTCGGTTCTGGTCGTCCATCATGCCGGCAAAAGCGCCTGGTCGAGCGAGAGAGGCTCCTCGGCCTTTCGCGGCGGTGTCGACACACTGCTGTGCCTGTTTGAGGACCCGAAAACCAAAGCGCTTTCGCTCGAGACGGACAAACAACGCGACGCCGACAAATACCGCAACATCCCGCTCATCTTGCACCGGATACCTGATCTGGGCGAAGACGGCACGCCGCTGCTCAACGACGACGGCAGCCCGCGCATCATCAGCCGAATCCCCATCCACGATGAAAATCGCCAGCGCCGCACCGACGCCCAACACGCCGCTATAGAGGCGGCCCAGAAGGCGGCATTGAATCCGCCAGAGGCCGCAGACGGCACCTCCGCCACCCCCAGGACCGACAAGCGCGAGCTACGCAAGGCCGACCGGGTCCAGAAAGTCCTGGAACGCATCCAGGAGATCCTAAACAGCCCGGACAAACCCGCCGACGGCTTCGTCCGCTTCAAGGCCATTTTTTCCGCGTTCGAGCACGTCACCGAGCGCGGCTACAAACGGGCCGGCATCGAGGACGCCCTCAAAGAATTGATCGAGGCAAAGGTCTTGGCCGAAGGTCCGATCGACAACAAGCAGCACACCTACGCGCTCACCGGCCATCCCGGCAAAGCCGAAGCCCCCGCAGGCGACGTCGCTGCAGGGCAGGCCGACAGCACGAAAGGCGGAGCTAATCCGACGACGCCACCAGGCGAAGCATCGGACGCGCCATAGCCTCTTGGCCGATCTCAGTGCCCAGAAAGCGCACCAGCGCCTGATCGCCGCCCCCCTCGACTGCGGCCACGCGCCGGAGCGCGCGGTGAATGCCTTCAATCAAGGACGGCACCTGCTCGATCGGCACATCCCTGCGCGACGCGAGGTAGGCCACAGCGACGCGTGCGGACAGCGCCACCATCGCCGGCGGCGGGGATGCGGGGGCTTGAGTGCTCGCGCCGCGGGGCATGGTGCGTCTCCGTCGGGATGGAACCAATCAAGAGCATACCATCATCGAAACAAGAACGCCAAAGCCGAAACGGCCTATCCGACACGGAGGATCGCGTGCAGCCAAACCCAGCACCTCAGGCGCCGCCACCATGCTGCCCGCCCAGCACACACCGGCATCCTCGAAGGCCCGCGCAGATGATCGATGGGGCGCCCTACGGCGCCGGGGGGCAGCCGCAGAGCAGCCAAGCCAACGAGGATGGGTCTGTCCGGCGTGCTCGCCGATCGCAACCCACATCAGGGACGCAGCGTTCCTGAAACCCCGATCCGCCACCGCGAACACTGTGTGGATTACCAAAGGGTTCGGCATCGATGTTCCACCAAACCAGGCCTCGATTTGGCCCCGTTCCCAATACCCCGAGGGCGGTTCAGCACATTGGAGACAGGGCCTTTGAGGCTCCCGATCGGAGGCGGCAGCGCCTGCGTTCCCAAAACCCCGATTCGTCGAAGTACGAATCTGTTGGATTCAAGACTCTACGGGAACTATTTCGACTCGAATCACGGCCAGCGTTCCCGAAACCCCGCGCCCAAAACGTACGATTTCAACAGGTTAGCCGACTTCGATTTCGACTTTGCCGACGGCCATACCCGCCGCCTTCTCGGTCAGCGGTCGCCGCTTGTCTTTGCGCGAAGGAAAGCGGAAGGCGGGGTGCGACGTATCGAGCAGATTGCGCCGAATCATATGGACCGCTTGGTCGCCACCCTCAGTCTTCTCGACCCACTCGAGGTGATATTCCGGCAGCCTGTCTTCCTCGACGAGCTTCTTTAGCTCGAAGCGGAAGCGGCGAAGGGGGCTTTCAGAGCCGCTCTTCTCATAGAGCGTGCCGACCGTGCACGACCACCCGTTCTTTTGATGGCCGGAGTGCTTGCGAGCGACTCGGTACAGCCAGCGTTCCAGCGCGCCAGAGATGAGGAAATAATCGGGGTGCAGGCTCAGCACGCCGCCTTCTTGGACAACGCCGTCGAAGAGCCATTTGGACAGTGTCAGGGTCATTCCCCGGCTCTCTCCCGTCTTCTCATCGACGTCGTCCGTCCAGGCGTCAAGCCAGGAGAACGTCGCTTCCTTGCGGCGCCCGACCGCCCGGATGTTGGTTTTGATGCCCGTATGCTTGAGCCGGTCGAGGGCCCCGCGAAGCTCCTGGTAATCTCGCCCGCCCGTGCCGCGGCGAATGGACCGAAGAAGGTCGTATGGCTGGAAATGAATGGTCTGCGACAACGGCTCGTTTCTGCCCGTGCGCTGCATTTGCTCGGTAAGGACACTGGCTGCCCAAATCAGCAGGTCAGCATCATAAATCGTCGCCATCCCAAAATCCTGGTGCGGCTGCACCTTGACCCAAACGCTCGCATCAGGACTCTGATAGTCGATTGGTTTGATCCGCTTCCGCTTCGCCAGCGCAAAAAACGGCCGCTCCATGACCTCACGCTGATCGCGCAGAGGCAGGTCCGTGATGTAGGGCACGAACAGGTCGAATTGGAGGTCGGCTTTGCAGGAGCGCATCGGGGTTTCGGGAACATCTGGCATAACGTTGAGGATGGGCAGTATCCTAACCGACCTGTCCCCGTTGGTCTAATTGGATCCCTCGGGGTTTCGGGAACGCCCCTTCTCCGGGGTATCGGGAACACCCCGCCTGTGGAAGTCCTCGGGGGAACGGGAACGCAAAGTGGCGGGGTTTCAGGAACAGCCCCTCGGGGGAACGGGAACAAAAGCTCGTGGTATCAGGAACAGCCACCCCTTTCGAAAGCCAGGCAGGCCGCCACTTTCGGGCACATTTCAATACCCCTAACTGTGTAACCTAGATTCTCTAACAAAGAGTCCTTTAACGCCGATTTGCTGTGGACAACCACCCCAGCACGAGACCACGACTGTTCTCAAACCCAACCGTTCGAGCTGGCCAACACGACAGTTGCTCTCCAACAAGGACGACGGAAACCTCCTGCCGACGCCTTGCCAGATTGCAGCGGGCCGTAGACTTCAGACCCGGGATAGTGTCAGAATCCCTGCGACGCGCACCTTGAAGCCCTTGCATTGGAGGATACCGTGCTCTTCGCGGTCCAGCTCGCGGCCGACAACGACACCCTCAACCACCACCGGGTCTACCGCATGGAGGTCGCGCTCGACCTGCTGGGCGACGTGCTCGTGACCATCTCCCACGGGCGCAGCGGCCGCTTGCTGTCGGCCCGCACCATCCCGGTCGAGAACGTCGAAGCCGCACAATCGCTCGTGCGAGCCAAACTCCGCCGGCGGGCATCGGCGCCCAGACGAATTGGCTGCTCGTATCGCATCACCGACTTGGCCGCCGTCGACGACCCCGCGCCGTGGTTCCTCGACGCTGCCGCCCAACGGCGCCTGGCCAACACCTAACGCTCTTTCTTCCAGGAATACTGGCCGGCCGGCGGGTCGGCTTCGACAGCGATGTCTACCACAACGAATGAGCCCCGTCGGAGGACGACGTAGCGCCGACTCGTTCCCACCGGAATCCGCGCTGCTGGGCGGGTGTCTCCACCGATGATGTAGGCATTGCCCGGAAAGAGCCAACCCAGCGAACTCTCGGTTAGGGTTGGAAGGCCATCAACGGCCACAATGCGATCGCCGAGCAAAATCCCCGCCTTTTCAGCGGTCGACCCCACGGCCAGCCAAGCCACCCTAAAGCCCGGCCGCGACTGGCGAACCATGACCCCAAGCCAGCCTTCCTTCTCGACCAGCGGCCGCGCGGCCATGGTGGAGAGCTTGGCTTCGACCTGCGCTGGCGACAGTGCGTGAAGGCGAGGCAGCTCCTGTTCGAGCCACGCCGCTTTCTCGGCAACGGGAGCCTGGTCGGTGGAAACGGATGACGGTTCGGACTCGCCGCCGATTTCTTCGCGAATGGCTTCGACCACCGCTTTGAGCCAGCCCAAAACCCCAATCCCGCCGGCGGCCGCCTGGGGTCCAGCAGTGGCCGGCTCAGTGGATTCGAAAAGGGACGTGCGCGCGTCCTCACGCCAGGGCTGGACAGCGCCAATCCCCCGCTCGTATTCGGCCTCGGCCTGGCCAAACTCATGCTCCGCTTTCTGCATCATGCTCTCCACCGCTGTCCAGCATCGAAGATGGGCGCCGCCCGCCGCCGAGGTGCAGCCGGCGCGGACACTCAGAGCTTCCCTAGGACTGCCAAGATCAACGCCAGAACGAACGACCAGAGGAGAATCTTACCTGGGCTCATCGCCACCTCCACGAATTGCCCGGCACAAGCGCTCGGACCGGAGGAATATGGGCTCTTCCCCAATCACGCCTGCGGCTGCCCAAAGCCGCCCTTCGAGCCCGTCGACCACGCCACAGCCTCATGCCGCAAGGTCCCCGGACCGCCGCAAGGAGAGTCCGATCAGGCGAGGGGAAAATGCTGGGCGCGAAGCTCGGCAAGGCAACCTTCAAAAAGGCCGCGCTCCACGTCGCTCATGCGGGCCACGCGCTCCTCAACGGCGCGGGTGACGCGTCCGACGGGGATGACGATGACCTTGGCATGCACGCACTCCACGAGGAATTGCGCCCCCGCGATGACTTCCGGATCGTTGGATGCCAGGACCTTGTTGGCAAGCTGGACATCGGTGCGCAGGGACAGGCGTGCGAAGTACAAAAGCATCACCCCACGCAGCACGCCGGCGGGCAATGCCACCCCCAGAGCGCACCCTCCCGCCACCGCCAAGGGCGGAAGCCCCGCCAGGATGGCCCACACACCGGCGGCCACGCCACATGCCCCCGCTGGCGCCCACAGCGCCAGATGACGAAGAACGAACCCCATGCGACCCCCCATGCGACCCCCCCTTTCTTGCCCAGAAAGTACATGGGGTGCTGCCGCCGGTCTTGAGTAGCCCGATGGTTGCAGTTTGGACCTGGAAATGGGCCGTTTGCGCCCGATATACAGATCAGGCAAACAACCGTAGGAGCCAAAACAGCATGCCCGACGTCTTGACCATGAGCTCGAGCGAGCTGCGTGCCGTCATGGCGGACCTGTATCCAGGCATGGATTGCCATGCCGGACGACGCTTCAACGAGGAGGCGCCCACGGCGCGTCAGATGCTCGAAGCTGGCCTTCCGGTCCCCCGCCGCACCCTTACCAGCTGGCTTGACCCAAGCGATGAGCGGTCTCCGCCGCCGCATACCGCCGTGTTCCTGCGCGCGGCCCAGAGGACGGCCGCCGCCCTGGATTTGGCCTCGCGCCCACTGGGGACGCGGATTGCCGATCGGATGGCCGATCTCGTCTCCGGCCGGCATTGACAGCAGTTCCTTGCAGGTGGCGGGCAAGAGCCCGCCCAATGCTTCGCCCGCGCGGCCAAGCAATCCCCAAGAAAAACTATAGACGCAACATAGCACGGCCGCCTCAAAGTCGCGAAAAGCGCAGAAAGCCGCCAGTATTGAGCGTTTTTTAGTGCCGAAGGGCTACCAATAGGGCACATTGTGCCTATATAGAGTGTGTGGGCGACGCGAGGGGCGACGCCGGAACGAACCGAAGGATGGACGCCATGACCACCATCACCCTCTCCAACAGCGGCAAGCTCACCTCCGCCACCATCCTCAACCGCGCCGACCTTCGCGTCAGCGTTCCGGCCTACAAGGCGGCCTGGCTCGGCATCGAGCTCACCGGACCGCACCTGGGCGCCTCGTCCCTGCTCCTGACCTTCGCCGCCCCGGTTGCGTCGCACGTCCTGGACGCGCTCAGCACGGCTCGCCAGACGGTCCTCACCGAGGGCAGCCGACTCGACCGGACACGCTTCTTGCGCCAGCTCCCGCTCACCTCCGGCCAGACCCTGGAAATCGGCGCCTCTGGCCAGGGCGTTGTCCTCACCTTGCGTTCGCCCATGGATTACCTTTCGCCGACCGATGGGCCCGTCCAGGTGGTCCTCGGCCCGAGCGACGCCGACAAGGTCGCCACCCTCTCGCGGCTGTCGATGGAGGAATACCTGCCGGACGCGTCCGAGCGCTCGCTCAACACCCTAGCCCTGGCCTCCTCAAACGCTTGAAGGCGGCCGAGAGGCCTTGCGTGCAGCCGTTGGCGGCCCCGCAGAAGCGGGTTCGGGAGCAAGACCCGGGGCATCGCACCACGCCAGAATCCGCCGCGGCGTGCGGCAAGGACAAGGTCGGAGGACACCATGAAGATCACAGACAACATCGCGCAGTCCATTGCAGCGACCAAGGAGCAGACGGCGCGCGCACTCGTCGCCGGTGCCCGCCGCATGGCGGAAGTCGAGGCCGCGCGCGGAATCAAGGCCTCCTTCTCCGACATCTTCCGCGACAAGTTCATAGACCTCACCGAGCGCCTGTCGCCCACCAAGTGGGAGCGCTCCGACCGCCTGGACATCATCCGGCGCGCCCAAGAACTCGCTGGCGCCACGGCGCGAGCTGCGTGAGGGGCCATGGGAATCCTCATCACGTTCGCAGCGGGGATTGCAGTCGGCGTCCTCCTGCCCCTGGCCTTCAAACCCCAACTCCGCGCCCCAAAGAGCACGGCCGCCCGAAGGGCGCGTGCCTGAGAGGAGGTGGTCAAATCTCCGGCCGGCGCGGTTAGCCGGCACCCAGACGCGGTTGCCGCGGGCAACCCATACTCCAAAGAGAGGCATCGGCGCCGCCTGCGGGCGGCGTCGGCGTTGAAAGACAAGCCGCCAGGGTGCGGCTGGCATCGAAGGAGGGGCGGGGCATGCGAATCGACAAGAGCGCGGATACGGGATCGACCTGCGCGGCGAAGCAAGACGGTGGGGGCACCGCCGACGGGCCGGCCAACCCGGCAACCACCGGCTTTCCCCGCCTCCGGCCCGGCCAGATGATCACGATCCGCGCCATCGACGGCAAGACCTACTGCGGGATTTTTGGCAGCAGCACCACCACCCACATCGCCATCACCGATGGCCCCCTCTTCCACGTCATCCCCTTCACGGGGATGGACACCATGTCGATCGCGGCCTGACATCGGTCGAGGTGAAATCCTAGGCCCGGAAGCGTCCTGCTCCCGGGCCTTGGCCGTTACGGCCGGCAAATAGGGCTGGGGCCGTGGCGGCACCTATCCGCCGGCGCGACACGCAGGCAAAGGAAGCGGCCGCCGGCCGCAACAGGCGGCTTGGATCTGCCGCCACCATGCCGCGTCTGTCTCGGAGACGATCTTGGCGGCCGGCGCGTCGCCGGCGATAAAGCGGGCCGTGCGCTGCCGGCTCGGGCTCGTCCAGCCCTCCCCTCCCCGCGCCTCGATGAGTTCCCAGCGCGAGCGCCACAACGACACGCGGCGAATCGGGTCGGCCTCGTGCATCGCCTGGACGCCAAGCGCAATCTCCTTGTTGGCGCCAAGAACCATGCGGCCGCCGCGGCTAGCCGGCATAAGGAGCAGAACACCGCGCGCTTCCAGCGCCCAGGACAGAAAGGCGGTCGCCGCAACCTGGCGATCGCTCCACTCTGCCCCCTGCGACGGGTCTCGCAAGAATTTCGGCAAGAGGACGCCGTCTGGCAGCTCGTCGAGGCCAAGGGAGCCGGCGAGGTTTGCCGCGGCACGCTCTATTTGGTTGAAGGCCGAAAACGACGACGCCACCGCCTCCCGGAGGCGGTCAAGGGCCGGAAGGAAGACGGCCGGCCGCAGCGAGAGCATCGGCTCGACCCGGGCGGGGAGTTGGATATCGCACGGCAGCGATTCGATGAGGATTTGCATCAACGGCTCCTTCCTTTATCGCGGTCGCCCTCGTGGGTCGGCGCCAGGCCAAGACCCTTCTCGGCGCGGTCGACCGCGTGGATAGGGCCTGGCTCGATGTCCTTGCTCGAAACGACCAAGGCGATGCCCATCTGCCCACCCGACGGCATCTCACGCTCTGGCGAAGGCCCGGTCGGAACCAGCGCCGCACGAGCAACTTCCAGCGCGGACTTGAAATCCAACGACTCCATAGCTGACGGCTCGAGCGGCTCGACCGCCACCGGCTTCGCGCCGCCGCGCGGGCCCAGAACGAAGGCCTCCCGGTGCTTTGCTTTGAATGGATAGCCCTCCATCCGTTGAAGAGAGATCACGCAAGGACGTCCGAGGGCCGCCTGGCTGGCGAGGGTGCCGGCGATGTCGGCCTTCCTCGCAAAGGCAACCTGTATAGCCGAGCCGTCGGAAAACAACGCGTGGCCGGTCCAATGGTTGTACCCAGCCGACCCACAATCGCGGTTCGTCAGATATAAGCTCTTCCCATGGAGCTCGGAACGCACATTAACGGGCATGGACATAGGAAGCTCCTACGGTTCGAGGGGATCAGAATATGGGATTGCCCTACCGGCTTTTGCCTCGGTCCCGATCGGCCTCGTGTGTCGGCGCCAGGCCCAGGGACCGCTCTGCAACGTTGATGTCGTGGATGGGGCCGGGATCGATCGAGGCTGAGGGAACGACCAGGGCGAGGGTCGGACCCTCGGCCGGCGGCTGAACCCAGCACGGCTCCGTAGCGGACGCCAAGTGTTCCAGCCGCTCGTGCGAGCTAACTTTGCTCATGCGCTCATCCACGGCATTGAGTAGTAGGGAGTCAACGACGTTGCCGGAACGCTCGAGTTCGGCTTTGAGCAGGACGACCATTCGGTCCGAGAGAGAGTTGCCGTAGATGACCATCCCCGCCGCATGCTCACGCACAGCCTCGCACGGATCCGCCGCGAAGACCGTCAGCGCCTTCACGAAGGGAACATCCCCCGCCTGCCCCGCGTAGGCGAACAGTCTAGAGACTGCCGCCTTGCGCACCTCCGCCGAGGGATCCTCGAACAGAGTGCGACATTGCTCGGAGGTCAAATCGATGTCGCCTTCACGCGCCAGTGCACCCCGCGTAAACGGATTCGGACTGTAAAGAGCCGCATCAACGACTGCCGGATGCTCCGGGGTAAGAAAAACGGAACTCTCCATGCAATCACGAACGACCCTCCTTCCTGCGGGCAGAGAGAAGACTTGAATGGCAGTGCCAGCATCCAACGTGTCGCCGTCCATTCCACGCGCGGCTTTGACTCGATCCCAAAGCAAACATTCGTGGGCAAACGCTTGCTTCCATTCTTCGTCCTTGGAGGCAAACCACGTGGCATCGCCGGTGTATGTCTCTCTTTTCGTGCTGACCTTTAGCTCGTTGCACAAGGTGGCGGCCACCTGCGGGTCAATCCGCCCATCGCCGAGACACGCATAGACTTCGCGAAACACCTTCCTCTGCTCGTCGTGGTCGGCTGTCGTGAATGCGGCCTCCACGCACCCAAGAGCGCGACGGTTTAGGTCCTCCGTGCTGCCCTTCGAGATGGAATCCTCGACGTGCCGGCAGAATGCCTCGACCTCTACCTCGAACGCCACATCCGGATCACCGTCCATAAAGGCCTCCCGCCGCTCGGTTGTGCACCACGCCGAAACCAAGGCGCCGGTAGAGAAGATGGGCCGAAAGAAGATTTTCCGTCCGCCAAGCCGCTCAACGCCCTCTCCCCCTGTCGCGGTCGACCTCGTGCATCGGCGCCAGGCCGAGGTCCTTTTCTGCGCGGCAGACGGCATGGATGGGGCCGGGCTCGACGTCCCTGCTCGAGACGACCATGGCGAGCACCAGCGCGTCCGACAGCCGCGTGCCCTGATTTGACGCCACGGCGACAACCGACTCCCCTGGGCCCTCGACCGCGCGTTCTGCTGCCCTGAACCGAAGAGCCTCGGCCTGGCGTTCGGGAACGGATTCCAGCCGGAACCAGGAGGTGTCGCCGCGTTCTGCCGCCTCGAGCCACTGCACCCGCTTGGCGGCATCGGCTGCAACGGAAGAGAAGGCCTTCCCGTCCGGATCGAAGGCGAGATCGAGGGATGCGTCGTACGCGCGGGCGGCGACATTCCGAGCCCCTTCGATCGTCGGAGCGTCGAGGTAGGCCTTCCTCGCGTCGAGGTAGGACGACGCGGCCGGCCGGCCGGCGTGGGCCGCCGCCAAGTCGAGCCCGCTGTCCCTGCCGAGCGCTGTGCCCTTGCGCGCGGCCGTGATCGCCGCCCCCTCGTCCGCGACGCTGCGGGCGGCATTTTCCCTCGCGCAGGCCGCCGCCTCCGTCGCCAAGCGGAAGGCCCGCGCATACGATGCCGGACGATCGGCCTCAGGAATGCACTTAGACCACGGATTGCCCGTTTTAGCCCAATAGTCGACGTAGGAGGCCGAGTCCTTCGAAACCGATTCCCCGCGCACAGACATCATCAGCGCCGCCGAGCCGAGCTCGGCCACCATCTCCTCTTCGGCGTACCTTCTGCTCGGACGGAGGTGGCACAGCGCCTTTATCTGTTCCTTCCTGACAAAAAACGGATCAGAGACATCCTCCCGTCCCGTATGCTGCGGACGCGCCAGGAAATGCACGGCTTCGTGAAATAATACCCTGCGCGCATCCTGCTGGAACTCTTCGCTCTTTCCCTTTCCAAGAAGGACATTGAACGAGCCGCTCGGTGCTTGGCCTTGTTCGTTGTAGCGCCGGATGCTCAACACCCCCATGGATGTTGCGTATCCTGCCGGCAATGGGGAAGGCACTGGTGTTCCTGAGAGCAACGCCCGCTTGAACGGGTTCGGGTTGGAAAGGGTTTGATTGACGAGCGTCCTGGGGTTGGCCGTCTGGCATCCTGTCGCCCGCTCGATGAAATCGATGTCGGCTACCGAAAGCCGGCGCTCAGGATTCTCTGAGTATACAACTCTCCCCCACCGCCCCGCTGGTTTGAGCTCGGCTGCCGCCTTGGAATAGGATGCCTCCAAATCCTCAGCAGACACACGAACCCCGAACTTCCTTTGCGCGGCGTCATTGGAGCGGACATCGACGCCGCTTTCCTCGGCCGCGCGCCGGAATTCCATCTTGCGAAGGCCGATCTCCTCGAGCAGGGATGCCATCGCGCCCTCACTGCCCGCGCACGACGGAAACCAGCCAATCCCGCCCCAGATCGGCGCCGTCGTGGTCGAAATCGGAGAGCAGGACATCCCGGCCTTCGAAGGCCGAAAGCGCGTCCGAAATCCCGTGCCCGTCGGTCGGGAACGTCCGACCGCCAACGCGCATCTCCACCCCGCCCGACGGGAGGATGACGACACTTCCCCGCGTCGTGCCCTCCAGGTCGCCCGGCAGGCCGGTGGCCAGCACGAGCATTTCTGTCCCGTCGCCCGTTATAGCCAGGGTCAGGCCGATTGTTCCGCCTGTGCCGTCCAACGTGTCGATCGTCATGGGTCTCTCCCGCTGCACACGCGGCCAGTGGCCGGCTCAGGCAGAAGATGGGATAGGAGTCGAAATCGCGGCCGCAGGTGAGTTCAGCGCCCTCTCACCCCGTCGCGGTCGACCTCGTGCGTCGGCGCCAGTCCGAAACTGTTCCCGGAGACCTATTCGAGACGCCGCCAGTGTGTAACGCCGGCAGGCATGATACCATCGCCCTTAATCAATTCAGATTCCAAGGAGTGAAGACTTTGAGCGACGTCGATTTGAAGGCACTGACCGCTGAAATTGTCAGCGCATACGTTGGAAGCAACCAGGTATCTGCCCGCGACCTGCCCGGCATCATCACCAGCATCCACGAGACCCTGGCCAGCGTCGATCAGGCGCCCGCCCCGGCCGAGGTTCTGACGCCCGCCGTCGCCATCAAAAAATCGGTGACGCCCGAGGCCATCATCTGCCTCGAATGCGGGCGCAGGCTGAAAATGTTGAAGCGCCACCTGAGCACCGACCACGACCTCACCATCGACGCCTACCGTGCAAAATGGGGCCTGGCTGCCGATTACCCCGTGGTCGCGCCCAATTACGCGGCCCACCGTTCGCAGCTGGCGAAGGACATCGGGTTGGGCCGAAAGAAGGCCGCCGAGTAGCTGCTCGAGGCAGACTGCCGGGGAAGGTATCGAATTCACGGACGCCGGCGCGCTCAGCGCCCTCTCCCCTTGTCGCGATCGGCTTCGTGCGCCGGCGCCAGGCCAAGACCCCTCTCGGCGCGGTCGACCGCATGGATTGGGCCTGGCTCGACCGAAGCCGAGGGAACGACCAGGGCGAGGGAAGGCTTGGCGGTGGCCGCTACGGCGCACGGCGCCAGCGCGCACCAGCGCGCCAGATCCTCGGCCGGCGTCCAGCCGGCGGCGGCGCGCGCCTGCATGTCCTGCTGCACGTCCGCCACCCACAGCGGCCGGAACTCCCGGCGGAATTCTGGATCGAGAACGGCGAGCTCGAGATCGGACAGTCGGCCCTCATTGTTATCGACCCGCCCCTGCGCGATGCGCTCGACCATGGCCTGCTCTTCGGAGCGGAAGGCCTCGATCTTGTCTTCGACAAGGAAGGGATATTCCAAGACCTCGTGCCGGCTGCACTCCGCCAAGGCCTCGTCGCGCATCTCCTGCGCAACCGCCGGGACAGATAGACCGCGCAATGTTGCGACGGCGTCGATCTCAGCGAATGCCTCGACGGCAGAAGCGCCCCCTTCCCGACGATGGCGAACCAGATTATCAATGCCGGACACAAACCGATCGTCCGGTTCCATGGCGAGGATTGCCGCGATGCGTCCTTGAACCGGAGCGCTTGGGTTCATTTCCGCTGCCGTGCGCGCCCAGATGTCTTCGTCTTGAAGCAAGACGGCGAGGACATCCGCAGAGCGTTCTGACCGTGCCGCCAAGCGCCACCGCACCGGCGCGGCCGGATCGAAGGCAAGCGCGATTTCCGCCTCTCGACTCAATGGCCCGCCGTATTGCGCGAGATGCTCCCTCACCGATTCCTCAGGAGATCGGGTCAGGACATCCCCGCACCGCGCGGAAAGTGTCTCGCTGCTGGCCATGGCCCTCTGGATATTGACCTCTGAACGGCCAAGCAGCGCCACCTCGAGGGCTGGCGTCAGCGAAACGTTCCGTCTCGCAAGGTGCACGGCGATCCATACGTCACCGGTCCGGGCAATGCGCACTGCCGTTTCCTCGTCCAAAGACGGGTTCCCCGCGGCCTTTTCGCACACCCTCACCCCCGCTGGATTGATCTCGTCCCTGTCTTTGAGCAGCTTGGCGAGGAGATCCGGCGGGCACTCCGACCACCCCGCCAGATTGCCCCGGACGAGTGGAAACCGTGAAGTGCACAAAAGCCTCGCGGTCTCGCCGTCGTGATCGGTGCGTTCGGAAATGGCCACCGCAACGTCCGGATCGCGATCCTGCGCAAGACGGAGAATGGCGTCCCTGGGCAGCGACGGATGGCTGGCCACCGCGTGGCGCAGCCACGTCCTCTCGTCTTTGGACAACGCCCGCAAAACATCGGGCGGCACGTCGCGGGCGACGGCCACGTACGAGCAGGCCTCCGCAGGCTTTTCCCACCAGATCCCCGGGGTGGGCGGCGCGGGCAGGCCTGGGAAGCCATGCACGGGGTCCTGGGCGTCCAACAGCGTGCAGAGTGCTTCGGCGTCCAGCGCACCCCCAGAGCCTTCCATCGCACGTGTCATCTCCGCCTCCTCGGTCGTCTGGAAGAATTTGGGAGCGGAACCAAAATCCGAGCGACCCGACCGCGCCTACCGGCTCATCCCCTTGTTTCTGTCGGCCTCGTGCGTCGGCGCCAGGCCAAGGACCTTCTCTGCACGGTCGACGTTGTGGATGGGGCCGGGGGCGACCGAGGCCGATGCAACAACCAGGGCCAAGGCCACCTCCTCGCCCGGCGGCCGCCGATCCCGATCGGGCGCCGCCAGGGCCTGGGCGGCGCAGACGTCCAAGAGCGAAAGCTGGCGAGGATCCAGGGCCGGCGCGTCCCCGAGGGCCTCCTGCCGGAGCGGGAGGGTTGGACGGTTTTGTCCAGCAAATGCAAACACGCGCTGCGTCGCGGCGCCGGCCTCTTCCTCACGACACGGCGCAGCGGCGGCCGCCGCCCGGGGGGTGCCCGCCCAGCCGATCTCGGCGGCGCACGCATCCTCCACCTCCGCCGCGCACCGGGCCTTGCGGCTGGCGACAAAGACCTCGGCTTGGAGATGCACCTCCATAAGCTCGTGCGCCGACAAGCTGCTGCGCAGCACGTCCATCGCACCATAGATTGCCGGCGGCGCCACGCAGTGGCGCACCTCACTCTCGCATTCAAGGGCCGCAAGAAGAGCCCGGCCACCCTCGCCGCCTTTGGTCAACGTCCCGGCCAGGGCACGGTGAAATCGGGGTGCGCCGTCGTAGGCCAGCCGCGCCTGCAAGGCGGGATCGGCGCGGGCGACAATGACCTTTTCAGGCAACTCGCGCGCGAGATCGTCAAGCCCGGCGACGGCACGGTCTGGCGGAAGGGCGGGATTGACCAGCGCAGCCAGGCGGACGGTGGCCACCGAATCGGAAAGGAAAGGCTCGAGCTGGGCCACGTCGGACGTCGCTGCAGCCTGGGCGGCGAGCAGGTCGAACGGCGATGCGTCCTTGGTGGTTGCGATCCAATCGACGCGGCCCTCGGACAGGTCTGAACGCATAACCTCCACCTCCAATTTTTCGTGGGCTGACAGGTGAATCACCCGTTGCTCGGCGGCGTCGCGAACGACAAAGACGGGGTCAGTCAGGGCAAGGGCAAGGTCGGCCGGAGAGCACGGGCCATCCAGCACCGCGGCCCGGCGCACCATCGGCTCCGGATCGGCGAGCAGGCGGGAGTATTGCTCCTTGGAGAGAGCCGTCGAGACGCAGTCGATGCGCAAAAACCGGTGCGAGTCGTCGTGAAAGAGGGCTTGCACCTCGGGTCTCAACGCGGGGTTCATCGAGACGTTCATGCGCACCTGGATCTCTTCGTCCCGCGCCAACAGAGCTTGCGCCTGGACGGGAAGGTGGTGATTGCATGCAGCCGTGGCGCGGACAAAGAGGCTTGGGTCCTGTGCAAGGTCGAGCAGGTTTGCCGGCGAGCGCGAATTCGATGCGCGGCCCGCGCGGGCGGAGATAGCCAACGCCTGGAAGCGCGGAGCAACGTGCCGCACGGGGAGATCGAACGACGTGTGAAGAGCAAATCCTCCGCGCTGGCCAACAGCGAAACTCCATCCCTGCAGCTCGCGCGCGGCCTTGGGCTCCATCAGAGACAGCTTCTGATCGACCACACGAGCCACGTCGGCTGGAAGTGGCGTGTTGCGGCGAGCGGACTCGACGAGAACAGCCGACAGAGCCTCCTCGCCCGGGGCCTGCCGGAGCGCCTCGCAGACTGCACCGCGAACGCGCTCATCGGTGTCATAGGCAAACAGGCCCCAGAAGCCGTCGGGCACGCTCGCCGCTGTTCGGTAGCGCACCAAAGGGTTCGGATGGACGGCGAGGTCGTGCGCGACGCTCCAAAGTTCGACAACGGGATGGTTTGCAAACGCACCTCTGATTTGGACCGCCCTTTGCTCTGCGGACTTAAGCGATCCGGCAAACGCATCACGGACGACGTCCTCGCCAAACACCGCCGCTCCCTGGCAGAGGCGCTGGTGGAGAACGACGGCATCCTCGACGGGCAGGTCCTGGCGGTTGGCAAGGGCTTCTAGAACGTCCGGATGGCGCTCTTCCCGCACGAGACGATGGACGGCAAACGCCTCGCCCTCGCCGATGCGAAGGAGCCCCCGGACGAAATCGGCCCTCACGGCCGGGTCCGGATTGGCTGCGGCCAGTTCGGCGTGCCGGTGCGTCATATCCAGAGTGTCGTCGACCATGGCTCCCCCCTGCCGTCCTCTAGAAGATGGCCTCGCCGGTGAGGCGGCGCCCGCTGGCCTCAGAGCGGCCGGACGTCCCACGGACCGCACAACGATTCCATGACGCGGAAATACTCCACGACGGCCGGGGCACAGGGGTCGATCCCGCCGGCGACCAGCGCGGCGACTTGGAGCGCTCGAAGCTCGAGGCGTTCGTGCAAGGACAGAGCCCAATAGGGGCAGGTTTTCGCCAAAGCCTTTACCCCCGGATCCGGGTGCTCGGCGAGGGCATGGAGCAGGTGGTCGGGAACCGCCGGGTTTGTCGCCAGCGCCAGCAACACATCAATCCCGCCACCCTCTTGCAGCTGCTCGAACCGCCCCGGCGTCGTCAGCCAATCCGAGGCCTCGTGTTCCGGTCGCGGCCGCCGCCCCTCATCAGAAACGCCCCTCTCACTTACCCCTGTCATCGGCACCCTCCTCCCTTGGTTCCCAAGCGATCTGGGGGCTTTTTTCGCCGTGACACAGCTGGGACACGCGAGACGCCGAAACACGCTGGGGGGTGACGTCGCCGATGGAGACGACGCCCCGCCGAGACAGGCGCACGGCGAGCGATACACACACCTCCGGCGGAACGTCGTCGGCCACGATCAGCCGATGCCCGCGGCGGGTTATCGCCGACAGGCGGCCGCCGAAGATATGCCGGTCCGGCCCCGGCCCCGCGTTCCAATCCAGCATCTGGCGTTCGATGACCTCCACGCCGGAGAGCTCAGCCGGGTGCGACGCCAGCCAGGCGCCGCCGGCCACCACGACCACCACGGCAAGGACCAGCCCAGCCACGGCACGGCCCGGACGCCGGCGGGCTTTAACGGCACGGCGGATAGGGGGTTTGGATCGCGCAGGTGCAATGGCCATGGAGCCCTCCACTCGGCAGCCAACGGGGAACCTTGGCAGCCAGGGAGAAATTGGGCTTGCGCTGGCGCGCGCGGCCGGACAGGGGCAGTGGCGCGGGAAGTCTTCAGATGGCGTCAAAGGAATGCCGCAAGGCCAAAAACGGCGAGGATGATCCAACGCAGCCACCAAAGAGTGCTCAGCACGATGGCGCCGGCGAACCCTGCAGCGATGGCAAGTGGGACGGGGAGCTCGAAGCCGAGGTGGGCGACGGCGGCCGAGAGGACAAGAAAGAGGGCAAAGCGCATGGCAACCTCCGAGTGCGACCCACCAGAATCTGGGTTAGGCGGCCAGCGAGCCGCCCTGGCCGTCGCCACCAGGGGGCTCGAGCATGCCCAGCAGAGCGGCACGCATTTGCTTGGGAAGCAGGTCCAGGGCGCCCCCGGCCACCAGGCCGGCGACGAGCCCCCGGGCCCGCCCGATGGCCGCACACAAGGCCGCCAGGAAACCAGGACGCTCTAGGGTCGCAGGGTCCAGCGCCGCCTCCGAGCGCTCGATCTCGGCGAGGATTGCCTCGAAAACGCCAAGGATGATGAGATCGACCTTGTCTACGTCGTCGCTCGCCCACAGGCGCTCGATTCTCGCCCCGTCGACGCGAACCGGCTTCAAGGCATCAAGGAAGGCCGGGCCGTCGTCTGGCGTCGTTCGCGCATCGGCCAGGGGCAGCCGGAAACCCGTGCGATGCTCGACCGAGGCCTCGGCCAGGCGCAGAAGAGGCTCAATCCCGCAGTTGTCCAGCGAGGCCGCCGCCAGCACCGGCTCGGCCAGGACGTCGAGCGACGTGCCAAACACAGACAGGAGATGGCCGGCGGCCTTGCCGTACTCCCAACGACGGATCCGGCGCTCGGCCACGTCCCATTCGACAATCACGGTGGAGCTGCCGGCTTGATGGACGCGCAGGAGAACCAAGGCATGGCGCGTCGCAAAACATGGCCAGGCACTTGGCCTGCCGAACACCTGGTGCAAACTGACAAACCCGGCATGGCGCGCCATGCGATCGAACACCTCGATACCAGGCCGCGGGTCGACACCGAGCTCGAGCACGCATTCCCTGACGGTATCCAAGCTCACGCCGCGCAGCTCGGGGTAAAGCCCGTAATGCGCCACGGCGGGGGCGCTGGCGCCTTGCAGGGGAAGGATGGACCCGTCGGACAGGTCTACGGCATGGCTGAAGAAATCGGCGAATACGTCGCACACCCGCCCCTTCGCCGTGCCGTCGGCATCCTCCACCGCCCAGAGGCGGCGGGTCGTGTCGCAGCTGCCACCAATGGCTCGGGCACGCTGGGCGAGCTCAGCGTTGACCTCCTTGTCTTGGAAGTGCCAGCGCAGACGCACCACCTGGCGGCCGGAGCGCTGGCGCCAGGGTTCGATGAGCAGAAGGTCCTCTGGCGAGAGGTCCTCGCCGATCGCAGCGCCGACCAGGTCGGCGACCTCAACGAAGTGCATTCCTGGATGACGGCTGAACAGCACGGGTTTGAATGTTCGGCACCAGATCGTGAGTTCCGTTTTCGCCTGTTCGTCCATGCTTGCCTCCACTTCTCTCTCCTAGAGGGATCTGGAGCGCGAGACGGGCAAAGTCGAGGGGCAAAGCAACGCAAACGCACTGAGGATCGAAGGACACTCCGTGCTGCAACAGCCGTGCGGGGGCTTCCCGACAGTGGGTTTTGCCCCACGTCCCTCTAGGAGAACAATTCTCGCACTGGCCGGAGTCCATCGACCATGAACCTGCGCGCGACCGCCACCTGCCTCCTGTTGCTTCTGGCACCGACCCCCGGATTTGCTGCCGCCAGCGAGCCCACTGATCCCCCGCCGTTCAGCGACCTCATTGCCATGGAGGCACGGTCTCGCGCCAAGGCGTGCCTCTGCGAGGAATTGACGAACCTGCCCACAGCGGACAAAGAGCACCTCCAGCAGATTCGTTCGAAATGCGTCCGGGTGGCGATCGACAAGGAGGCGCAGTTCCGCCGAGATGCGGACATGTCGCCGACGCCAGCCATCTTCGATTCCTGTCGCAGAAATCGGATGTTGATTGCGGCGCGACAGGGGAAGCCGACGGACATGGATGCCTTCTTTGAGCAGGTCGGCGACACGGTGGTCCAGGCGCTGATCAACCACGGCATCTTGGATCCAAACTCTGGCCCGCAGCGGGATCCAGCTACAGGACGTTGGAAGTAGGGGGACACTCCAAGCTAGGCCAAGCCCCTTCGGACAGGCCGAGGATGCCGAGCACCTCAGCCTGGGCCTCTGCCGCCGTCGCGTAGGTTCGACGGGTGCGGGCCAGAAGGCCGCTTTGGAAGACGACCCGGGCGCGCCAGGCGCCGCCCTCGGGAAACACCTCGGCGAACGCCTGTTCCACGCAAAGCAGCAAACGCCCCTCGGCGTCCTCCTGCCAAGTCTCCTCGGGTGCCCGTTCCATTGCGTCCCCTTTCCTCTCAAGTTCGCCGCGGCCAGCCGGCTGCCGGAAGACACGGCAAGGGCGCCGACGCTTCCGCTACGACGCCCCACCGCCCCCAGCGTGCCGGATTACTGCAGCGTGGGAGGTTCCGACCGCAGGATGGGCCGGGGCGCCGAAACAGCCGCAGGGGCGACAACGGGGGCCTGTATCTGGATCTGAACCGGAACGGGCGCCGGCGGGGCGGGTGTCGTTGGGACGGAGACCGCCGGCGGCGGGCTGGACGTCGTCGGAGCCTTGACGACAAACGATCCCTGCGGACGCAACGCTGGACCCGGGGCCGCCCCCTTTGACGCCTGGGGGCCCGTCTGTTGGGGCCCAACGGCCACCGGCGCCGTGCCCGGCACACCGGACGAAGACGGCGCCGCGCCTGCTGGCGGCGGAGACGCGACGGGGGCTTGGAATGCCACCGGAGGCTGACCCTGAGGAGACAGGGAGGAGAGTGTCTTCCACGTCGCCACGCCGGTCATCAGGCACGCGGCGAGCAAGAGCAGCAAGAACTGCGGCCTTCTGGCCACAAGCAGCAAGAACGCCCGTTTCAATGAGATCGAGCCGTTGGGACGGAAGCCATTCGCCTCGGCCGCCGCAAAAGTCATGTCCTGTGCCTGTCCGCTCATGATGCTGTCCTTTCCTGCTCCGATTTTTCGTGGGCGCCGGCCGAATCGCCAGCGCCCCACCCGCTTCCCAATCTTCTGCCCTCACGCCTCGCCGTTCGCCCTGGCCGCCGCCTTGGCGGCGAACCGGTTGGCCCCAAGTTTGGCCACCATCTCTTTGCGTCGGTAGCTAATCGCACGTGAGCCAATGGCAGGCTTGCAGCCAGTGATAAGGAAGATGCCGACGTCATCTCGCAGGTCCATGATCTCCTGGGGAGAGATCAGATCGCGCTTGACGGGCTTGACGCTCCGTCCGCGGCTGTCGGACGCCGACCGACTCTTCCCGCTACCCTGGGAGAACAGGCCACCTTGTTTTTCTTGCTCGGATTCAGAGCTCGAGGTGTTCTCGGAATCACTGTATTCGAGGGCCGTGTAGGTGCCGATCGCGTCAGACAACCGCTTGGCGGTCTCGTAATCTCTCGTGCAGGCATAGCCACGGATGGCAGACGAATCCCGCCACATCGCCGCGCCATTGTCGCCGAAACAATCGTTGAGCTGCTTTTCGGACTGCAGACCAAGCAGAACGCTCAACCCAAATTTCCGCCCCTCGGTAAGCACCCACTGAACCTCCTCGAACCCGCCTTTGCACAGACCGTGGGCCTCATCGAGAAGGAACAGGCACCTCTCGTCGTGGTGGCCGTCGGCCGCCTTCATTGCACCGACGAATGCCTCGACAAGAATTCGAGCTGGCATTGACGAGGATTTCTGCTTGCCGAGCTGGATGAAGACGTCGAGTTTGCCCCTGGGCAGATCGTCTAGGGACATTGTTGAGTCGGAAACAAGAGCGCACAGCGACTCATTGCCCAGCCAACCTAGGGCGGTCGCCGTCTTGTTGGTGATCGAGGTCCAAGTTTCCGGCGCCAAGCCCTCTGGTGTGCCAACGCCGTTGAACCGGGCAGCCATCTGGCGCACCCACAGGCTCCCGGCGTGCTCTGCGAGGCCTGGAATATACTCCTTGCTCAGCCACGCCGGGCCCTTGGCGAACCGCCCATAGACCGCCCGCAGGGTCGGCTTAGCGTCCTTGGCTGGTGCGTGTTCGAACACCTCGGCGCCCAGCAGCAGCTGAATGAAGTCCTTGCTATAGGCAACCCAGTCGTCCGAGGTGGCGGGATCGTAAAGGGCCAACGTCGCAGCCAGGTCTTCGACGGCGGACTGAACGTCCGGCGAGGTGCTGTCGAATTTCTCCATGACGTTGACCGACCCTCTATGGTCCGTGGCTTTCGGGTCGAGCAAGACGACCGTGCGCCCGAGTGATTCGCGGTAGGCGCACACCTGAGGGGCAATCTCGCGTGCTGGATCATGCACCACGAGACTTCCACTCCATTCCAAGCAGATGGAGAGGAAGCAGACGGTCTTGCTCCCGCCGGCGCCCGCGACAAGAAAGCCGCTTCCGTTGCCAATCCGGTTTGGGTCAAAGTCAAAGGTGTAGGCCTGACCACCGAGTCCCCACGTGGCCTTATCGTGCGGTTCGTACCTCACACCCTGCACGCTCGGATCAAGATCCGGCCGATACGCTTCGAGAATCGGAAAGCCGGACCCGGGGGCGAGGATCTTATTCAACTCGTCGAAGGTGGCCCACCGGGCATCCCCGTAGATGGCCGCCGCCCCTTCGGCGCGTGGAATCTGCGTGATGGGGCCAACGGCGACCCCGGCGCCGGCTGGCTCGTCCATTTCGGTAAGCCGTCGAGCGAAGGACGGTCTGGTGTGCAGCCATACCATGCCCAAAACCAGCCCCCAGAGGATCGCGGTCGCCCACCAGGCGTAAGACCACAGGATTGTGATCACGACCACCGCCATAATGATGGGGGCCAGCCTCGCGCCGAACCGCCCACCCGGCATCAACGCCCTGCCCATCCGGAAACCGGCCATTCCCTCGCTGAATCCTTCCATCCCGCACCTCCTTGGAGTGCGGCCCGCGCCTGCGCTGAACGCCGGACCGAGCCCGTCTTACGAACGGACCGTGCCGGCCCGCGTCGGCGGAATATGGGTTGCGGCAAATCCTGGCGGCCGCTGCCCCCGCCGCCTGCGACAACCCATCTTTTCCCTTCAAGCGGCGGACGGCTGCTTTGCACGCAGTGGACACCCATCAGGGGAGGACGGGATGAGCAACGACGACGAGGAACGGCGCCAGCAGGCCGAAAAGGATGCTCTTCGCAGGGAGGAAGAGGCGGCGCAGGCCCAGCGCAGGGCCGACGAAGCCCGCGCCGAAGAGGACGCCGCGCGCCGGCGCGCCGAGGAGGACAAGGACAGGCGAGAACGCGAGGCGCGGGAGCAAGAGGCCCGCGAGACCGAGCGCAAGGGGAGAGAGGCTGAAGACGCCGCCAGCGCTGCACAGCGCAAAGACGAAGAGGCTAACGGCCAACGGGCCGAGACAGAGCGCAGGGACCGCGAAAGCGCTGAGGATCGCCGCAGGGATGAAGAACGCCGCCAAGAGGAGGTCAGGTCACAAGCCCAGGCGACAGAGAGCGGCGGTGGCATCCTCGGCTTCGTCGAGCGCGGCATCGTCAAAAACGGTGAAGACGCCCCGCCCGAGGGGCAATACCGCGAGCCTCCCGTCCAAGGCGAAGATCCGTTCCAAACCCGCGAACGCGCCGAGGCGACGCTCCACAGGCTAAAAGAGGCCGAGGCCGAGATGGCACGGGCGGCCGTCGAGGGCAACTACGAGAAGGTCCGCCAGCTCGCCGGCGACGTCCATGGCCAATCCAAGGCCCTCTCCGATTCCGATCATGGCCGCCAGGCGGCCTCTGATGGTGGCGATCTCGCTCGCGTCCAAGACCAGGCCAAGTCGGATGGCAATCAGATCGCCCGCGAGGCCCAGGAGAAGGCGGACAAGGAACGCGAAAACCAGCGCGTGGAGGCCAAGCTCAAGGAGGAGAACGACGCTCGCCTCGCCTGGGAGAAGGCCGAGGCCGACAAGGCGCAGAAGGACGCCCAAGCGGCCCAGGCCAAGCGCGACTCATTCCTGGAAGGCTGCGACGGCTCCGTGTCCAAGGAGACGAAGGACCGGGAGCGTGCGGCCGAGGACGCAGCACGTGCCGCCGAGGAGGTCCGCCAAGCGGCAATCCTCCGGCATGGTGAGGCTGCGCGGGACGTCGCCGTAGACCCTCAGGCCCTCGCCGCCGCCGCCCAGCGCGGGCAAGACCAGCAAGTGTCCGATGCGATCCGCCGCGAATCGGAACTTCGCGAGCAGGCCGACCGCGAGCGCCAGCAGGAGGTCTTGCGCCAACAGCAAGAAGCGGAGCGCCAGCAGGCCGAAGCCGCCCGCCAAGGGCAGGGTGGCCAAGCCCAGGTTGCCCAATCGCAGGGGGGCCAGCGGCAGTAGCCAATCTCCCGCTGGCCGAAAGAACAAGGGCGCCGGAACCGCCAGCTCCGGCGCCCTTTCCTCACCCGCCGCAATGGATGCAGCTCTCAGATCCGATGATCTGAGCAAGCGCGTCTTGTTTTTACGGCCCCCCGATCCTTCTCCTCGGTGTGCCGATGAGGCCAGCCTTGGAGAAAAAAATGACCCACGCCGAGCGATATCTGGACATCCTCGTTCCCCGCGAAGGAATGGACCCGTCAACCCCGGAAGCCAGGCAGGCCGCGCACATCTTGCCGCGAAGCGGCATCGTTGCCGGGCCCTACGGGCATGGTTATGCCGTGAGCTTCGAAGGCGCCATGTACGGCAAGGAAATGGACTTCGCCAAAAAGCTCCTCCACGCCGCCGATCGGCACACCAGCCGATATCCGACCGTCGCCTGCTTCATGCTGCCCGCTGAGAAGGTCATCAAGGCCTTCCACGTCGTCGGCCGCTACGATGCCCTCCGGCTTGTCATCGCCGACGTCTTCGACGCAGCAGCCCTCGAAGCCTGGGCTGGAGAGGCCACCTCCAAAATCTTCCCGACATGCCGGCCGGCCGGGCCCATCGCGCAAGCAGACGCGGAAGAGCTTACCCGGAACCAATTTCCGGCCTGGGTCTATGGCCCCATGCAAGCTTGGATGACGAAATCCGGCCAGGTCCTCTTCGTCGATTTCAGCCGCGGCCGATTGCATCTGTTCGATGCCGACGACGAGGAGCTCGCCTCGCTCCTGCGCTCCGACCACGCCGAGGACGCCACCTTTCAGCGCCTCACGGGCCGGGCGGCGTGAGCCTGACGACAGGGTCCAGGGGGGCAAGAACCACCCCCTGGGCCTCAGCTGCCGTCGCGTAGGGACTCCCACCCAAATGATCCGCGCGCCAGGCGCCGCCGCCGTCGGAAAAGACCTCGACGAACGCCCCGTCCCTGCGTGCCGACAAGCTCCTGCCCGCCGCCTCTGCCACACCCCGCCGGGCATCCTCGGATCAACCAGCACCCCCTCCCCTGTTCCCTTCGAGACCGGCAGACATCGCAAGACGTCAGGGATGTCGGGCGGCGGTGTATTGGAGAGTGCGCACAAAAAAGAGCTGCAAGAGGCAGTAAAGCCCTTGATGGTAGGTCATTATGACCTACATAAACCTTAGGCGAATCGTCGCCTACAGGGGTCAATGCTATGGCTGATCGCACATTTCTCCTTAACGACATCCGCCCCGTTCTGTTCAGTGGCGCCGACAAGCGCAACTCGTCTGAGTCGCTGTTTCTTGTCATTGAAGAAGGGCAACGCGTGCGCCTCGAGATCGACCGCGATAGGCCCCATACCGCCGATGAGTTTTCCTATCGGACCCTGCGCTACCGCCTCGCTTCGGCCGTAGACGGGCCGCGGCACCTCAAGCTCGACGAGCTGCGCGAGGACCTCTGTGATGGCGGGCTCCTGTCCTGCCTGATTGACGAGGTGATGGCCGGCCACCGTGTCACGCGGACGCGCTACGGGTTCCTCGGCAGCCTCGACGACAATGCAACCTACGCCAACCACGACATCCAGGCGCTCATGGGCTGCTACACGGGCCAACCGGACCCATCCGCTGACCGCCGCGCCACTTTGCTCGCCGCCTAACCGGAGCTCATGCCATGGCCCTCGTCCGAATGAACAAGTCCATCCTCCTTACCCCTCCAAAAGCTGCTGAGGTTGGCAAGAAATTCGAAGCCAAGCCGGCGACCAGTGCCGCCCCTGTGGCGCCGCAAGCCGCGGGAAAGTCCGAGACCATCCAACGCGCCATCATCGACGTTGCGGTAGAACACGCCGCAGCCCTTATCCCCACCCCCTACGGCAAAGACGACGCGTGGTATTTTTCACAGCGCCTCTCGATCGACGACGAGCCCGTTGAGTGCTACGGCGGACCCACCTACGGCGAAGCCACCTTCCTCGTCAGCCTCCGCCGTGAGCTCCTCGCCACCTACTACCTCGTCGGCGACGTCGGAAGCCAAGGCTTCGCGGACCTGACCGAGCGTTTGAAGGCGGATGTGGGCACCACCATCCCGGCGATCCGCCTCAGCAAGGCGTTGCGCGCCTTGGGCTACATCATCTCGTAGGGAGGCGGTCATGGACGCCCAGGAACTCGACGCGATCGCGCGGATTCTCTACCCAGACCTCTCCTGGCGCGGCCAGCGCCTCCTCACCACACCGCTGGCTGAGGGCCTGAACGTCCCCGCCCGCACCGCCCGGCGGTGGAAGGCTGGCGATGTGCAGGTCTCGCCCACCCTCTCCGATCTCCTGTGCGCCGCGGTGAGCGTGGCCGACGAACTCGACCTTTCCCACCAGCCGCGCCAGACGCGCATCGCCTTGCGCATGGCCGACGTCATCCGCGCCCTGCGCGGCCAGCTCATCTGCCAGGGCAATCTCCTTCGCCGGCTGGAATCCAACCAGGCCGCAGGTGGGCGCAGCACCCTCCCTGCCGAAGGAACCAACCGCAACGCCCTGGATTGACACGCGGTCCAGCGAGAGGGACAACTCCTAGAACAGGAGCGGCCCATGACCAAGCGCACCATCGTCGGCGAGGATCTCTTTGGAAGCTGCCCCCGCTGCGGCCGGAACAACGGCTACGTCACCGTGGTTCGCACGCACTGGTGCGTATGCGACACCCACCACACGCGCTGGCTCGTCGGCTCCAATGTGTTCACAGACTTCCCGGACGCAGAGGAAAGCCGGATCAACGCCGAAAAGCTCGAGGGCTATGACATCGTCGAGCCTTTGATGGAAGGCGAGACCACTGAGGTCGATGACTGATCCCGCCCCGGCCCGACCAGTCCGACGGCAAGACCAAAACGCCCGCCAGCGAAGCCACTGCCTCCCAAGACAAACAGACCAAAAGCGGTTCGACCGGGCGAAAGCAAAGTGTCGCCCAGGACGAACCAAACCAGGACAACGGATAGCGGCGCTTCGCGCCCCCAACCCCACAGAGGTTTCCATGATCATCAAAGACCAGCCCCTGCACGACCGCCTCTCGCAGCAGGTCTCGCTCGTCATCTCTGAAAATGGCGAAGTCTCCGTCGTTCGGGCGCTGGACGACCACGCGATGGGAACGATCGTCTATCCACTGTTCCAATGCGACCCGGAGCAGCCGCGCTTTACCGGCCTCGCGTACTTCCCCACCGCCGCCGCGGCCGCCGCGCAACACTATGCCCACAGCATGCCAGGGAGTGCCCAGCTCACCCTACCGGGTGGAGAGGTCCTGGTCGGCTGGTCCGAGAACGCCGAGCTGGACGCCTTTACCATAAGCCTCGCACCGTCCGCCGACCCCAACACCTGGCAGACCGCCGTCTATGCCGTGGGTGGCGACTTTGGCCCCGTGGTGGCGCTGTGAACGCCCCGCACGCCGACGCCATCCGGGCGGTCCTCGCCGACACCGCCGCCGACCTCCTGGGCCGTGCCGCGGCCTTGGCCGCAACGCGCGACCTCCACGCGGCCGCCGCGCTCACCGGCCAGGCCAAGACCCTCCTCGACGCCTGCGAGGTGGTGCTGCTCCACGTTCCCTCCGAGGAAGAGGGGCAGTAGGGCTGCGCTGCATGGCGCCGAGGGCAATCCCCGGCGCCTCCCGCGATCGCTTGTAGCCGCCTGCACACAGCCGCACGGCAAGCAACCAAACCCACCCCCGCCCCGTCTTCCCGCGTCCTTGATCCTTTGGAGGACGCGGCGCAGACGGCGCGGCGCCTTGACCAACACACATCGAGCGCATCTCCACCCGGGGCTGCGCTCTTTCTTTTGGAGGGCGCCAATGTCTCTTTCCAGCACGCGCAGGCTCGACCACGCGACCCAGGCTGCCGCGTCGCAAGAAGATGCCGACGCGGCCAAGGCGAGGAGCGCCGTCGCGCGTGCCCGGGCCGCCGCCAACAGGGCCGCCCTGTTCGCCAGGAAGAGCGACATGGCCAAGCGTCTCGCCGAGCAGGCCCGCTTTGCCGCCGATTGGGCGCTCACCTGCCGCGGTGCCGGCGCTGAAAAGCAAGCGAGTATGGCGGAGACGTTCGCCGCCCGCGCAGAGGCGGCCTGACCGGCCCCGTCTCGACCCGCCCCCGACATTCAAAGGACGCGCCAGAGACGGCACGGCGCCTCCGCACATCCAACAGGCCCATCGGGCCCGACGCCATTGGAGAGAAAACCGACATGGCCAAGAAGTCCGCCCACGGCGATGCCTTCCTCACCTATTTCGACACCCGGCGCCGCGCGCTGATGTCGTGCCACGAGGACGGCGTCACGCTCTTCCGCACTCCGTTTTCTGGTGGCTGGAAGGTGTTCGGCCGCAAGAAGCCCGAGGTCGCCCTGTCCGATTGGAAGGCCGCCAAGCTCCGCCGCGCCGAAGGACAGCCTTGGTGGGCAAAAACCATCAAAACCCTGCCCTCACGCGCCACGCTCGAGGAATGGATGTCGGACAGCGTGTGCGAGACCACCGAAGGGGACACCATCGAGCCCGACGGACACGGCGCCGGCGGCGCGCCGTCCTGGCTCCTCGCTCTAGGGCTCATCTGAATCCAGCACCAACCGACCCGGCTTCCCACGGTGGAGGCCGGGCCAACCACGAGAAAAGACACAATGGCCATCGAGATCACCCGCGAATTTGTCCCGGCCGACCGCTACGTCTACGACTTTGGCCTGTGCTCGACCAAAAACGGCTTCGCACAGATCGACACGAAGCAGGACGCCAGCTACCACGGGAATTGGTGCTGCCCGTCCAAACGCATCGTCTTCTCCTACGTCGAAGGCGACTGCACCACGCAGATCGCCGACACCGACGAGGAATTCGTCCAGCTCATCCGCGAATCGGCGGAGTGGCACAACGCCAACGGGTACGGCCCGCTCCGGATCGACCCGGGATTTGATGCCGACCTGAAAGCGACGCTGGTCAGGCTCGGCCTCTCTGACCTGCTCCACTGACGCGGCCCGCGCCTTCTGATTCTTTCGAAAGGCGCGCCGGAGGCGGTGCCGCCTTTTGGGCTTTGATCCGACATCCTTCTGAGCATAGCGCGTGCCGGTCCCCAGTTCGGCTAAGGCATCATAGCCAACCGCGCTCCGCGCCCCCGAATCGTCGGGAGCACAACGCCAGGAGACGAAGATGGCCAAGGCCCGAAATTTTGCGGATCTCGCCTGCCCACAGTGCGGCTCGCAGGAGGAGATCGACATCCAGGCTCTCGTGTGGACTCGCCTCTGCGAGGACGGGACCGACCCTGATGCCGCCGACAGACATCACGAAAGTGCTGCCGAGTGGAGCGACAACAGCGCCGCCGCGTGCGCGAAGTGCGGATGGGACGGCAGGGTCGCAGACTTGGTCAGCCCGATTTTCGCACGCGCCAAGCCGTAAGCAGCGCCGACCAAACCACCGGTCTACCCCCGCCCACCTTCGCCCCGTCCTCGCCGCGTCCTCTGATCCCTTCGGGAGGACGCGCCGGAGACGGGCGACACCCTCTCAAACACTCGCAACAATCGAGCCCGGCTCCCAAGAAAGGGGGTCGGGCTTTTCCTTCGGAGGACACCGTCATGGCCAAGACCCTCACCGGCGCCCGCGCCTTCATCGCCCGCTCGATCGTTTGGGACACCGAGAGAGGCACCACCGGTCACCTGCCAGAGCGTGTCCGGGTGGGCTTCAGCGACTGCGACCTCGACGACTGCGACCTCTCGACCCTCGACGGGCGCAAGGCTGCCGTCAAGCGCATCCTCTGGTGGATCTCGACTCGCCACGGCCGGCTCGCCCGCGACTGCGACCTTGGCCTCACCGCGTGATTTCCAGAGGCAGCAGTTGCGCGCAGGATAACGGGGCCAACCCCAGCAGCAACGGACCAACTCCTGCTCGCAGAAAAACGCGCCAAAAGAGCAGCAGCATTACTGTCTGCCCTTGATGGTAGGTCAAAATGACCTACCTTAATAAGTAGAGAAACACGGCGGCCAATAGTGCCAAGAGCCAAGGAGAAGACGATGCTCACGAAGAACACCGCGACCTTACCCAAAGGATGGAGCGAGTCTCGCCCCGGTGCCCTGGCGACGAACCCGGACCCAGCCCTTGGCGGGATTATCGACCGTCAGATCGTCTCTGGCGAATGGTTCATCATCTTCAACAACCGGGCCATCCCCGACGTGGAAGGTCTTCCCTCGCGCGACCAGGCCTTCGCCACCTTTCAAGCGTCCATGGCTGCGGCGGGCCTCACCGTTTAGCACTCGGCGCCGCCGGCTGGCGGATCCTCGGCGACGAGGGGGCGGGGGCCACCCCGCAGGCGCGCACCGCCCGGCAATCGAGCCGGCACGATCGAGAGAGATGACCGAAATGGACGCCGCCGCACTCCGCAACCTTGCCAATGACTACACGAACGGCCGGCTCACGCCCTCCGTTGAGGCCGCGCTGTCCGCAGTGCATCGCACCCTCCGGGCCGACGCCCCCTCCGCCGCCGACCTCGCCTACCTTGCGCTCGTGCAAGCGCGGCTGGGCAACTACGACGTCGCCCTCCACCACCTCCGGGCAGCCTCACGTCACGCCGGGGACGCTGCCGCCAGCTCGGCGGCGATCGCGGACGCGGTAGCCATCCTCACCACGGAAACCCGTCAGCGCCGGTGCCTGGCCGCCGCGCAATACGACCTTACCCTCTGGGCGGTGATGCTACGCACCGCGTAAGCCCCCTCTGGGGCCCAATAATGCGCGCCGCGCTGACCAAGCCCCAGTTGGGCAGCGCCGGTTGAATCCAAGGCTGCGCACCGCCCGGCATCCCCGCCGGATACTGACCGGAGCTTCGCTATGTGGCCGTCCATCCCTTCCATTTTCGCCTGTTTGCGCCACCGCGGCCCGAGTGTTGATGCCTGTGCGGCGTTCCGCGGCGCCAAGGCCCTTCTCGACGACTGGCTCAATGGCGCCTGGACCGGAACCAAGACCGACGAAGAGATCCGCGCGTGGGCCGGCCGTCTCGCTTTGCGCGCCGGCGAACGCTACGACCTCACCGAACACGAACGCACGATCCTATCGGGGTATGCCGAGGTGAAGGCCATGGCAGAAATCGCCTCGCCAGCGTGAGGCACTTTCCGCCACGGAGAAAACCCATGACCGAGACGACACGCACCCGTTTCACCGATCCGGCCGCGCTCGCCCAGCTCCTGCGCGACCACCAGGCCCCCGGCTTTCGTCCCAAGGGCGGCTGGGGCACGTTGTGCGGCCACGACGGGGATGCCAGCGGCGGCACGCTCGTCCACGCCAACGGCCTGCGTGTCTCCTGGGAAGAGCGCCGCACCAAGCAAGGGGCCTTTAAGGAAGCCCTCGCCTGGTCCTGGACGGGAATGCCCATCTCGGCGCTGGAATGGCGCCTACTCGCTCCCCACACTTAGGCGACGTCGTCCTCGGCAGGTTCGATCACCGGCTTGCCGATGCTCGCGAGATAACTTCTCGGGTCCGTTGGCCGGTCGGAACTGTCGCCGTAGCCGAAGATATCAAACAGCATGGAATCGATGACCGCCCCGTGCAGGACGTCTGCCGGCGACGGAGACGTGCAGGTCCTCCGCCCGATCTCCCCAAGGATCTCCTGAAACCGGTAGAACGGCCAAGACAGACGACCGGCCTCTTGCAGGATATCCAGATGCTCCTCAACCGATACATTGCAGAAGTCGATGGCGAGGCGGATGGCGGCGCCAAGATCATCCACATCCTCCTCGATGAGGTGGAGGGCGAAGGCTTCTGTCAAATCCGAGAGTTTAGACATCGGGCACATCCAGTTTGAGACAAGATCGGCGCGGCTGCCGTCTGACCCACCATCGGGTTCGTCGTCCGGCGCCATGGGAAGAATGTTGGTTTAGGGCGCGAAGGCGGATCCGCCGGGGTCTAGCATTTTTGGCCGTCGAGGGACAGGCGGCGCGGGCTGGAACCTGTCGGCGGCGCCCGCCGGCCGGAAGTCGGCGGCGTTGACGTCTGGAGCCGGCCAAGGGCACCATGCAAGGGAACGCGAGGAGATGCGCCATGTGCACCTGCGAACGCTGCGGCCACGGCGAGGCCGTCACGATGTCCTACTTTAACACCGACCTGCTCTGCCTGTCCTGCATCGAGGTGGAGCGCGCCCATCCAGACTTTGAGAAGGCCCGCACCGCCGAGGAATCCGCCGTCCGTGCCGGCAACTTCAATTTCCCCGGCATCGGCTGGCCTGGCTCACCTTAAAGACCTCCGACACAACGACAAACACGGAGCCGGCCTACGGCGGACCGGGAAGAACAGGAACGAACCGATGACAGCCCCACTGACCGACACGACCTCTACGAAGGAAACCCGGTTCTGCAATCAAACAGATCGGGTCGTCAGCTTCCTGGCCAGCACGTGCCAATCCCCCTTGGGGTCGAGTACGGAATACACCGTCTGCGGCCTGTGCCTCATCGGCTTCTTGGACGAGGAGCCAACCCGGCCGCTGTCCGCCCAAGAGCAACGGGAATGCGCGAACTAAGCCGGGGCGGCTCGACCGCGTATGCTGGCTCCATCGGGCCATGGTGGTCCAAAAAGAATCCCAACCCCCCGCCTTGTCTACCGGCCCGACACCCTCATTCTTCTCCCCTGTCCAATCACCTGGGGGAAAAGAAATGTCTGACGCTCGTGACAACCGTACCACCGTCCTGGCCTTCGCCGCGATTCTCGGAAATGTTGAGTGCAGCCGGGACCGCGGCCGTCTGATCGACCTCGGCGCCGAAGCCGCCGCCAGCGCCGGCGTGGATCCCAACGAATTCATCGACTGCGCCGACGCCGACCAACAGCTTCGGCGCCTGCACCCCCTCGACAACTACGATCCGCGGACGATTGCCGAACGCATCATTGAGGGCCTCGAGGGCGGTACGATGAAGTCAGAAGACATTACCGCCTACGTCGAAGACGAAGCCAAGGATCTGGTGGCGGCCTTCCGCTCCGAGATCATCGCCGCCCTCGAAGGAATCCGCGCCGATGCGGCCGAATCCCACTCCATCGTTACAGAACGGCTCCTTGCCTGGGAGAAAGACGCTTGAAGGGGCCGAGCTCGGCGTGTCTCGGACAATGGATCGGCGGAAAACGGCCGGCCACCGAATCCCCTTTTCCCCACGGCATCGCTCGGGCATCCTCCCGGGCGATTTGAACCAATACCCTCGGGGGATCGATGGCTAAGCGGCCGTGGTGGAAGCCTGAACCAACCTACGTGCCGACCCCGGAACCTGCCCCCTCCCCGCTTCCCTCCAAAGCCGAGGTGAAGGCGACCGCCGGACGAGCCGGCACTCAGAAGACCAATGGGGCAAAGCCCGACCAATTGGTGGCGCCGGCCAAACCACGGGGCCGGCGGCGGCGCGTGGCCATCGTCGACGGGCCGGATCCTGTCGACATCCACGTGGGGGCGCGCATCCGCCTGCGCCGCACGATGCTCGACATCAGCCAGGCCGCCCTGGGCGAGAGGATCGGCATCGCCTTCCAGCAGGTTCAAAAGCAGGAGCGAGGGAAGAACCGCATCTCAGCTTCTGCCCTGTGGCGGATCGCCGAGGCGCTCGACGTGCCGGTGGGCTTCTTCTTCGACGGTGCAGCCGAGGCCGCGGCGGCCCCCTCCACTGGTCCGATCGGCGCCGACGAGGGCGAGCCAGACATCACGCGCCACGAGATTCAGCTCATCCAGCATTTGCGGACGCTCCCCGACGCCGCCCAGGAGACCATCGCCCGGCTCATCGCCACCGCCGGCGGCGCCGCTTTCGCCAGAGACGACTGACCAGCCACTGGCCGACGCACGGCGGTGCCCCATGTCGTGATCTCCCGACAGGAGAACCGCCATGGACCGCTCAGAAAACCAAGCATACCTCGTCGCCCTGGAAATCGCTCGCCGCGCCGCTGCCGCAGCCATCGACTTTAGCTCCGACACCGCCGAGGCGGCCGCCCGCGACGAAATAGGCTGGTATGAGGGTCTCGACGCCTCCGAACGCCGCGCCTTCATTGGCGAGCTCGATCTCGTCGATCCGGACGTGGACGTCGTCTTGGCATACGCTTTAACCCTGCCCCTGCGCGACATGGCGACGGAGGAGGTGCGGCGGCGCCGCCAGTTCGCAATCGCCGCAACCAAGGGCGGGATTGCTGGCTGGTGATGACTTTGCCGACACGATCTGTTAGCCCAGATGCGTTGGACGGGTTGAGACGCGATTTTTCATCCTGCACCGCCAAAAACTACTCAGCAACGGCACGGATTGTGGCGACCTTCGAGGCGCAAGGCCGTGGGTTCGAAAGCTACGACGGATGCCGAACCTGTTTCGAAATGCCTTGAACACGACCACCCATCATATCAGCCCGCATAACATTGCCTGGCAATTGATCGGCCAGAGGAACGACAAACGGCCGTTTGGCACCTCGTCCGCGCTGGCGGCACGCTACCGGTTCGTTGAGCGCCATGAACTCAATAAGGCGCTTGTTCAATTCAGTCTCGATACCGGCATTGAGGACCCGCCGTCGATCGACGAGATGGGCAACAACCGCGTTCTGTACACCAGCCTCGCGGACTTCTGGGACAAGCGCAAATTCTTCGCACCGAATCCGGAACGCGATGCGGTCGGCTGTGCAGCGGCAGCGTTCATGGCCGCCGAGGCGCTCCCACTCCTCTTCGATTTCGACTTCGCCATGAGCAACAAGCCAATTGACGTGCCGCTTGTTGAGACGGCGATGCAGCGTGCCGCCGATGGGCTCTACGAGGTGGGACGAGACCAGTTCGGTGCGCTCGCCCAAATGGCGGTCGATCTCGTTGATTGGCTGATTCGCGACGGTCGCAAGAAGATTGTGCTGATCGAAGCGCCCCTGGGCAATTCGGTGCCGGTGGCGGTTGTCCAGCGCTTGGCGTCCGCCCGTGGGCTAACGCTTGAGGTGGTCGAGTGGGGATGCCCGCGCAACGACCGGGCTCTCCAAGGCCGGACCGTCACAGACTCTGCAAAGGATCTCGTAAGCGAGCCTCTCGTCAGAAACGCCGATCTGGTTCTCTTCATGGATGATGCGATCACCGGCAGTCGCTTCCTCAAAATGGCGAAGGCGCTACGCAAGGCGACCGGTGCCAACCGCTTCGCAGCCGTGGCGATGCGCGTTCGGTTCAATCAAGCCGCAGGTTTTGAGACCGGTCAAATACGGGACTTAGGCATAGTAGACGGCTGGGCGGCTGAGTGCGGCATGCCTTTTGGAGAAATCACATTCCCGGACATGCCGCTGTTCCGTCTCGATGAGCAAGCACCGGCGCTCATTGCCAGTGCGTTGGCTTGGGGAGACGCGGCCCTAACTGCGGGCAAGCGCAAGAACAATCTCGTCTTCTATTTTATTGACCGGTTTGCAGCAATCGCCAAACAGCTCTCAGCGCCGGGCCAAAGCGAGGCACGAGACCTTCTGACTCAGCGGCTCTGGCAGCAGGACACATCCGGGTGCCAGCTTATTATACTGCCCGAGATTGCAGAAGCGACGTTCAAGGCCCTGTTTGATCCGCTACCGGACGACTTCTTCGATCGGATACACGCGGCCGCCAAGACAGCATTTCCCGACGATTTCTATGGCCGCCGAATTTCGGGACATGATGCGATGCGGGTTCGATCGGACTGGCTCTCGCAGTGCGTCTTCCGCGAAGCTCTCCGCTTTCTTCCTGGGCCGGAGGCCCAGTGTCTCAGCAATGCGATCCAGACGCTGAGTCATGCCGGCTTTACCGCCGGGCTCGATAAGCCGCCGCGTGATCACGCCTACGGCCTTTACACGCTGCCGCTGCCGCCGGGCGAGGACCTGCTGCATAAGCGGCTGATCGAACGGATCGTCGCGGACGCCACAACACGGGCGCCGCGTCCGGCAACTTGAGACGGCGACGCCTCTCGGCTCTCGGGTTGGGCGCCAAAGTCGACCGCCAACCCAATTTCCCGTGGTCGCAACCAGACCACGGAGACTGACATGCTCGCCCAGCCGATCGACGTTCGCAGCACCGCCGAAGCTCTCTTCGCCGACCACATCCACTCCGCCATTGCCGAAGCCCAGCAGCTGATCGCCGGCCGCGACGATCTCAGCGAAGGCGAAGCCGCCCGAATTTCGAAGGCGGTCGGAACCGTTTGGGAGTACGGCATCGAGAGACCAATCCTTCCCAAGCACGACATCCAAATCCTGGCCAACGGCAACCGTCGCCGCGACCGCGGCATCCTCCACAGCCCCGTGGGGTGGAACGCCATCGCCTCAATGCCTGAGGACATCTACAAAGCCGTGCTCGATAAGGTCCGCCACCAGCTGGCCCTCGCGGCCTGATCGTCTTGCACGGCAAGGATTGGGGCGTCGGAGCGATCCGGCGCCCCTTCTGCATCGTGGTTACCCCGTTTTTGTGTCATTCGAGGGCCAAGCCTCGCCAAGCGGCATTCGCGCCCCAGGTAGACCGGACACAACCGACGAGGACACCATGCACGCGACCGCCACCCCCTACCCCCGCCGCGCCTCCAAAATCGACGGCCACCTGGCCATGCGGCTTCGCCTGCTCCGTATGCAACACGGCATCACCCAGCAGGAACTCGCTGTCGTCCTTGGCGCATCACACGCTCAGATGCAACGCTACGAGGCCGGGAAAGTCCGATTCCCCGTCAGCCTTCTGTGCACGGCAGCTGAGCTGTTTTGCGTTCCCGTTTCGTTCTTTACGGATGGGCTTCCACACGCGTGAGGCCCACCCCGCATTGAGGCTGCAGGCGGGTCGCGTTCAACCCGCGCCAAAACAGGCTCAGATGGCCTCGATGGCCCGGTGCCCCACCTCGGACTTGCGCCACAGCCCGGACTCACGGCCTGGGCGGATGAGCCCGAGCTTGAAGCACTCGATGACAAGCCAGTCCGGCGCCTCGACCAGATCCCAGGTGTCGGGATGAGCGGTCAGCAGCCAAAGTTTCTGGTCCGAGCTCAAATCCATCGCGTCCTCCTGGCCCATCGTCGCTTGAACAGACCTGTGTTTCAAGGGAAACGGCGCACCCAATTTCGGTCCTTCGCAACTTGGAGATCGACCGATGCTCGACGACCCCAACACCCCCATCATTTCGCTGGCATCCACCCTGCCCTACCTCGATGCCCTGGCCCACGGCCCAGATAGCCACGACCACGTCATCACCGCCATCACAGAGGCCCAGGCCCTGATCCACGGGCGGACCAAGCTCAGCGAGGACGAGGCCACCGACATCTCCATCCGCCTTGGAACCGTCCTGGGCACTGCCCAGCCCATCCTTGACGTCGACGACGTGCTGGCCCTGGCACGGGCCAATGGCCACCGCGCCAAGCATCCCCACGCCCTCCTCATCGCCGACGACCCGATCGGCCGTGAGTTCCTGGGCGACGCCGCCAAAGAAGACGCGCTCACCCGTCAAATCCTCGGGCAGCTCCAAGCGGCCATCGCCGCCTGATACCCGTCGCAAGAAAACCACGGGCGCTCGGGAACACCCTGGGCGCCCGTTTCCTATCAAGGGGCCTCGGTTGCCACCGTTCCTCGGCAGAGTCCCGGCGGCTTCTTTCCTTGGCGGGGTGCCATACCCGACGGGGCGTCGACGGCGAAGCCGATGAGCCAGGGTGCGATCGGCTCCGGGCCGTGGCTCGACAACGCAACTTAGAAAGCAAAAAGCAGAACAAGCCTCCGGCCGCGCTCCTTTCTAGGAGAGCGCGAACCGGAGGAAGGACCATGCTCCAGACAAGGACCATGTCCGCCTTCGAGGCGGCCGTCAGCACAAGCATCGGCTTCGCCCTGTCGTGGGCGCTGGCTGGGATCGTCTATCCCCTGTGCGGCATCCAGGCGACGTTTCGGCAGACGCTAATTGCCACGATCGCCTTCACCATCCTCTCCGTCGTGCGCTCCTACGTGGTGCGCCGCCTCTTTGAGCGGATTCGCCGGCCCGTCGCGGCCGAGTGAGCGGGAAAGACCGCCCCGACAATCCCAAAGACGCCGCTCCGGCGGCACCCGTGCCTTACCGCAAGGAAGACTTCGATGCTGGAATGGCTCAACGCCGAATTCGATCGTGCCCGCTTGCGCGTGCGGCCGCACCACCTGGAATGGTTCGATGCCCACGGTGTCGCCGATGCCGCCTTGAAGGCCGCCGGCGGCTTTGGCGTATGCCGGGTCGCCTTCTCTTTGGATGGCTCGTTCGAGCCGGCCGACGACGAGGGCGAAGCGGCGATCATCCTGCCGGCGTGGACTCCGAGCGGGGAGGGCGCCCCCCGCGTGCTGTACGACCTCGTGGCCTTCCGCCCCCGCGGCCCCGACTTCCCCTGCTGGCGGCGCCGCCTCGACGCCGTGTGGCTGGGCGAAGACGAGCTGGAGATCGCCGCCTTCTGGCACCTGCCCCTCACCCTGCGCGCCTCGGTGATGTCTTGGCTCAAAGCCGGGGCCCGCGGCACCGTCGTTATGGATTGGACCCGCGCCATTCCACGTCTGCTCGAATGGGGAGAGGTGGTGGCCGAGACCGACGCCCTCACCGAGCGACTGCGCGATGTGCTCTCCCGTGAGCTGCTCGCCCGCCTCCCCATTATCCGCACGGAGCCCTGCCCCGCAAAGGCAGACGCCGAGCCCGACATTGACTTCAATCGCGCCGCGTAAGGAGTGTCATGGAACATCGTGCCCTCGATGGATGGTCGCCTCAGCACGACCTGTTCCAGACCGCCGGGCCTCCACCCTCCCTGCCGCCGGGCAAGGCTCGAGGGCGCAAGGCGCGCGCGGCCCCCCAACCCCCAACGCCGCCCCGGCCGCTTGCGTCCCTGCAAGACGAGAGGAGGGCGGTCGCACCGGCCCCTGCACCTGTGGCCCCGCCGCCTCGTGTTGAGCCTTGGCCCGACCCGAGCCGCCCCTGGGCGTTCCACATCCCCAAGGACGGATTGGCCCTGCTCGACATCGAGGAATCGGGTGTTGGGGAGCAGCGCTACGCGGTGCGGTCCTGGCACGCCGACGGGATGCGCTTCGACGAGCCCAAGCCCCTGACTTCAAACGTCGCGCGCTGGACGATCCCGACCGACGGCCTGCTGTTCGTCTCCATTCGCCAGGAGGGCACGCCAGGGCCAGGGGAGCACTGGTACGCCCTCCGGAGCGGGGGGATTGTCGAGACGTCGCAAGAGGCCGCCTACGCTTGGACACCGGGGACAGACGTTGCCACGCTCCCGGCCCTTACAGGCGCCGCGCAGCAGGTGCGCTGGGCAAGTGCCATCCGGCTGGAATACGCCCGCCGCTACCCGACCCGCCCCGTGCCGACCCGGACAGACGCCGACTGGTGGATTCGCCGCCGCCACATGCTGGGGGCCGATTGACGCGGGCGGCAGCGCCCCAAGAGACGAGGGAGGACGAGATGACCAGCACCACGCCGCCGTTCGCCTTCACCGTCTGCGGCCGCAATGCCGTCCGCGCCACCGCGCGCCGCTTTGGCGCCACCCATGTCGTCAGCCTCCATGACCCCGACCAAGTGGCCTACCGCCCCTCTCGGGTCGATGGGGTCAATCACCTCCGCCTGGCCGTGTGCGACGACACCGATCCGAGCCTGGCCCATGCGCCGACACGCTGGACCGCCCAGGCGGTGCTCCATTTCGGCCAACGGCTCGGCCCCGACGCTCGGGTGCTGGTCCATTGCGAGGCCGGGGTGTCGCGCTCCACGGCGGCGGCGGTTCTGTTGTTGGCCCAGGCCACCGGCGACGCCGCCCTTGCGGTCGCCCTGGTGGTGGCCGCCCGTCCCCAGGCCCGGCCCAATCCGCTGCTGGTCGCCCATGGCGCCGATCTGCTCGGCTTGCCCCAGCTGGCCCCGCTCGCCGCCGCGGCGGCCGCCGGCGCTGTCGCGCGTCGCCTCGCCGGGCTGTTCTGATCCGCCACACGCCCACCAACACGCCGCAAACTGCTGGCCATGCTGGCTTTGCCGTAGAGATGAACTTCCACACCTGAATGCCCGAGGCCTCGGGAGCCGTCACCCGCCTGGCGCATCAAAGGTCGGGAAGGATCATCCGTTCAGAGCCCACGGCCGATTCGTGCCTTCACAATCCACCACGCAGCCAACGCCCCTTCCCGGTCAGCCAAGGAGCGGTGTCAGCAACCCCGTGCCAGAGGGTCAGCCCTCTTTGAGCTCCAGGAGACATCCATGCACCACACCATCCCACCGGCCCGCGCCCGCTTTCGCCCGCGCCTGGAAACTGCCCTACTGTCCCGGCTTGTCCAGGACGCCTGGGCAAAGCACCAGGCCGCATCCCTGCCGCCCGATGACGTCGTCCGCACCGGCGAAGGCATCTGCCGACACCTCGAAGGCCTTTACCCCCTCGCCGACATGCGGGTCCTGGCTGCCTACGGCCTCACGCGTGCCGAGACGGCCGTCAATGTCCGAGTCCACAACGGCACCGACTGGTCAGAGGTTGTCGGCGTGGAGCTTGGCCGCAGCGTCGTGGTCGCCACCTCGTTCCATGGCCTGTGGTGCGGCGGCCCCCATTGGGAAGGCAACACGCCGGAAGGGAGAGGCATCAAGCCCGCTTACTGGGCAACGATGAGCCCCAAGGACCGCCAGGACCTGATGGACGACCAGGACCGCAGGGAGCGCCGCCGAGTGCCGCGCGTGTTGGAGCCGTTCTTCGACGGAATCCTCGTTTTGCGCAGAGCGTTCCATGCCGAGTACGCCCAGTCGACCGCCTGGCCGACCGAGCACCGTATGGCCACCGGGTCCTATCCGACCTGGGGCGAAATGGCCGAACGCTGGCCCGTGCTTGGCGCCCACCTGCGCCGGGTGTGGGAGCCTGCCGCAAAGGCCGCCTGAATGGAATGGCCAAGAGAAGGAGGATTGAGGCTATGGCAAAGCACCGCACCGTCGCCGCCGCCTTGGCCGACAAGGCCATCTACCGCCTGGTCCGCGCCGCCGACTGGCCGCCGTCGATGCACGCGGCCACCGATCGGTATGAACGCGCGATGCACGCCGCCGCCAACGCCAGTGGCGCCGATGAGTTCAACGCATTACTCGCCGAGCAAAAGGCGGCGGAGGAGGCGTACGGCGCCGAGTGCTTGGCCATCGACAAAGCCCGGCGACCGGACTTCTACGCTGATGCGGCCAACCAACTCCCTTCATGAGCGGCAAAGGGAAGGCGAGGGCTGGCCCGTGCGAGCCGGCGGCCCAGCCCCCACAGAGGATGGAAGGGGAGGTGGAGGCGAGCAGAGGGCGCAATCGGAGAATCCTCTGCCTACGGCCGCCGCTCGCCAAGGCGGCGACTCAATTTTCTCCCGTCTTCACCAGCAGCAGGAGAACCGAATGCTCCACCTCGCCTATGTCTCCCTCGGCGATCATCGAGGCCATCGTCGCCTGTGGCTCGAAGGGCGCAAGCTCGAGGATGCGGGCTTTCGGCCCGCCATGCGCTACGACGCCGACATCGACGCGACGCGGGGCATCGTTCGACTCATCCAACGAGAAGACGGCGGCCGCATGGTCGCCCAGCGCCAGAGGGAAGGGCAGGGGCCACGCCCCATCATTGATCTGGCCAACGCCGTCCTCGACCGCGCTCTTGGCCATTTCAAGCGCGCCCGCGTCGCGTACCGCCCAGGCGAGATTGAAATCGCCATCCACCCCTTCGACCGCTTCGGTCAGACGCGTGAGGCGAAACTGGCCGAGGTCCGCCGTGAAGGACACGTCCGCACCGGCGGCGTGTGCGTGGGGGCAGGCATTCTCGACCAGGCCATCCATGCTGGCTTAGAGGAGGCGGGCCTTCATCCGCATTCTGCCTTCGCCGTGGAAATCGACGAGCGGTACCAAGACCTGATGCTCGAGCGCAACGGCGCGCTCTCTGGCACGTGCTCTGTGCTGGGAAGCCTGGATGAGATTGAGCCCAGCACCCTTCCTCCCATCGACGTGCTGATCGCGGGCCTTCCCTGCACGGCGGCCTCCCTGTCAGGACGCGCGAAGAAGGGCGCTGGCGTGCCGGAACGCGACGAAGACGTCGGCCACCTCATCGTTCCCTTCCTCGGACTCATCCGGCACGCCGCGCCGGTGGCCGTGGTGCTCGAAAACGTGCTCCCCTATCGGCATACGGCGTCCTACGAAATGGCCAAGACAACGCTGCGCCGCTTCGGCTACCGCCTACACGAGGCCGAGCTTTCGGGACCGGCGTTTGGCGCGATGGAACGGCGAGATCGGCTGTGCCTACTTGCCGTCGATCCAAGCCTTCCCGTCGATCTGCTCGAGGGCCTGATCGACACCGCCGGCGGGGCAGGGGATGGGCGAACGATGGCCGACATCCTCAATACCGTCGAAGAGGACGATCCCCGCTGGCGCGATGTGTCCTACCTGGCCCGCAAGGAAGAGCGCGATCTCGCCGGCGGGCGCAACTTCCGCCGCCAACTGGTCGACGGTGCGGATAGAAGCATCGGCGTCATCGGACGGGGCTATTGGAAGTGGCGTTCGACGGAACCGATGGTCCCGCACCCATCGAAGCCGACCCACGCCAGGCTGCTGTCGCCTGCGGAGCACGCCCGGTGCAAGGGGATTGACGAGGGGCTGGTGGAGGGGGCCGTGCCAACGACGGCGCATGAGGTGCTCGGCCAGGCCGTCATCCCGGCGGCGTTTCGTGCCGTCGGAGCGGCGCTGGGCCGGGCGCTTCGTCGCGTCTGCGACACCCCAAAACCGCACACAGCGGACCTTCCTCTGTTTGCCAGTCGACCGGTAAGCGCCGCGGCATGAATTTCCCGGTTGCGCACTTAAGGGGAAGTGGCACTTTTGACGATCGCGGAGGCCGTCCGATTTCGGAACGCCTCCGCGATTTTCCGCTTCAGGTCTGGCTTATCGGTCGCTTTGCTGGCCGGGAAACCTCGCCGCCATTTTCCGCTCGAACGCCAGAATGTAGCTCTGCCGGTAGCTCTCATTGAAATCGTACGTCTGCACGAAGACACTCCGGGCTTCGTCGTCGCTCTTGCCCCATGTCCTCGTCTCGAACGCAACAATCGGCGCCGGCAGAGCATCAACGCAGCGCGAGCCGGGTGCGCCTGGAGCGGCGGCGAACACCTTTCCAGACGGATCGGCGCGCATTCTGCGAGCGACCTTGACCTGCACCAAGAAGGCTTCGGCCTCTTCATCGACCATAAAGCTGGCATATTCGGCCGCGGTCTTCTGGCGGGGGGCCACCATGGCCGAACCAGGCCCGACGCCCAGGCGACGAACGTGCGTAAGCTCATGGCCCAGGAATGAAGCCAACGTGCATTCGTTTGCTTCGCTATTTACCCCGACGACGCCGGCCTCAGCATCGAAATAGCTGTCGATCACGCGGTTATTGCGGACAAAGACAATTTCCACTTTTGAAGCCGGTTCTCGCAGGGACGGATCGGTGCTCAGCAAGACGTTGAGCGCGCGGTCAAGCCGTGCCCCAAGCTCAGGGGTCATGGGGACGGGTTCAGGGGGGGCGTCGGCATCATCCTCATGGGCCCAGGCGGTTGTACCAAGGGACAGAACCAAGGCGACTGCAGTCAAGGCGGAAAGAGTGGGGGAGAAAAGGGCGCGAGCAGACATTGAAGCCTCCTGGGAAGAGCGCAATGAATGTGGGTTTCCGATGGGTT
>Ga0316222_1000819_pt1 | contig 43678 bp, 43 predicted proteins | sample TBH18011metaG_FD_206008 | JGI IMG/M metagenome (GOLD analysis project Ga0316222, IMG submission 206008) | Freshwater microbial communities from Trout Bog Lake, Wisconsin, USA - TBH18011 | ecosystem: Environmental > Aquatic > Freshwater > Lake > Hypolimnion/Profundal zone | place: USA: Wisconsin... | reverse complement strand
GTTTGAGACCGTGAACTTCATAGCCTTTAGTCAGCAACAACTCAGCCAGGTAGGCTCCGTCTTGGCCGGTTATTCCGGTAATTAGTGCTCTTTTCATACTGCCTTTTTATATATTATTAATTTTATTCAATGATTTGAATCCGAATTAAAGACAATGCAAGTTTACGAGCATCATCGCTAAATCCTAATTCTTTAGGTGATTGTGCACCGGGAAATTTAAAAACAATAGACTTTGCATTGCCATCTGTTTCAACTGCAATGGTAAAATCGGTAGGCTTTTCCGAACTAAACTTCGCTTCCAAATGCGTGGCTCCAATTTCCATTTGAATTGGTTTATTTTCCCATGGAGCAAAAGTGCCTGCTCTGATTTTGAGAGTGAACTTTTTAGGAAGGTTTTTATTGAAATCAATTTGCGCTTGAGTACCGTCTGTCCATCTGCCAAAGGTTTCGTATCGGGAAATACCTTGAACACCCGACACGAAATCAGGATATCCATCGCGATCAAATTCGATTCCACTTGATAAGGTTGATGTATATCGTGGAGAAAGCGTATCAACTTGTGCTTGTCCTGGAATTGATTGGTTGTCTTGATTTTTGTTTGTTGCTACTTGTTGCGCGCCATTATCACAGCCGGCAACCAAAGCCAGGGTCAAAACGCCCAAAATCAAACTGCCAAAGGTACTTTTATTTAAATTGTTTAACATAGTATTGTTCCTAAAATTTTTGTTTATTAAGGGTTTGTAAAATCAATATAATTTCAATGCGACATTTAACAATCATCGCCTAACGCAAAGCAGAAGATCTAATTCGCAAATAAAAATTTCTTGCAATATGATAAAAAGGTCGGAGTACGTCTTTCCAGGTTAGATTTGGATTGCCTCCCAAATTCAAATTCCTGCTCTTTTGCCCTTCAATATTTGCAAAGAATTGTGTCCGTAGTTTCACACGCTCAATACATTGAGCCCAAGAATTTTCTTGAACATGTAACATTGAATTATCCATTGTAGTTGACCTCCAATGCCAATTCGCTGTCGCGCGCCATGAAAAAATAAAATCTCCACTCCGAAGAAAAAGGAAATACAAATACATATCTTCTGCAACTGTCAATTTAGGATCGGCCAGATCCCTATCTTGAAGAACTGACTTACGAGCCAGCCAAGTATTAGACTGAACAAAATTGTCAAAATTAAGGATTCTTTGCTTATTAAATGAGTCAAAAAACACCAAATGCCGGCTCTCCTTAATTTCAGCGCCAAGTGGACCCGTATAATTTATCTGCGAATAATAATGTCCTGGCTCATCTTGAGTCTGAATACAACCGCTGTAGGCAACTTGATATTCACCTTGACTCTCAAGTAAATTCACCAATGAACTAATATGATTAACGTGGATAGTGTCATCATCATCTTGATTACAAAAATACTTACCATCTAATACTCGAATTCCATCCCATAGAGAAGTGCTCCGGAATCCTGTATTCTTAGAACAGACCTCCTTTATGCTAACAAAACGTTTTTTATATTTTAAAAGTAAGGATTCCAAGCCTTCAATCTTTTTATAATGAACTAATATCAAACCAAGATTTAAATAACTTTGAGCCGCCAACGAGTCTAGACAGCGCTCAGCAAAATCTACTCCTCTACCACCAATTCTGACTATTACTTCGACTTTCGGCATTTTTGCTGATTGTATTGGCGCACAATAAAATCCAGCGCGTTTTACCGTCTGCAGAAAATCTGGAAGTTTATTAAGCAGATTCTCCAATGAAAAATTCTTATTAAATATTTCGTGTGACTTGATCGCCATCTCCAAAGCTTCAGATTGATGGCTCACGATCCATTCGTAATGAGCTTTAATTTGCATCACTTTTTGGTTTGAATCCAAATTTTGATTTACATACAGAACAGAATCACCAAAATGTGTCTTCGCGAAATTGGAATCTTCCGTGATAATTACTGCACCCGCCGCTGCAGATTCGAAAATTCGCATCGATGGTACATCATGCTTTAAATGCTCATCGCGGTGCAAGCATAACGCTATACCCGCCCTATTAATGCATTCAAAAATAGCAACACCGTCAAAAGGAATAGTTCCCTTGTATGCACTACCAAAACGTTCCCATTTTTCTGGCTGCCCATAAAATGTGACTGGGACGGCGGAACAAAGACCACTTATCAGCTCACCATGCCGATCACCATCCCAATGCACTCCAGCATAAAAAATGTTTGGGGAGATTAAGTTAGGGATGACAAACTCTCTCTTGGGAGCTGTCGGCAAAAAATTCCAATCAGATACCGGGCTATCTTTACCTGTTGAAAACAGCAAATCAGTTAAATAGTCGCGTACACTTTCTGAACCCGCCAGATAACCGTCGTAACTCAATATAGATCTGATTCTAGTGGAATCGTGCCTGTAAAAATCAGGTGGACTCCAAATTAATCCTATTGTTGGAATTTCAGTAAGCTTGTGTGAGAATTCATGTGTTACCAGGACACAATCAGCTTTGGAATTGATAATATCGTCTGAAGTCACTACCTCGATACAATCCCAGCCAAGATTCAAACATGAAATCTTTAATCGCGCAATCAACTCTCGTTCTGCCGAATGTTCCAAGTTTGGCCATGAATTCAATACTGCTATTCTCAATTTAATACTCCTTAATTTTCCACAAATCCTCTGACCACTCGTATACAACCCGCTTTGACGGCTTAAAAAGATTTTTTTGCCAACCAAAACGAACATCATTTTCGCTCAAATATTTCGTCGCAATCCTTAAACGCAATGATTGCATTTCGGGATCGGGAACTTTTCCTCCAATTTTAGCGAATACCGACGACGCCTCATCTAAATATCGTTGAAAGCTAGTTGAAGTTTTTTGTGATGAGTGCTTCCGGAAGCAAGCCAGCGGAACATCCATTGAATACAATTCTTCCAAATGAAAGAATCTGGCCCATAATTCAAAATCGCCTGCAAATTGCAAATTCGGATCAAGAAAACCTCCGGCCCGATCCCAAAGAGATCGCCTCCAAAATGTCGACTCCTGTTGAATAAATGCAGTGCCCTCCCATCCCATCGATGGGAGATTATCTCCGCAAAGGAAACCATGCAAACTAAACCCGGGCACTACGGTTGTACTAATTAATGAGTCGTTTTCATCTATTGCTAACGGGTACCTGGTGGTCAGCCAATTAATTTCAGGGAATTGTTCAAATATTTTTCCAACTAATTTTAGTGTTCCCTGAAGGTATACGTCATCTGCATTCAACCAAGCCATAACTTCACCAGTTGACAAAGCAAATCCTTTGTTGATTGCATCGTACTGCCCTTGGTCAGGCGCAGAAGTACAATGCGCTACTATCGATTTAAATTCAGTAAGAATGTCTATGGTTTCATCAGTCGAACCTCCGTCTTGGATAATATATTCGAGTTTTTCGTACTGCTGACCAAGGATTGATTCAATTGTTCTGCGCATAAATCTGCCAGAATTAAAACTAGGTGTCACTATAGATATTTTGGGAAGTGTCATTATTTTTTTCGTATTTTAGTAAAAATCATTTTGTGATTTTTGATTTAAAAAAACAGCATGGCGCCAAGCGATCGGCCGGGCAAATCAATCCAAATTATTGGCCACTACTTAAAATATTTTTATAAACATCGGTACGTGAAAATTTTTGATAAAATATTTTCGCACCATCTTCTGTCCAGTGATTTCGATCAAAATATGAAAATTTATTTTCAGAATAGAATGTGCAATTAACTTGACAGTAAATCTCATTTACATCGACAAAAATTGCACCTGCATCTTCTGCGACTTTTTTCGCATACTGTGTATCGCTTTCTCGAATCACCATTACCTTATTTAGAAACGCATTCATCCCTACTGTCGTGCCATGACCTTTGATAATTTCATTGATTGAAACATAGGTATTTCCTAGATTTGGCTTGGGTCCGAAAAAATAAATTCTTATTCTTGGGTTCTTTTTCTTAATTAGTTGCAGCCCAATCCGGTAGTTATCGGTCAGTTCGCGATCCTTTTCCCAATAATGTGCGTAAATAAGCACATCTGCTTCGGCCAGTTCGCGCGAATTCAAAAATATATTAAACAAATTCAGGCAATCTTCCTTCTTGTTTTCCTGACCAAGAGATGGCGAAAAAAATCCAGAGCATTCATAATATATTTGGTAAATTTTCAAGCCAAATTTATCGTCGTTTTTAAACGCCTTGAAAATATCAAATGCCTGACTATCACCGAAGATAACTACTTTAGGACTGTGATTTTCAAAGTTAATATTTGTTTGCCCATTTCTCCAATAATTGTTTCGTTCTTGTTCTATTTTAGTTTCGCTCATTTGTAAATTAAATTTACTTCTAAAATCAAATCCATTTTGAAAGTAGCTGTAGAAGCCGAGCGAACCGATGATAATCATGAGTGCAGCTAAAACTTTTACTTTTATCTTGCCATTTTTTCCAAATCTAATCGGCTTTTCAACAAACCTGAACGATAACCAAGCTAACAATATCGAAATTAGTATTGCCCCGACCCGTATTTCAACTGAAGGTGAATCTGATTCAACCATATGAGCGAACGCAAGCAATGGCCAATGCCATAGATAAAGCGGGAAACTTATCTTTCCAAACCACACAAGAACAGAGCTAGATAATATTTTCCGATTTACCCAAGCTTGACCGCCTGCAGCGATCATTAATGAAGCCCCAACGACTGGTAAAGCAGCCCGCCAACCAGGAAAATTACCATCATTTGAAATAGTAAAAAAACCAACCAATATCAGGATAACGCCAAGACCTGAAAGAACATTGGCAAACCATTCAGCTTCCAATTTTTCCGCAATTCCATCCGCACTAAGATTTAGTCTTCTTCCAATAATCTCAATTAGTCTAAGTTTGTGCAAAGTCATGTAGGCTAAAATTGCACCAGCCATTAGCTCCCAGATGCGAGTTTGCGGTGAATAAAAAGCTGCGGTAGCATTTCTTTGAACTTCATAAATATTTAGGGCAAACGAAAATATCAGCACACAAATCGTGATCTTAAAAAAACTTATCCGCATCTTCCAAACAACAAAGAGTAATATAGGCCAAAAAATATAGAATTGCTCCTCTACACCAAGTGACCAGAGATGAAGTAACGGCTTTGTCACCGAGGCATTATCGAAATAGCCGCTCTCGTTCCACAAAATAAAATTTGAGAAGAAACCTGCCCCACCTAAAATATGCTTTCCAAGTTGCTTGTATGCATCGGGCATTAATACAAACCAGCCGATAAGTAGACAAGCAATTAGTACCAATATTAAACTTGGAAATATACGTTTGATTCGCTTTGAATAAAAATCAATGAAACTAAAGCTATTCAATTCTAAGCCACCAATAATGATCGATGTAATCAGAAATCCAGAAATGACAAAGAAAATATCTACGCCGATAAATCCACCTCTAATGGCATTAGGAAAAGCATGGAAAAGCAAGACTGAAATAATTGCGACTGCGCGCAATCCGTCGATATCCCTGCGATATTTTGGGTGTGGAAGGGTATCCGAACCACTATTAGTATTCATATTTTTTAAGTTGACAGTCATTGATCGCATTATTTATTTTTAAAAAATCCTAATTTCCGCAATATTCGAAATATCGCTTTGGATTCAATATTCAAAAGTTTGTGATTTAGTTTTTCAATCGAATTCTCAGCTTCATGCAATTGTAATTTCATTTGATTCAGTTCATTTTCTAACCGACGTATTAATTGCTGATTCTCTGACTGATCAATTTCCAACAAATCCAATTTGTGTTTCAATTCTTTGTCTAATGCCTTCTGTTGCAGAATGACTTCCAACCCAGCTAATCGCTCATTTTCCGAAATTTCTAAATTGCGCTCTAATTCTTTCCCGAAAATTTCGTGGTCGTAAATCACTTTAATGCTTGCTATTCGCTCAGCCTCCAACGTTTCTAATTTATGCCGCAATTCAGCTTCATCAATTGCTTGTCGCTTTCTTTCATCAAACCTGGCAAGTCGTTCACTTTCTGCAATTTCATTGCTGCGTACAAATTCATTCTGCAATTCCTGCATCTGTTTAGTTATTTCCTGGCGTATCAATCGATCAGATTCCAAATCTTCCAAATGGCGCCTTAACGCACTCTCAGTGGCCTGTTGCTGATGAATGAAATCCAACCTGGCCGCCCGATCTAATTCTGAAATCTCCAAGTTTTTTCTTAATTCACTTTCAGTGGTTTGCTGTTGTTTTATTACTTCCAACCGTTGCGCACTATCTGATTCTGCATTCTGCAAGTGCTCTCTTAGTTCTTTTTCTATCGCTTGCAACTGATGAATGAAATCTAACCTGGCCGCCCGATCTGCCTCTGATTCCTCTAAAAATTTCTTTAATTCCATTTCTGATACGTTTTTCTGATGAATCAATTCGATTTTTCGCGCACGATCTAGTTCCGAAATTTCCAGATTTTTTCGCAATTCAGCTCCTGTCGCCTCTAATTGACGGGTCAATTCCAACGACGCTGATTTGTCTGCTTCCAGAATTTCCAAACTGTGCCTTAACGCATTTTCCGTGGCTTTTTGCTGATGAATAAATTCCAGCCGTGCGGCTCGGTCCAATTCAGAAATTTCTAAACTTTTACGCAGCTCTCTTTCAGTTGCTTGCAGTTGATGGATCACATCCAATCTTTGCGCACGATCTGACTCCGAAACCTGCAGGCTCTTCTGCAAATCATGTTGAGCCGTTTGCAATCGATAGATCGTATCCATCTTCTCAAGACGATCAGCTTCAAATGTTTCTGAATATTTTTTCAATTCCTTCAGAGGTGAAATAAAATTATTCCAAAGTGCGAACGGTTCTTCTTCTGTTCCGGCAATAAGCGCACTCATCAATTGTGCTCGACGCTCCTTTGCCTGGTCTTCTGTTGGAATTTGGAGATCCAAGCCTCGCAATTTTTCAGCAGTTTCTCCATAGCCCATACGTTCAAAAATGCCAATGCCTGTCACACTAATTACGGCCTGTATATCTTCCTTGTCAAGACGTCGTTCCCAGGCATTCACCGTTAATTTGTTTGCTGGTTTAGGCTGGCTGGATAGAACAGGATCACCGACAGCGGATTTTTTGTATTCATCGACTAGTTCCGCGTTTTCATAATAAGTCAGCATACTGTCTGAAAACGTTAGTCCGACAAATTCACATGCCGATCGAAGAACGGCCTCTGGATTAATTGCCAATTCTTCATACCGAATAACTAAAATATTTTCGCCTGACTCGACAGCTGCTTTCTCAACTTCAAACAACCCCTCGCAAAAATCTCGGGTAGTTACAGTAACTCCATGAGGTGAAAAAATATCCCTTGAGATATTCCAGGTTGCTTTGTGTGACGCCCAAATATCCAGTGGATTTCGTAACAGGACTATTTTTTTAGCTTTTGGAAATAATTCGTCGATCAGATTCAGGACTGCATAATAGCGCGGCGTCTTATCTACAAAAACACTTTTTCCGGTTGTCTTAAGATGCGATTGATATGCGGAACGCAACACAAATTTTGCCTTATCGACCGGTGACTTACCAACCTTAGCGCCTCTCACCTGAACCATTGCATTAAGTGAGCCTCTAACTTTGCGCTCCGGCTTTAGCAAAAATTCCATCGCAGCGATTTCGGCCCATTCACGGCCATAAGGAACCGCGTTCACATTCCCAAGCTTAAGGTACTCAGCAACTGCAAGCACAATCCAGGGCTCCGGTGGACAGCATATTTCAGGATGACCGCCCAACATCATGCTTAACAATGTCGAACCTGAGCGCGGCATTGAAAGAAGGAATGCAAGATTTTCGCCGTTATTGCCTATCAAAATTACACCTCTTGTTTAGCAGTAGGAGTATTAATGTTCAATTTACTGTCAAAAAACATCAAGTCACGAGTAAATTGACGTTCGTTAAAAACGGCTATTATTTCGTATCCATATGATTCAAGAATGCCTTTCAGATCAGAAGTTCCGGAATCCTCAATAACTATATGCTTAGGGCGAAAACGTGAAAAATCCAAACCTGCCAACACCTCAGATTCATAGCCTTCCACATCAATAGACATCAAGTCGATCTCAGTTAAATTTTTCTCTTCCAAAATTGAGGTGAGCGTTCTTGCCGGAGCAACACATGGTCTGCTTACTATTTGCTGCAGCTGCTCGCCTCTCTGAATCCATGCTCTCTTATCATCCTGACTTTTCCGAGCTCCATCTACAAACGACATTAAGCCAACGTCTACGAGTTCAATTTCTGAATTTGGATAATCCGGAGCTACACATGCCGCGTTGACAATTTGTGCAAGTGGGCGATTCAACTTGCATTTTTCATAAATTGGGCCAACTGGTTCGATCAGTAGGCACTGCCAACCTAACCGCTCAAAATATAGTGAGTTGGATTGATTGATTCCATCGTTGGCGCCAACATCTACCATCACACCGAGCTCTTGCGAGAGATGTTGCGCAATCAAATCGTCTAATCCATTCAATCCGAAATGTCTGATTCCCCGATATTGATGCGACAGTGGAGAGTTAAAGTATTGCCAAACTTCATCCACGCCGATCATATTGAACGGAGGATTGCGAAGAAAATCAGAATCGTCTTTAAAGTGACCACTTCCAACACCAATGCCGCAGTTATAAATGACCTTCTTAGAAGTTTTCAGATGAGTCAATCCTAGTATCGCAGTCAGCAGAGCAGTTGCGCTATCCCAACTGAACTGTTGGCTAAGTACAGTGACTACATCACGTCCTGGGGTTACGTCAAGTTTCGAAGTAATTTCAGACGAAAGCGCAGAAGCGGTCCATTTAAGGTATTCATCTTCCGACATGATGAACATCGCTTTTAATTGGGAAAGTACAGGTACAAGCTTTAGTCTTGTCGTTGCCCAACCCCATCCCTGAAATCTGGAAAATGTTTTACCCTCATTCGGCGTTTCAAAGTGATGTCCATATACGGAATATATAGATGGATCATTCTCAATTTCTGTCAAATCTGCCAAAAAAACGCTGACAGCATCGCTGGTTGGGAAGCAGTCGTCCTCCAAAACAATGATCTTTTCATATTGACGGGCCATAAATGAAAGGGCATCAAGCATCAGTTTCTCAATGCCTAATCTGCCGTGGTGGAACCGCCAATTTGCTTCTGGATATTCATCCTTCAGGCTTTGGCAGTCCTTCACCAACACTTCCAGCTCAGAGGCGTGTGAACTTCCATCGATCCAGACATGTGTGACAGCCAGCACATCCTGTCGTTTTAAACTTTCCAGCACATTGCGCAGGTGACGTTTGCGCCGATGTCCGAACACGATAATTCCGAATTCATTCATGATTTATTCGCTTTGAGAGGTCGAAGAGATTTTACGAAAATTGAGGTACACCATTCGTATGTATTCAGTGGTCCCATGCTGCAAAAATCAATTCGGACAAATCCTTGTTGTTCCAAAAATTGATACGCCTCTTCGTACTCTTTTCGATCGGAATTATCAAAAACAATTATTCCATTTTCTGCCAACTGCCTTGATGCCAGCCACGCTGTTAACACTCTAGCCATGCCATCGACAACGATAATATTGAAATACCCCTTTGGATAATCGAGAAGAACGGCTGCGTACGAATGAAACTCATTATCCAATAAACCCGCCCGGTAGTTTCTGGTGGGGTCGCCAGAAATCTTCGGCGCCAGATTTAATGGATAAAATTCCTTGATGAAAATTTCAGAATGTGCGAAAGAAACTGGTTCACCCATAGTACGCACGTTTAAAACAACATTTGGAAGATTGCGATTAATTAGTTGGTCAGCCCAGGTAGGGTCATGCTCGACGCTGACCACCTCACTCGCTCTTGAAGCCCACCAGAGCGTGGAATTTCCCGCGCCAAATTCAAAAACCCGACTGTCATCCTGAACAATTTTTGTAAGATATTTGGTTGCACTATAGGTAAACCACGGTACGAAACCTTGTGAATCGACTGCCTGCCCTCTTCGAACGCTTTGAATCCACCCGCTGGTGGTTAAATAGTCGTCCGTCAATCTGTTCAAATACGAGTTTTCAATATCAATCGGCATATAAAATAATTTACCTATCCTCTGAAAGATTCATATTAATTTCTGGGCTGCGTGAATTAGAGTCAACAATTTCATCAATCGTAAAAAATGGCTCAACCAAACAATCAACGACGCCGTTGCGGAAATTCTGGCTGTAACTAATTGACCTCACTCCAATAGCATCAGAAATTCCGTGGATAAATTCATCCTCATTTTCGATTAGCCCTCTGACGCCAATGTCGATAAGATAATTCCCTGGAGCGAACGTGTTCACAAAATGACTTGCTACCTGGTGTGTCGATGATCCGGAAACGTCAAACCCAGAGCCTGGCTGGTGAGTTGAACCCCCGCCAAGAATAAGGCCACTCGTACTTTTAATTACCCAAGCAATACGAACATTTTTGAACGAGCCATGAAAATCCACATTAAATCTGAGTGCATATTCTTGATGCATCGGTAACACATTTACTTTATCTCCAGCCATATTGGTTACGGAAATAGAAGTTATCTCGCCTCCGCGGTGCTCAAACGGTAACGGCCTGACGTCATTGCTTAACTGCTCATCAAAATGTGCATCAATTACCTGCTGCAAATTGCTATCCGGTTGATTTGACCGATTTTCGACTGACTCTTCAGGGGCATCAGCGGTATCGCTCGAATCCTCCAATTCTGTCAACGCAATCACTTCCTTGCGAACATTTGCAAAACTGGCAGGCCCGGCATTAGCCAAATAGTTGTATGCGCGTATAACCTGGTATGGTTTGGCATCTAGCAATAATTCGCCACGATCAATTAAAAGTGCTCGGCTACATAATTGAGTTACTAAGCCAGGTGAGTGCGATACAAAGAGAAGGGTTACGCCGCGATCCCTCAGCTCATTTAGTTTCATGAAACAGCGCGCCTGAAAACCAACATCGCCAACCGATAGTGCTTCATCAATGACGAGTATTTCAGGGTCAACATTTATGGCTACTGCAAAGGCAAGCCGAACGACCATGCCACTGGAATAGGTCTTCACAGGCCGACTGATGAACTCTCCAATATCTGCAAATGAAATAATTGCGTCATATCGCGCTTCAATTTCTTTGTGCGAAAGGCCCAAAATCTGACCGTTCAAAAACACATTTTCTCTTCCGGTATATTCCGGATTGAAGCCAGATCCAAGCTCGAGCAGAGCAGAAATTCGCCCATCGGCAGTTACATCACCGCCAGTTGGCGTAAGAGTACTGCATATCATTCTTAACAGAGTTGATTTGCCAGAACCATTACGACCGACAATTGCAACGGTTTCACCTTTTTTAACCTGAAAAGATACGTGACGCAACGCCCAGAATTCTTTAAAAAACTGCGACGGAATACTGTTCGTTTTGACGCCTAAAACTCGGGATATTTGTGTGTAAATCCGCCATAAAGATGGGATCACCAGTTGTTTAAGTCTGTCCCTTGGTGTCGCATAAATTTCGTAACGCTTACTTAGATCTTTTACGTCAATAACGATTTTATCAGATGACATCAGCGAATCCTTTTCTGGATTTTTGGAACCACCAAAATCCAACGTAACAAATAAGGATGCCGACAATAAGACTAATTGACCAGCTCTCCCAATTTACGGCCTTATCCCAAAGAACGACGTTTCTAAGTTGTTCAATCGGTAGGGTTAATGGATTAAAGTCAAAGAGGGCACGATACTGCTCCGGAAATGCGGAGGTCTTATAGAACACGGGGCTTAAAAACATCAGGACTGTAGTAATAACACTCATCACTTGGCTTATGTCGCGAAGGAATACTCCCAAGGCCGAAATAGCCCATGTGAAGCCAATTGACATTAATATCAGCGGGATCATGACGATCGGAGCGTATAGAATCGAAAAACTCAACGACATCCCCGAACACAGGCAGAAAACCAATAACAGCACCAGACTGACCATAAAATGTAGCAGTGCGGAACACAGCGCGACCAAGGGTAAAATTTCGAGTGGAAAGACAACCTTGGTGACATAGCTTGGGTGATTTAAAATAATTCCCGGGGCGCGATTCAGACATTCGGCAAACAGACTGTGCACCATCATCCCGGAAAACAATACCAACGCAAATGCGACTTTGCCTTCCTCATTAGTAGTCCCCCACCGCGCCTTGAACGCGACGCTAAACACCAAGGTATAGATAACCAACATCAGAATCGGGTTGAGCAGTGACCAGGCCACGCCCATAATGGAGCCTTTATATCGACCTATAAAGTCACGTTTAATTAAGTCCCACAACAACTCTCGGTGATTGAGCAAACTGCCAATCAGAGCTTTGGGGGAAGTCGAATGATGTAAACTCATGCGTTGCCAATTCTTTCAGTATTAAAGGTCAAACCAAGGTCCTGCAATTTTGCCAGCAGCAAGTAGGGCAAGGTTCTGAAATGCACTTGCCATCGCTTTGGATAAAAACCCAATTCACGATATCGAATTAACTGAATTTCTTTCTGCCCGACAGTCGACATTTGACTCGAAGTTTTTTGATGGCGATGAATACGGAACATGCCCAAAAAGAGCGGTAAATGGTGCATCTTAATTTTTATTGCAGAAAGCCTGAGCAAAAAATCCCAGTCCATTGCAAATTGAAATTTTTCATCCAACTTACTTCCAGTACGGTTCCACGCTTCGCGCGACCAATACAATGTCTCCTGAGGAACAAAATCAATCCACTTGAGTACCCGGTCTGAATGATTCGGCAGCGTCCAACGGCCAACTTCGAGTCCATCCTCGTTAATTAAAATCCTGTTTCCGTAGACGACTTGTACATCAGGATTGTTTGCGAAATAGTCAGCAACCAGACGAAGCACCCCGGATATCATCAAATCGTCCGAATTTAACCACGCCATTATTTCGCCAGAGGATTTTTCAAATCCTTTATTTATTGCCGCGGTTTGACCGGTATCTGGCTCACTTACCCACCATGTAAAATACTTTTCATATTTTTTAATGATGTCTAAGGTATTGTCTGTTGAACCGCCATCTACGAGTATTAATTCCAGATTTGGATAACTCTGATCTATGACCGATTTTAAAGTTTGCTCTATAAACTTGCCCTGGTTGAATGAGGGAATTACGATAGATATTTTGGGCAAGGCCTTTTCGTTTTGGCGGGCGATGTTTGGTAATTTATTCATGCGATGAATGCGCGGGGCGTGTGTTTCCATCTGCCCAAAACCAGGTCGCAGAATTTTTTCAAAACTCTTGAAAAGTCTTTGCATCATGTGCTTCTTGACAAGGTGATTCTTGAATTGACCGCCACCAAATCAAGTTTAAACACGACCATAAACATCTTGGAACCTGACAATGTCATCTTCACCCAAATACTCGCCACTTTGCACTTCTATCATTACCAGATTGAGTTTTCCCGGGTTTTCCAGCCTGTGGCTATGACCTGCGGGTATGTAAGTCGATTCATTGACGCTAACAAAAAATTCCTTGTCGCCATTGGTAACCTTGGCCATTCCATTCACTACAATCCAGTGTTCACTGCGATGATGATGCATTTGCAGTGACAGCGTTGCGCCGGGCTTAACTTCGATGCGTTTGATTTTGAATCGTGAACCTTCGCCCAGAACAGAATAGGTACCCCATGGTCGATGCACAGTCGTATGCAATTTATGGGCTTCATGACCCGATGCCTTCAGAGACGCATAAATATACTTTACATCTTGCGCTCGCGCTTTATCGACGATAAGCAAGGCATCTGGCGTATCAATCACGATAAGATTATCGACACCAATCATACCGATCGTTCGCTCGCGCCCCTGAACGAAGCAGTTATTGACATCATGCAGAATTGCATGAGCCTCAAGCCGATTGCCCTTTTCATCAGAAACGGTCAACTCGCTAAGCGCATCCCAGGACCCAATATCACTCCAGCCAATGTCGCAGGATACAATCCCAACGTTGGTCGACTTTTCCATAACGGCGTAGTCAATAGAGTTATCCGGCAACAGTGCGAAGCTTTTACTATCCAAATCCAGATATGAAAAACCTGCGCCTTTGACCAGGCGGGATTTTTCTGTGCAGGATTTTGCAGCAGTCAAAATATCGGGGCAATGTTTTTGCATCTCTTGCAAAATTGTCCCAGCCATAAAACAAAACATGCCGGAATTCCATTGAAAATTTCCGGACGCAAGATATTCCAGCGCTTTACTGTGCGACGGTTTTTCTACAAATCTCAATACCTGATTGCCGTTAGATTCAATATATCCATAACCTGTTTCCGCAGATAATGGCTGAATACCAAATACCACTATTTTTTCCGACTGCGCCAACGCTACTGCTTCGCCGACAGCTTTGTTAAACGATTCCTGATTTGAAATCAAATGATCCGCTGCCAATACCAACATTATCGTTGCAGGCCCATGCTGCTCAGACACCTGTAGTGCGGCGGCCGCTATTGCTGCAGCAGTATTTCGGCCAAAGGGTTCCAGAATAAATGACGTCGAAATTTTTTTATTGACTTCGCGATATTCATCTTCGATTTTAAACAACAAGTCCCTGTTAGTTACTGTGAGAACTTCATCAACATTATCAAGCGCGCAGGCACGCAGAAAAGCTTTTTGCAAGAGGCTTTGCCCATCCGACATTTTTATAAATGGTTTAGGATGCAATTCGCGCGACACAGGCCATAATCTGGATCCGACACCGCCACACAGAATAGTAGGAACTAACAACATTTAAATACCTTTTTAATCGATTATTTTTATAAGAAAGTAAGGGTCGGAATTGGCGGTTAAGGTAATGATGTTTATGAATTCTGTTTAAATTTGCGATGAATCGAATCATTTATGAACTAAACCGGGCAAATTATCAAAGTCATACTGAATCGCCCCGGAATTCCTAGACACATTCGAGCCTCTCAAAATACTGTTTCTCGTATTCTACTGGTGAAAGTCGTCCCGAAGAACTGTGACGCCGTTTCGGATTGTAGAACATTTCGATGTAATCAAATACATCAGCCTTACCTTCGTCTCGCGTAAGATACACCTTACGACGAATTCTTTCCCGTTTCAACAACTGAAAAAAGCTTTCTGCAACTGCATTGTCGTGACAGTTTCCTCGGCGGCTCATGCTTTGTGTCAGATTGTGATCCTTCAAGAAATCCTGCCAGTCATAGCTGCTGAACTGACTACCCTGATCTGAATGAACCATCACCGTTTCTTTTGGCTGACGACGCCAAATCGCCATTAACAGCGCATTGAGGGCCAATTCCCGGTCTATTCGATCACCCATCGACCAGCCGACGACCTGGCGTGAAAAAAGGTCAAGAACGGCAGCCAGATACAGCCAGCCTTCATGCGTGCGAATATAGGTAATGTCTGTAACCCAAACGCGATTAGGTTCTTCAACGTTAAACTTCTGCTGCAAATGATTCGGAGCAAAATCTGCGACACTGCCTCCTCGCTTGCCAGGACGGCGATGGTAGCCCGTCTGAGAGCGGAGCTTCTCTTTGCTCATCAGGCGATAGACACGGTGTTTGCCGCAGGTTTCGCCTAATGCCCGCAAATCATCCGTGACCTTGCGATACCCATAGACTGCGCCACTTTCAAGCCATGACTGTTTGATATGTCCCAGCAGACGCTGATCTTCTTTAGTACGATCAGACTGCGGCACCTTCTGCCAGGCATAATAGCCGCTGGGATGAACGCCAATGACGCTGCACAGACGTCGTACCGGGTACTGCGAAACATGGTCCTGATTGAACGCGTACTTTACTCGGACGTCCTGGCAAAGTACGCGGCGGCCTTTTTTAATATATCGCGTTCCTCAGTAACCCGTTTGAGTTCTGCCTTTACCCGACGCAGCTCATCTTCTTTGATACTTGCTACATCCCGTTCAGCTTGGGGAACACTGAATTTCTTTACCCACTGATAAAGACTGTGACTGGTAACCCCAAGTCGCTCTGACACCTCTGTGACCGGACGGCCACGATCGGTAACTTGCTTGACTGCTTCAATTTTAAATTGCTCTGTATAACGCTTTCCGCTCATAATGCCTCCTGTTGGCCTAAATTATAAGCTCAGAAGTGTCTACTAAAGCCGGGGCGATTCATACTGAGCATTTTTTCAACAGCAGCGAATTATAATTCGTCAGAATGAATATAGCTATGCCCTATATAGGTCATTTTTCCTCGGCGGTTATTGACTAAAAGGCATTAAAATCCAAGCCTCCCCCACTTGGCGTATGATGCAGCGTTGTTGGATGAACACCCAGCATGCAAATCCGAATTAGAGCTTTTTACCAATAATTGATCCACCACTGCGCACCTCTTGCCATTTAATAAAATGCCTTCCAATAAAATAAGCCAAACCCAATCATTTGAACAAATATTCAGCATTACTCAATCAAATCGGGCAGCCATTAAAGGCCATGCCGCAAAAGTTATCTGGCTGACTGGATTATCAGGTTCCGGCAAATCCACCATCGCCAATGCGCTTGAACTCAAACTGCACGAACAAGGCAAACACACCTACATTCTGGATGGCGATAACGTGCGTAAGAACCTGAACAAGGATTTGGGATTTCTTCCCGAAAGCCGCACGGAAAACAACCGCCGCATCGGAGAAGTTGCGCTAATGATGAAAGATGCGGGTCTGATCGTGATTGTTACGTGCATTTCACCGTTTGACAAGGACCGCGAAGCTGCCCGGCAGTTATTCGGCGATGCCGAGTTCATTGAGGTTTATATCAGCACACCCTTGGTCGTGTGTGAACAGCGGGATCCAAAAGGATTGTATAAAAAATCAAGGTCTGGACTGCTTCAGAACATGACCGGTATTGACAGCCCCTATGAAATTCCTCAGCATCCAACGTTAATTCTCGATACCAGCGTGTATTCGATACGGAACAGCGTGGATCAAATTTTTCAACTGTTGAGTTAATACATAAAAAAATAACAACTTCGAGCGGAACCGCGCCATCAAACGGGTGAACCAAACCCAATAAAAACCCCAAACGTATGCTAACTCTCGCTGGATTTATAACTGGTCTTTTGTTCAGTCTGACCGGCGTCGGTGGTGGCGCCCTGATGACCCCCATGAAGATTATTTTTTCACAATATTTGTAACTTCATCCTTGGTTTATAATTTGTAGTATCTCAAGTGTTTACGCGTTCTCAAGTTTCAAAAAAAAGTTAAAAACTCCCCGCAACAATAAAATCAATTTAATTGAATGTTCATAGAATCAGATCAACTCGTTGTTTATATAATACTTAGATCATATATTCAGATCATCTCGGCAACATTTTAAGACTTTTGTAGCCGCCTCTCCATTTAGCATAAATATGTTTGATTAATTATTAAAAAATTACTTCAAGAGAAATATATTACTGTTCTTATTGATATTAAATATCGCTGTAAAAATCTATGAAACAGATTCTCAGCAACAAAATAGTTAACCAAATTTTCGTATATTTTTCACTTATAAAATGCTGCAAAATTGAAAGCATAGTTGTGGACAGGATGCTGGATGTACGGCTCACGCCGTAATCCAGGTATTGACGCTAGATCGCGTTGCGCTCGTCGCAATCAACTCAGGGCAGAGCCCCGAGACCCCAACGAGTCAGTAGTTGCATTAGTTGTCTTACCGATCTGAATCTTTTTTGGTTTCCATTTCCAACATCCCGCCAACATAGTCCGATTGTGTTTTGCCTGCCCGTTTGGCTTCCTGCCGAAGAATGGCAGCCTGTTCATGAGTTAAGAACAAGCTGATTTCAATTCCATCATCCAATTTCTTTTTGCGATAAGCAGCCTGCCTCTGAACTGCGGTCAGCGCGCCTTCCGATTTTTTCGGTCGGCCTCGTTGCGACTTTTCTTTTATTTGGTTCGTCATCTCAAAAACTCAAAATTCATTTAATCACGACCTCACGATAACATCGAAATTAAGAATTAGTGTAAAAATATGGTTGTATTATCGGTGAGGACGTGACATTGTAGAGTGGAAGCAAAAAACACTTCATGTTAATAATTCAGCACGACAGCGAATGAAAACGTGACTTCCCGGCTGAATTTGTCAGGCCCATCAACAGGAGAACCAAATGGATAAATCGATCTCACTACAAGATATTCGCTGCAATACGGAATTTGACCTGTTTGATGCAAAGTCTCTGGCAACGCGCGTTTTTAACAAAATTTCAAGCACTCAACCAAACGCTGCAATTCTGGAACTTTCACAAGACCTGTTCGTAGGGGCGCTACTTCACATCGCCTATACGAAGGATGACGGAACCCCGGGTGACGTTATCGATTACATTACGGATTCCGGTTGGGATTGTGCTCATCAGATGTTATTGTCCTTTCAATGTAACGATCGACCATTCCGGCAAGTTGAAGCCGCAAAATGGCTCTGTGGATTTATCGAACAGGTGGGTGATATCGACGATGAATCAGCGCAAGCCGTAATTCAACAATGCCAAATGCAATGGAATAAGGCAATGAGCGCGCACCAACAAAGCCGACCAAAGGTGGCGAGGCGACAACGATCCATTTGCATATTCAACCAGGCCGAAGTTAACGCAGCGTTGGACAGGATAAGTGGGATCGGCTTGTCAAAAAAAACCGGTGGTCAGCTGATCCTGGAGCAGGCAAAAATCAATCAAGGTTACAGAACCGTGCCGAAGAAACGAATGCCAACAGTTGGACTGGAACACGCCAAGACCAATTTTGAGAATTTAGCCGAGCCCATTAATCGCTTACAGTCGCGCCTGGCATTATCAGCATGTATGAGGTCTGATGATTTTTACATCCCACCCATTTTGCTGTTAGGTGATTCTGGCATCGGCAAAACATACCTGGCGATGCAACTTTCTCAGATTCTCGGTGTTCAAATGGACAAAATTAGCGCGGGCGGCGCGCAAGCGGGTTTTCAATTCACAGGGACGCATTCAGGCTATACCGACGCAAGACCGGGTTCCATTATCAAATTACTCGCTGGTGGACAGTCAGCAACGCCCGTCGTTGTGGTCGACGAGGTCGATAAAATAAGTACCGGAACTTACCCTGTTCTGCCCGTGCTTCTCGATCTGATGGAAAGGGAAACTGCTAAATATTTCAAAGATGAATTTTTGGAAATGCCATTTGATGCCAGCAAGATCATTTTCATCTTGACGGCAAACAGCCTGGCCGATGTGCCACGTGCGCTCATTTCCCGATGCGAAGTGTTCGACATTCCGAACCCGTTACCACGGCAACGACTGTTGATCATTAATGGAATGGCCGAGCAGCTGCAAAGAAAAATTCGGCAACAAATCGCGTTAGATCAAAGCTCTTGCTTTATGCTGTCTGAACAAATGGACATCGACCTGCGTGGAATTAAACGATTGGTCGAGGATGCGTTCGCCAGTGCGGTTCAACGCAATGAATCGGTGGCCTATGTGTGGCCATCGAATTTCAAGAGTCTTGGTCAAGATGATTCACAGGGGATTCACGGACTAAAATACTTACATTGAGCAATTAGATTAGACACAGCTGGTGGTAATGTGTGCCAGCAGGCGGCTTGCGTCCGAGAGCGTGCCGCATTACCCACCTTGCTACAAAAAATGTTAAATTCTATTTTGATAGGCCATTTAATTTCGACTGCTGGATTTTTTCGTTTGAATAGCAAAGATTGGCTTGATTGTCGACAGTGACTCGATCGCCGACCTGAAGTTGGCTATTTTCTGGTGCGGGATAGAGCGCGGTGGTTCTGCCTAAATTAAGCACCACACCGTCCTCCGCAATGTACATCACCGTAAATTCAACCTTGCTGTTACCTGGATGTGCTTCGACAACTGCTTTACCTTCTTTCTGGGACCAATGAGTCAACCATACCTTTGCCGACAATGGAGGGGGGGGTAGGACGATATTACTGGTTGGCTCTGGCTCAATCTCTCCGCTAGAAGTGGAATTGGCACCTCCGACGAGAGGTTGCGCTTCAAAATCACGTGCCCCGGAGATAAGCTCTTTTTGAATTGGTAGATCAATTTCAAGAGTTTTGTCGGCGACCGGCACCTCGTACTTGTTATCATCGATAGCGCGATCGTTCAACGTCGATCCAGCGATCTGACTGGTGTCTAATTTAATAGAACGATCAATTGAGTTGACATTTTTTTGTTCAGCCTGGCGATAACGCTCAGCGTTACGTTGTTCAAGAATTGATTGCAGCTCTGGGTTAAGAATAGTCAGGCCCAAGTCATCTGCGATACATGCCATGCGAATGACAAACGCTTGATCACTTCCGGTCAGTAATAGTCGATTCCCAAATTTTTGACTTGCGTGAATGAGCGCCGTACGGATGTCAGCATCAGAAACATAACTGCGATCAAACGTTATACGGTTACCACGATCTGTAAAAAGATGGTCACCACCACGTCCAAAGTAGTCAATATTTCCATTTCCTGTCACATGCCATTGTATATTGGCATATTGGGCCAAGAGCACGCCGCACTCATGTTGTCGCATGAGGTTGCGATTTGTTGGCCGAATCGCAATCTCAGCTAAGTCACTTTCGAGCAAACGTTCCACAATGCGCTGGTATTGACTCTCCCGATCCTCATGATTTTTAAACGCATGTTCGGCATTGATTTTGACACCTTGATCCAACGTAAGCCGATTGGCGTCACGTTTAGCCTGGTACACGATACCGCGTAGGGCTGAAATTGCAGCGAGGTCACCTAGCCTTGATTGTTCAATCAACCATACTCTCCAATTTAAATTTGGTGGTTTGGTTTTAGAAATCGCAGCGCGTGCGATACTGTACTTTGCATTCAGTGCGGCTTTACGTTGAAAAAATTCTGCTGCGAGTGTCAAGGAAACGACCAACCGATCTTGGTCATCCTCGATCTGATGGATCGCTTTCTTTAATGTTTTTTTGTTTTCCGTCAGCTCTTTAATTTCCAATCGATGAGCCGTTCTTAATTCCTGAAATCTCATCGAATAATAGTGATCTTTCTCCGTTACGGAGCGAATATACTGTGCGTATCGTTTACGCAGGTCCAACCTCGCTGCAGCGCGTTCTTCTCTCAGCCTAGTTCTTGATGATTGCTGTGATTCCGAATCAACCTGGTCGTTTCCGGCCTCGTCCCAAGATGCCGGCTTCAAATCGTCGAAGGACTTTCTTTCAGGGACATGATTGACAACATGGTTGTTAGAACCGATGCGAGCAACTATAAATTTTCCAAATCGCTTTTCCAGTGTTTCGCGGTTCACTATCCGCAACACTTTGCTCACGGCGATATTAATTTTTTCTCCTGTTTCAGGTGATTCGGCGTGAATTTTTAATCCACCTCCACCAGAATTAGACAGCCTAAGTCCATATTGAGCAAGCCAATCGTGAAGGTCATCCCAGCTTTTAAAATCAGCCAGAACGGACTTTAAGGATTGGGCGACTGTTGACTTGATCCAGTGCTTTAGCCCATCCGGGTCGGTCCAGGTAGGCACGACATCATTAACTTTCCTTTGTGATGGCTTATCCTGTGGATTGTGTTCTGGATTTAGTACGATGACTTTGCTACCTTTCACTGCCTTAACGATATAAATGCCGTTATCATGGATCCACGAATGTTTAATTTCAGACTCGCGTGCAGCGAAATGTAACGTTTTATTGGCCCATTCGATATTTTTCGATTTGAAGGTGATCGGGTGGATGCGATTGACAACGACGTGGCAATGCCAATTATCTGTATCGGCATGGATGGTACAGAGCGATTGGTGTTCGGATAGACCTAACTTTTTGAGAGCATGGGTTGCTGCATCGAACATTGTTTCATTGGTTACATTTTCGTTTTCATGCCAACTGAGGACAAAGTGGAAAACAGGCGAGATACATCGGGTGTTTCTGGATGAAACGGCATTCATTTCGAGTGACGCCGTTCGTATATCGGTCACACCATGACAACGAACTGCTGTGCATTTTTGTTGTTTAGATTTGTCGTGATGCGCAGTCGCATAATTTAAAATAGTATTAAATTTTTGAGTGGCACTCTCTGCAATGAAATCGCCAACATTTTGCTGGCCAACGACATAGTTGACCACCTTATTAAACGGTTTGGTCCGTTTCTTTTTTGAGCTCGAATTTTTAAGGATGACAGGAATCATAATAAGGACTGACTAGGTCAGTTTATCCAGATTGATGACGCCGGCATCCGCAATAGTTGATGTGTCACTTTCAAGTGGCATGTTCGTCCAACCAATTCATAATGAATTTAATAATGTCCAAACTTTCCTTACCACTTTTCAACAACTTCTCATCCTTCTTTTTAATGATGGCGATGAATAACTCGTTCGCCACGCGTAGCGTGTTTTGTTTGACGGATTCAATTTCATCCTTTCTAAAAAGACGGTGTAAAAGTCGAAGTCCACGCGCAGTTTTCAACTCGCCGTAGTACGCCGCGATAACTGCTTCATTGGCTTCGCTGCTCAACTCCACACAATGGGCGCTGTATTGAATCTCTAAAATTTCACCCAAATCGCCAATAGCGCTGCACAGATAATTTTGTACGTTCGACTTTTTCAAGTTGAACTTGACCAATTCGAGCGCAGATGGTTTCTCAAAATAACCGTCAATTTTCCGAGAATCCCATGCTATAAATGAAATTAATTGTTTATCGTACGGATCTTTGACAGATCGACGCATTGCGAATTTCTGTTCAAATGCACGATCAGTCGGTTGCTGATTTTTTAAGTCATAAAGCTCGTTTTCTGCTAGGATTTGGTGGACTTTTTGAATGCTGAGCCCTACGCTTTTTGCATATCGAGTAGCTGAAATGTGTGTCATGTTTTTTCCTATAAAAAATTGATTTAGTTTGGTTTAACGCGAATCCAGCCTCATTTATCGATGCGTTGCATAGCTGTTAGTCCCGCATCAACTAATAGTCCTAACAATTCAATTGATGGTTGGGCGTCCCTGGTTATGAGCTCTCCATGCAATTGACGTATTACCTGCACCACGGCCCTGATTTCCAGCACGATTTCATTGTCGTAATTAACATCGGTACGTCGACCCAATGCCGTGCGTAACATGAATTCAGCTACGGAGAGGCTTCGTACCGCTGCCGCTTGCCTGATCGATTCTGAGTGGACTATGGACATCCGGATTTCATATCGGACTGACTTGCGGATTGAATCCGGCAATTTTTTAAAAAGTTTAGGCATGATTATTTTGACCCAACGAGCCACGCGGCATACTTGTCAACATTGATCAGTACCTTTCTCCCGCGTCGAATAATTGCGCCATTGGCAGCAAGTCCATTGGTCCGTATGGGCCTACCTTTAGAATCTATGCGTTCTGCGGATTTAAAAATTTGAGCATGAATAGCTGCTACGGTCAGATCCAGCATTGGAAAGAACTTCGGTAGATTCTTAACGGTTGATAAAGTAGGCAGCTTTTGTTCAACTCTGTCTTGGGCCTGATTCATTTTGTGGTTCCTTGCATTAATCCTGTGAATTTCGCAGTGACCCCACTTTACTAATCGAACCATCCACCCTTGCAACCCTAAACCGTCTCCGAATTAATCCGAAGGTCAAACTTAATCAATTTAGTGTCGCATTTCCAATCAAAAATGGATGATTGTTGGACAGGACTATTTTAGATAGACAGAAGTGCCTGTGGAATTCCGGACGGTAGGCTAAGTGGAATCCCTCGGTGCCAAGATCGGTCAAATGACCTTGGAGAATGATTTCTTAGAAGGCGCGCTCACGATGGCGGGATTGCTGAGCCCAAGGAAATGATCGACCGTGCTCATGATCAGCTGGTAGCCCGACAATGCCAGATTCTGTCGCTGGCACGTTCCACGGCGCATTGCCAGCCACAGGAAATCAGCGAATCCGATCTGGCGCTGATGCGCCGCATCGACGAGCTGCATCTGGAATATCCGTTTGCTGGAAGTCGAATGTTGCGCGATCTTCTGCGGTCAGAAGGACGTCGCGTTGGCAGGAGGCACGTGGGAACCTTTCGTTTTCCAATGACAGGCGGCCGGATAGCGCGCTTGACGGCAAAACACTTGATGGGTTCTTCTTCGCCAGTCTGTCCAGCCATAAATTGGCAGCGTAGATGACGATGATTTACCGGGTTACCCACCGCGCCGCACGCTCTTGCTCTTTCATGGCGCGGCGAGCGGCGCCGTGGATAACCCTAGGGAAACGCAGATTTATTCACAAAACAGTAAACCAATTTGAAGTATCGCTGTCGAATGCTTAAGTTCATCAACCGAAATGGGAAAAAAATGAAAGCATCGAAATCAGGCCAAATCAGTTTTGCGCAGGCGGAATACGCGAAGAAAAAGAAACGTACCCGGCGGGAGATTTTTTTAGGAAAAATGGAACAGGTCGTACCGTGGGCAAGATTGATGGAAGTCATTGAGCCGTTTTATCCCAAGAGTGGCAGACGAGGCCGTCCGCCGATTGGTCTGGAGCGGATGTTGCGGATGTATTTCATTCAGCAATGGTATGGGCTGGCGGATGAAGCGGTGGAGGATGCGGTTTACGATTCACAGGCGCTGCGGGATTTTTTAGGGATCGATTTAAGTGTGCAAAGCGTACCTGACGCGACGACATTGATGGGGTTTCGGCACCTTCTTGAAGCGCATCAGTTGACACAGGCACTACTGGTTGAAATTAACGCCATGCTGATTGAAAAAGGATTGTTGATGAGCCGGGGCACGCTGGTGGACGCGACCTTGATCGCTGCGCCTACGTCGACCAAAAATAAGTCGCATGGTCGAGATCCGGAAATGCATCAAACCAAGAAAGGAAATGAATGGTATTTTGGGTTGAAGGCTCACATTGGTGCTGATGAGGCGTCTGGGTTGGTTCATACGGTCATCACCACCGCTGCCAATGTGAGTGATATTAGTCAAACTGCTGCGCTCCTGCATGGCCAGGAGCAAACAGTTGGGGCGGACGCTGGCTATGTTGGCGTGGAAAAGCGTGGGGACATGAAAGCAGCATTAGCCGCAAACGGACAGGATGTGCAATGGCGCATTGCCAAACGGCGAGCCACGATAAAAAAGATGGCCGATGGATGGCAGAAAGATCTGGCGCAGGCCTACGAAAAGCTCAAAGCGAAAATAAGAGCGCGGGTCGAACATCCGTTTCACGTTGTCAAAAATATTTTTAAATACAAAAAGACCCGTTATCGGGGTATTGCCAAGAATGATGTGCAGCTGAACATGCTGTTTGGATTGAGTAATTTATATATGGTCAGGGATGCATTACGCCCATAGTGGGGCAGGCGATACCCGACGGGCCAACCGAGCCCTCGGAAAGCTACAAAATTGATGAAAAAATCGAGAAAGCCGGAAAATTTCTCCAACTTTTTTGAAGTGACGTAAAAATTTTTGCTGGAAAAGCATCGGCGCGGGCGACATTTGAATTGATCTGCGCTTCCCTAGACCTGCAAGGATCCACTTAAGAAGTCTGAAATTCTATCCAAATAAACGGAGCCACTTCTAGACAACTTGAAGGTACGCTGTTGATGACTGAGAATATTTGAATCAACATGTGCTTGGCTTGGATGCCGGATAGTGCGCATCAACAAGAAGTGTCTGGCGGGTTGATAAGCCCAATAATTACAATGCATTTATTGACATAATTCTCAAATACTATTTGAATCAATGGCGCTTATGGTTGATTTTCTTTTCGTTCCGAAGGAATTGCCAGACCTTGTCGAAGACAGGCTCCGATAAAAACATTTTACGTCGCAGCAGAAGTTCAGCCTTACATTTTGATTTGACCTCGCAGCGTTTTCCGGTTTTGTAATGCGGGAGTTGAATTGGATCATAACCATTTTTTTCCACCCAATCTAATATCGCAGCTTTCTGTTGTTGTTTCACGGTTATTTTTACATAGTGACTATCGTTCGGAGGGGACGTAATTTCTCCGGACGTTATTAATTCTGCGAGAACATATTTTTCGTTGCGAAATCGTTGGAGATTTAAAATTTTGTAAATGCTAATGGCTTCATCTCTCAAGGCTAATACGGCATCCGATATGTTCGCTTTTCGTTTTAAGTTAATTAACTCTGGCAGGGTTTTTTTATCAAACAAGTAAATGGCTTTCCACAACATGGGTTCCCTATTTGGCCAGTGGTGCCCCACGTCATTTAGTATTTTTTTTAATGGTTCCTGTAAATCGTAGATGAGCGCCTCTGAAATGTTACATTCGCCAGCTTTTCTAAAATTTTTTATTTTTTCTTCGAGCTCATGATCAACATATTGTTTTAATGATTGATATGTTTCCAATTCCTGAGTCGGATCAATATGCATATCATCACGTTTTATAACTAGTTCCATACCTGTCAATGAAGTGCAAGTGGGAAACTTGTGTTTGATCCTGCGCTGCAAATCTATAGGTAGATTTTCAACGGATGTGTTCCAGTAGCCCTCCAATGCCCCGTACAATGGGGTATATGCGAGTTGGCCATCGTCATCTCGAGAAAACCCAAGCCAGTCATCTCCCCAACCATTAAAGTCATTCATTTTTGCACTCCCATTGTTAAGGTCACTCATTTTGATACTCCCATTTTTTCAGCTAGTGCATTGCCGATGTCAGAAATTCGGTCAGGCGCAAGATGAGCATATCGGCTGACCATTGCCATAGTTCGATGTCCAAGCATTTTTGAAATTTCCAATGAAGAGACGCCACTCATCATGAGGTAAGACGCACATGTATGCCTCAGATCGTGCCAGTGAAAATCCTGAATGTTTGCTTCTTGCAATGCTGTTATAAAGGGTGTACGCAAATTAATATAGGGTGATTTTTTTGCTGAGCGGGTCGGTGGAAATATTCTGTCATCCGTCTCATTGTGATTTCGGCTATTTGCGCGTGCTTTGAGTAATTCATGTGCTTCCCCTACGAGTGGCAAAACTCGAGCGTCGTCGTTTTTTGTGGTTCCTGCGTTTAATGTGGCGCGCCCAGATTCTAGGTCTATTTGTTTCCAGCAAAGCCCCATGATTTCAGATTGCCTGGCGCCAGTTGTAAGTGAAAGCAAAGCTGCAAGATGGAGATCTTTATTTTTTTTGCACGCCGCAAGGAATCGGGGAATTTCATGATTGCTAAGATAACGCACCCGTCCCTTGTTTTCCTTTGGCTTGGAGACGCGCTCGACCGGATTTTTTTCCACCCATCCCAGCTCTTTAGCTCCATATGAGAATGCTGTCGACAAGGCAGCCAAAAAACGATTGGTGGTGGCGCCACATCGCTTTTTATCCACTTCAACTCGTGTTAATTTTCCATCAGAATTTTTTTTCCGAATAGTGAGATTTTCATTAAGTAGGGCGTCCCGGCCTTGGGCAATCACTGCCGGAGTCATGTTTTGCAATAAATTATCACCATATTTTTTGCGCCACCAATCCAGGCGAGTACGCATTTCGGCAGCTGATTTTAATGCTTTGTGCTGCTCGCTTTTTTCATAAGAGTCAATAAGTTCGGTGAGCGTGTATTTTTTGCTCACACCGAAATGCCGTCCGGCCTTCATGTCCGCTTCGGTTTTTTGAGCCCATTCGCGCGCATCGGTAATCCTCGAAAAGGTTGCGCTTTCCGGGGCAAATCCTTTTAAGCGGATTTTTGCCCTGTAACTGACGATTCCGTTGTCTTGAATGCGTTTTTCTATCGTTGCCATGGATAAGTGTTGATAAATGTTTAATTTCGAATTAGAAGTTACACCTATCTTAGCGCAACCATTTTTAATTTACAACCGAGGAATATGGATCATGTGTGAATTATTTATAAGTGGCTGATAAATAAAGGTAAATTAAACTAAAATTAGAGATATTTCGAATAATTTGGCAATGAGGGACATTTCAAATTTGCAATGTTTGGTGTATGAGATTGAATTTTAATTATTGGAGGGATATTTCAGGGGACGTTTTGCTTTGCCCGGGGACTTGCTGGATGTCCCGCTATTGGCCCAGAAAAACAAAAGCCCAGTCGATGGACTGGGCTAACTGTTTGATTTTATTGGGGTGATCGATGGGGCTCGAACCCACGACAACAGGAATCACAATCCTGGACTCTACCAACTGAGCTACGACCACCACTGTACTGCTCTGACTGCCTTCATTCAGGCAGTCCGCTATTCTAATTAGCTTGAGGGGATATTGCAACCTATTTCTCTGATATCAAATTGCTCCGGTTTGAGATGGAGCAACCTGGTCAGCGCCAATTCCAGCTTGGCTGCGCCGCCCGTTGTCATGCAGCGCAGGGGAACGGCCCCTGAATTGGGATTCAAAAGTTGTTGTTGCGTCAGCAGTCGGTTCAATTGTCTGGCGATGGCCAGTCCGGTGTCGATGATTTGCAGCGACGCTTTATTTTCTTCGCGGGCTATGTTTTTTATGCAATTTTCAACAAACAGATAGTGTGTGCAACCTAATACCAGGATATCGGCCGGAGTCTGAAATATTGGTTGCAGATAGGTTTTCAGTAATGCGATGGTAGCCGCACTGTCGAGTTCGCCCAGTTCGATCTGATCGGCCAGTCCCGGGCAGGCCTGCTGAATGAATTGCACCTGGGTGGCCTGCTGGATCTGTTCGCTGAGCAGTTGATATTTGGCGCTGGCCAGCGTTGCGCTGGTCGCCAGTACGCCCACGCAACCTGTTCTGGACAGCGCGGCTGCCGGCTTTAATCCCGGCTCAACGCCGACGATGATCAGTTGGGGATAGTGCGATCGCAACAGTGCGATTGCCGCGGCAGTGGCGGTATTGCAGGCCACCACGATAGCCTTGACACCATGCTCCAGCAAATTCTGTGCAGCCACCAGAGTGCGCTGCATGATTTCCCGCTCGGCTTTGTCTCCGTAAGGCGCAAAGCCGGCATCGGCAAAATAACACAGCGCTTCGTTGGGCAACTGTTCACGGATATGGCGTAACACGGAAAGGCCGCCTATGCCGGAATCGAAAATGCCGATCGGTGCCTGTGGGTCAAAGGTGGGCATGTCCTGGCTGGTTAATTTTTAACCGGGATAATGCCGATTTTTGCCTGCCACTCTTTGGGGCCGGTGATGTGGGCCGACGTGCCGCTCGAGTCGACCGCTACCGTCACCGGCATGTCCACGACGTCGAATTCATAAATGGCTTCCATGCCCAGATCGGCAAAGCCCACCACTTTGGCAGCCTTGATCGCCTTGGATACCAGATAGGCCGCGCCGCCCACTGCCATCAGGTAGGCCGACTGGTGCCGCTTGATGGATTCGATTGCTACCGGGCCGCGTTCTGCTTTGCCGATCATGGAAATCAGACCGGTTTTTTCCAGCATCATGTCGGTGAAGCCATCCATGCGCGTGGCGGTAGTCGGGCCGGCCGGGCCAACCACTTCATCGCGCACCGGATCGACCGGGCCGACATAGTAAATGACGCGGTTGGTGAAATCGACCGGCAGCTGCTCGCCTTTGGCCAGCATGTCGGCAATGCGCTTATGCGCTGCATCGCGGCCGGTTAACATTTTGCCGTTCAGCAGCAGTGTCTGGCCGGGCTTCCAACTGGCGACTTCGGCTTTGGTCAGCGTGTTCAGATTCACGCGCTGTGATTTTTCGGTATCGGGCTGCCAGTGCACATCGGGCCAGTTCGACAGGGCCGGCGGGTCCATGTAGACCGGACCGGAACCATCCATGACAAAGTGGGCGTGACGGGTCGCGGCGCAGTTTGGAATCATGGCTACCGGTTTGGACGCGGCGTGGGTTGGGTACATATTGATCTTGACGTCAAGCACGGTGGTCAGTCCACCCAGTCCCTGCGCGCCGATGCCCAGTGCATTGATCTGGTCACACAGGGCAATCCGTAATTCTTCGGTCTTGTTTTGCGGGCCGCGCAGTTTCAACTCATGCATGTCGATGTCATCCATGAGTGACTCTTTGGCCATGAGCATGGCTTTTTCAGCCGTGCCGCCGATGCCGATACCCAGCATGCCGGGCGGACACCAGCCCGCACCCATGGTCGGTACGGTTTTCATGACCCAGTCGACCAGCGAATCGGACGGGTTGAGCATGACAAACTTGGATTTGTTTTCCGAGCCGCCGCCTTTGGCTGCAACCTGAATATCGAGTTTGTCGCCGGGGACCAGTTCCATGTGCACCACGGCCGGGGTATTGTCCCTGGTGTTTTTGCGCTCAAACAGCGGATCGGCCACGATCGAGGCGCGCAATTTGTTTTCCGGGTCGTCATAACCCTGCCGCACGCCCTGATTGACCGCGTCGATGATTGATCCGGTGAAGCCCTCAAAGCGCACACCCATGCCGATTTTCAAAAACACGTTGACGATGCCGGTATCCTGGCAGATAGGCCGTTTGCCTTCTGCGCACATGCGTGAATTGGTCAGTATCTGGGCAATGGCATCCTTGGCGGCCGGGCTTTGTTCAATTTCGTAGGCGCGCGCCAGATGCTGAATATAGTCAGCCGGATGGTAGTAACTGATGTACTGCAAAGCCGCTGCAATGCTCTCGATGAAATCTGCCTGGGTAATAATTGTCATTGTAACCTCTTGATTTATATGGCTTAAAAAGCATCGCAATATTAAAGTGTGACAAAGCTCACACACCTGAAAATGACTGTCACGATTTTGTACATCTTTTATGTGTCTAAACAGATAACAAATTTGCGCTGCTAAAGAATTTTGTACATCGAAACACACTGCAAAAAACAGTGTTGATCTAATCCGCGCATTATAGCAAAGCAAGTAATTACCGAGTTGGAAAGTTATTTTATTAATAATTAAAATAACAATGGAATTAACTTGGATCAATGAGGCGTGCGTGAAATGATGAATTTGCATAACGAATCGCCGACCACTCAATTCGCGTCATCCTCTCTCGGCAAACAAACCCCGATTTATTTGTACGGCTTGATCATTTTGCCGCAAGAAGCCTTTCGTGCCTTTGTCGCTTTCAATCGAGTCTGGCGCAGCTTCAATATATCAGCACTGGCATCAGCCTGATCTTGCAATTGTTTAGCCCTGTCCTGTGCGGATTTAGCATTGGCCGTCATACGTAATACACGCTGCTCGGCTGCGCCAGAGCCAGCTTCCATAATTTCTTCTAAAGTCATAACAAACCCCTCGGTAGTAATATATTTACCTATGCGAGGGGTTTGTCATTGCATGTATTGGTCAGTTAGTATCTATGCAGACAAGTAAATTTGCCAACTTCCTTGAACATGCGAATTGCAAAATTAGGTTTGAGTCCGAGGTATGAAACGTGCGGTTTAGTTCGCTTTAGATGACATTCAACACAGGGAATATTATGAGCAAGAGCATATACAAGTACGTTGGTCCGACCAGCGTTCAAAAGGTTTTTGCCTTGGACAAGCAAGTTACACTGAAATGCTCATATCCAAAAGATTTTAATGATCCTTACGAACTTTTTCTAACTGTCGATTTTAATGAACAACCGGATATCCTAGCTTTTTACGCCGACGCAGTGGGTGAGTTACCACAATTACCAACGACCTGTTTTTCTCTGTCTCCATCTGTAGTCCCAATGTGGGCACACTACGCTCAAAATCTTGAGGGTTTTGTCATCGAATTTGACGAAGAGAAATTGGCCGGTTATTTTCCTGAAAGTGGTTTTGGCGACGTCGATTACCAAGATGTGTCGGATGCAGGCCTAACTGATATGCTTTACAGAGCATCAGAAATTGGCAAGCCGCGTTATGTCTATCTACTCCGAAAAGGTGTTTTTAGCGCAGCGTATTATACTAAGGCTACCTGCTGGAACTATGAGCAAGAGCGGAGAATGATTTTACCTGACAGCGAAACTCGTAAAGTCGACAATATTATTCTCATGGACGTCCCTAACGATTGCGTCACAGCATTAATTAGTGGCCCTCGATCATCAGGCGAAACAATTACAGCACTCCGCGCTAAGGCTACAGAAATTGGATGCAATTATTTCGAGATAAAGATCGGCAGAACGTCCACTGCTCCATTTTTTATTAATTCTTCTGGAAATCCATTTTCATTTGACGGGACTAATATAGCGCCAAGTATAGATTATTGTGCTTCGTGTAAAGAGCCGATTCCAAATAATTCGGAAGAATGTTCATGGTGCCGAATCGAAGACACTCATAAAACCGACGCTGCAAAGAGAAATCCATATCGCATGTATGCACAATTTGGAGTGCTTGAATCATACATAAAAAGTATGGACAGCGTCGGTCAGGAGAAAAAGTGAAATGATGTTTAGCCTTTCATTCGCAACAGATTTTTTAATGATTTATTGATTCTTGGCCAAATATCAAATTTTGAAACTATGCTTTTTTCTTCTTACTAAATCCAGCCCGCAATGCGCCACATGCAGTTTCTATCTGGCTATCTAATTCACCAGCACTGACAGCAGCTTTAATTAATTCAAGTGTGGCAATCAGTTCGTCCATGTTGTCGCACTCAATTGCATTCTTACCTTTTACGAGTTCAATTTTTTTGGAACCATATTTCAAAATCAAATTGGCCTTATTCGTAGCCGAGATGAACCACCACGGCTTAACTTTTTTAGAAATCTCAACCAGTCTCCGCTCTCCAGTCTCATGATCCGTTATGTATTTCTGCCTTTTTTCTGCATAAATTTCACCGGCGATAGCGCACCTGGCATAAGCAATCTGACCTTCAATTTGCGCGGTCAGCCGGTTGCGACGTAAAACGGTCGGATTTTTCAGATCAGCTTGCACATTGACGAGCTTTAATTTGGAAAGTGTACTGGACATTTTTTGACTCCATTAAGTTAGTTGGAATCAGTAGTTTGTTTTCAGATTTTCGAATGAGCAATCGGAATTTGCCTGAATCATTTCGGTTGTCCATCTGTCAAATTGAAAATAATGTAGTGCTGTCCAAACAGGAGAGTACAAATGGCAATTTTCAAATTGGGATCAGTAGTTGCAACACCGGGCGCATTGAAGTTCTGCGAAGCACACAGCATCAACCTGCTGCTGTTATTAGGCCGTCATATAGCTGGTGATTATGGGGATTTAAGTATTGAGGATGTCGAAGCCAATATTCTCGCTGTACAGCACGATCTACGCATTTTCAGTTCATACAAATTCGGCAGCAATAAAATTTGGATTATTACGGAAGCGGATCGCAGCTCAACTTGTTTGCTGATGCCTAACGAATATTAATCATGCAGTGTCGTGTTACACGACAGTTCGCAATTAATGCCAGAGCGTCGCTTTAAGCTACGCTTGCAGTCAGGCCGGGATGGAAAAACAATCCAATGCTCTCTTAAAGAAAGAATTCAATTTCACAATTTATCCGGCATCAAAATAAAAGTGATAAATAGTCAGTGCGATCTGCACCTTCTCATTGTTAAAAAAATCCATTAAAAACCCTGTGCCATAAAAAGCTAAGGGTTTTTTCTTTCCAGATAAATAGAGTGGCAAGCAATAAAGCTCGCACAAAGCCTTGGATGGCTTTGCAACAATGAGATTAAAAATGATCACAGTAAATGCTGCTGGGTGCGGCAAATTCAAAAGCACCAACAATAAAAACTTCATCGCTTCTCACAGCGATACAAAATTCCTTGTCATTGTGCCGTCTCTGGCGCTGGTGAACGAATACGCGGAATCTGGCGCAGCAATACACAGCGAAAACACCAAAAATGTAAAACGTCAAATTCATAACGCGATTGAAAATGATACGCGGGTCATTATCATTACCCAAAAAGCGTTTATGGATTTTGAACGAAAAACTTATTTATGCAGTAATCGTATCGTCATTCAAGACGAACATCTTGAACCATTTTATATGTGCAAGTGGCAGATGCAAAATCATTTGCCATGGCTAGATATGTTTGAAATTGGCAATGCTGAAAAAGATGGCTGGTACAGCGTAGAGTTGAATGCAGAACGCATTGATCAATTTATCACCAGTGCTGACATATTGGACAATAAACAGTTCATGGAGGACTTGAAAGCAACGCCGCAGAAAATCTATACAAATAGGCCGGTGATTGAAGCGGATTCAATGTTGTTTCGTGTGATCAGTCCGGAAATATATGATGGCGCAAAATCTGTTCACATAGCATGTGCCAATTTCTGCGTCACACGCCAATATTATTTATGGACTGCATTGTTTGGCGCAAAATTCAATATCACAACTCCATTTGAGCCTTACCCGACTCCAAATTTGACATTGCATTATGCAAGCCAGAAACGGAACAGCAAAACATTCAATAAATCAAATTCTAATATTAAAGAAAATGTCACTGCATATATTAAATCCAAGTGCAGCAATCCGGTATATGTCGATAACAATTTATTTGATGATGAAAGTGGATGGCAGCGAGTCAATCACAACTGCCATGGCATCAATCATTTACGTGGTGAATCTCATATCGCGATACTGAGTGCGATTAACTATGATTGCGTGGGCAGTTCATTTTTAATGCACATGGCGTGCATGACTCCGCAGCAAGTGCGATATTCGTTAATCGGTGAAATCGCACATCAGGTAATTATGCGCGGAACACTACGTAGCGACAATAAGAATGAATGCCATGTGTATTTGATGGAAACGGAAATCGCTGAATATTTGCAGAAGCAAGTCTTTTCTGGTTATAAATCTGAAATTATTGACGGCACGAATCGACCAAAGCGTGGAATTGCACAGACTGCTTCTGATCGGAAAAAGGGCACAAATATCAGAAGGAATTTTTCTGAATATCAAAAAATGCCCACTGAGAAATTAATGAAATCGGATATTTGGTCTCTTGCAAATACAAATGGGAAACTCATTGCTTAACAGCAGTTCATTAATGGACTAATGACAGATATCACAAAAACGAGTAACAAATAAGCAAACAGCTATATAGCTTATTTGTTACTCATTTGATGGCTTCAAATCAAATCGGCGTCAGCCAATAAACACGAAAAACAACTGCTTGAGTGAAGACGAATGCAGTTGTTTTTGCAGTGTTTCGCTCGCGCTGAAAGCGTGACGCGATGAATCATAAATGCCTATTGCAGGTATGTTTGGTATTTCGATTTATAAAGAGCTGTTGCCGATTCAAATCAAGTCAAGTGATCCATTTGCTGTCCGTCATTCGCTCTGCTCATGCCACTCAGTCAAATGCGTTTGTTCTTTTCAGCACCTTCGGTGCCTTCAAGAAAAACACATTTGAATTTGCTGACGCCAGTCATTCATTTGAGAAGCAGTCGTTGTTATTAATTGAACTGAAATACTCAAAGCAGTTTTACGCATGTCATCGATGACTATCTTATAGTGGGCGGAAATGCCACGCCGAAAGATGAAATTGAATAAGGAAGGAATGCAAAATTAACTTTTAATGGCCATTTTCCTGAAATGCCCTATTTGGGGTATTGCGGAATTCACTAAAACAATATAGGCTGAAAAATTGCAAATTGGCAATAATGGTATTTGCGGATATTTAAGGATGACAAATCTTGAATGCGACACTGGTCAATGCTATTAAAAAGATGAAAATGCTTGAACTCCGTTATCACGGATATTCTCGATTGGTTGAGCCTCATGCGTACGGGTGCGACAAGGATGGTGTCGAAATATTGAGATGCTATCAAACATCAGGCGGAAGTAATAGCGGCGAAAATGTTGGTTGGAAATTGTTGAAAGTTCGAGAAGCGTTATCACTTCACGAGATCGAGACTACGTTTTCTTTAAGGCGTGATTACAAACGAAATGACAAGGCAATGATTCAATTTTTTGTTCAATGCTAGCATTTATGAATCAGGAAAATTTTAATCTCTGGAGTCAACATGAAGAAAATAATTACGCTATTTTTTATGTTAATAGTTTCGACCGTATCAGCACAAACTTGTAAAATATCGTTATACAGCAATAATATGTGGCCCTTGGTTAAAGCCTTAGCCGATCACTCCACAAATTTGCAATCTATGGCGAATGCGACTAATGGCATGGATCAGCTAGGCGCCAATATTGCGACGGGACAAATATCTTCATCTCTTAGTGCATGGTTGCATTTATCTGACTTGCTTCGACTTGACAGTTCGATGGTAAATGTTTCCGATAGAAAAGCTGTAAATGATTTGGCCGAGAAACAATTGGTAGTGGTTCAACAAAACTTAGGAATTACAGCAAACACATTTAACGGGTTAATGATCCAAATTAAACAACCGGCAATCCTGTCCGAGGTGACATTGGTTCGAGATTTGGTAAATAACACGATTAGTACAACGATGCAGTGCCAACATTTTGCCCCATAAAAAATGAACAAAATAATTTGCATATTAGCTTTTTTGTCAGCTACTTCAATGTGTCAAAATCTTTTCGCCGAAGATACCGACTATTCCGCTCAACTCCGTGAAAAGGGCAATACAGTGTGCGCCGATAAAATTAACAAAACAGTTAATTGGTTAGTCGATCAAGATGCACACATTGTTAGCCAGTGGAACCAAAAAAATCCTAATTCCCATGTCGGCGTGATTATTGGAAGCAAGCAGTACAGCGATGGGAATGCAATGATTCAAGTCAGTGCCAATTTAACTAAATTAGGCGGATGTGACGTTGTCTTCACTTATATCGGTCCATCAGAAAAAAGTTGTCCGAGTTTAAGGGAAACGACATTCAAAGATTGGAAATATTTTACTGATGCAGGTGGAATGCCGATTTACGATGACCCGACAAGCAGCAATATAACTGTTTCATTACTTTCGATTAAATCTGGTTGTGTGGTTACCAAAACTGGAATACTTTTTTACGATAAGGACGAACCAAGTAAAAAATGACTACTGAAACCGCTAAATAAATCGGCAACACGCCATCCAATGTTCATTTTTGAAACTAAAGAAGGGAATCATGGCACAGACGGTAGAATGGTTCTTTGGCAGAGGTCTATCGATCGGATGTGGCCTTACCTGGACTGTCCCATTTGACTGGCAGCTACTCCCCAGAAACGAACAGGTCGCTCGTGTCAAAGATGTACTTGTTAGAGAGATGTCCGCTGCCAATGTTAATACTCACGATATTCGTCAATTTCTAACTCTCTTAGCCTGCAGTACGAGCGCTAATTGGCGACATAATTTCCACACAACGAATTGGGACTTTTTACTGCAGCGCGAACTGCTCGCCTTGCCGTTAAAAGTGCTACCTCGTTGGTGTGCTACCACGCATGTTTGGCATCTGAATGGAACTATCGAGGAATTGCCAGATAATTCAAGGCGCAGTGCGTTTGTTTTGGAAGCGGACGGACCGGAGTATCGGTTTCCTGCGACAGAGGTGAACATTGCATACAACAAGTTTATCTGGAGTCGGACATTCGTTGTGGTCGGCATGTCCTTTGAATGCGAGGTTGATAAATTCCTGTTCAATTTACTTAATAACGTCGAAGACAATCTTCCAGTTGGCGAATCGTTCTGGATCATACTGAATCCGGATGAGAAAGTTTTATCAACAACACGCAACCTTGTGCAGTGTGCGTTGCCACGGGCAAAAATTATCTGCATCTCCAAAACGTTTCGTCAATGGCTTGACGCTGGAGTTCCAGAGCTTCAGTCTCGTGGTGTCGTTGCGTAAGTAAGAAATCAATATTTTGTGTTTGTCACTGTTGTAAGTTGGCAGAACTTCAAATTTCAGAGCATAACGCAGCTTTCATTTTGATAGGTCATGTATGTATAGCAATGATTCGATTGAAAATTACGAAATTAGTTACTGTCACAGTTCGACGTATAACGTAAACGAATTTTCACTAAAAAATGAATCTGTATTTCGAGTTGGAATAAGGTGGGTATATCGCGGAAGCTTGGACTATCATTTAAGGAATTACGATTTCATGTATGTGGATATCGAAACAGAAACCTTCTTTGAAATTGTTGAGGATGTCGGTAGAGATCTTAAAGATATTTGGGGAGACGATTGGTATGAAGATTTAGAGTTTGACCTGAAAAATTACTTCGACGAATCAATGGTAATTCCAAAGGATCGTGATGATCGTAACACTACACAAGAAGATGGTTTCTATGAAGCGTTAACTTCTATAATCGCCTTAGCATTTTTTCACCCTGAAAAATCGAAGCGAGAATCCATTAGGTCTGTCATTGAAAAGAACAAAAATCAAGGTCATGAAGGTCATCATCTTGAGTGCGTATGGCAAAGTTATAACGCACCAGATTATCTTGCAATTAGGATGTTGAATAGTTGGGAAAATGAAGAGACTGATGCGTTTCAAGATAAAACGATTTTTCCAGTTGAATATGTATCGTTCACCGATCGCTTCTAAAGAAATAATGAATCTTGAACCCCGCAATCTACCTTAGCCATTTTACCCACATCTATTAGAAGTTGAGTTGATGAATCTCCACACTAATCGATGAACCGAATCGCCGGTCCAAAGCTGAGTGTAAAATTTTTACATTGCGGACATTTATGGCCATCCTGAAATGCTTCGTGATTAAAGTTTTGAATGCGAGGGAATGGATCTGATTGCTCGAGGTGTAGATCAGATGCATTTTCTAGACCATATTGATCAATATCGGCTGAATTACATTTGGGGCAGACAATTTTTTCAGCCTTTACGTTGACCTCAACGAGACCACATTCCTTACAATAATAGGGAAATAAACCGAATGTAGTGAAGTTGAGCATCCATCCGCCGATAGTCACTTCGGTTCTATATCCGCACGGACAACTTGCCATATGATCGGAAGCCATATCGTCTCCTATAATTTCAGTTTTTGAAAATGTACGATTTGCAAATTTTAGACTTTATGTTACTGATTGCCGTGCTGACATTCCGGATTTTTGGATTATGGCATAGCTGATAGCTGATTCTTGCACATTAGATTAACTACAGCAACCCACTAAAATCCCCTGCACCCCAATAAATCGACAGCGGGTGTACGTGAGTAACAGCGGAGAAAATAAAATGCTTACAATCCCCGCGAATTTGGTCAGCATCAAATCCGGGGCTTGCATTAATTGATTGCCCTGGCAACAACCAAAGGATACTCATGAATGCTTTGGTTTCGCAGCTATCTCGTTGAAAAACATAGAGATTCACTTTCCGGCCAATTCCGGTTGCCCTTCGTAATCAAAGAAAACATACTAAGCATATGGAAATTATTTGATTAGGAGAATATCGTGAGCCAAGCTAAAACTTTAACCCCGCAAGAACTGCGCCGCGTACTGGATTATGTCGCAACCAGAAAACATGCTGCCCGGAATAGGGCGATGCTGTTAGTTACACATTTATCTGGAATGCGGGTTGGGGAAGTAGCTGCGCTGCGTATAAGCGATGTGCTTGGCGTTGATGGAAAAATCCGCAGCGAAATCCGTTTAGATGCTGATCAAACTAAAGGCAATCACTCCCGTGTAGTTTTTGTAAACGAAAAACTTCAGAAAGAGCTTACAAAATATCTGGCGCTGTATGCATCCGCAAATCGCGACCAGAAATTATTTTATACACAAAAACGGATTAGAGAAGGCTTTACGGCGAATACGCTGACCCAGCATTTCCATTATTTGTATCGCAATGCTGGCATCGACGGCGCAAGTAGCCACAGTGGTCGTAGGTCGTTCATAACCAATCTTGCAGCTAAAGGTGTCGGAGTGCGTGTGCTGATGTCTCTGGCAGGCCACAGGTCGATCCAGACTACACAGGTCTACATCGACTGCAACGACAATCAAAAACGTGCAGCAGTCGAATTGGCTTGATCAAGTTGATCCGCAAGCGTCGCTTAAAGTGACGCTCTTAATCCTGCTGGCTTAGGGCAGCGAGTCGGTGCGTACGAGCTTATAGTCATTGGACAGCGACATGTCCGGTGCAAAATTGATGTTTTCGACCATGCAGTCGCCGAAGTCTAGTGAAGCTTTTCCCCGGATGAATAAGTCGCTGGCGCAGTGTTCATGGGGATCGAGGTCTGTGGAGATTAGTGGAAAACAAATTCGCAGAGGGGGGTTGTTCTTGCTGTTGACTGTTGCCTCCCCTAAAATCATCAGCCGTCCGAAACTGGTTGGTTCTGAACTCATAATTCCGGACGGGAGTCGGCGTTGTCCATTGAGAAGCCTGAAATGGTTTTCGGTTTCCAGCTTGCAGTTAGCAGGACAACCATTGGCAAGCCGGAATTCGGTATTTGACACAAGACACAGAATAGCGAGCGACATGCGGTCTGCTTGAGCATCCCATGCAGCTTCGTTGTATGGGATATTTTGCGCCCGCAAGACACTTTTGATCTCTGCGTGAACATCGCGAACGTGGAAGGCCGACCTTGAATGAATGTAGCTTGTTATGAATTTTAGGGCTTCGAATAATTCGACTCCACCTTTGTTGTTCCGTAACCTGTATGTGTCTGTTGTCCTGTCAATCGAAAAGTTAGTTTCAATCTTTTTAATGAGCGTGGAATGACTCATTTTGTGTTCTGTTTTTAAGCTGCGTTCATCTGATAGGCGTGCTTGAGAGAGAAATAAACGGTATATGTATGCAGGAAATGGTTGGCCGAGATCTAGTGGAAGTTTCGCAGAAACGTATTCCTGAAAATATTGAATCGAATCGACGAACGCTGTAATGGACTGCTGAGCTAGGCCTCGATCCCGTGCGTCTGAGTGCGCGACGAAATTCGCCACTTCGAGAAAGACTGTATTTTCTCCTGCATAAGCACGAAGTTTCATTAACAGATTATCGACATCATTTGCATCGAAGTGACCGGTTTGGATGCGTTCAACGATTTGATTTAGTTTCGCAACATCTTTGAGTCGGAGCGCCATATGGTGTCCTCTGGTTATGGTGGACAGTATACTGTTATAGATTTTTTCAGAGAAGCTATTTTCGCAGGTAATTAAAATTGTGCCGTATCAGGAAGCGGTTCGCAGTTCTACATGTTTGCTGTTACCAGTCGAATATTAAAAAGGTTTAGCCCAATAGAAAAAGCTCCAGTGTTATACACACTGGAGCTCTTTAACAGCCAATTTAAGCTTTAGCCTGATTTAATTCGTCCAAAGTCCAACGATGCTGCTCCAAAAACTGACGGATCAGAACTTCATTATGTTTGGGCGGCCACCAGTTGCAATAATCAGCGGTAAATTCCTCAAGCATCTTACGCATTTCCACTCTTCCTGGTCGTCCCAGTGCAATGAAAGTATCATCTTCACTGTGGCTCATGATTGCACCTCAGTTTCAATAATTTGGGAATGTTTCTGATCAGAAGCGTCGCTTAAAGAGACGCTTGTGATGACAGGTGCAGGAACAAGGTTTGCTTCATTGAGTTCTATCCGATATTCGGCAATGAGGGATTCCAGACGTTGTAAATATTTGCGGTTGTCGTGCAAGTGCATGACTTCCGAAAGCACACCAAGCAAATCTTGATCAGGCATTTGAAAACCTTCCTGATTCAATATCAACTTCGCACGTGATAAAAACTGCTGTGGGCTTGCTGCTTGGATTTCCAGACATTCGCAGCGGGACCGGATTGAGGAATCAATTTTCATCGGATGGTTTGTAGTGATTATTACCAGCGAGTCCTTCTGTATTTTTTCGATTTCGACCCAGAACCTGCTGCAACTTTCGTTGTTGAATGCAAGCTCTTCGACAACCAGATAGAAACGACCAAATTTGCCGCCAGAAAATCTGGCAAAGTCGCGGCCTCCATCGATAGCTGTTATTAAGGCATCAATGCTTTTAATTGCCGATGCATGAATAACGTGCGGTGTTATGGCTACACCTTCGATAGCAGTCGGAAGCATGCTGGCAATTGAACTTTTACCAGTGCCCTGCGAGCCCCATAAAAGCAAATGTCCGCTTTTGTAACCTGATGAGAATGCTTTGATAATTTTTTCTGTGTGCGGCGATGCAAATACAATTTCGTTCAGCAACGATGGCGCATACTTGTTTACGAATGGAGTGGACATGATTTTTTGCTTTCTATATTATGATTTGAGAGGTGTGTTTGAAATTAACAGACGCACGTTGCGCCTGTTAATTGTGCTCAGTTGTTTAAGCGGGTTTGACGCCGGTATTTGCAAGCAGTTTTGCTTTGCTTGCAGGCTTTGCTTTGACTAGTGCGGGAATGGGGATCTTAGTAATCGGTTGCATTTTCCGGACGTAGTTGACAGTCGGCGCGATTGTTGCAGTTTGTCCGAGTTCTTTATTTTGTTCAGAGGTCTGCACTTCGAGTTTGCCCATTTCCAGCTGAACACGTTTCAGCAATGCCTCAGATACAATGGGCAGTACACCTACGACACGCAGTGACCCATCCGGTGCTTTGTCTGTGATGATCAAATTGCGATCGCCAGTAGTTACTTGGGTATCGAGCGACACAGTGCCTAAAGGGGTGATGGTTGCAACGCGAACTTGTTCTTGCACGATTTCTACTGCGTCGGCAATTGCTTCACGTTTTTGCTGAGTTTTTTCAGACGGCGCTTGGTTGAGTTTTACTTTTTCGATGCCACCAGCATCTGTGATCCACTGTGCAAAAGTGGTTTGAGTTTGCTGTTCGGCGATGGCGGCACGCAGAACGTATGCATATTTGTCTGCACGTTTCCGGTCGCTGCCGAATACGGCTTTAACAAACAGACTAATCGTCTGACTGTTGTTCTGCACTTTTACACCGGCAGCTTGCAATTGTTTAGCGATGTCTGCACGAATTGTTTTTTTGCCTTCCTCTGTTGCGGTTAGAAAACTGTCGCTGTAAGTGCCAAGGCAATCGGCAAGCAGTTTGTAGAGAGTATTGGTAGAACGGGCTAATTCGCCGGTTTCCCACGCTTGACGTCTTGTTGCCAGCGCTGCCAGTGCTACTGTAACGATTTCCGCTTTTGCTGCATTTTTGAAATTAAATTTAGCCATGATAATTCCTTTCGTTAGTTAGCTAATTTAGGCCAAACAGTTTGCATATTTGCTTGCTGTTTGCAGCGCATAAACATGTGTTTGTGCGATGACTAAAATGTAGTTTGGAAAGGTATGGCAGGTCTATTGAAGCCAGAGGGGTGAAATTCGCAAATCAAATTTCACCCCTTAAATGAAAGCTAATTTTTAGCTGAAATCGGGGAAACGTGAATAAAGTACGTTCTTTATTAGTGCATCGAAATCTTTTCGGTACGCTTTTATTTGTTTCTTCTTTGAAGCATATACAACTGTTTTTTTGAGTCGACCACTTTCATATTTTATTTTTTCAGATTCAGTCATCTGCCAATTTGCGCCCAGCGGATTTTTTGGCTGAAGCAGAATTGTGATCACTGTATCGGCCAAGCTTAATTCATCCTCATCGGTTTTTGCTTGCTGAAGCCCGCCAACATAAATGGCTTTTATGACCGCGTTCTGGGTTGCTTTGCTGTAGTCACCATGTAATTTATATTTAGGTGGATCAATTGGTCGACGGAACATATGCATTAAATTTATCTGGAACTCAATTGCACTCATTATCTTTTTCTTATCGTCTAGCATTGGAATTTCTAATAGCACCCTACCATTTCGTGGGGCATAGGACGAAGCATCCTCAATTACTCGGGGTTCAGTGTCGGGGAAAAATAGGTATTGTTTTTTTTCGAACCATTGTTGGAATGACTCTGAATAATGGGTGGCATCGATATTTTTGATGTCACCGGCGTTTGTCAACCGACCTGTCGCGTGACCTCATGCTGCTTGCTTTAATTCTTCCAACTGAATCCGTTCTGGATTGAGCCAGACTTCATCCTTCAATTTCCA
>Ga0316222_1000818_pt1 | contig 43784 bp, 39 predicted proteins | sample TBH18011metaG_FD_206008 | JGI IMG/M metagenome (GOLD analysis project Ga0316222, IMG submission 206008) | Freshwater microbial communities from Trout Bog Lake, Wisconsin, USA - TBH18011 | ecosystem: Environmental > Aquatic > Freshwater > Lake > Hypolimnion/Profundal zone | place: USA: Wisconsin... | reverse complement strand
TCAGCGCAGACACCATGGCCGAAGCGGCCCAGAAAATTGTGGCAGCGGTCCAGTAAGGAATAGACATGTCGATCTTCATCAATAAAGACACCAAGGTCATCACCCAAGGCATTACCGGCAAGACCGGCCAGTTCCATACGGAAAAATGCCAGGAATACGCGAACGGCAAGAACTGCTTCGTCGCAGGCGTGAACCCCAAGAAGGCTGGCGAGTCCATCTTCAATATCCCGATCTACGCCTCCGTCAAGGAAGCAGCAAGCGAAACCGGTGCCACCGTTTCCGTGATCTACGTGCCACCAGCCGGCGCTGCCGCTGCCATCTGGGAAGCTGTGGAAGCTGATCTGGACCTGGCCATCTGCATTACCGAAGGCATCCCGGTCAAGGACATGCTGGAAGTGCGTAACCGCATGAAGGCCAAAGTGGCTGCCGGCGGCAAAGAGACTCTGCTGCTGGGCCCGAACTGCCCCGGCCTGATCACCCCCGATGAAATCAAGATCGGCATCATGCCCGGTCACATTCACCGCAAGGGTCGTATCGGCGTGGTCTCCCGCTCCGGTACCCTGACGTACGAAGCCGTGGCTCAGCTGACCGAAATCGGCCTGGGCCAGTCGTCTGCTGTCGGTATTGGTGGCGACCCCATCAATGGCCTCAAGCACATCGACGTGATGCGCGCCTTCAACGACGATCCTGATACCGATGCCGTCATCATGATTGGCGAAATCGGCGGACCCGATGAAGCCGAAGCCGCACGCTGGTGCAAGCTCAACATGAAGAAGCCCATTATTGGTTTCATCGCCGGTGTGACGGCCCCTGCGGGCAAGCGCATGGGTCACGCCGGTGCGCTGATATCCGGTGGTGCCGACACGGCCGATGCCAAGCTGGCAGTGATGGAAGAGTGCGGCTTCACGGTCACACGCAACCCGTCAGAAATGGCGAAATTGCTCAAAGCCTTGCTGTAAATCCAGACAACACGCCACAAGCGATTGGCACTAGGTCAGGCGACAACCCTAAAAGCCCAAACCCCGAGCTTGGGCTTTCTTGTTTTTGCGGCTCAAATGGCGTATGAAAAGTGTAACCAAGAAATCAGATGAACTATTGTAGGGTGGCTGTCCTCTGTTGAGGTCTGGGACACGCAATAGGATGACTTAAAACATCCGCACCATATGAAATTGCCTTTGGAATCAGACCAACTTTTCCTCAAAAAAAAGCTCCCTTGCGGGAGCTGAAACCTTGGATGAAATCAGGTAATTAAAAAGACATCATCAAGCCGACCATTAGCCCGCTGGGGCTCACACCAGGTGCAGAAACATTGCCCACGAGGTCACCACCATTTGCTAGAGCATAGTTGGCATTGCTGTTGTTGTTCACCTGCCCCCACGACACATAGGTAGTGGTCTTCTCGTAAAGGTTGTAGGTATATGCCAATCCACTCATCGTAGCGCTCTTGTTTAAAGAAGAGTTGTCAGTCAATGAGGTGTAGCTAACCAATACTTTACCCTTACCAATCGGAACGGCAACACTTAGACTTCCACCGTTCGCACTCGAAAGCGTTTTAGTAACATTTTCATAGTTACCGCCTTGAATAGTACCTGTAACATATGTTCCATAAAGCTTAGCAATACCAAAATCATAGTTTGCAGACACCTGAGTGCCCTGCTTGGTTGCCAAGCCTGTCTCTCCCGCGGTTACGTAACTTGCGTTGTAGCCATTCCAAGTAGAGATTGCTGCGTAAAATGGACCCTTGGCATAAGACAAAGTTAAGTCAATCGTCTTTCCAGCGTCAGCATTTGTCGTGGTTGTTCCAACAGCAACGTTGCCATTGACATTGTTTTCGGCACCTGTCGAATAAGAGACCTGTGCAGACAAACCGCCATCAGCCACTGGAGGAGTAGCGTAGACGATTGAGTTATTCAAGCGCGTCGGCATCCCACCTATTACCGGCAACAGTGAGCCAGAATAACCAAAAAGACCAACACCAAAGGCATTACCAGTACCTGCAATTCCATAGGATCCGGCGTATTGGCGCCCTATGGTCAATGAACCCATATCATTTTGTAGACCAAAGAAAACCTGGCGTGAAAACAATTGAACACCATTGCCCAGCAGACCTCCAGAAGAAGCTGTTGAATTGTTGATGCCGTTGGCTATTGCTCCGTTGCCAGACACACCGGTATCCGGTGCAACCGAAGTTTCAAGTGTATAGACGGCTTTCAAATCCCCGCCCAGTGACCTGTCGCCTTTTACTCCAATTCTGGATGCGGCCATACCACTGTTTCCAACGCCCAATTTAGATCCGAAGCCACTATCAGTTGAGGCCACGTTTACGTCAAGCAGTCCGTAAAATGTATTGCTTGATTGTGCGAAGGAAGTTGCTGACGCCAAGCCTAAAACGGCAATCGTGATACTCGTGAATTTCATAAAATCTCCTGTTTATCTAATGAGGACTCTTGGTTGTCGAATGCTTGTGTACGCTCGCTGGGTGTGTACCAAAGCCAGAATGACCAGCTGGATAATAGAAATCTTAGGAACGCTTTAACATCGTCTGAAACGACGATATTTGACTGGTCAATCTTGCATCGGACTGAACATGGATTGAATCCATTTCGCAATGCTGAATGACTTCTAGGAGGGAAGCTGAAAGACCCAGAAACCCCAAAGCGTGTCTACATGCCCGCCCCTCATTTCCACAACTGTGCAACGCTATTCAACTCACTCTATAGGTCCAAGAGGGCCTCTCTTCCCATTGCGATTCCGAAATGCCAAGATCAGCTTACCTTTGTGTATATCTCTCGCCAAGACTGTGCTGCGACATGACCCCAACATGATATGGATTGATGAATTCATAGGCCATGTAAAGCACGGATAGCTATGAAGGCGCATGCATACAAGACTTGCTGCAACCCCCTCTTTTTGCAGCCCGTCTGACAAGGCTGAATTTGCTCGTCATTCAGCCGCCGTTGCTGTCTCTTTTCGTCTATTCAGACGATGGAAATTGTGCCAACGAGAAACTAGACTGTACCTACGTTACGGGCCGTCGCCCGTCAGAGGACAGAATTGTGTACAAAGGTCAAAGTCTGCAGCTCGCTGCAATCGATATGTCTGGTGTCTATGAGCTATGTTTTGACCGTCAAGGTGACGTCATCAATAAGTTCGATGAGCAGACAATTCGTGAGTTGGATGAAGCCTGCAAGGTTTTAAAAGGACTTGCGGATCTTCGGGGTGTATTGGTCACGAGCGCGAAGAATGCTTTCATAGTCGGTGCGGACATCACAGAATTTGGTCAAAAATTCAGAAAATCATCAGAGGAAATTGCAACGGATGTTCGCAAAAGTAATGATGCGTTTGTCATGTTCGAAGATCTGGATGTTCCAAGCGTAGTTGCAATCAATGGATTTGCACTAGGGGGAGGGCTGGAATTCGCACTTGCCAACAGCATTCGAGTTATAGCGACGGTTGCCCAAGTTGGAGTGCCTGAGGTCAAGCTTGGGTTGTTTCCTGGATTTGGTGGCACGGTGCGTTTGGTCAGGGTCGCGGGCCCAGCAGTTGCATGTGAATGGGTCGTAAGCGGGAAGCCGGCAAATTCTGAAGAAGCACTCGCATGCCGCATCGTGGATGCGGTAGCTGAACCTGAGACGTTGCGCGCGACTGCGCTGAAATGGCTAGATGATGCTATGAACGACCGCTTGGATTGGAAATCTCGGCAGCAGCAAAAAAGAATACCGTTAAATATGGAACGGTCTGACCTGGATCGGGTCTTTGATGAGGCACGTAGTGCTGCAAAGCGAAAGTCGCCGGTGCATCAACCTGCAGCGCTCGCTGCAGTAGAAATGATGCAAGCGGGTTCACTATTGGACAGGACGGGTGCACTTTGGCTCGAGGCCAAAGTTTTCGGAGAGATCGCGCGGACACAGGCCGCCTCTTCCATGATCCGGACTTTCTTGAGTGAGCAGGAACTCAAACGAATAACCAAGCGACATGTGAATGGTTCACGTCTTGTTGCGTCCGCCGCCGTTTTGGGCGCAGGGATTATGGGTGGCGGAATAGCCTATACGAGTGCTTTTAAGGGTGTGCCTGTACGCATGCGTGACATCCGTAGAGAAGCCCTTGATCAGGGTCTTGCCGAAGTAGAAAAGCAACTGAAACGACTCTTGAAGTTAGGGCGACTTACTGAGGTCAAGGCACAAGCCGTGCGAGAAACGATCTTCACCCAGACAGACGGTGACGGCTTCCAATCGGTGGACATGGTCGTAGAAGCCATTGTCGAGAATCTCGAGGTTAAGCAAAAGGTTCTGGCGGAATTGGAAGCAACTTTGGAAGACAACACCATTATTGCGTCTAACACGTCAAGCCTGCGAATCAGTGACATTGGTGTAGGCCTGAAGCGCCCTGAGAACTTTGTGGGTATGCACTTCTTCAATCCCGTTCCCATGATGGCGCTGGTGGAAGTGGTGAAAGGAAAGCAGACATCAGCTAAAACGGTTGCGACGGCTGTCGCCTACGCAACTACACTGGGAAAGACGCCCATTGTTGTCAAGGACTGTCCAGGCTTCCTTGTGAATCGGGTATTTACCTCTTATATACGGGCGTTTTTGCAGCTGTTGTCAGAAGGTGCTGATTTCCAAAAGATAGACCAAGTGATGGAATCATTTGGTTGGCCCATGGGCCCAGCGTATCTGGAGGACGTCATAGGTATGGACACGGGAAGTCACGTGAATAACGTGATTTCTGCTGGATACCCATTACGGATGCCCACATTGCAGGACGATGCCTTGCAGTTGATGGTTCGCAATGGCCGATTCGGACAAAAAAGTGGCCTCGGATTTTACCGATATGAGGTTAGTCCGGATGGAAAACCGATCCGAGTACCGGCAGATGACACACATGCATTGCTTGTGCAAATTCAACCTCAAGGTAGCAGAGACTTCTCTGATCCTGAGATCCTCGATCGCATGTTAATGCCCATGATCATTGAGTCTGCGCATGCCCTTGAGGAATGCATAGTTGAGACACCAGCAGAATTGGACTTGGCAATGCAGTTGGGTCTAGGATTTCCCGCTTACGCTGGTGGGCCATTGAAATTTGCAGACTGGCTTGGACTGAGCGCTGTAGTCGCAAGATGTGAGCGCTTGCGTCACCTGGGAGAGGCATATGAGCCTACAAAAGGCATGCGGAAGCTTGCCGCTGCCGGCGCTGGTTTCTACTAATTCACTACAAACGAGAAAGAAAGCATGAACTTTGAAATTCCAGAAGATGTGCAGCAGATGCAGAAAACCATGCGTCGCTTTATGGATGAAGTAGTGTTGCCGCACAGTGCTGAGTACGAGCGTATTGCTTCATCGGGTGTGTTCCCCATTGGAGTTGTGGAGCCGCTAAAGGTGCTGGCCAAAGAGGCTGGGCTCTGGAATATCTTCTTGCCTGGACTGCCAGACGACGCACCTGGTACCAAGCTCACCAATATGCAGTATGCCCCGCTGGCTGAGATCATTGGGCGCATACCATGGGCTGCAGAAATATTCAACTGCAATGCTCCGGACACAGGCAATATGGAACTATTGCACCTGTTTGCAACGCCTGAACAGCGCGAACGTTGGCTCAAACCTTTGCTTCAAGGAGATATTCGCTCGTGCTTCTCCATGACCGAACCGGATGTTGCATCCTCGGACGCAACCAATATCGAGACATCCATTCGACGTGATGGAAATGACTATGTAATCAATGGGCGCAAGTGGTTTACCACCGGAGCACTGCATCCCAATTGTGCACTCACCATTGTGATGGGTGTCACCAATGCTGAGGTGGATGCGCCACGTCATCAGCGGCACTCGATGGTAATTGTGCCGATGAACACACCTGGCTTCAAAATCGTGCGCAATGTACCCATCATGCATCACCATGCGCCAGAGGGACATTGCGAAGTTAGTTTCACGAATGTTCGCGTGCCTATCAGCAATCTGTTGGGCCAAGAGAACGCCGGCTTTGCATTGGCTCAAGCCCGTCTAGGTCCTGGACGTGTGCATCATTGCATGCGCACCATTGGCCAATGTGAGCTGGCAGTAGAGCTAATGTGCGACCGGGCACTGACGCGACGCGCGTTTGGCAAGAACCTCAGTGATTTCGCCAATGTACAGGACTGGATTGCCTATTCGCGGGTTGAAATCGATCAAGCGCGACTGCTGGTTCTTAACGCCGCCTGGAAAATGGATACTTATGGAAACAAGTCAACGCACTTGGATGTGTCCGCCATAAAGCTGGTGGCAGCTCAGCTGCAAACCCGAGTTTTGGACCGGGCAATTCAGGTATTCGGTGCAATGGGAATCACGCCAGATACACCATTGTCTTACCTCTGGACGTGGGGACGAGCCATGCGCTTTTTTGACGGTCCAGATGAGGTGCATTTGCGTGCCATAGCCCGATCCGAGTTAGCTCGTGCGAAGCAAACGCTGGGATCTACTGCGCCTTACTACCTAACGACGTGAAGGCTTTCATTGAACTACCCAATTAGACCTACCGACCAAACCGTGTTGCATTGGCGCGAGGACAACACTGCACACATACGCTTCAATCGACCTCAAGCACTGAATGCGATAGACGTGCCTATGGCCGATGCGTTTCTCAAGGCGTGCCAGGATATTGCAGCGGACCCAGAGGTACGCGTTGTCTGCATTTCTGGCGAGGGAAGAGCCTTTATGGCTGGAGGTGATCTGGCTTCCATGCAGGTTAACCCCGTTTTTACTGCGCAGCAGCTAATCGATGGCATGCATGGTGGGCTGCGCATTCTCGCCGCACTGGATGCCCCTGTAGTGGCTTGTGTACAAGGAGTAGTTGCCGGTGGTGGCTTTGGCCTCGTCATGGCATGTGACATCATCCTAGCAGCAGAGGGCACCCGTTTTGGGGTTGCCTATCCGTTGATCGGCGCGAGCTGCGACTGCTCAACTTCTTGGTCTTTACCTCGCTTGGTGGGTATGCACAAAGCCATGGAATTGGCCCTTCTTGCAGACATGATCGATGCGAAAGAGGCACTGTCCATTGGACTATGCAATAGAGTGTATCCGCCTGCCGAACTGGAGGGCGAAACCAGAAAGCTCTTAGATCGACTTGCAGCCGGTCCCACGCTGGCTTACGGCAATTTGCGACGCCTCATTAGAAACTCCTTGCATAACAGCCTGGATACCCATCTAGAGGCAGAGGCAGCTGGATTCAAAGCGTGCGCAGGAACGGAAGATTTCAAAGAAGGTGTCGCTGCATTCCATGCAAAGCGTTCCGCTCAATTCAAAGGACTTTGACAGTGAAGACAAAAATTACCGAGATGCTTGGCATCCAATATCCGATCATCCAAGGCGGAATGATGTGGGTAGGGACCGCAGAGATGGCATCTGCCGTATCAAATGCTGGTGGCTTCGGCATGGTGACTGCACTCACACAGCCCACGCCTGAGATGCTAGGCCTGGAAATCGACCGATGTCGCGCTATGACAGACCGGCCCTTCGGTGTCAATATCACCATTCTCCCATCGGTCAATCCGCCACCCTATAGCCAATACATCGATGTCATCATCGCCAAGGGAATCCGTGTTGTAGAGACTGCGGGCAGCAGCCCAAAGGAAATCACAAATCAATTGAAATCTGCTGGTGTGCGAATCATTCACAAATGCACCAGCGTTCGACATGCGTTATCGGCGGAGCGAAATGGCGTAGACGTGGTTAGCATCGATGGTTTTGAATGTGCTGGCCATCCTGGAGAAGATGATGTGGGTGGCTTAGTCTTGATCCCGATTGCGGCTCAAAGCCTCAAGATTCCCGTGATTGCGTCTGGCGGCATTGCCGATGGCCGCGGACTTGCCGCAGCGCTTGCGCTCGGTGCGGAAGGTGTAAATATGGGAACGCGCTTCTGCGCTACCATGGAGGCGCCTATCCACTCCAACATCAAGCAGGCATTGGTTCGCGCTTCTGAGCGCGAAACCAATTTGATTTTCCGTACCCTGCATAACACGGGTCGGGTTCTCAAGAACTCGGTTTCGGATGAAGTTGTTGGCACAGAACGACGTCCCGGCGGCTGTGAGTTCAAGGATGTACAACCTTTGGTTTCTGGTCAACGCGGACGGTCCGCATTGCAGTCTGGAGACATTGATGCGGGCTTGGTCTGGGCAGGACAGGTTGTAGGAATGATTCAGGACATTCCCACCTGCGCGGAATTGATTGAGCGAATGGTGCGGGAATGCCGTACCGCACTTGATAGAGCTGTGACATTGTCACATTGAGACGACCGACGTAGCCCCAGTCACTGACATAAAACAGTGACTGTGCTGGTAATACCCTCTACCAAAGGGGCAAGCCTAGATGGCCCATCGCTATTACTATCACCCAAAGAATTGGTAGGCAAAGATCAAGGACTTATCCATGCCTGCAGAGCTTCATCGATCGTGGCGAGCCGATTTGGGATTGGGCGGGAATTTGGTGTACGCGAAAAACGAGGTGCTGGTGAAGGCTGTAGCACGGATCCTTCGGTGAAGTAAGTCTCTCGGTGGACATTATGGGGGTGTAAAGCAGCCTCGTCCCAATCTAGCACCGGGGCAAAACAGGCATCACTGCCCTCTAGTATTTCACACCACTGATCTCTCGTTTTGGATCGAAAGATGTCTGATAGACGTAGTTTCATAATCGGCCAACTCGCACGATCCATTTGGTTGTCAAAAAGCGAATCGTCGATGCTACAGAGACGCAAAAACTCCGTATAAAACTGTGGCTCGATCGCGCCAAGAGCGACAAACTTTCCGTCCGCACAAGCATATGTATCATAAAAGTGCGCGCCTCCATCCAGAACGTTGTCGCTGCGTTCATTCGTCCACTGCCCCATAGCCTTCATGCCATACATGAATGCGGAAAGTATCGCAGTACCATCCGTCATGGCAGCGTCAACAACTTGCCCCTTACCAGACGATCGCGCTTCATGCAACCCGGAAAGCAAACCGACAGCCAAAAGCATTCCTCCCCCGCCAAAATCTCCTACGTAGTTTAGAGGTGGTGGTGGTGTTTCATTTGCGCGCCCAATCGCGTTCAGCGCACCGGTAATAGCGATGTAATTGATGTCATGCCCTGCGGTTTGAGACAGTGGTCCAGTTTGGCCCCACCCCGTCATGCGACCATAGACAAGTTTTGGATTTATGGCAAGGCAAGAGGCAGGACCCAAGCCAAGCCTTTCCATCACGCCAGGCCGAAAGCCTTCTATCAGCATATCTGCTTGTGCCACCAGCGCCATGACATGTTTTGTCTCCGCCGGATTGCGCAAGTCGATTGCCACACTGGTGCGGTTTCGTGTTGTGACATCTCCGGCATCAGCTTCCACCCCTGGACGCGTGATGCGGATCACATCTGCCCCCAGGTCAGCGAGGACCATGGCACAAAATGGTCCTGGGCCAATGCCTGCAAACTCTAAAACTCGCAGTCTTGAAAGAGGTCCGCTCATCAGCAGTTCGTAGTCCTAGTGCGATTTAACTATGTCGGCGGCATAGCGTGCAAAGCGAGAACTCAGTTGCCCCACAGCCTGAGCGTCACTCCCCACTGCATTACCAGCCTGAGCTCTGGCTGTAATGCCTTCGAGAATGACTGCGAATCGGAAAAGTGAGAAAACATGGTGAAAAGGTTCTACGCGGTCAGACCGCCCACTGCACACGCGATATGACTCAAGATATTGCTCTTGTGACGGGATGTTGAGTCGGTTGATGTCCAAATCACTCAATCCCTCAAAAACATCTGATTCAGTGATCCAAGGCAGGCTGCTGTAGGCCGCATCGGCCAATGGATGTCCCAAAGTTGATAGTTCCCAGTCAAGTACGGCAATGATGCGTGGTTGAACCGGGTCGAACATCACATTGCCCAGACGGTAATCACCATGGGCAATGGTCGTTTCATCACCCACCGGAATGTTTTTCGGAAGCCACTCCATAAGCAGATTGATGTCGTCATTTTCCGACGTTTTACTGGCTTCCCACTGAGCGGACCAACGGGTGATCTGGCGAGAAAAAAAGTTACCAGGCTTGCCGTAGTCAGAAAGGCCAACGCTCTTCCAGTTAACCGCATGAAGTTTTGCCAGTGTCTCTGCAAGCTCCATTAAATAGGAACCACGCTCAGCTGGAGCAATTTCGGGCAACGCATAGTTGCTAAAAATACGCCCCTGAATTCTTTCCATAACATAGAAGGGCGTACCAACGACGTCCTTGTCTTCGCAATAGAAGAGCGCGTTAGGAACTGGTACATTCGTGCCTTTAAGTGCCGACATGATCCTAAACTCACGGTCGACAGCATGGGCTGACTTCAAAAGAGGGCCAGGTGGTTGCTTACGCAGAACAAGTTCCATTCCTTGTTCGAAGGTTACGTAAAACGTCGGATTCGATTGCCCGCCGCCAATGCGCTGCAATTGCATGGCGCCTTTCAATGAAGGAATCTGATGCCGCAAGTATTCCAACAGATTCTCGGGATCGAATTCGTTAATGATGGTCATGCAGTGCCTTTGTTTCTTGACTTATGGAATGCGGTCTGCGCCCGTGCAATGAGACCCATGACGCCACCGGGCATGACAAACATGAAAAGGATGAGTACAAGCCCGTAGATACCCCACGCAGCATCTTTGGATATGCCTTCTGCCAAGCCTGGCACAAACATAATGAACGCCGCTCCAAAAATGCTTCCCCACAGGGTACCAACGCCGCCAACCACCATTCCAACCAGCAGTGAGATGGAAAGAAACATCGTGAATGAGTCGGGTGAAACAAACTGTATGGAAATCGCTGATAGCGCACCACCGACACCGGTGAAAGCTGCAGAGACTCCAAACGTCATGGATTTGTAGTGACTGTTATCGATTCCCATTGACTCTGCAGCGATCCCGTGGTCTCGAATTGCCCGCATGGCTCGGCCAGTACCACTGCGGATAAGGTTGCGTGCAATCACGAACATAAAGGCGGTTACTACTAACGAGAAGAGGTAAAACCACTGATCATCAGACAGTGACAGACCAAACGGGGCACTGGGCTTTGTCAACACGATACCCCCAACACCACCGGTCCAGGATTCGAGGTACTTATATTTGAGCAATTGCGGTGTCACCACCCCAAGAGCGAAAGTAGCCAGAGCGAGGTACAGTCCTTGAAGCTTTAATGCAGGCATGCCAAAGGCATAGCCAGCTACCAGGCAGACCAACCCGGAAGCAGGCACACAGGCCCAGTAAGAGGCGCCGACACGATCCATCAGAATTCCAGTCGTATAGGCTCCGATCGCATAGAAAGCGCCATGGCCTAATGAAATTTGTCCGTTATAGCCTGTGAGAAGGTTTAGGCCAACCAGTGCAATGGCGTAGGACAGCACCATAGACGCCTGGAATAGTACGTAACCTTTGACGAAAAACGTCAACATGAACGCGCAGACCAATATGGACAATGCCAGCAGAATTTCAGTGCGGCTCGAGCGCGGAGCAGAAGAGGATTTGGTTCGCATGAGATTTCCCTATACCCGCTGCACAATGCGGCGGCCCAGAAGACCAGCTGGTCGTACGATGAGTACCGCGACGATCAATACCAGAGCCACTGAGAGCTTAAGTTCAGTACCTACGACATAGGTACCGATCAAATTTTCTAGAACGCCCACTAAAAAGCCACCAACGATCGCACCTACGGGGTTGTCAATACCTCCGAGCAAGGCACCTGCAAAAGCGTAAATAAGGACGCCCATCATCATCCCTGGATCAAGAAACACCACCGGGGCAACCATCATTCCTGCGGCTGCACCGATCGCACCGGCAAGCCCCCAGCCGAGCATGAGCATTCTTCCGACGTTGACGCCTAAGAGGCGCGATGAACCAGGATTTTGTGCAGCTGCTCGCATTGTTAATCCCAGCGTTGTGAAGCGAAAGAAGGTGAATAGAACCGCCACCATGCAGAGTGCTACAAAAATCGAACCTACTTGATGAGACGACATAAGTTGCCCACCGTACCAAGCATCCTTCGAGAAGGGGCTTGGAAATTCTTTGATGGAGGAGCCGAACAGCCAACCAGCTGCGCTGTGGTAGATCATCAGCAAGCCGATGAAGACAACCACCACGCTCAATTCAGCGGCTTTGTGCAAGGGTCGAATGACTACAAATTCAATAACGCCTGCCGTCACAAAAGAAAATGCAATGGTCGCAAAAAAAGCAACCCAATATGGCAGTCCAAACTGGATCAAGGTCCATGCGATAAAGGTAGAGAACATGGCCATCTCGCCCTGCGCAAAATTAACTTGGTGCGTAGCTTGGTAGATCATCACCAATGCAAGGGCAAGGCTCGCATAGATACTTCCGGTGGCAAGACCAGCAACTAATTGTTGAATGAAACTTTCCACGTTTACTCTCCTAAGTACGCTCGACGCACAGCGTCATCGCTTCGCATTTCGGCACTGCTTCCATGTTTCACGACGCGGCCTGTTTCTAGCAGGTAAGCCGTATCAGCTAGCTCAAGAGCAACCTTTGCGTTCTGTTCGACGAGGAGAATTGACACCTTCTGTTCGTCACGGATCCGACGCATAATTTGGAAAATGTCCTTCACGACCAGTGGAGCAAGTCCGAAGGAAGGCTCATCTAATAGCAACAGAGTAGGACGAGCCATTAGTGCACGCGCAATGGCCAACATCTGCTGCTCGCCACCAGAGAGCGTTCCTGCCTGTTGGTTTCGTCGCTCCTGCAGTCGTGGGAAGTAGCCATACATTCGTTCGAGGTCTTGAACAACATCCGGACCGTTACCGCGATGGTGACTACCCAAACGCAAATTCTCTTCCGCGGTCATTCCAAGAAACGTTCCGCGACCATCTGGTACGTGTCCCACTCCAAGCAAAGCAATTTGCTCGGTAGTTCGTGCTTCGATACGCTTACCGTTAAAGGAAACGCTACCACTTGTGCTCACCTGGTAGTGACAGATGGCGCGCAAAGTAGTCGTTTTCCCTGCCCCATTAGCTCCTAGCAGCGCCGTTACTCGACCCACTTCCACGTCAAGATCAATTCCATGCAGCACCTCTGTTGATCCATAACTGGCTGTTAGACCACGGACTTCCAAAAGATGGGTCATAGCGCTGCTCCCACGTCATCACCTAGATAAGCCCGAATCACCTCAGGGTGATTGCGTACTTCTTCGGGCGTCCCATCGGCAATTGTTTTTCCGAAATTCAACGCAACGATGCGGTCGCAAACTCCCATTACCAAGCCCATATGGTGCTCAACGAGAAGCACAGTTAGTTTCAGACGATCACGGATGTCAAGAATTAGCTCTCCAAGTCCCTTCAGTTCTTCATGATTGAGGCCGCAGGCCGGCTCATCAAGTAGCAAGAGCGACGGATTGCAGGCCAGAGCACGGGCTAATTCAACACGCTTCTGGGTGCCAAAAGGCAAATCAGCGACCAGACGATCGGCCACTGATTCAAGGCTAAGCATTTCAATGGCTTCGTCCGCACGCATTTGTGCGCTTCGCTCCGCCCGCGCTGCACTTGAGAAGCGCAACGCGTCTTGGAGAAAACCACTATGCTGCTGCGAATGGGTTCCAATCAGTACATTTTCACGCACTGTCATGGTCCTAAAAAGCGCAAGGTTCTGAAAGGTCCGTCCCACACCGATTCCTGCAATTCGGTGACGGGGCAGGTCGGAAAGCGTGTGTCCATCAAAGTGAATTGCACCGCTATTGCATGGGTACAAACGTGAGAGACAATTGAAAAGTGTGCTTTTCCCAGCACCGTTCGGACCAATCAACCCGCGCACTTCACCGCGATGAACATCGAAACTCACTGCGTTCAGCGCCACGATGCCCCCAAAGCGTACGGTTATCTTGTCGACTTCCAGCAATGGAAGTTTAGAAGTCTGATGATTCATATCGCACTCCACAAGGGCGACTCGTGATTTGGCGACATCAAATCAGAGGCGTTCAATAATGGTGACGTTGGCCATACCGCCACCCTCACACATGGTTTGCAAACCATAACGACCACAGCCCTGCTGTAGAACATTAATAAGTGTGGTCATCAGCTTGGTGCCTGACGCACCTAACGGATGGCCAAGTGAAATGGCACCACCATTGACGTTGAGTCGGGCGGGGTCTGCACCAATGGCCTTCAGCCAAGCCAGCGGCACAGGGGCAAAGGCTTCATTGACTTCGTAGGCATCAATATCTTGGATCGAAAGACCGGCCTTTTTAAGTGCGACTTCGGTCGCCGGGATCGGGGCCTCTAGCATGATGACAGGGTCATGGCCCAATACGGACATGTGGTGAATACGTGCCAGCGGCTTCAAGTTGTAGGTCTTGAGAGCACGTTCACTCATCACCAAAACGCCGGTGGCACCATCGCAGATCTGGCTTGCATTTGCTGCAGTAATGACACCGCCTTCCTGCAATAGCTTCACGCTGGATATGGACTCCAGGGTTGCGTCGAAGCGAACGCCTTCGTCTTCAGTATGCACTTCGCCATTACCGCTTCCGTCTGCTCTACGCACTTGGAGTGGCAAGATTTCGTTTTTGAATCGACCTTCCCGTGTGGCGGCTATAGCACGCGTGTGGCTTTGCAAAGCAAAGGTGTCAAGATCCAATTTCGTGAATCCATATTTTCTGGCAATCATTTCAGCACCGGTGAACTGGCTGAAGGCAACTTCCCTGTAGCGTTCCTTCATACCCTCGCTGATGTACTCGCCCAACCCTGCCTTACGTGGCAGCTCACTGGCGGTAAACATGGGAACGCGAGTCATGCTTTCGACACCCGAGGCAATCACACAATCCATGGTGCCAGACATCACTGCCTGGGCCGCGAAATGCAAGGCCTGCTGAGAGGATCCACACTGGCGGTCTAGTGAGGTGGCTGGTACTGATTCCGGCAACTTGGATGCCAGTACCGCATTTCGAGCCACGTTCATGGACTGTTCACCGACCTGTCCCACGCAACCCATAATCACGTCTTCTATGGCTTGTGGATCGATACCTGTTTGATCGACTAGTGCGTTCAAAACCTGCGCGGCCATGTCGGCTGGGTGCCAGCCGGAAAGACGGCCGTTTCTACGTCCTCCAGCAGTGCGTTGTGCTGCGACGATATATGCTTCTGCCATTTTAGTTTCTCCAATTGATTGTGTTTATCGTGGTGCCATGCGGATGGCCCCGTCCAGTCGGATGCTTTCACCATTCAAATAACCGTTGAGCACCATGAATTCGACAAGTTGGCCAAATTCATCTGGTTCTCCTAGTCGCTTTGGAAACGGAACGGACGCTGCAAGAGCTGCCTTCACGTTTTCTGGCGCAGCGTTCAGCAGTGGCGTGTTGAAGATTCCGGGAAGGATGGTGTTGACCCGGATGCCTTCATTCATGAGATCGCGAGCAATCGGAAGTGTCATGCCAACAATTCCGGCTTTGGATGCGGTATAGGCGGCCTGCCCCATCTGTCCATCTTGGGCTGCAACGGATGCAGTGCTGACAATCACTCCGCGCTCTCCGGAATCGGTAGGTGCTAGTGTCAACATTCCTGCAGCCGACTTGGCGATGCAGCGGAACGTCCCAATCAGATTAATCTGAATAATCCGCTCAAATCCTGCCAACGGAAAGTGCTTGATCTCGCCTGTCTCTCTATCCCTGCTTGCCGTCTTTACTGCATTGCCAGTACCCGCACAATTGACCAAAATGCGTTCCTGTCCAATTGCACCTCGTGCTTTGGCAAAGGCTTGATCCACTTGTTCTTCAGAGGCGACATCCACCTTGCAAAATATGCCACCGAGCTCCAATGCAAGAGCCTCTCCCTGCTCCTCATTGACGTCAAAGAGTGCGACTTTCACACCATGCGCAGCAAGCCTTCTAGCCGAAGCTGCGCCAAGTCCGGAAGCGCCGCCTGTGATTACGGCAGACACAGTTGAATTGAGGTTCATGTTGACAGGTTTCCCATGGAGTTGATTTGCAAGGGCAATGCTGCCCACTCCGAGTGGAGTCTATGTGTCTGTTGGTCAGGCAACTATCGTCTAAACAGACGAATTCGAAACGGGCTGTGTTGGATAGAATTCTCCCAAGGGAAAGTATTTAATGAGGGCGCAGCTTTCAAAGGGAACGTCTAACTCATGCCACCTCAAATTCATCCTCTAAGCAGTGCGACGTTGACCTTGAACATTTCGCCTGCAAAGCTTTCGCCATTGGTCCAGCACGCTTCCGAGGTGCAACGAACCGGAATTGCCGAACGACTTTCACATGCTGGGGCAGTGAAGTTGGTACTGGTCCGCGCTCCTGCGGGGTTTGGAAAAACCACGACCATGGTCCAACTTCGAGAACTATTGGACTTGCGTGGCGTGGCGACGGCCTGGTTAACATTGGATCGAGCTGATAGTGACGTTCCGCGTTTTTTGGCCGGTCTTGAAGCTGCGGTAGGCCAGTTGGGGCTAGAAGGCCGTGGCAATGGTGAGCGGGATGTTTTGGAGCGTCTCGCATCGGAGGAATTGCCATTCGCACTCTTCTTGGACGATTTCGAGGTCATCCGAGAAGGTGGAGTGATGGGTCTTGTACGCGAGTTGATCGAAAATTTACCTCGTAACGCTCAGTTGATCATCGGGTCACGCAGCCTGCCAGACATTGGTTTGGGACGCCTGAGAGCACGCGGGCAGTTGCTGGAGATCGACTCAGAGGCTTTGCGCTTCAGCCAGACTGAGGCGATTGACTTTTTCAAGTTGCGTGGCGCTGAGCTCTCACGGGAACTCGTCGACCGGGCCTACAACAAGACCGAAGGCTGGGTAGCCGCACTTTGGCTGTTGTCGCTGGCGTTGGAACGGCACGGTGCACAAAGTGATTTCGTTTCCCGCATGATGGTGTCTCAACGTGACATCGCGGACTATCTCACAGAGGAAGTCCTGAGCCAGCAGGAACCAGTGGTTCGAAATTTCTTGCTACGCACAAGCATACTGCGGCATCTCTCTGCACCAGCATGCAAGGCACTGTTGCCCAATGTCGACTGTGGGGAGATTCTGCGTACTCTCCTGCGAGCTAATGTGTTTCTAATTCCGATTGAGGGGTCCACGGATCTTTACCGATACCACAGCCTATTCGCGGACTTTCTGCGCAATCAATTGGCGCGTGAGTTACCGGATGACCTAGCAAGACTGCATTTGGCTGCATCTGGTTGGTATGAATCACAGGGACGCCCTGTCCCGGCGATTGACCATGCTATTGAGGGCGGGGACAGTCCATACGCTATTGAGTTACTAGAGCCTAACGCAAGCGCCCTACTCGAGCAGGGACGTATGCGCCTCTTGGACAGGTGGTTTTCAGCCATAGCCCTCGACTTATTGCGCGACCGACCACTGCTTCAAGTAATCGCAGTTTGGGCACGCTGCTTCAGTCATGGTCCCTGGACGGCAATGGAATGTCTTCAGGAATCGGGGTCAATTGACAGCTCAGTACCAATTGTAAAGTTCCATGTTCGTGCACTGCTACCAGTGCTATTGGCCATGATGGACCGATATGACGAAGCGTATATCGCTGGACGTGAAGGCGTTCAACAATTGCCCTCAGGGATTTCATTTGTAGACAGCATTCTGCGAAATGCCATGGCACATATCGTGTCAGTGGCAGGCAAACGCGAAGAGGCACAGCGCTTTTTGGAAGATGCCAGAATTTCCCAGGGTGAAAGTGGATTCAACCGCATGTACACGGAAACGGTGGGGGGCATGCTAGATTTGCGCGAAGGGCGTCTGCGACAGGCAACCGCGAGGTTTCGGATGGCAATTACCTCGTCTTCGGGAATTGGGGCGTACAACCATGCTCACGGGAATGCATGGGCAGGGGTGCCATATGCGGCAGTAATATACGAGTCAAACGACATTATCTCCGCCGAGCGTTTACTGAATGTGTACCTACCTCTGGCTCGTGATGTTGGATTGCCCGATCACATGATTTCCAGTCATCGCTTACGCTCGCGAATTGCATTCATGCATGGTGATGTAGACACCGCATTGCGAACGCTAACTGAGCTTGAATATCTAGGACATCAACGTCAGTTGCCCCGTGTCACTGTGAGTGCCAAGCTTGAGCGCTCCCGTCTTTTTATCCTGCAAGGACATTTTGCCGCTGCAAACGATGAGTTAGCAAGAGCTATCGATCATGCTGCATCAGCTCCATCGAATCAGACGCATCGTTCGGTTCAGGAACTTGATGACCTTGTTATCGGTCAAATCCGCTTGGATATACACAACCGCAATGCAGCGAAGGCAATTCCTGCACTTGAGACCGAAATTCGGAATTCACAAGCTCTGGGCTTTTTGCATCGAACGCTCAAATTGCGTCTGCTATTGGCTTTGGCCTATATCCAGAGCGGCGACATTGGACGAGCGGTGGACTTTGGAATTCCCGTATTTCAGGATGCTTGTCGAGAAGGATTTGTTCGCCTGCTGCTTGACGAAGGTCCCCTAGTCGGCCATTTGTTACGAAGGGTACAGGCAGATTCAATCCACCTTGGACAGGATCCCATCTTTAACGACTATCTCCAACAGCTCAGGTCGCTTTTGAATATCGGTGGCCCGGATGAAGACGTGCAGCCGGAACTCTCAAAGAACGCTTTAGTAGAACCACTCACGCGCAAGGAAATTAGAGTGCTTCAGTTGCTCGCCGAGGGGTACTCCAACACAGCAATGGCTGAGAAACTCTTTGTTTCTGACAGTACCGTGCGGACACACTTGCGCAACATCAATACAAAACTCGAATGCCGTAGCCGTACTCAGGCAGTGGCGGTAGCCCGCCGACTTGGCATTATTCGATAGATTCCTGTTGAGGAGGAAATTCGTCTGTTTCGACGATAGCGGTACAGTGGTGAGCACTCTACTATCTCCTTGAGAAGCACCCTAAAGCATGTTCATCTATGGGGTGCTCACAACTAAATAGGAGACCTTATGACATTTAAACTTTCGCGCAGAAACATCATCGCGGTGGCCGCAGCACTAACCTTCTGTAGCACCGTCACATATGCCCAGAAGCGCTACGATACAGGTGTATCGGACGTGGAAATCAAGATTGGCAACATTCTTCCCTACTCCGGACCGGTGTCGGCATATGGCACCATTGGAAAATCTGCAGCGGCTTACTTTGCGAAAGTAAATGCCGAAGGTGGAGTCAACGGACGCAAGATCAACTTCATCTCCGTCGATGATGCCTATACGCCGTCCAAAACGGTAGAACAGGCCCGAAAGTTGGTTGAGCAGGACGAGGTTTTTGCAATTTTCCTCCCGCTTGGCACCGCGCATAACCTGGCGATTCAGAAATATCTCAACGCCAAGAAAGTACCGCAAATGTTCGTTGGTTCTGGTGCAAGCCAGTGGGGAAATGTGAAGGAATTCCCGTGGACCATTGGATGGCAACCAACGTACACGGCGGAGTCAAGGGCTTTTGGTAAGCACATTGTCGCGACCAAGCCTGGGGCAAAGATTGCAATCTTGATGCAAAACGATGACTTCGGCAAAGACTATCTGCGCGGGCTAATGGAAGGGTTGGGCGACAAAGCAAAATCCTCGGTGGTTGCCCAGCAAACCTACGAAACCAGTGACCCAACTATAGATAGCCAGATTGTTTCAATGAAGGGCTCTGGCGCCGATACTTTGGTGATTTTGGCGACTCCGAAATTTGCGGCCATGGCGATCAAAAAATCCCACGAAATCGGATGGAATCCAAGCCGCTACTTGGTAAGTGTGTCTGTTTCCGTAAGTTCAGTTCTAAAACCGGCGGGCTTAGATGTGTCAAAGGGAATTATCAGTGCCACCTATTTCCGAGATCCCACGGATCCGGCTACTCAGAGCACAAAAGAATATGCAGAATATTCTGGATTTATGAAGACATACTATCCTGCTGGTGATCCCTCCGACTCATTGAACCTAATCGGTTACTCCGCTGCCCAAACAATGATCCAAACACTGAAACAGGCAGGTGATAACCTGACGCGGGAAAACGTGATGAAGCAGGCGTTAAATTTGAACCTTACGCTTCCCATGCTGTATCCCGGTATTAACGTACAGACTTCGCCTAACGAAGCTTATCCTATTGAAAAACTCCAATTGATTCAATTCAATGGCGCACGATATGAGCCTACCGGAAGTGTGTTCGGAACCGCCAAGTAACCAGATCGAATTCGGACTCAGGCCGTCAGCAAACCTTCATAGAAATCAAGCCTAGCAACATGAATGTTCATGTTGCTAGGAATTCGCATTTAACTTACCAATAGGACTTACGAACTTCGCCCTTCAAGAGCTTGCCTGTTGGGGTCCTGGGAAGTGTCGTTACGAAATCAACAGTCTTAGGTGCTTTGTAGGAAGCCAATTTTGATTTTGTAAAATCAATAATTTCCTGCGCCAATTCCGAGCTTGGGACATACCCATCGGTTAGAGTGACGACTGCCTTCACTTGCTCGCCCATTTCGGCATCAGGTATACCTATCACAGCTATGTCCTGGATGGCGGGATGTAAAGCCAACGTATTCTCAATTTCTTGAGGGTAAATATTAACCCCTCCTGAAATGATCATAAAGGCCTTGCGGTCTGTAAGGAACAAGAATCCATCAGTATCTATGTGCCCTATGTCACCTACAGTGGTCCATGTGGGATGTGCGGGATGTTGTGCGGCACGGGTTTTTTCAGGATCGCCATGGTATTCAAACGGCATGACTTCACGCTCAAAGTAAACGAGTCCATCTTCGCCAGTTGTGAGATCCAACCCTTCGTCGTCACAAATATGAATGATCCCCAAAGCGGCTTCGCCCACTGAACCTGGCTTTGCCAGCCAGTCTTGTGGACGGATGATGGTCATGCCATTTACTTCGGTACACGAATAATACTCATAGAGTATTGGGCCCCACCACTCAATCATCTGCTGCTTGACATCCACTGGGCAGGGTGCTGCTGCGTGGACTGCTACCTTCAGGCTGCTGATGTCATATCGCGTACGGACATTGTCAGGCAGCTTGAGCATTCGCACGAACATTGTGGGGACCCACTGACTTACTGTAACTTTGTATTTCTCGATGGCGGCCAGTGACGCTTCCGGGTCAAACTTGTCCATAACGACCACCGTTCCACCTAAGGCTTGGACTGAAGCGCAGGTGCGCAGTGGAGCCGCATGATAGAGGGGCGCTGGGGAAAGATAGACGGTGTCTTTGTCGCAACCAAAGTGACCACTGAACATGGCAACCATTGCGTCGCCAGCGTCAGATACTTGACGCTGAGGCAGAGGAGGACGAATTCCCTTGGGGCGCCCTGTAGTACCGGAAGAAAAGAGCATGTCGGCACCACGAGGTTCATATGTCGGGAGATCAGCTGATGAACCTTCGATTAGCATTTCAAGTGAGGCGAACTCAGGCACGCGGGAGGAAAACGAAATGCGATATTTCAATGAAGGAAGGTCATCCCAGGCCGCACTAAGGTCCGTCGTGATATTGCCTAGAAAAAGGCATTTCGCCCCAGAATTTTCGAGTATGTAACGTACCTCATCCGCACGCAGATGAAAATTGATGGAAGTTACGTATAAACCAGCGCGTTGCGCCGCCCAATAGACATCAAAGACCTTTGCAGTATTGTCAGACAGCAGAGCGATCACGTCACCAGGCTGAAAACCTTGACTTCGAAGCCAGTTTGCAATGCGAAGCGATCGCTCTTCAAGGCGAGCATAGCTAACCTCTTCGCCACTGGATGCCATGATCAGAGCGGGCTTATTGGGGTCTGTAAGTGCGTGTGTTCCTGGAAACATAGTCTCTTTGGGATGTGTTATTACGGGATTGGACGCGCAATCGTGAACCCGCAGCGAATCTTTTTCAATCGTCGTTCTGGACGATTCTGTATTCGCATTTATCGTCCTTTTTGACGATGGATCGACCGAGCAAAGCTTGTCAAACTGCAAGGCGTCCCATTCATTCACCTTGAAATGCCAATAGTCCCGAAGACCATGATACAAAATTCAATCGTAATAGTTAGCGCTGCCCGCACTCCGATGGGCAGTTTTCAGGGTGGCTTTTCGACGCTCGCAGCACATGATCTGGGAGGCTATGCCATCAAGGCAGCAATGGAACGTGCAACCATCCCTCCTGAACTGGTGACAGAGGTAATTTTTGGAAACTGCCTTATGGCCGGCCAAGGTCAGGCCCCGGCACGTCAAGCTTCGTTTAAGGGTGGCCTGCCGAACAGCGCTGGTGCGGTTACGCTTTCAAAGATGTGTGGCTCTGGCATGCGCGCAGTCATGTTTGCACACGACATGCTTCTAGCGGGAACACACGAGGTGCTGGTAGCAGGAGGTATGGAAAGTATGACCAACGCACCGTATCTGCTGCCCAAGGCGCGCGGAGGCTACCGCATTGGACACAGTCAAATTTTTGACCACATGATGCTGGATGGGCTGGAGGATGCCTACGAGGCGGGTCGGTCCATGGGTACCTTTGGCGAAGACTGCGCAGCCAAATATGGCTTCACCCGGGCAGGACAAGACGCTTTTGCCACTGCAAGCGTAGAGAGGGCAAAGTTCGCAATCGAGTCTGGTGCGTTTGCTGCCGAAATTGTGCCTGTGGTGGTCAAAGGCCGTTCCGGCGATGTGACCATTTCGATTGATGAAGGTCCAGGCAAAGTGAAGTTAGACAAGATCTCCACCCTTAAGCCAGCGTTTAAGCAAGATGGAACTATTACCGCAGCATCGAGCTCCAGTATCAATGACGGTGCCGCAGCGTTGGTGATGATGACGACCTCCACTGCCGCCAGACTGGGCTGCAAGCCACTCGCACGCATCGTGAGTCATGCAACACATGCACAAGAGCCAGAATGGTTTTCTACGGCCCCAATTGGGGCATCGCAGAAAGCCTTGTTCAAGGCGGGCTGGACGGTGAGAGATGTCGATCTTTGGGAAGTTAATGAAGCTTTTGCCGTTGTACCTATGGCGCTAATGAAAGAGCTAGATGTTCCACACAACAAGGTAAATGTAAATGGAGGGGCTTGCGCATTGGGGCATCCGATTGGGGCGTCGGGTGCTCGTGTCGTGGTCACGTTAATCCATGCCATGAAGGCTCGTGGACTCAAAAGAGGTCTAGCCACTCTCTGTATTGGAGGTGGTGAGGCCACTGCAGTAGCTGTAGAACTGGTATAGATCCAGCAGCTTATTGCCCACAACAAATTGCAAAGGAGTTTGATTTGATACTTACCCATGATCAGGAAATGATTCGCGACGCGGTGCGAGACTTTTCCCAGGCTGAGCTCTGGCCCAACTCCGCAAGGTGGGACAAGGAACACACCTTTCCCAAGGATGCCCATAAGGGGCTGGCAGCACTTGGTGCATATGGAATCTGCGTGCCTGAAGACCTGGGTGGTGCAGGGCTGAACTACGTCACGCTTGCGCTCGTGTTGGAAGAGATTGCAGCTGGCGACGGTGGAACTAGCACTGCAATTAGCGTCACCAATTGCCCTGTCAATGCCATCCTTATGTGTTATGGCAATGAACAGCAAAAGAAACAATGGCTTACCCCCCTCGCACTGGGCGAGTTCCTAGGTGCTTTCTGCCTGACTGAGCCGCATGTTGGCAGTGATGCATCGTCTTTGCGAACTACTGCGGAAAAGGACGGCGATAGTTACGTCATCAATGGCGTCAAGCAGTTCATCACTAGCGGCCAAAATGGCGACGTGGCAATCGTGCTTGCGGTTACAGACAAAAGTGCGGGTAAGAAGGGAATGAGTGCTTTTCTGGTGCCTACCAAATCAGACGGATATGCCGTGGCGCGCTTGGAGGACAAGTTGGGCCAGCATTCCAGTGACACGGCTCAAATCAACTTTGACAACTGCCGTATTTCTGAGGAGAACTTGATTGGCAAAGAAGGTGAAGGATACGCAATTGCACTCGGCGGCCTAGAGGGCGGGCGCATCGGTATTGCGGCGCAAAGCGTTGGTATGGCCCGCAGTGCATTTGAAATAGCGGTGGCATACGCAAAAGATCGGCAAAGCTTTGGTACTGCCATCATCAACCACCAAGCAGTGGGTTTCCGGCTCGCCGAATGTGCCACTCAAATCGAAGCTGCGCGCCAACTTATTTGGCATGCGGCAAGTCTGAGGGATGCAGGTCGTCCGTGCCTAAAGGAAGCCGCCATGGCAAAGCTCTTCGCAAGCGAAATGGCTGAAAAAGTCTGCAGTATTGCGATTCAGACATTAGGTGGATACGGTTATGTATCGGATTTTCCAGTAGAAAGAATCTACCGCGATGTGCGCGTTTGCCAGATTTACGAAGGCACAAGCGACGTTCAAAAGATCATCATTCAGCGAGCCTTGCAGAGTAACTCGTAATAGACACCTGGCCATCTCAAATCAAGGGTCATCAGATAGCAGGAAACGAAGCAATGCCTATTCAATTTCGTCGTTCGTGGATGGACTCAGATCTGGAGCTTTATCGCAACACCGTAATTCGATTTATTGAGGAAGAAATGTTGCCGCAGGATGAACATTCGCGCAAGCGTGGCCACGTTGGGCGCGAAATATGGCTTAAGGCGGGTGCGGCAGGACTGCTATGTACCGACATACCCCCGGAGTGGGGCGGCGGGGGAGGGGACTTCCGACATGAAGCAGTGCTGCATGAGGAAATGGCGCGCCGTAGCTTGACAGGAATGAATGTATCTGTCCACTCGATAGTGGCTCACTATATCCTTAATCACGGTACAGAGGCTCAAAAGCAGCACTATCTACCCCGTCTGGCATGTGGCGAACTGGTAGGAGCTATATCCATGACCGAGCCGGGAGCTGGGTCCGATCTAAAGGGCATTCGTACTCGTGCGACGCGCGACGGCGATCACTACGTGCTCAATGGTTCGAAGACATTTGTTTCAAATGGCTACTTAGCAAACATAGTCTTGGTAGTCTGCAAAACAGAAACTCATGAAGGTAGTGCAGGTCTATCTATTCTGATTGTTGACACGGAAAACTGCTCTGGTTTTCGTGTCGGCCGATTACTCGACAAGATTGGTCTGAAGGCTCAGGATACTGCGGAACTATTCTTCGATAATGTACGCATTGCATCCAATCATCTATTGGGCGGCATACCTGGCAAAGGTTTCTATCAACTGATGGCAGACCTCCCCTATGAGAGGCTAATCATAGGACTCACCGCTGTGGCCTCCATGGAAGGTGCATATGAAGCAACATTGCAATATGTGCATGACCGAAGAGCCTTTGGACAAACAATTTCGGATTTCCAAAATACCAAATTCAAATTGGCCGAAGTTGTCACAGAGATCCAAGTTGGTCGTGCTTTCATTGATCGTTGCGTGGAAGATCTTGTTGCAGGAAATCTGGATACCACTACTGCATCTATGGCGAAGTTATGGTGTTCAGAGACTCAAGGGCGGGTTATTGATTCGTGCTTGCAGTTATTCGGTGGTTACGGATATATGAATGAATATCTCATTGGTCGAATGTACGTGGATGCGAGAATTCAGCGTATTTATGGAGGCACTAGTGAGATCATGAAAGAGGTTATCTCGCGGTCACTCTAAAAATAAGTAAAAATATATTCTTTAACCTTTTTCCGTTTCAAAGACTCGATATTGCTACGTTTTCTAAAACACAAAATGTTGGGCTTATATCGTCGGTTTAGACGATTGTCTCCGATTACTGCACGACTACGATTGCCTTTCATCCGGCGTAGAAATATAGAAATTCTACGTGGGGTGCGGCAATCCAACTCAATTAGGAGACAAAAGTGAAACGATACAGTATGAACTTAGGGCATTTGCCTGACCAATGCCAACGGCTATTATTGACAGTTGCTATTCCGATCCTGACATTAGCAGCATGCGGCGGAGGTGATAAAGTAACTGCGGTTACACCGGCACCTTCTGTAAATGTTGCTAACGCAACAGCAAAGTGCCCGGCTCTCTCGAGTACATCAATCCCTTCAAGCGCCTTTAGCTTGCCGACAGGTGGTGTGACGATTGCTGCCGCTGTGCTTGTCCCGGCCGTTGCGGTATCAGGTGCAGCTTTAGCAACTCCAGAATATTGCAAAGTAACTGGATCAATCGCAGCGATTAATGCTGCGGATCCGGCAATTAAATTTGAAATTAATCTGCCGACAAACTGGAATGTAAAAACAGTACAGTTTGGAGGAGGTGGCTTCAACGGAAGCGTTGTCTCAGGGCTTGGCAACATTACTCACGCACCAAGCACCGCTGCATCTCCACTGCAACGCAACTATGTCACTTTTGGAGGAGACTCCGGATCTACTCCAGATGGTTCGTTCGGTACAAACGCGCAGGCAATGGCAAATTATGGCGGGGAAAGCGTAAAACGCACTCGCGATGCAGCGGTCGCACTCATGAATATCTACTATCAATCAGCACCGTTGAGAACCTATTATGCAGGAGAATCAAAAGGCGGACACGAAGGACTAGTAGCCACCCAACGTTATGCAAAAGATTATGACGGGGTGATCGCCTATTATCCCGCAGATCAAAATCAGGCCATGGTACTTTCTTGGGATCGCATGTACCAGGCCGCAAATAACACTCCTGGTGCTGCGCTCAATGCCAACAAGCAGGCACTTCTCAAATCTAGTGTACTTGCTACTTGCGATTCACTTGATGGAGTGACTGATGGCATTGTCTCAAACATTAGCGCTTGCAGTGCAAAATTCGCCGTAAATTCGCTGAGATGTGTGGGTGGAGCAGATACTGGTGATACTTGCCTTTCAGACCTGCAGATAAACACACTGCTTGCAGCTGCAACGCCCATGACCTTTGCATTTCCGCTTGCCAATGGAGTTACTAGCATTGGACCATATCCGGTTTTTAACGGAGGAGACCTATTTGGGATAATGGGCGCGTATGGATTCTTTGATTCCTCGGTCATCAAATACTTTATTCAACAAGATGCCAATGCACCAACGGCTAACTTTGACTATCGCCCGTGGCAAACACGAGTGCAAGCCATCTCGGCGCTTTATGATTCGACGGATCCCAACATCGATTCCTTTAAGGCTAAGGGCGGTAAGCTCATGATTGTTCAAGGTACCACGGACATGCTTGTGACACACGCTACGACAACGGAGCAAGTTAACAGACTCGCGGCCCGTTATGGTACTGAATTAAAAGGTTTCGTGCGCTATTACGTTGTTCCTGGACATGCTCATGGCGATGGTGATTTCATACCGCGCTGGGACGCATTGACAGCGTTGGAAGCATGGGTAGAAAATGGTTCTGCTCCTGCGACTCCAGTGGCCACAGATGCTGCAACGGCTACTGCAGGACGGACACGCCCTATGTGCGAATATCCGACCTGGCCAAAGTACAATGGCTCGGGCGATGTTAATTCTGCGGCAAGTTTCACCTGTTCCACAAATTAAATTGATTAAAGGTCGACTCCATTCGGGGTCGACTTCCACCGTCACTCATAATTCGGAATAATCACTTCTGCTATCGTTAGGAGTCTTCGGAACAGCCCGTTGAATCGCAAGTTGATCAAACCACACACGTTTCGAACGTCCTCTATTGTGATTCCCTTCACTATGGAAGTCGTGCCTGTCCTCTACAGTCCCATAACCAAAGTCTTTGAGCGGAGGTAACTTGATTTTTCCAACCTCCTGCTATATCTGTTTGCACTCCAGATGCAAAAGTGTCTCCCGCTTGAATTTGACATCGACCCCGTTCAATTCAGAAGCGTTACCTCCTGCATAGTCGTAAAGTTCCACTGCTGCCTGGCGTGCCTCGTCCTAAGCTAGAGCCAAGGGTTCAGGGCCAGTCAAATGGTTGACCCAGCAGTTTTCGTCTGACAGACCGGTCCGTTTGTTTCGCAACACGCTGGGTCTCACCTGGGATAGTCTCGAATTCACCTGATTCCCAACGCTTAGCCGCTGCCGCAATGCGCTGACACATTCTGTTGGAGGTGATGGGCTGGCAAGGTGGGCACCTGCATGAATTCAACTTCGTTGACGCGATCTATGGGGATGCGGACGAGGAACTGGAATCCGGCGTAGAGGATGAGTCACGCGTGTCTCTGGTGAAGGCCCTTGCTGGTTCGGCTTCATTCACTTGGGTCTGTGACTATGTCGACTTCTGGGCCCACAAGGTCAAACTGGAGCGCATCGTGGCTTTGGGTGTGCCACTGGAAACGGCGATGTGCAACTACACACCAGAAGGTGGCTTCGGTTCAGCTTGAAAGTGCTCCCTCGTTCCTGCAAGTCAAAAAGAAGCAATTTCTGAATTTTCTGCAGCAATTCATACCACCGCGGTATGACAAAAGCGGCCCGAAGGTATTGGACTGTCCACAGCCAGGTTCTTAGACTAACGTGGCACATTGAATTAATCGCCCATTCAAACTAAGAGATCAAGCTATGCAGGAGACACTCCATTTCATTAACGGCCAGTTCGTGCCGTCCGCCAGTGGAAAGACCTTCGAAAAGCGCTCGCCGCTGGACAACAGGGTGCTCAGCGAGGTGGCCGAAGGCGGCCAGGCTGAGGTTGACGCTGCCGTGGCTGCCGCACGGGCTGCGCTAACGGGCGAGTGGGGCCGAATGGCCACTGAGAAGCGTGTGGCCATGCTGCATGCCGTAGCCGATGGCATCACCAAGCGCTTTGATGAGTTTGTTGCGGCCGAAGAAGCGGACACGGGCCAACCTCATCATGTAATTGCCCACGCCTTTGTGCCACGTGGCGCCGCCAACTTCAAGGTATTCGCCGACATAGTTAAGAACGTACCAACCGAGTCTTTCCAGATGGACACACCGGATGGTCGCGGTGCTCTGAACTACGCCGTGCGCAAGCCCAAGGGTGTAATAGGCGTCATCAGCCCCTGGAATGCGCCCTTCTTGCTGATGACCTGGAAAGTTGGCCCGGCGCTGGCCTGCGGCAACACTGTCGTGGTCAAGCCGTCGGAGGAGACCCCGCGCACTGCTGCCCTGTTGGGCGAAGTGATGAATTCCGTGGGCATCCCCCCCGGCGTGTACAACGTCGTGCATGGCTTTGGCCCCGATGCCGCTGGCGAATTCATCACCCAGCACGAAGGTGTGGACGCAATCACCTTCACCGGGGAGACGCGCACTGGCACTGCCATCATGAAGGCGGCTGCCAATGGCATTCGGGACGTTTCCTTTGAGCTCGGCGGCAAGAACGCTGGCATCGTCTTCTCGGATGCGAATTTTGACGATGCAGTTGAAGGCATCTTCCGCTCCGCATTCATGAACACCGGCCAAGTCTGCCTCGGTACCGAGCGCGTCTACGTGCAGCGCGCCATTTTTGAACCCTTTGTTACCGCCCTGAAGAAGAAATGCGAAGCGGTGCACTACGGCCGTCCTAATGACCCCGGCGCCAACTACGGCCCGCTGATTAGCCAGGAGCACAAGCGCAAGGTGCTGTCCTACTATGCCAAGGCCGTGGCCGAAGGCGCAACCCTTGTCACCGGTGGTGGTGTGCCCAACATGCCCCCTGAACTGGAATCGGGCTCCTGGGTACAGCCCACCATCTGGACCGGTCTGCCCGAAACCGCCTCCGTGGTGCGTGAGGAAATCTTCGGCCCCTGCTGCCACATTCGCCCCTTTGACACCGAAGAAGAAGTCGTGACCCTGGCCAATGACAATCGCTACGGCCTGTCCACCACCATCTGGACTACGGACCTGGGATGCGCTCACCGCGTGGCAAATGCGGTTGACGTGGGCATCACCTGGGTCAACAGCTGGTTCCTGCGCGACTTGCGCACGCCATTTGGCGGTTCCAAGCAATCCGGCATAGGGAGGGAAGGCGGCGTCCATTCGCTGGAGTTCTACACCGACACCCGCAACATCTGCATCAAGTTTTAGGAATACGCATGGACAAGCAACACATCGAAGAGCATGGCAACCTGCTCTATGAAGCATGGCTCGCGCGCAGCGTTTTGCGCCCCCTGCTGGAACGCTCACCTGACATAACCATTGAAGATGCCTACGCCATCCAGTCGCAGATGGTGAAACGCCGCATCGCCGCAGGAGAGACTATTGTCGGCAAAAAAATTGGCGTCACCAGCAAGCCGATTCAGGATTATCTGGGCGTATTCGAACCCGACTTTGGCCAGCTGACCTCGGGCATGCTGTGCACGGAAACCCAGGGCGTAGATCTGGGACGTCTGATCCAGCCCAAGGCCGAGGCTGAACTGGCCTTTGTGCTTAAGCGTGACTTGATTGGGCCTGGCATCACGGCCACCGACGTGATCCGCGCCACCGACTACGTTACCCCCTGCTTTGAGATTGTGGATTCCCGCATCCAGGACTGGAAGATCAAGATCCAGGACACCGTGGCTGATAACGCCTCATGCGGTGTCTTCATCCTTGGCGACGCAAAGGGTGATCCGCGCAAGCTGGACATCACCATGGCCGGCATGATGTTGCAGAAAAACGGTGAGTTGTTTTCCACTGGCGTAGGCGCCGCAGTTCAAGGCTCCCCGGTGAACGCGGTGGTCTGGCTGGCTAACACTCTCGGTCGCTTAGGCCTGCCCTTTCGTGCCGGTGAAATCATTCTTTCCGGCTCGCAGTCTTCCCTCGTTCCCGTCACCGATGGCGACGAACTTGTCTGCCATGTCGGCGGTCTCGGTGTGTGCCGCGCAAATTTCCATGGAAAGAGCTCAGTATGAACCCCACCCTGACACGCGAAAGCATCGTGATGCTGACCGACCGCATTGAGGCCGCTCAGCTGAATGCCACCGCAATCCCGAAGCTAACCGATGATTTCCCAAACATGAATATGGCCGATGGCTATGCCGTGCAGATTGCATTGCGAAACCGCTGGGTGGCGCAGGGCCGCCGCCAAGTTGGTTGGAAAGCAGGCCTCACTTCCAAGGCCAAGATGGTGCAGATGGGCGTGCATGTTCCCTCAATTGGTTTTTTGCTGGCGGACATGGCGCGCCCAGAAAATTCGGTAGTGCAAACCAAAGACTTGGTGCATCCCCGCGTGGAGTGTGAAGTCGCGTTTGTCACCAACCTACGTCTATCAGGAGACAAGGTGACCCGCGACGAAGTGCTCGCCGCTACAGACTTCGTCATCCCCGCCATCGAGATCATCGACTCCCGCTTCTCGGGCTTCAAGTTTGATTTGCCCAGTGTGGTTGCAGACAATGGCTCCTCTGCCCGCTACGTGGCCGGTGGCCGGGCGCGCTACGCCAACGAGCTGGATCTGAGCACCCTTGGCGTGGTGATGGAAAAAAATGGCGAGGTCGTCACCATGGGCGCATCCGCTGCGGTGATGGGCCATCCAGCCGACGCGATTGCACTCTTGGTAAAGGTTCTGCACGAATTAGGTGAAGACCTGCCTGCCGGCAGCTTTGTCATGAGCGGCGGTATCACCGAAGCCGTGGCCGTCAAACCTGGCGACCACATCTCGGCACGTTACCAAGAGCTCGGCAATGTGTCTGTCCGCTTTGCTTAAGAACACGCACCCATGAAAACACCAGAACTATCAATAGAAGTTGCTTCGGCAGCCATGCGACAGCAGGACTTGCTCTACCACGACATGCTGTTGTCAGAAGAAACACTAGCAGTCCGCAAAGAGATCCGACAATTTGCCGACACGCAGGTCGAGCCAGTGGCCTGGGACATTGGACACAGGGAAGAGTCGGTAGATCACTTCCCGCGTGACCTTTTTGCCAAGATGGCGCAGCAAGGTCTGTTCCGGATTCCATTCGCATCGGCTGTAGGTGGACGCGGGTTGGCGAACCCGGCCACCGCAACTGCGGTAATGATTGAAGAGCTGGCCTACCACTCCAACAGCGTGGCCGCAATTGTGGACGTGCATTGCATCCTGGCTGGCCATGCACTTAAAAATGCCTCGCCCGAATTGCAGACGCGCTTCTTGGAGCCACTGTTAGCGGGAACACTGATCGGCAGCTTCGCAACCACCGAACCGGACGCCAGCACTGACCTGTCGATAGAGGCCATGCAAACCATTGCGGTTCTGCAGGGCGATCACTTTGTGGTGAACGGTCGCAAGCGATACATAACCAATTCGCCAGTGGCCGACTTTGTGGTACTGCTGTGCGTGGACGATGGACGCATGACGGAATTGGTGGTCGACCTCAAGAGCCCGGGCGTGCGCGTAGGTAGGCCCGACCGCAAGCTAGGCAACCATGGTCAGCTGACCGCTGACATCTACTTTGACAACGTACAAGTGCCTCTCAACCAGGTCGTGGGCAACCGTGGGCAAGGGCTGAAGATTGCATTGCAAACTTTGACCTATGGCCGCATAGGCATTGCAGCCAGCGGAGTCGGCATGGCACAAGCAGCTTTTGACCAATCGATAGCGCGGCTCAAGACGCGCAAGGCCTTTGGCAAACCGGTGGCAAGCAACCAGTATTGGCAATTTCAGTTTGCCACGCGCGCCACCGAAATAGAAAACGCCAGAAACCTTTACCTGAAGGCCGCACTGCGCATGGACTCCGGCATTGCATTCCCCGAACCAGAGGCTGCCATGGCCAAGTGGTACGCCACCAATCTAGCCGCCGACATTGCACGCGATGCCGTTCAAGTATTTGGCGGCTACGGCTTTACCCGAGAACTGGGAGCGGATGGTTCGCGCTACCGGGTGGAAGAGATTTACCGCGATTGCAAGATTGCGGAAATTTATGAGGGTACCAACGAGATCCAGAAGCTGGTAATTGCGCGCTCCATTTTTGGCAAAGACATTACAGGATAGAGATATGCCCATTATTGAAATGCACCTCATGACCGGCCGTACTGTCGAACAGAAGCGCCGCGCGGTCGCAGCCATCGCCGAAGCCGCAGCCACCGCGCTGGGTGTCAGCAAAGATACCGTGCGTATCCTGATCACCGAACATGGTCTGGAAGATTTCGCCGTGGCCGGCGTGACCGTGGGCGGACGCTCCGAAAAGAAACCCCAAACCTAATTTGAGAGAGACGACATGAAGAAAATAAAGTGCGCCCTTATCGGGTCCGGCAATATCGGTACCGACCTCATCTACAAGATCCAGCGCAGTGAATTCCTGGAGCCGGTCTGGATGGTCGGCATTGACGAAAAGTCCGAAGGCTTGGAGCGCGCCCGCAGCATGGGCCTGAAGACGACAGCACTTGGTGTGGATGGGCTGCTTCCCTTCGTTCTCGAAGACAACATCCAGATCGCATTCGATGCCACTTCGGCCTATGTGCATGCTGAGAACTCGCGCAAACTCAACGAGTTGGGTGTGATGATGATTGATCTGACACCAGCTGCCATTGGCCCTTTGTGTGTGCCGCCGGTGAATCTGCGTCAACACGCCGACAAGCGCGAGATGAACGTCAACATGATCTCCTGCGCAGGCCAGGCAACGATCCCGATTGTCAATGCCGTGTCACGCGTGCAATCCGTTGGCTATGCCGAGATAGTGGCAAGCTTGGCATCCAAGTCGGTGGGGCCTGGAACTCGCGCCAACCTCGACGAATTCACCTTTACTACTTCGAACGCTATCGTGCAGGTCGGTGGCGCAAAAAAGGGCAAGGCACTGGCCATCATCAACCCGGCCGAGCCGCCAGTGATTATGCGCAACACCATTAACTGCCTGACAGAGGACGAACCGCAGCAGGATGCCATCACAGCATCGGTGCTGGAAATGATCAAGGAAGTGCAGAAATACGTACCCGGATATCGCCTGGTAAATGGCCCGGTGTTTGATGGCAATCGCGTATCCGTGTTTATGGAAGTCATGGGCCTGGGCGACTACTTGCCTAAGTACGCAGGCAACCTGGACATCATGACGGCGGCCGCTTGCCGCACCGCCGAGATGTTCGCCGAGGAAATCATTTCCGGAAAAATTCAACTACAAGCCAAGGAGACAGTTTGATGAGCGTGACGAATCTAAAAGGCCGCAAGGTCCTGTTGCATGACATGTGCCTGCGCGACGGCATGCATGCCAAGCGCGAGCAAATTTCCATCGAGCAAATGGTAAAGGTTGCCACGGCGCTGGATGCCGCAGGCGTTCCACTCATCCAGGTGACACATGGCGGGGGCCTGGGCGGTAACTCCCTGCAGCACGGCTTTGCTATGGCCAGCAACGAAGAGTATTTGCAAGCCGTGGTGCCGAAAATGAAGCAGGCGAAGATCTCGGTGTTGCTAATACCGGGCTTGGGAACCATGCGCGAATTGCAGTCGGCTTACGATTGCGGCGCACGCAGCGTGCATGTGGCCACTCATTGCACCGAGGCGGACACCTCGCCCCAGCACATTGCCTATGCGCGCAAGCTAGGTATGGACACCACAGGCTTTTTGATGATGGCCCATCTTAACGATCCGGCCGGCCTGGCCCAGCAGGGCAAGCTGATGGAGTCTTACGGTGCCCAAACCGTGTACATCACCGACTCGGCCGGCTACATGCTGCCGGGCGACGTGATAGAACGAGTGGATGCGCTGCGTGCTGTGCTCAAGCCCGAGACCGAAATCGGCTTCCATGGCCACCACAACCTGGGCATGGGTATCGCCAATTCGATTGCTGCCATCGAAGCCGGCGCAAGCCGCATTGATGGTTCGGTGGCTGGACTCGGTGCCGGCGCCGGCAACACCCCGCTGGAAGTTTTCCTGGCAGTGTGTGATCGCATGGGGATCGTGACCGGTGTCGACTTGTTCTCGCTGATGGATGTGGCCGAAGACATCATTGTTCCGATGATGGACCACCTAGTGCGTGTAGACCGCGAATCGCTCACTCTGGGCTATGCCGGCGTGTACTCCACCTTCTTGCTGCATGCCAAGCGCGCGGAAAAGCGCTTTGGTGTGTCCGCGCGCGACATACTTGTGGAACTAGGTCGTAAGAAGATGATTGGCGGACAGGAAGACATGATCGAAGACACTGCCATGACCATGGCCAAAGAGCGTGGGCTGTTGAAGGCACAGGCCGCTTGAGCCCGCTGCTTCCAGCATGAGCACGAAAGAAATCGCCGTTGTCGTTGGCGGCACCGGTGCCATGGGCATCGTCATCACCAAAAAACTGGTCGCTGCCGGCCTGGCGGTCATCCCCGTGGCTCGCACCGCCGAGAAGCTCAACGAGCTAGTAAGCATCTCCGACGGCGTGCGGCCCTGTGTGGCCGACATTGGCAACGACTCGGCCATAGACGCAATCCGCGCTTGCCTAGATGCGCCTGTGCGCATGGTGGTCCAGGCAGCAGGCGTGGCCACAGCCGGCGGTGTCTTGAAGGCACCGACCGCTGCAGTGGTGGATGCAGTCAACATCAAGGTCGGAGGCATGCTGCGTCTCGTACGTGCGGTGGACGCGCATCTGGTGCCCGGCTCGCGATTGGTTGCTATTGGCGGACACTACGGTTTTGAGCCCAGCGCATATGCTTGCACGGCCGGCGTGGCTAACGCAGCCTTGACAAACTTGGTACGCCAACTGGCATGGGCTTATGGCGAACGGGGTGTCACCTCGCACCTGATTGCACCGGGGCCAGCCGACACCGAGAGACTGGGCCGCGTTGCCAACGACCGCGCGCTGCGGGAAGGTATAACGCCCGAACAAGTGCTGGACATCATGCGTGCCGAATCAGCCCTTGGTGCTTTCACCACGCCTGGACAAATTGCCTGGGCCATCAGCTCGCTGCTGGCTCCTGAAGCCGACGCTCTGGATGGCAGCACTCTGTTCATGGATGCAGGCCGACGCAAGGGCATTTCCTGAAGCAACAACCCAGCAGATCAAACCCATGCCGATACTTGAATTCCATCTGGTCGAAAAGCTGCACTCCGACGAAAAGGTCGCCGAGTTGCTGACCGCCTCCAGCCAGCTGTACGCAGGCGTACTCAAAAGCCCAATAGAGCGCGTTCGCGTGTTCGCGCACATGCACAGCGCCAAGCATGTCGCAGTGGCGGGGAAGTTGGTAGTCGACAGCCAGGTCGATGCACCCTACTTCCACTTCCTTGTGCTGGAGGGCCGGCCGCTTGAGGAATGCCACCAGCTGCTGGAAGGCTTTAGCAACCTGGTCGTCAACATTTTGGGCGCAGACCGTGCGGATGTGCGTGGTGGCTGCTGGCCTATTCCACCGCAATATTGGGCTATTGGTGGTATGCCTGCCAGCAAGCTGCGTCTCCATGAAATCCAGGCCCGACAGTCCAGCGCCACATTGGGTGGTGCTGTTGGCACTATGTAATCAAATTTATCCATGAACGTCTTTATTGTTCACGCCCATCCGGAACCCAAGTCGTTTTCTTCGGCTCTGTGTTCCACCGCTTCCGACCATTTGCGCGCATCGGGGCACGAGGTTCGTGTCTCAGACCTTTATGCCATCGGATTCAATCCGATCGCAAGTGCTGCTGATTTCGAAAACCGCAAGGATCCGAACTACTTGGTGTATGCGCTGGAGCAACGCCATGCCAACGACACCGACAGCCTGTCTTTAGACATTCGCAACGAATTGGCCAAGCTGCTGTGGTGTGACGTACTGATCCTGAATTTTCCGGTCTTCTGGTTTTCTACGCCGGCAATTCTGAAAGGCTGGATCGACCGCGTACTAGTGTCCGGTCTGGTGTATGGCGGCAAACGCTTTTATGACCGCGGCGGCCTGATTGGCAAGCGGGTCTTGATCACCACCACCATCGGTGGCCAGGAACATATGCTGTCACCGGGCGGAATCCATGGACCGCTAAACGACATGTTCAAGCCCCTGCTGCAGGGCACTCTGGCCTATACCGGGATGACGGTACTACCACCGTTCGTTGCTTGGCATGTGCCTTACGTCAGCCATGCGGCACGTGAGTCCTATCTTCACAAGTACGTAAAAACTTTGGACGGATTGGACGCATTGGAGCCGCTGACGTTTCCCAAGCTCAGTGACTTCGACGCGCAACTGCGTCCCTTGCACGCTTAAGCAGCAGCGGTTGCCGCCCGGTACTCACGCACCACGGTCAGAAACGATTGCAAAAGCGGCGACTGGTCGCTAGCGCGGTATAAGCAACTCAGGTCGACCACTGCCTGGGGTGCATCAGCCAGAGGTCGATAGCAAGTGCCTACGACCCGCACCGCAGTGGCAGCCGATTCGGGAATCAGCGTGATACCAAAACCCCGCGCAACAAGCGCAATACCTGTCACGGCGTCTCCCACCTCTTGTACAATGTCGGGCTCAAAACCCTGCTGCTTGCACAGCTCCAACACCCGGTCAATGAAATTGGGCCTACCCACATTGGGAAACAGCACCAGCGGATGCTCGCCCAAGGCTCGAAAAGGAATCGCCACCAGTTTTGCCAGGTGATGTCCTTCTGGCAACACGACGAACAAACGTTCTGTCGCCACTAACTCTCTGCCAATATCCGGTTCCGGTGAGGTCATCCGGTTGAATCCCACTGTAATTCTGCGCTGACGAAGGGCTTCAATCTGTTCACTCTTGTTCATCGTATGCAAAACAATGTTCACGCCTGGAAGCTTGTTTTTGAAGTCCTGCAACAGCTTCGGAATGATGTCGTAAATGGCAGAGCCAAAAATAGCAACATCAATTCTTCCGAGCTTGCCTTCGCCGGCGCGTTGCACTCGGTCAATAGCTGCTTCGAGCAACATACGAATATTGGCCGCCTCTTCCTTGAACATGGCACCGGCCTGGGTGAGTTCCACTCCCTTGGTGGTGCGCACAAAGAGGTCTACGCCAAACTCCTCCTCAAGAGCTCGAATGTTACGAGTCAGCGGTGGCTGCGAAATATGAAGGCGCGTTGCCGCCTTCCCGATATTGAGTTCTTCTGCAACGGCCAGAAAATATTTGAGATGTCGAAGATCCATGTCCGGGTATCCAGGTAAGTTGGTGCGAAGCCGGCATACGCATGCAGGGCCACGCATGCATTTCATGCAAGTTCCATTCCTGCCGTTCAGGCGCCAGTATCCTCATCGCGTTGTAGCGTCTTCAATCGATACATGAGCTGCGCCCTCGACAGCCCTAGCAGTCGTGCTGCTGCAGACTGGTTCCCGTTCGTTCGTTTCATGGCGCTGGTTATCAGCGCCGACTCCAGCTCATTCAGCGGTGTGATTTCAGCATCCTTGGCTTCACCCAGCATTGCCAGCACACGTTGCCCCAGACGCTCGGCAACACAGGGGTCTGGTGCATCTGTCTGCGCTGCTGCACTGGTAGCGCGTAATGAGCCATCCCGGTTCAGGGTTAGCCATTCGCCCTCTACTGACTCACCGCCAACAAACAGATGGGTGGTGTCAATAGCCCCATCATCAGAAGCCAGCACCACACCCCGCTCCACTAGGTTTTCCAGTTCTCGGATATTGCCGGGCCAATGGTAGGCCAACAGCGCGTCAATGGCACGACCGGTAAAGCCCGACACCGCGCGTCCATCTCGGTGGTTGAACTTATGCAGAAAGTGGTTCATAAAAACCGGGATGTCTTCGCGGCGCTCGCGCAGGGGCGGCACATGAATGGGCAAAACGTTCAAGCGAAAGAAAAGATCCTCGCGGAATTTCCCTTGCTTGACGGCTTCCCGTAAATCCAAATTCGTAGCGGCAACCACCCGCACATCCACCTTGCAGGCCTTGTTGCCGCCCACGCGTTCAACTTCGCGCTCCTGCAGCGCACGCAAGAGCTTACCTTGCGCTGGCCAACTTAGGATCCCAATTTCATCTAGGAACAGGGTGCCTCCGTTGGCCCGCTCAAACCGACCGGGTCTGCTCGAATGAGCCCCGGTAAAGGCCCCTTTTTCCACGCCAAACAATTCGGACTCAATAAGCTCCTCTGGGAGTGCGGCGCAATTCAAAGCAACAAAGGGCCCTTGGGCTCTCGGACCAATTCTGTGCAAACTGCGCGCCAATACCTCTTTGCCGACTCCGCTCTCGCCTAAAAACAAAACGGTGGCTTGGGTTCGTGCTGCCCTTCGCACCATATGACACACCGCGTTAAATGAAGCCGAAACGCCAACGACATCCACGTCATCCAAGAGGGATTGCGGCGATTCGGCTGCTGACCTATTAGCCACGATCAGCCCGCTCGTCAAACTGTCAGACCTTAAGGCACGAAGGTCCACTTCTGCCTGATTCCACTCTTCTACCGGCTTCCCAACAATGACACAATGCGGCGCACCGTGGGCCATGCACTGAACTTCCCGAAACATCACCGGCCGGCCCATAAAGCGGCTCACGAATCCCGAAGCATAGGCCACCTGCTGCCAACAGGCAGTACCAGCACCAATGCCATAGGCGTGAATATGCTCTTCGGCTTCAACCGAACCATGCCAGTTAAATTCTCCCAAAAAAAGTCCGCGCTCAACATCGACTTCAAGGTGCACTGGCTCGACTCTCGCAATGCCTTCCAGCATGTGAAGCTTAGGACCGAGCATGATCGCCTCCAATGCCGTTGATGAACTCCGATACTTGCCGGCCAGATCTGCGTCGTGTGAGCCCGAGTTGTACCCCACCCGTGAAATCAGACCGCGTGCTTCGTCGATTCCGAGCGAATCGATCAGCTCTCTGCGAAGTACCCCGAAAGCGGAAGAGTGCAATAGAACCATGCGCTGGTCGTCCAGCCAGATGCGTCCTTCTTTCGAACTGAAGTGAATGCGAGATGCCAAGTCTGACAGGGACGTGCGCTCATCCTTCTTGACCAACTTCTTTTTTGATTCTTTCATCACGACCTGTTCAAAATTCGACACTTTCTAGCGTGAATACTATCTGAACGGTGCATCAAAAGATACACATCATACGCAAAGAAACTCGCTGTCCAAAAGCCTGTGCTCTGCAGCCCTCATTTGGCCTTCAAAACGACCGATTCCCTCGGTGTTTTCCCTAGGTTCTGTCGGCGTGGCACGGTCCTCGCAAATGCAAGCAGGTGATGCGCAATCTCTCTGCTTTGAATGCGCATATCGAATCAAGTAGTCGGCTCATCCGCAATAGACCAGGAGACAGTAAATGGCAGTTCTCAACTTTGCACGCGCACCGCGTGAGATGCCCTGCTATGTGCGGAAAAGGAAGACGCGCGACGATGGCTTCGTTGAGTTTGACTTCGCAATCGGAGACCCCGAAATCACGGTCGATTTAATCCTGCCGGTCCACGCCTTCCAAGAATTTTGTGCCACCAACCGCGTCATCTTTTTGACTGCTGAGCAGGGAGCCAAGATCGATGCCGAACAGGCGAAATGGCGATATGGGCAAGCCGACCAGCAGGATTAGTCCCACCAATTACACCCGTACACACCACAAGAGGAAACACCCATGACAGTTGAGATTCGCGTGCAAGCGGTCAAACCATTGCGCAACACATTTGGCCATATCGCGCGGCGCTTCGGAGACAAGGCCGCATCGCGCTACCAGGAAGGCACTTACGACATTCAGTCCGAAGTCAACCACCACTACAAGCCACTATGGGACCAAGAGCGCGACTTGTATGACAAGCGCCGCACGGCAGTTGAGATGAGGGACTGGTACGCTCTGAAGGATCCGCGGCAGTACTACTACGGAAGCTGGACAATTGCCCGTGCCAAGCAGCAAGATGCTGTGGATCGGCAAATGGAGTTCGCAGAGAAACGCGAGCTGCTTCGTTCTCTGCCAGAGGCTGCTCGCAAGGCTATCGTCTTTGCACTGGTCCCTCTTCGTCACTTTGAATGGGGTGCCAACACCAACATGTGCATGGTCTCCGCCTATGGTTGGGGAACTGCCGTCACCCAGGCCGCCAGCATGGCCACCATGGACCGCTTGGGCATGGCCCAACACATCTCCCGCCTCGGACTACTGGTGGACGGAAACTTAGGCGATTCCTTGGTACAAGCCAAGAACTACTGGACCGACCACTCCGACTGGCAGCCGCTGCGCCGTGAGGTCGAAAATCTGATGGCTTGCCGCGACTGGTTTGAAGTGATTTTGGCGCAGACCCTGATTGCCGATAGCCTGGTTTATGCGTTGTTCTTCAACCACTTCGACAGCAAGTTTTCCGCCGAGAACGGCCCCGGACTTTCAACGGTGCTGGACTTCCTGACACGCTGGCACGACGAGTCCAACAAATGGGTGGATGCTGTTGTTAAACCCGTGGTGGCTGAGAGCGAATCCAACCGCGCGCAGTTACAAGCCTGGGCAGACCACTGGCGCACCGCTTTCCTGTCTGCATTATCACCCATAGCCCAGGGAATCATGGGCCCAATCGGACGCGACACGTTGGCTGAAATAAATACCAAGCTGGGCACTCGCCTGGTCAAACTCGGTCTTCAAGACCATGGAGTCGCACTGTGAGCCATAGCACCCAACCCGTCTTTATCGCCCTGCAAGCCAATAACGACACGATGCCTATCGTCGAGGCGATCCTGGCCGATAACCCACTCGCAATAGCACATGAATACCCTGCAATGGTGAAGATCGATGCGCCTGGGCGCCTGGTCGTCAAACGCGAATCCGTGGAAGAGCGGCTGGGACGTGAATTTGACCTGCGCGAGCTGCAAGTCAACCTGATCTCGCTATCCGGCTCACTGGACGAAACCGAAGACGAATTCATCCTGCAGTGGAACGCTGCCTAAACCCTCCGAGAGATTGTTATGACCACATCCAAAGCACCCGCCAAGAAGCTCTCCCTCAAGGAGAACTATGCCCTGTTGACCCGCGACTTAGGCTGGAAGCCCAGCTACCAGACCGAAGACACGCTGTTTCCGGCAGTCAAATTTGAAGGCATCAAGATCCACGACTGGGACAAGTGGGAAGACCCCTTCCGCTTGACCATGGACGCCTACTGGAAGTACCAGGGTGAAAAGGAACGCAAGCTCTACGCCATCATTGATGCATTTCAGCAGAACAATGGCCAGTTCAACGTAAGTGATGCCCGCTACCTGCAGGCGCTCAAGTTATTCATTAACGGTGTGATCGGGCTAGAGTATTCGGCCCACCGCGGCTTCAACATCGTGGGGCGTGAATTCCCGGGCGTAGGCACCCGTATTGCGGCACAGATGCAGGCCATTGACGAGTTGCGGCATGCACAAACGCAGATCCATGCGCTGAGTCACTACAACAAATATTTTGCCGGCATGGCCGAGTTCCCGCACCAGTTTGATCGCGCCTGGTACCTTTCGATTCCCAAATCGTTTTTTGAAGATGCCATTACCAGCGGTCCCTTCGAATACATCATCGCCATCTGCTTCTCGTTTGAATATGTGCTAACCAACTTGGTCTTCATGCCCTGGATGTCGGGTGCGGCCTACAACGGCGACATGTCCACCGTGTCTTTTGGCTTCTCGGCACAGTCGGATGAGGCCCGCCATATGACGCTGGGCATTGAGGTCATCAAGTTCCTACTGGAACAAGACCCAGCCAACGTACCCATTGTGCAGGGCTGGATCGACAAATGGTTTTGGCGTGGATACCGCTTATTGACCCTTATCGCCGCCATGATGGATTACATGCTGCCCAAGCGCGTGATGTCGTGGAGTGAAGCCTGGGACATCTACTTCGAGCAAAACGGCGGTGCGCTGTTTGCTGATCTGGCCCGCTACGGCATCCGCATGCCCAAACACTGGGAAGTTACGGTCAAGGAAAAAGGCCATGTCAGCCACCAACTGTGGAGCACCTTCTACCAATTCCGCCATGCCGCCGGCTTCCCGGTCTGGCTGCCTACGCCGGAAGAAATGGACTGGATGTCGCTGAAGTACCCGGACACTTTCGACAAGTATTACCGCCCCCGCTACGAACACTGGGCCGAACTTGAACGCCAAGGCAAACCGTTCGTGAACGCCACGCTGCCGCAGCTGTGCCAGACCTGCCAATGGCCGCTGCTGTTCACCGAAGCGGATGACCCCACAGAAATCTGCTATCGCGAAGGCAGCTACTTGGGAGAGAAATTTCACTTCTGCTCAGACGGCTGCAAGGACATCTTCAGCAAGGAACCGGAGAAGTTTGTGCATGCGCACCTACCGGTACACCAAATCTACCAAGGCAATTACTTCAACGCGGACGTTAATCCGACCGCCCCTGACTTCAACCCGCTGGTGGAAGCCCTGAAATACATGGGTATCAACCCTGGTGTCGATGGTGGCGACTTTGCAGGCCATATTGACGCCGTGAACTGGGAGCTGTGGACCAAGCGTCCTGCCAATATGCACGCACCCACCACCACCGATACTGCACCAGAACGCAAGAGCGCCTAAGGAGAACAAAATGAGCGTAAACGCAATCCGCCCTGGCTACCACGGCGACATGAAAGATACGGTGGATAAATTCCACGGCAACCAGCTGATCAATATCGGTTGGGACAAACACTTGATGTATGCCACCCCGGTTTGTATTCCGGTGCCACCTCAAATGCCGTTTGGCGCACTGCTACAGCAGGTATTACCGACCATCTACGGCCAGCACCCGGACTTTGAAAAGATCGACTGGAGCGTAGCCATCTGGTCACTCGGCGGTGAGCCCTTCACGCCGGCATTGGACAAGTCCATTGCGGACAACGGCATCACGCACAAGGCGTCGATGCGCCTGCGCACCCCTGGTCTGGATGGCCTTGCCGGCGTTGGCTTTTAAGCACCATGTCCTACCAGTTATTGATTGAACCGATTGGCCGCACCGTGGAGGTGGAGGAAGGCCAGAACATTCTGGATGCCTGCTTGCGCGCAGGCGTGTGGATGCCGCACGCGTGCTGCCATGGGCTGTGCGCCACCTGCAAGGTCCAGGTAAAGGATGGCGAAGTGGAGCACGGTGATGCGTCTCCCTTTGCCCTTATGGACTTTGAGAAGGACGAGGGCAAAGCACTGGCCTGCTGCGCCACGCTGCAATCCGATGTGGTAATTGAGGCCGACATCGATGACGACCCGGATGCGCTGACGATTCCAGTGCGCGACTTTGCCGGCGTCGTGTCCAAAATTGTGACCCTGTCACCCACTATC
>Ga0316222_1000816_pt1 | contig 43817 bp, 40 predicted proteins | sample TBH18011metaG_FD_206008 | JGI IMG/M metagenome (GOLD analysis project Ga0316222, IMG submission 206008) | Freshwater microbial communities from Trout Bog Lake, Wisconsin, USA - TBH18011 | ecosystem: Environmental > Aquatic > Freshwater > Lake > Hypolimnion/Profundal zone | place: USA: Wisconsin... | reverse complement strand
ACAAGCGTCCTTACACCGATGCGGCGTTGGCAGAAATGCAAAAAAATGAAAATTCTGACGCTGGTGTAGGAATAAATACTACAAAGCAACCCGGAAAAACGGCAGAAAATTCTCAAGAAGTGCAAATAGTTGATGAAATTGTGTGGTTTTGGCCCTCAGAAGGTAAAGTCGTTGCAAATTTTGACGATAACAAAAGCAAGGGGATAGATATCGCCGGTAAAATGGGGCAGGACATTTTTTCTGCCGCAGCTGGGACTGTGATGTATGCGGGAAGCGGGATTCGAGGGTACGGTAATTTGGTCATTATCAAACACTCCAACAATTTATTGTCTGCTTATGCGCATAACAGAACCATAGTCGTCAAAGAGAAGCAAATTATCAGTAAGGGCCAAAAAATTGCAGAGATGGGAAATTCGGATAGCGATGTTGTGAAATTGCATTTTGAAATACGTCAGCAAGGCAAGCCGGTCGATCCGCTGAAATTCTTACCGGGTCGATGAAAACAGAAGCATTCCATCAACCTAAAGTCGAGTACATGCTATGACCGCCAAACACAGTCTCTTGGAAGAAGAATTAGCCGAAGAAGCGTCGGAAGATTTACGTGAAGTTTAACTGTCTGACGGTTCTAACGACGATCAGGATGCAAACGACGTAAAAGAGTCGATCGTTGAACCCGTTGACGAATTAAAAACCGTGTTGGCCGCAGAGTTGTCGACGGATACAACTCAGTATTATCTGAATCAGATAGGCACCCGCCCATTGTTGACTGCGCCTGAAGAGCTGGCTTGCGCAACGCTGGCCAAAAAAGGCGATTTTGTAGCGCGTCAGAAAATGATCGAGCACAATCTGCGTCTGGTCGTGTCCATTGCCAAGCATTACATCAATCGTGGCGTTGCCTTGCTCGATATGATCGAAGAAGGCAATCTGGGCTTGATGCATGCCATTGACAAGTTTGAACCTGAACGCGGTTTCCGTTTTTCGACGTATGCTACCTGGTGGATCAGACAGAGTATTGAACGTGCCATCATGAATCAGGCCCGCACGATCCGTTTGCCGGTGCATGTCGTACGCGAACTCAATCAAATACTGCGCGCCAAATATCATCTGGAAGCGCAGCATCATGATGGTCGCGATGCAGCAATTGAAGATATAGCCGGTATGGTCGGACGTCCGATGGGTGAAGTGCAGGATATCCTGGCCCTGTCAGAACATGCCACTTCGCTGGATATGCCACTGGATAACGATCCGCAGTCCAGTCTGATGGACATGTTGCCTGGTGAAAGTGATGATGGACCGGACAATCGCGCCGAACGTCATGAGTTAAGTGTGCTGGTCAGGGAATGGCTGTCGAAGCTGCCCGATAAACAACGTGTGGTCATCATGCGCCGTTTCGGTCTGGATAACGATGATCCGGCCACGCTGGAAACGCTGGCAGAAGAAATGGGTGTGACCCGTGAGCGGATTCGCCAGATTCAGCAGGAAGCGTTAATCAAGCTGAAGCGGTCATTCTCATCACGTGGTGTTGGAAGAGACGCATTGCTGTAATCACAACCTGATTGTGGCGTTGAAAAAAAAGGGGCACTGATCTGTGCCCCTTTGCTTTGGGAAAACGCTTTTCCGGTTCATTTTTTGTTATACTCGCCAGCCTTGATTTCCTGCCCTGTGTTGCGCACTGCCTATCCTATGCCAGACAATAAAATGAAAATTACCGCACTCGACATGGATGCCCGTGGCATCGGTCATTTGCATAATGAAGATGGTTCGCAGGGTAAAGTGGTGTTCGTGGATGGCGCCTTGCCGGGTGAAATCGTCAGTTTTTCAACCTACCGAAAAAAGCCGCATTGGGAAAATGCGCAGATGACCCAGTTGCACAAGGAATCATCGCAGCGGGTTAAACCCAAATGCAGGTATTTTGGTTTATGTGGCGGCTGTTCCATGCAGCACCTGGAGGCCGACGCCCAGATTGCAATCAAACAGCGGGTCCTGGAAGACAGCCTGTGGCATATCAGCAAAGTCAAACCGGCAACCATGTTGAGGCCGATAGCCGGACCGACCTGGGGTTACCGGTACCGTGCCAGATTATCGGTTCGAAATGTAATTAAAAAAGGCGTAGTGCTGGTCGGATTTCATGAAAAGAAATCCAGTTATGTAGCCAATACGGAATCCTGCGAAATTTTGCCGCCGCATGTTTCGGACATGTTAATGCCGTTACGCGCTCTGATTGCGCAACTTTCCATCGTCAATGATTTGCCCCAGATTGAACTTGCAGTCGGGGAGGATGTTACAGCCATGGTGCTGCGGATCATGAAGCCGTTGCAGCAGTCGGATGAACTGTTGCTTAAAGAATTTGCAGACCACTTCAAGATACAGTGGTGGTTGCAGCCACAAGGTCTGGATTCGGTTGCTATCTTTTATCCAAAAACACCGCAGCTGCATTATTTGTTGCCGGAATTTGGCATCAATATGCCATTTAAACCGACTGATTTTACTCAGGTAAACCATCACATCAACCGTGTCATGGTGGTGCGCGCCCTGCGACTGCTGGATGTGCAGCCGGAGGACAGGATCGCCGATTTATTTTGTGGCCTCGGAAATTTCACTTTGCCGATTGCCACAAAGGCAAGGCAGGTCGTGGGAATTGAGGGCAGTGCGACCCTGACTGAGCGCGCATCTGAAAACGCAGCGGCAAATCGGTTGTCAGAAAAAGTCAGTTTCAGTACCCGCAACCTGTTTGAAATTACCGCAGATGATTTGCTCGGGCTCGGCAAATTTGACCGGTATCTGGTTGACCCGCCGCGTGATGGTGCCATGGCTTTATGTGAAGCATTGCTGCAGTTATCGGGCTCTAAGGCTGATTTTCTGCCGCGCCGCATAGTCTATGTATCCTGCAGTCCCGGGACACTGGCGCGCGACGCCGGACTGCTTGTTAAAGCCGGCTATACAATGAGCATGGCGGGCGTGGTGAATATGTTTCCGCACACTTCACATGTAGAATCTATGGCGGTCTTTGATTTGGGATGAAGCAGATCGGACAGTGCAAAAAAAATGCCGACCCGTGAGTCGGCATTTTTTTATCTGGTATCAGAATTAATCGCGTTCGCCGCCAAAAATTCCCAGGATGGAAAGCAGATTGACGAAGATGTTGTAGACATCCAGGTAAATGCGCAGAGTCGCTGAAATGTAATTGGTTTCGCCGCCGTTGATGATCTGCTGTACATCGTAAAGGATGTACGCTGAAAATATGCCGATGGCAATGACGGAGACAGTCAGATACAGCGCTGGAATGTGCAGAAAAATATTGGCGATACTGGCGACGATTATCAGCATTAAGCCGACCATCAGCCATTTACCCATTCCGGAAAAATCGCGTTTCGATGTGGTGGCGATGGTTGCCATTACGGTCAGGATGGCTGCCGTGCCGCCAAACGCCGTCATGATCAGGGTGCCGCCGTTCGAATAGCCCAGAGTGTGGCTGATCAGGCGCGACAGCATGAGTCCCATGAAGAACGTGAAGCCCAGCAAAACGGCAACGCCGGTTGCTGATTCCTTGGTTTTTTCGATGGCGTACATGAAGCCGAAGGCAATCGCAATGAAAAACAGGAATGATATGCCAGGGCTGGCGGGAAATAATGCGAAGTTCATCTGGACGCCCAGCCAGGCACCCAGTATGGTAGGGATCATGGAAAGGGCCAGCAACCAATAGGTATTGCGAAGAACTCTGTGGCGGATCAGCGCACCATCGTTGCCATATACAATCGATTGTTCAAAATTTTGACTCATTTTATCTTCCTCATTTAGTAACCTAAAAACAACGCAAGGATAGCATAGGTGGTGGTGATCCCGGTACGTTCAATAGCAAGAGAATCAATTCTTTTCAATTCGCGGCAACGGTTCCTGCCATGGGCTATCAGTAAAGTCACGGATTACTGTTTGTTGGTTTCATTATTAGCATATGAGGCACTCTGTTCCAGTTTTGGATTGACCGCAACCGGGCGTGGCGCCAAACGTGGGGATGGATGCTGACAGGGTTGAAATTATCAAAAAATACTTTTTATAAAGTCTGTCTGTGATGAGTTGCACTATGTTAAACTCGCGGGTTAGGTGAATTTATTTCCCCCCCCTTAATCCTTTCATATTACTGGAGTTTTGTATGGCAATCGAACGCACATTATCTATTATCAAACCTGATGCAGTTGCAAAAAACGTAATTGGTCAAATTTACAGTCGTTTTGAATCTGCCGGTTTGAAAATTGTCGCCGCACGCATGGTTCAATTATCCCGCGCTGAAGCTGAAGGTTTTTACGCTGTACATAAAGCACGCCCTTTCTTCAATGATCTGGTTACTTTCATGATTTCAGGCCCGGTCATGGTTACTGCCCTGGAAGGTGAAAACGCCGTTCTGACGCATCGTGATCTGATGGGTGCTACTGATCCAAAGAAAGCAGAAAAAGGAACTATCCGTGCTGATTTCGCAGACTCCATCGACGCCAATGCCGTTCACGGTTCCGATGCGGCTGAAACTGCAGCCGTTGAAATTGCTTATTTCTTCCCTGCTTTAAATATTTTTTCTCGCTGATTTGCCTCATTGTTTGGCTGCGTAACGGTTTTTTTAAGAGTTGGATGAAGTAAATGACTGCACTTGTCAATCTATTGGATCTGGATCCGGCTCAGCTGATCGCATATTGCGGTGAGTTGGGTGAGAAGCCGTTTCGCGCAAAACAATTACAACGCTGGATCCATCAGTTTGGAGTCAGTGATTTCGAAGCAATGACCGATTTGGCCAAGTCCCTGCGTGAAAAGTTGTCCGGACGAGCCAAAGTTGAAGCTCCGGCGGTAATCAGTGACCATATTTCAACTGACGGTACACGCAAATGGCTCATTGACGTTGGGCAGGGCAATGCAGTTGAAACGGTATTTATCCCGGAAGAAACGCGCGGAACCCTGTGCATTTCAACGCAGGCCGGTTGTGCCGTCAATTGCAGATTCTGTTCGACAGGCAAGCAGGGTTTCAGTCGCAATCTGACCGTATCCGAAATCATAGGCCAGCTGTGGATGGCCGAATTTGAATTGCGTAAATCAAAAGGGTTTGCGGCAGGCCAAAAAGGCGAGCGTCAAATTACCAATGTGGTGATGATGGGAATGGGCGAGCCGCTGCTCAATTTTGAGCAAACGGTAACGGCATTAAAGCTCATGCTCGATGATAATGCCTACGGTTTATCACGCCGCCGGGTTACTCTGTCGACCAGTGGTGTTATTCCGAAGATGGATCAGCTGTCGCAGGAATGCGCCGTGGCGCTGGCAGTTTCACTGCACGCTTCCAACGATGCGCTGCGTGACAGTCTGGTACCCTTAAACAAAAAGTACCCACTGGCTTATTTGATGGCAGCATGCAGACGTTATCTGGAGTTCGCGCCGCGCGATTTTGTGACGTTTGAATATTGCATGCTGGACGGCGTCAATGATACCGATGAGCACGCCAGAGAACTTGTCGAGCTGGTGCGTACTGTTCCATGCAAGTTCAATCTGATTCCATTTAATCCATTTCCGGAATCAGGTCTGAAGCGTTCCAATAATATTCGTATCAAGGCGTTTGCGCACATTTTGTCCAGTGCCGGCCTGGTTACCACGATACGTAAAACCCGCGGCGATGATATCGATGCTGCGTGTGGACAGCTCGCTGGAGAAGTGCAGGATCGAACCCGTGTTCAGGAACGGATGCAAAAACAGGTCGAATATCAAAAGAAATTTGGTGCCAACTTTGGTCGAATCGTGGAGATTACCTGATGAGAAATTTTGCTCGGTGCTTATGTTTATGTCTGGTTTTGTCTGGATTGCTGGCTGCGTGTAAAACTACCTATGACACGCCGAAAGTGGTTTCACCTTCGACCGAAAGTCAGACGCAGGGCAATGATGCAAAACGTGCGGCGATCCGCCTGCAGCTCGGCATCAGTTATTTTCAGCAGGACCAATTTGCAACCGCGCTCAAAGAGCTCAACAGTGCCATTACCATTGATCCCACTCTCAGTGATGCCTATGCGGTTCGCGCTCTGGTCCATATGCAGATGCAGGACAATGATCTGGCTGAGCAGGATTTTTTAAAGGCCAGCAGGCTCGCACCCAATAACCCGGACAATATTAACAATTACGGCTGGTTTCTTTGCCAGACCGGAAAAGAAAAACAGGCCATGGAATTGTTTGATCGGGTGATCAAGGATCGTACCTATACTCAACCCGTCAAAGCATTAAACAATGCCGGGCTTTGCAGTCTGAAAATGAAGGATGTCGCTTTGGCGGAATCCTATTTTTCCCAATCAATCAGATTCGATGCCAATAACCCGACGACGAATTTAAATCTTGCCAGAATCAATTATAAAAAACAGGATTATTCGCGGGCCCAGTTTTACATAAACAGATTGATTAAATCGGATTCCGACAGCGCTGAAATTTTATGGTTGGCGATCAAAATCAACCATAAATTGAATGATCAGATGACGGTGACAACCTTATATACGCAGCTCCACCGGCGCTATCCGGACTCTGATGAAGATGCCTCTTACCAGCGCGGAGCATTCGATGAGTGAAGCCCTCAAACTGAGCATCGTGGCCGGTTCTGAAGAACAAGGCATGCCTGAAGAAAAACTGAGTGTCGGACAGCGGCTGGCTGCTGCACGCAGTCAGCAGGAACTGACCGTTGAACAGATTGCCGGTCAGCTGAAGTGGACTCCACGCCAAATTGCTGAAATTGAAGCCGGAAATTATTCTGTATTTCCCGATATGTTGACGGTGCGGGGATTTATCAGGACATATGCAAAAATTTTGAAAATTGATTCGGTACCCTTAATCGAAGAATTAAATATCGAAATTGAAAAGCTGCCGTCAAAAACCATTGACCGGCCGAAGCTTGATATGCCTTTTCCTGCCGGTGACATGCCATGGCGCCACAACAGCAATCCGCAGAAAATTTTTGCCGTCGTGTTCGTCATTTTTTTGTGTTTGCTTGCTGCTTTCGTCTACAGAGACGCCTTGTTGAATTTTGAGCATGGCATTTTCCCGCCCAAGCCGGAAGTTCTGACAACCAGCATCGAGCCCGCGCCGGTGAAAGCTGACGTTGTGCCAGCAGCCAGCACACCGGACAGTAACGCTGCAGTCGGCATGAATCAGGCCGCATCGGAACCCCGGTTGACGGCAGATCAAAAGGATGAGCCGGTCGTCATGCATAACAGTGTGGTGCCGCCCGAATCAGTTGTTCCAGTGGGAAGAGAACCGGTAAATCAGACCCAGGCAGTGCAGCAATCTCAGAAACAACTGGCCTCTGACGGTACGGCAGCCAATGCCTTGGTGTTTAGTTTCAGACAGGATTCCTGGCTGCAGATTAAACGCGCTGACGGTTCTGTTCTGGTGTCGCATCTGTACAAGGCGGGCTCCGAAGAAGCCTTTACCGTCGCCGAACCGTTGAATCTGGTGGTCGGCAATGCCCCTGGTGTTGACGCCAAATTGCGCGGACAGAAGTTGGTTTTCCCCCAGCAAATTGGAAGCAACGTAGTCAATTTGAATGTTAAGTGATAGCGGCATGAATCCAGACAATGAAAATTTCTCAATTGCCAGCGGTGCTGCTGCCAGAAGGCAAAGTCGCGCTGTTGTCATTGCCCATGGCAACAAGCAGGTAACAGTAGGCGGCAATGCGCCCATCGTAATTCAGTCCATGACCAATACCGATACGGTTGATGCGGTCGGAACGGCAATTCAGATCAAGGAGCTGGCCAGAGCCGGTTCCGAGCTGGTGCGCATTACCGTCAACACCGCCGAAGCGGCCAAAGCGGTGCCGGCGATTCGTGAACAGCTTGATCGTATGGAAATCGATGTGCCGATTGTCGGAGATTTCCATTACAACGGCCATACGCTGTTGAAGGATTATCCCGAGTGCGCCCAGGCGCTGTCAAAATATCGGATTAATCCTGGTAATGTCGGACAGGGTGCAAAACGCGACAGCCAGTTCGCGCAAATGATCGAGATCGCAGCACGCTACGACAAGCCGGTGCGCATCGGAGTGAACTGGGGCAGTCTGGATCAGGGCTTGCTGGCTAGGATCATGGATGAAAATGCACAACGCGCCGTGCCCTGGTCTGCGCAGTCCGTCATGTATGAAGCGCTGATTGTGTCAGCGCTTGAAAATGCCCAGCGGGCTGAACAGTTGGGCCTGGGCCCGGACAAAATTATATTGTCCTGTAAAGTGTCAGGCGTACAGGATCTGATCGCCGTTTATCGCGAATTGGGCAAACGCTGCGATTACCCGCTGCATCTGGGCTTGACCGAGGCCGGCATGGGCAGCAAAGGTATCGTCGCCTCGACGGCGGCGCTTGCCGTGCTGTTGCAGGAAGGAATCGGCGACACGATCCGGATATCGTTGACTCCAGAGCCAGGCGGAGACCGCTGCAGGGAGGTGATTGTTGGTCAGGAAATTTTGCAGACCATGGGCCTGCGCAAATTTACCCCGATGGTCATTGCCTGTCCGGGCTGCGGTCGTACCACCTCCACGGTGTTTCAGGAATTGGCCGACGATATTCAAAGCTACCTGCGTGCGCAGATGCCGGTGTGGAAAAATCAGTATGCAGGCGTTGAGGCGATGAACGTCGCCGTAATGGGCTGTATCGTCAACGGTCCCGGTGAATCCAAGCATGCCAATATCGGCATCAGTCTGCCCGGAACCGGGGAATCTCCGGCCGCACCGGTTTTTGTTGACGGCGTCAAGACGGTCACGCTCAGGGGTGACAACATTGCCAGAGAATTTCAGGAAATCGTGTTGAATTATGTGCAGTCTCACTATGGTTAGGTATTTGGGTTATGTCTGAAAGTAAAAAAATGGAAAAAATCACCGCGATCAAGGGCATGAACGATATGCTGCCTGCTGACGCGCCATTGTGGGAATTGTTTGAAAACACCGCACAATCCGTTTTTAAAAGTTATGGTTTTGCGCAGATCAGAACGCCCATCGTAGAGCAGACATCGCTGTTTGCCCGCGGCCTCGGCGCTGTGACGGATGTCGTCGAAAAGGAAATGTATTCGTTCGAAGATGCCATGAATGGGGACAAACTGACTTTGCGTCCGGAAAATACTGCCGGCGTGGTCAGAGCTGCGATCGAACATAATCTGACCTACGAAGGTCCAAAGCGACTCTGGTATACCGGGCCGATGTTTCGGCATGAAAAACCACAGCGTGGCCGCTATCGCCAGTTTTTTCAGCTTGGTGCCGAGGCGCTGGGATTTACCGGCCCGGATATTGATGCCGAGCTGATCATGATGTGCCAGCGCCTGTGGGATGACCTTGGTCTGGGGCAGGTCCGGCTGGAATTGAATTCGATTGGTGACGCCGATGAACGCCTGAAACACCGTGCCGACCTGATTACTTACTTTGAGACTCACAAGGAACAGCTGGATGCCGAGGCGCAGCGCAGGTTGTATGCAAATCCGCTGCGGATTCTTGACTCTAAAAATCCAGCCATGCAGGCCCTGGTCAATGGTGCACCCAAGTTGATTGACTATCTGGGCGACGCGTCCCTGAAACATTTTGAAGGGGTGCAGGCACTTTTGCGTCACAACAGCATTCCCTTCACGATCAATCACAGACTGGTGCGTGGGTTGGACTATTACAATCGCACGGTATTTGAATGGGTGTCGGATGAATTGGGTGCGCAGGGCACCATTTGTGCCGGTGGACGCTATGACACACTGGTTACCATGTTTGGCGGAAAAGAAACACCATCCTGTGGCTTTGCAATGGGTATTGAACGCATACTGGAGTTGATGAAGCAGGCTGGTGAGATACACGCGCCGAATCAGTGCGATGTCTATCTGGTCCATCAAAGTGAAGCCGGACAGCTGCAATCCTTTGTTCTGGCTGAAAGAATGCGTGATGCCGGCCTTGATGTTGTGCTACATTGCGCAACGATGGCCGGAATTGGCAGTTTCAAGTCGCAAATGAAACGCGCTGATGCAAGCGGAGCAGGCTTTGCCGTCATCGTCGGTGAGGATGAAGTTGCACAGGGTAAGGCAATAGTTAAAGCGTTGCGCGCCACTGACATGGACAATAACCAGTCCGTTGTCCCATTTGATACCGTGGTTGATTATCTGGTCGATCAAATTGCGGGGAATGACGATCACGACCACGAAAACTGTACTCATACACATCATTAATTATTCAAAAAGCAGACAATACATGGCATACGATCACGAAGAACAAGAGCAACTTGACGCTCTTAAAGCATGGTGGAAGCAATACGGCAACCTCATTACCTGGGCGCTGATAGCGGTTCTGGCCCTGTTTTCAGCCTGGAAGGGCTGGGGAATTTATCAGGCTAAACAGTCGGTGCAGGCTTCAATGCTGTTTGAAGAAATGCAAAAGGCCATTCAGGATAAAGATCAGGCCAAAGTCATGCGTGCCGTGTCGGATGTCCAGGAAAAATATGCCGGCACCAATTATGCACAGATGGCCAGTCTGCTGGCGGCCAAATATGCGTTTGAAGCGAATGACCTGAAAACGGCAAAAATACAACTGAACTGGGTTGCAGCCAATGGTAAAACGGAAGAATTCAAATCGCTGGCCAGACTCAGACTGTCCGCCGTTTTACTGGATGAAAAAGCGTACGACGATGCTCTGAAAATCCTGTCAGGCGAATTTTCTCCCGAATTTGCAGCAACGGTAGCCGATGCAAAAGGCGATATTTTTGTCGCCCAGAATAAAATCAGTGAAGCACGTGACGCCTATCAGGCAGCCCTGGATAAAAGTTCGGATAAAAATCCTGGTTACCAGTTAATACAATTAAAGCTCGATGCTATCGGCGGTTCGAAAGCCAAAGCAGCCACTAAAGGGTAATGAGAAGAATATGCGCAGAGCTATCAAGTTGTGTTGTCTGGTTGTGGTTGTCGGGTTGGCTGGCTGCTCCATGTTCAAGGAACCCAAAAATCCACCGTCAAAGTTGGTTGAGTTCAAGGAAAGCATGGCAGTCAAAAAGGTCTGGTCAGCCAATATTGGTGATGCCGGCAATTTTGTATTTACTCCGGTGTTTGTTGAAAACAGTATTTTTGCTGCAGCCAGCAATGGCAAAGTATTTCGGTTTGATAATGCGACCGGTCGCGAAATCTGGAAAATCGATACCGATATGACACTGACTGCCGGAGTCGGTGCAGACAGTACCACGATGGCCGTGGCTGGCGACAAGGGTATATTGCTGGCGTATGACCTCAATGGAAAATCACGCTGGAAAGTACAGACATCCAGTGAAGTATTGACCGCACCGGTCATTGGTGACGGATTGGTTGTGGTTCGCAGTATCGATAACCATATTGCTGCCTATGAAGTGGAAACCGGCAAGCGGCGCTGGGTTGTTGAGCGCAATTTGCCTACACTGATTCTGCGCAGCGCAGTCGGGATGACAATTGCCGATCACAATCTGTACGTCGGATTACCTGGTGGTAAATTGATTGCAATTAATCTTGCCAGTGGCAGCGTGCGCTGGGAAGCGACCGTTGGTGAACCCAAAGGGGCTACTGAACTGGAACGGGTGGCGGATGTTTCTGGCATACCGGTGGTTTCTGGAGCGGATGTGTGTGCATCAGCCTACCAGGGAAAAGTTTCATGTTTTGATATTAAAACCGGCGTGATGCGCTGGGGTAAAGCGTTATCGACCGACATGGGTGTCAGTGTCGACGAACGCTTTGTTTTTGCAACAGATGTCAAAGGTGCTGTCAGTGCATTCAGCCGTTCGGCCGGTTTGAGCGAATGGAAGAACGATAAACTGGCGTATCGCAGGCTTTCAACGCCGATATCTTTCGGTCGTGCCGTTGCTGTGGGAGATTTTGAAGGTTATATCCATTTCCTGTCCCGCGAAGATGGCACTTTTTTAGCCAGAACGTCCACTGGCGGTGGCGCTGTTATCGCCACGCCTGTTATAGCTGGTACCAACGTAGTTTTCCAAACCAAGCAAGGAGAAATCATCGCGTTAGCGATTGATTGAATGAATGAAGCCGGTAATTGCACTTATAGGTCGTCCCAATGTAGGCAAATCAACGCTGTTTAACCGGCTCACACGTTCACGTGATGCGCTGGTAGCGGATATGCCTGGTTTAACGCGTGACCGTCATTATGGCGAGGGTCGGGTAGGCGACCGTCCATTTCTGGTTATTGACACTGGCGGTTTTGAGCCAGTGGCCAAAGAAGGCATCATGCATGAAATGGCCAAACAGACCAAACAGGCAGTCGCTGAAGCCGACGTGGTTATTTTTATTGTTGACGGCCGTCAGGGTTTAACGCCGCACGATAAAACGATTACCGATTTTCTGCGCAAGTCCGGCCGTTCAGTCATGCTGGTCGTCAACAAGTCTGAAGGAATGAAATACACGTCAGTCACTGCCGATTTTTATGAACTGGGACTGGGTGATCCGTATGTGATTTCTGCCGCACACGGTGATGGCGTTTCAGATCTGGTCAACGAGGCCCTTGATATTGCCTTCGCACAGCGCTCGGAAGAACCTGAACCGGTTGTCTATGACAATGGCATCAAGCTGGCTATCGTCGGCCGGCCCAATGTCGGCAAATCGACGTTGGTCAATACACTGCTCGGTGAAGAGCGCGTTATCGCCTTTGATATGCCAGGAACCACCAGGGATTCCATTGAAATTGCGTTCGAGCGTGACGGACAGAATTACACCTTGATTGATACCGCAGGTATCCGGCGCAGGGGCAAAGTTTTCGAAGCAATCGAAAAGTTCTCGGTAGTTAAAACTTTACAGTCAATTTCCGAAGCGAACGTGGTACTATTGTTGCTAGATGCGCAACAGGACATTTCAGAGCAGGACGCCCATATCGCCGGTTTTATTCTTGAATCTGGTCGGGCTCTCGTCGTTGGTGTGAACAAATGGGATGGTTTGCAAAGTGATCGTCGCGATGAGATCAAAACTGATATCGAACGAAAATTGGGATTTCTTTCGTTCGCAAAATTTCACTTTATCTCGGCGTTAAAATCAAGTGGCATTGCACCGATGCTGAAATCGGTCAATCAGGCGTATGCCGCTGCGACGGCAAATCTGTCCACGCCAAAACTGACCCGCGCCCTGATCGAAGCAGTTGAACATCAGCAGCCCAAACGGAAAGGGTCGATTCGTCCTAAATTGCGGTATGCGCATCAGGGCGGTCAAAATCCTCCGATAATTGTGATTCACGGCAATGCATTAGATGCGGTGGGCGATGTTTATAAGCGTTATTTGGAAAAACATTTTAGGGAAACATTTTCTTTAGTCGGCACGCCACTGCGCATTGAAATGAAATCCAGTAAAAATCCCTTTTCAAAAACGGAAAAATAAAAGTAGACTTAGGCTTTTCAGCATATGGGTTAATTGCTCATATAAACTTAACACTGTAGTTACTTGGGACAGGTATTGAAAAATGTCAAAATGTCCTCACCTCCACAACTACAACAACATTACGGAGCTACTATGAGCAACAAAGGGCAACTGTTACAAGACCCATTTTTGAATGCGTTACGCAAAGAACACATTCCAGTTTCAATTTACCTGGTCAACGGTATCAAGTTGCAGGGTCATATTGAATCGTTCGATCAATACGTCGTCCTGCTCCGTAACACAGTGACGCAAATGGTCTACAAGCACGCAATTTCAACGGTCGTTCCGGCGCGTGCAGTCAGTTTGCCTGCGGAGCCAGAATCTGAGTAAAGTACACGATTCAGACACCCGCGCAATTCTTGTGGGGGTGGATTTTGGCAAGTCAGACTTCAATTCCAGTTTGGAAGAGCTCTCTTTACTGGCACTGTCTGCCGGTGCCCGCCCAATTTCAACAATAACCTGTAAGCGCACAAGTCCCGATTCCGCACTGTATATAGGAAGTGGAAAAGCAGAAGAAGTCCGGCTTGCAGTAAGTGATCATGAAATTGAAATAGTCATTTTCAATCATGCACTGAGCCCTGCCCAACAACGCAATCTTGAAAAAGTGCTGCAGGTTCGGGTACTGGACAGAACGAGCCTGATTCTGGATATTTTCGCCCAGCGTGCGAAAAGCCACGAAGGTAAAGTTCAGGTTGAGCTTGCTCAATTGCAACATCTGGCAACACGTTTGATTCGTGGCTGGACGCATCTGGAACGACAAAAAGGTGGTATCGGCTTGCGTGGTCCGGGTGAAACTCAGCTGGAAACGGATCGACGACTGCTTGGAGACCGGGTTAAAGCGTTAAAAGACAAGTTGGGCAAGCTGCAAAAGCAGCGCGAAACGCAGCGCAGGGCCAGAGGAAGAAGCCGGGTATTTTCCGTTTCTCTGGTGGGCTATACCAATGCCGGAAAATCAACGATATTCAACGTGCTGACCAAGGCCGGTGTCTATGCCGCGGACCAGCTGTTTGCCACTCTGGACACGACTTCACGTCGCGTTTACCTCAGTGACATTGGTCAGATAGTTGTTTCGGACACCGTCGGTTTCATCCGTGAATTGCCGCATCAGCTCGTGGCCGCATTCCGGGCCACGCTGGAAGAAACCATTCATGCCGATTTGTTATTGCATGTTGTTGATGCATCAAGCCCGACCCGACTTGATCAGATTGAACAGGTCAATCAGGTGCTGCAGGAGATTGGCGCAGATCATATTCCGCAGTTATTAGTGTGGAATAAGATTGATCTGACTGATACAGGACCGGGAATTGAGCGTGATGAGTATGATAAAATTCAACGTATTTTTTTGAGCGCAAAATCTGGAACAGGACTGGATGATTTGCGTGCAGCACTGAGTGAATATGCCCGGCAGCTTGGATTTGGTGGCCTCAATGAAGAATCAATTAATAATGAACCCGAATCCTGATAAATATCATTCTCAACAGACGTAAAGCAAATACACTGACCTATAACCTAAATCGGATGATTTCAGAATGGTTGTTTCAATTTTAAAAAAAGTGGCGAATATTTTTTCCCTGCATGGCCCCAAATTGGCCAATGGTTCGGGAAATGATAATGACGGCAAACGGCCCAACAATTCCAACGGTCCTCCAGATCTGGAAGAGTTATGGAAAGACTTTAACCAAAAATTGAACGCCATGTTCGGTGGAAAAGGCGCCGGCAATGCAGGCACTGGCCCGGCACCTGATTCCAACGGCGCAAAGTGGGGAGCCTCACTGATTGTCGTTATCGTGGTCTTCCTGTGGCTGGTCAGCGGCTGTTTCCTTGTTCAGGAAGGTCAGACCGGCGTCGTCATGACTTTCGGAAAATACAGTCACGATACGACCTCCGGTTTTAACTGGCGTTTGCCCTATCCGATACAAAGTCATGAAATCGTCAACGTCTCACAGGTGCGTACTGTGGAAGTGGGTTATCAGGCCAATGTCAAAAACAAGCAGCCCAAAGAAGCGTTAATGCTCACAGACGATGAAAACATCATCGACATCCAGTTCGCAGTTCAATACAAATTGAAAAGTGCTTCTGACTGGGTATTCAATAACCGTGATCAGGAAAGTACGGTCAAGCAGGTGGCTGAAACATCCATTCGGGAAGTAGTCGGGCGCAATAAAATGGATTTTGTTCTGTACGAAGGACGTGAAAAAGTCGCGCTGGATGTATTCCAGCTGATGCAGCAGATACTGGACCGCTATCACATCGGTGTGCAGGTCACCAATGTCACCATGCAGGGCGTACAGCCACCCGAGCAGGTACAGGCAGCCTTTGACGATGCAGTCAAGGCCGGCCAGGATCTGGAACGTCAGAAAAATGAAGGTCAGGCCTATGCCAATGACGTCATTCCAAAAGCACGCGGCGCTGCAGCACGCATGCAGGAACAGTCTCAGGCGTATCAGGCCAGTGTCATCGCCAATGCAGAGGGTAATGCCTCACGCTTCAAACAGGTACTGGATGAATATCAGAAAGCACCGGCCGTCACACGTGACCGCATGTATCTGGAAACCATGCAGCAGATATTCACCAGCACGACAAAATTAATGGTCGATACCAAAAATGGTAACAACATGATTTATTTACCGTTAGATAAAATTATTGGACAGACCCTGTCTTCCGATACGCCGGCGTCGGGCTCCAAAACAGTAGCAATCCCGCCGGCACAGGAAGTCCCCAATGCCGCTGAATTGATGCGTACCAGAGATAATGCGCATTCACGTGACCGGGAGGGCAGATAATGAATAAGCTCGTTTCCACCCTGATTGCGATCGTTCTCGCCCTGATTATTTTTGCATCGACCGTATTTGTAGTCGACCAGCGTTCTTACGCAATCGTATTTGCGCTGGGTGAAATGAAAACCATCATCAGCGAACCTGGCCTGCATTTCAAATTGCCGCCTCCGTTCCAGAACGTGATTTTCCTCGACAAGCGGATTCTGACCATCGATTCCCCTGAGGCGGACCGTTTCATTACAGCGGAAAAGAAAAACATACTGGTCGATTCCTATGTGAAATGGCATATTACCGATCCAAAACTGTATTACATCAGTATCGGCGGTGATGAGCAGCGCGCCAAAGACCGTTTGAATCAGATCGTCAAAGCCGCGCTCAACGATGAAATTACCAAACGTACGGTGCGTGACGTGATTTCAGGCGAGCGCAGCAAAGTCATGGATGCCTTGCGCACCAAGGTATCTGAAGAGGCAAAACAGATCGGTGTTGAAATCCTCGATGTGCGCCTGAAACGGGTTGACTATGTCGAGCAGATTAACAATTCGGTCTACGACCGCATGAAGGCAGAGCGCACCCGGGTGGCCAATGAACTGCGTTCCACCGGTTATGCCGAGTCAGAAAAAATCAGGGCTGATGCCGATAAACAAAGTTCGGTCATCATTGCCGAAGCCTATCGCGATGCAGAAAAATTGCGCGGTGACGGCGATGCCAAAGCCAGCCGGATTTATGCTCAGGCATTCGGACAAAATCCCGAGTTCTACAAGTTTTACCGCAGTCTGGAAGCCTATCGCGCCGGGTTCAAAAATAAAAGCGATGTGATGGTGGTTGATCCAAGCTCGGAGTTTTTCAAGTATTTCAAGGCGCCGGGTCAAGGCAAATAATTTGCCTGTGTCGGGTGTCTTCCTTATTGCAGCACAATATCTGGTTGCATAAACCGGGCATTGTGCTGTGTTTGTTTTTTGAATTTCTTTTTCACTTTTTCATTTTTATCCATTGATTATGCCGAACTGGCTACTTCCCGAAAACATTGCCGATGTGTTGCCGTCCGAGGCACGAAAAATCGAAGAATTGCGCCGGCGTCTGCTGGATCAGTTCAGGTTGTATGGCTATGAACTGGTGATGCCGCCGCTGCTTGAGTATCTGGAATCCCTGCTCAGCGGTGCCGGTCAGGATCTGGATTTAAGAACCTTCAAGCTGGTTGATCAGATCACCGGTCGAACCCTGGGTGTGCGCTCCGACATGACGACGCAGGTCGCACGGATCGATGCCCATCTGCTCAATCGCAGCACGGTTACCCGTCTGTGTTACGCCGGCAGTGTGCTGCTGACCAGGCCTTCCGGCCTGCATGCAACACGCGAACCACTGCAGATTGGCGCCGAAATATATGGCCATGGCGGTCTGGAAGCGGACGCGGAAATTCAGGAATTGCTGCTGGCATCGCTGGCCATGGCCGGCATGAGCGAAGTCAGACTGGATCTGTGTCATGTGGGGGTGCTGCGAGCCATACTGGCACTGGATCCGGAAGCCAAAAAGCAGGAATTGGCTTTATATACACTGTTGGAAACCAAGGATGTCCCGGGAATCAAAGCAATCTCGGGCAATTTTCTTGAAACGACCAGAAACGCGCTGTTAGCCTTGCCAAATTTGTACGGCGATGTCCAGGTTTTGGCGCGCGCGCGGGAGATTTTGCCTAAACTGCCTGAAATAGAATCGGCACTCAATGAGCTGGCACTGCTGGTTTCGCTGATCCCAGCAGAAAGTTCGGCTCAGGTCACAATAGATTTAGCAGATTTGCGCGGTCTTCATTATCATAGCGGGGTTACGTTCGCTGCCTATGTCACCGGCTTGCCGAATGCGGTGGCGCGCGGTGGCAGATATGACCATGTGGGCGAGTCATTCGGCAGGGCCAGACCGGCTACCGGATTTTCTCTCGATTTAAGAGAGCTGGCGCGTCTGATGCCAGGTGCCGAACGCAAGAATGCCATCATGGCGCCGTGGGGTAATGAAGCCGGTTTGCGGGAAAAGATTGCGCAGTTGCGCGAGCAGGGGGAAATTGTGATCCAGAGTTTGCCGGGTCACAAAAATGAATTAGACGAATTCGATTGCAATCGCGCGGTCGTTTTTGAAAATGGAAGTTGGATACTTAAAACTTAGGCTAAGCGATGTCACAAATGAATACAGCAAAAAATGTCGTTGTCATTGGAACCCAATGGGGCGATGAAGGTAAAGGAAAGATCGTTGACTGGTTAACGGATCACGCCCAGGGCGTGGTGCGTTTTCAGGGCGGTCATAATGCCGGGCACACCCTGGTTATCGGTGGGCAAAAGACCGCGCTGCAATTGATACCGTCCGGTATCATGCGTGCCGGTGTAGCCTGTTATATCGGTAACGGCGTTGTGTTATCGGTGCCGGATTTGTTACGTGAAATCGACAAGCTTCAGGCCGTTGGGGTAGAAGTTGAATCACGGTTGAAAATTTCAGAAGCCTGCCCGGTTATTCTGCCGTACCACACGGCGCTGGATTCTGCGCGTGAAATTGCACGTGGCGTTGCAAAAATCGGCACCACCTGCAAGGGCATCGGACCGGCTTACGAAGATAAGGTGGCACGTCGCGCCATTCGGGTAGCCGATCTGTTATATCCGGATCGTTTTGCAGAAAAGTTACGTGAAAATCTCGATTATCACAACTTTGTGCTGACCAATTACCTGAAGGCCCCTGCAGTCGATTTTCAAAAAACGTACGACGATACGCTGGCTCAGGTGCCAAGAATTACGCCGATGGTCTCCGATGTATCCAGTGCTTTGTACGCCGCCTATAAAGGTGGTGCACGTTTGCTGTTTGAAGGTGCGCAAGGCAGTCTGTTAGACGTTGATCATGGTACCTACCCGTTTGTTACGTCCAGCAACTGCGTGGCCGGCAATGCAGCCGCCGGCAGTGGTGTCGGGCCGAACATGCTGCACTATATTTTAGGTATTACCAAGGCCTATACAACGCGGGTTGGTTCGGGTCCGTTTCCTTCTGAATTAAGTACCGATGAAGGCGTGGGACAGCATTTGTCCAGCGTCGGATGTGAATTTGGCGTTGTTACCGGTCGCAAGCGTCGTTGTGGCTGGTTTGATGCGGCGCTGTTAAAACGCTCGGTCCAAATCAACGGTGTATCAGGAATGTGCCTGACCAAACTGGATGTGCTGGACGGTATCGACACGCTGCAGATCTGCACCGGCTATCTGGTGGATGGCAAGCCGGTCGATATCTTCCCGAGCGGCGCCGAACAGGCTTCACATTGCGTACCGGTGTATGAAACCATGCCGGGCTGGACTGACAGCACGGTGGGCGCCAAAACCATGGAAGCCTTGCCGGTCAATGCACGCAATTACATCAAGCGCATTGAAGAACTGGTTGGCGTGCCGATCGATATGGTGTCCACGGGCCCGGATCGTGAAGAAACCATCGTATTGCGTCATCCCTTTGCGTGAGACCGAGCATGACGTTACCTGAATCAAATGATCAGCATCTCTGGGTTTCCTGGGATGACTATCACAAGTGTATTGAAAAGTTATGTTTGCAGGTGTATGAATCTGGTTGGGAGTTCAACCAGATCCTGTGCCTGGCGCGCGGTGGCGTACGACCGGGCGATATCATGTCACGGGTATTTAACGTGCCCCTGGCAATTCTTTCGACCAGTTCCTATCGTGCCGATGCAGGCACCGTGCAGGGCGATCTCGATATTGCCAGTCATATTACCAATACCGGCGCAGGCTTGAGCGGGCCGCTGCTGCTGGTTGATGATCTGCTCGACAGCGGCGAAACGGTCAGACGGGTATTGGAGCATATCAAGACCCAATTTACCGATGTGACCGAAGTCCGGGTTGCGGTGCTCTGGCATAAAGCCTGTTCCAGTGTCAGTCCTGATTACGCCGTGGAATATCTGCCAAAAAATCCCTGGATACATCAGCCATTTGAAATCTACGACACAATTCGGCCTGACCAGCTGATGAAACGATTGCAGACCCACCAATAAAAAAATCCCGTTAGTTCGCTAACGGGATTTTTGCTTTAACGCCCCACTAGTACTACTGTGTCATCAATCTAAAAACTCCATTTTTATTCCGTCGTTATCATGACCCCGTAGATACTGGGATGCAATCCCAGCATTTCAACCGTTGATGCTGGGATTGCATCCCAGCCTACGATGCATCCCAGCCTAAGGGGTCGCCGTTCATGACACCGTAGGACTACTAGACCTTCTGATTAAAGTAGTTAATCTTAAAGAACCAGAAAAATTTTTCGACGCTGTTTGGTCATTTGGCCGAAGATCGAACGGATTGCAGCTTGATTGGCAATGCAGTTGCAATAATGGCGCACAAAAAAAATCCCGTTAGCGAACTAACGGGATTTTTAATTTAATGCCTGGTGCCCACGGAGGGACTCGAACCCCCACACCCAAAGGCACATGGACCTGAACCATGCGCGTCTACCAATTCCGCCACGTGGGCAGCGAAGGCGTGATTATAGTTCATTTAATTTAGATACTGCAAGCAATAAATTACTGCAAAGTAAAAATACTCAAAAATTAAATAAAAACAGAATCTAACCTCAGGTTCTCCTAAGAATTTCCTAAATAGTGTTAAATTACGATGATTTTCAGAAATTATGGCGACATCCATTTTTATCTACAGAAATCGGCACTACCCAACTATCCCAACTGTCACTTTTAAAGAACATCAATCATTTGAGCAAACATATCTACTCCATTCCCAGTCGTGAGGACATCCTCGGCGTATTGCGCAGTAACGCAGCCAAACACGACTCCCAGCAAATCGCCACCGCACTCGGCGTTCCACCGGACGAGCTGGAAGGCTTAATGCGACGAATCAATGCGATGGAACGCGACGGCCAGGTCAAACTGGATAAAGAAGGGTTTTATCACGTGCAAAGCAAAGAAAATTTTATTGCGGGAAAAATCAGCAGTCATCGTGACGGTTACGGATTTTTGATTCCGGATGACGGCAGTGATGACGTATTTTTGCCGGAACGTGAAATGCAGCGCGTCCTCAATGGCGATCGCGTTCTGGTGCGTATCGTCGGTACCGACCGGCGTGGTCGCCTCGAAGGCGGCATTGTCGAAGTGCTGGACCGCGCCAATACCCATATCATCGGCCGGTTACTCAATGAAAACGGCATGTGGGTGATTGCCCCGGAAGACAAGCGCATCAGCCAGGATATTATTTTGGCCGGCTCGCCCGGTCAGGCCAAAGCCGGGCAGGTGGTCAGCGTGCAACTGACCGAACAGCCAACCCGCTATGCGCAGCCGATTGGTAAAATCGTTGAAGTGCTCGGTGATGTGGACGATCCGGGTATGGAAATCGAAATCGCGGTACGCAAATTCGGCGTACCACATATTTTTTCTGAAGCGGCCATGAAGGCGGCTGCCAAATTGCCGGGGGAAGTCAAACCGGCCGACCTGCAGGACCGGGTTGATCTGCGCGATATTCCCATGGTCACGATTGATGGCGAAGATGCGCGCGATTTTGATGATGCCGTGTATTGCGAGCCCTGCAAAATCGGCCGCACTGCCGGTTACCGTATTATTGTGGCGATTGCCGACGTCAGCCATTACGTCAAACCGAATGATGATATCGACGGCGATGCGCTGTTGCGCAGCACTTCTGTGTATTTCCCGCGCCGCGTTATTCCCATGCTGCCGGAAAAATTGTCTAACGGTCTTTGCTCACTCAATCCCAATGTGGATCGACTGACTCTGGTCTGTGATCTGGTCATTACCGCGCACGGTGAAATCAAGGGCTATCAGTTTTATCCTGCAGTGATTCATTCGGCGGCACGTTTTACCTACACTGAAGTCGCAGCGATACTGGGCAATACCAAAGGACCTGAGGCGGCCAAGCGCGCCACGCTGGTGCCGCACCTGCTGCATCTGCAGGAAGCGTTCCATGCGTTGCTGGAAGCCCGTCAGCTGCGTGGTGCGATAGACTTTGAAACTACCGAAACTTATATCGTCTGTAACGCCGCCGGCAAAATTGAAAAAATTCTGCCGCGCACCCGCAATGACGCGCACAAGCTGATTGAAGAATGCATGCTCGCTGCCAATGTCTGCGCGGCCGATCTGCTGATCCGTCACAAGCATCCTGGCACGTACCGGATTCACGCCAGCCCGTCCAAGGAAAAGCTGACTCAGGTCCGTACCTACCTCAAACAGCTTGGTCTGAATCTGAATGGCGGCGACAAGCCGACCGCTTCGGACTATGCCGACCTGATGAAAAAAATCAAAGGTCGGCTCGATGCGCCGATACTGCAAACCATGCTGCTGCGCTCGATGCAACAGGCCGTGTACAGCCCGGATAACATCGGTCACTTCGGCCTGTCGTACGAGGCCTATGCGCATTTCACCAGCCCGATCCGGCGTTACCCCGATCTGTTGACCCATCGCGCCATCAAGGCGATCCTGCAGGGTAAAAAATATGAACCCAAGGGTATCGATCTCGGTTCGCTGAACAGCACCATATCGAATGCGGCGCGCAAACAGCAAATCGTTGACAAGGCTGAAGGCAAGCAAAAGAAAGATCCGACCATCTGGGATGCGTTGGGTGTGCACTGCTCGGCCAATGAGCGGCGCGCCGATGAAGCATCGCGCGATGTGGAAGCCTGGCTGAAGTGCTATTACATCCGTAACAAGCTGGGTGAAGAATTTACCGGCACCATTTCCGGTGTGACGCAGTTCGGCATATTTGTACAACTCGATGCACTGTATATTGAAGGTCTGGTACATGTCACTGACCTGGGCGCAGATTATTTTCAGTATGACGATGCACGTCATGAACTGCGCGGCGAGCGTACCGGTAAACGGTATCAATTAACTGACCGGGTAACGGTGCAGGTAACCAGAGTTGATCTGGACGCCAGAAAAATTGATCTGTGTCTGGTGCAACCGGGTGGCGCGCGTGTCGGCGGAATTGCCAAACCCGGCAAGGCTGGCAGCACGGCATCGGCTAAAGCCAAGCCGAAAGCGATCGCCGGTGCTTCACGCTATGAAGAAATCGCACCCGCCAAACAAAAAATCCGCCATGGTGCTGCTGACGGTAAAGCGAGCCGCTCAGCCAAAGCCCCCGCCAGTGCGCCCAAACGGGAAAAAAATGCCGGCTCCCGCAAGGGCAGTGCGGCGACTAAAACCAGCAGGAAACGTTAAAAACGAAGCGATAATCATGAAAAGTAAATTTATTTTTGGCTTCCACGCCGTCACTGCGCGTCTGCGCCACGAAGCCTCCAGCGTCGATGAGATTTATGTCGATTCCGGTCGCCAGGACCGGCGCATGCTGGAACTGATCAGCGCTGCCAAGGGTGCCGGCGTACGTGTGATCCCGGTTGACGAACTCAGGTTGGCAAACATGGTTGGAACACGGCGCCATCAGGGCGTGGTTGCCAAGGCCGGCGAAGTTTCCCTGGCGCGTAATCTCGATGAATTGCTCGACGCGATCGAAGGCCCACCGCTGATCCTGATTCTCGATGGCATCACCGATCCGCATAATCTGGGAGCCTGTCTGCGAGTTGCCGATGGCGCCGGTGCCCATGCCGTGATTGCGCCGAAAGACCGCGCAGTCGGCTTGAATGCCACCGCGGCCAAAGTGGCCAGTGGCGCTGCCGACACCGTGCCGTACATTACCGTGACCAATCTGGCGCGTACCATGCGCGAAATCAAGGAGCGCGATATCTGGCTTATCGGCACGTCAGACGATGCCGAGAAAAACCTGTATCAGGCTGATTTCAGCGGTGCAGGTGGCGTGGCTCTGGTCATGGGTTCAGAGGGCGAGGGCATGCGGCGCCTGACCCGTGAAACCTGTGATTTGCTGGTGCACGTACCGATGTTCGGATCGGTGGAAAGTCTGAATGTATCGGTGGCTTCGGGGATTTGCCTGTACGAGGCGCGTCGTCAAAGAATGGTTTAACATGAATTTCGATATCAACATTTAATTCAACCATGTTCAACCGCATCAAAGAAGATATACAAAACATCCTGACCCGTGATCCCGCTGCCAAAAGTGCGTGGGAGGTATTGACCTGCTATCCGGGGCTGCATGCCATCATCATGCATCGCTGGGCCAATTTTTTCTGGCGCAACGGCTGGTTCTGGCTGGGTCGGTTTACCTCTCAGATCGCGCGCTTTTTCACTGCCATAGAAATCCATCCGGGCGCCACGATCGGCCGGCGCGTCTTTATTGATCATGGCTTTGGCGTTGTGATCGGCGAGACTGCCGAAGTCGGTGATGACTGCACGATTTATCAGGGGGTAACGCTGGGTGGCACTTCCCTGACCAAGGGTGCCAAACGGCATCCTACTCTGGAGCAGGGTGTGATCGTCGGCGCCGGTGCCCAGATTCTTGGTGGTTTTACGGTCGGTGCGGGTGCCAAAATCGGTTCCAGTTCGGTGGTCGTCAAACCGGTACCTGCCGGAGCTACCGCGGTCGGCAACCCGGCCCACATTACCAATAAAGACCAGCAGGATAAACACTCGGCGTTGTTTACCGCCTACGGTGTTACCGCCAGCGCTGATGATCCGATAACCAAGGCGCTGCATACACTGATCGATCACGCAGCGGTTCAGGCGCAGCAGATCGCTGATCTGACACTGGCATTGAAACAGGCCGGAATTGCATGCAAAGAGCAATCGTCATGCGGTGAATTCAATCCGGAACAGCTCAATAAACTGGTTGAATAGGTCTCGTAGGCTGGGATGAAATCCCTGTTTCAACGGCGTTGCAATCGTGGATGCTGGGATTTCTTCCCAGCCTGCATTGACAAATTTTAAGGATTTTCCAGTTTCGAGTGGCGCATGCTGTACGAAAAATAAAACACCAGCGCAACACTCAACCAGGCACCGAACAGATAAAACGTTTCATGCGGCAGTCCGGCGATCAGATACAGGCAGAACAGTACGGACAGCACCGGTATCAGTGGAAACAGCGGCACCCTGAAACCACGGACCAGATCAGGTCGGGTGCGGCGCAGGATAATCACGCCGGTCGACACGATGCCAAACGCCACCAGCGTTCCCATGCTGGTCAGATCGGCCAGTACATCGAGCGGCACCAGCGCAGCGGCAATCGCTACCAGAACGCCGACGACGATGGTATTTTGTACCGGCGTGTGGGTTTTCGGATTCACCCTGGCAAAAAAACTGGGTAACATGCCATCGCGCGCCATCGCATACAAAATCCGGGTCTGACCATACAGTACGACCAGCGTAATGCTGAAAATCGAAATGATGGCACCCATGGACAAGATGATTCCTGGCCAGCTTGCTCCGGTAATCTTGCGCAGAATCTGTACCAGACCGGCTTCATTGCCGCTGAATTCAGTATAGGGCTGGGTGCCGACGCCGATTAACGCAACCAGTACATACAGAGTAGTGACAATCGCCAGTGAGATCAGTATCGCCAGCGGAATAGTGCGTTTCGGATTGTGGACTTCTTCGCTGGCAGTCGAAATGGCGTCGATACCAATATACGAAAAGAAAATGCTGGAAGCCGCAGCGCCCACGCCGCTGATGCCCATCGGCATAAACGGATGCAGGTTGGAGGAATGAAACGCGGTCATGCCGATCAGGATAAACATGATCAATACCGCAATTTTGACCACCACCATGATGGCATTGGCGCGCGCCGATTCCTGCGCGCCGCGGATGAGCAGTGCGCAGCACATCAGCACCAGTATCACCGCCGGCAAATTGAATACGCCGCCATGTACGCCGGGTGGATTGGCGATCGCATCCGGCATGCGCTTGCCGATCAGGTCGAACGCCAGTTCATTGAGATATTGTCCCCAGCCGACTGCGATCGCCGAAGCAGAAATGCCGTATTCAAGCAGCAGACACCATCCCACCAGATAAGCCACCATTTCACCCATCGTTGCGTAGGTGTAGGAATAGGACGACCCGGATGCCGGAATTGTGGACGCCAGTTCGGCGTAGCACAGGGCAGTCAGGCCAGCGGTGATGCCGGCAATAATGAACGACAGCACCACACCTGGTCCGGCTTTGGGCACGGCATCGCCGAGAATGACAAAGATCCCGGTTCCGATGGTCGCACCCACGCCCAGCATGGTGAGTTGAAACAGACTGATCGTGCGGTGCAGGGTGTGGCTGCTTTCAGAATCATCGGACTGCGATACCGGTCTGGTACGCAACATGCGGGTCAACAGTGGAGGGCGGGTTTTGGAAGTCTGCATGGTGGTTCGGAAGATCTCGCTGGAGCGATGCGGTGAAGGGGACCTGCGCATTTCAAATCAAGCTGGAGATTCTACGCATTTCACAAACGAAACACTTATATAACTGCGACACCAATTTACATAAATCCGGATCTGCCTCACAACGCGCCTGCCGATAAAGCGTTGCATTTAAGCGGTGCAAATACAACAATTTTCGCAGGCAATGTTTATATTGTTATAAATAAATAGCATTGCAATGATATTTATGGAAACATACGCCTCAGGTTGGGTTACTTCAATTCAATAATTATTACAAATTTCAAGAAATATTGTTCAACGGAAATGGCAGGAAGCGCGTTAGAATCAGGGCGCGTTCATATTTCAACGTAGAATCAATTTCAGAATGGCAACTATCATGATTAAACTTCTCAAACTCCCCGTCTTTTTACTGGCTTTGGTCGCCACCAGTGCATTTGCACTGCCGTTTGGTTCCCAGTCAGCTCTGGTAATCGATGAAAACACGGGAGAGATATTGCTTGAGAAGAACTCTGAAAACGTGGTGCCGATTGCTTCCCTGACCAAATTAATGACTGCGATGGTGGTTCTGGATGCCAAACAGGACATGGAAGCGGTGATCAATATCGACGAGCAGGATGTGGATGTCATTAAACACAGTACGTCACGCGTTCCGGTTGGCGCCTCGATTGCCAGAAAAGATGTTTTGCAACTGGCCCTGATGTCATCGGACAACCGCGCCGCAGCGGCGCTGGCCAGAACATATCCAGGCGGCAGGGATGCGTTTGTGGCTGCAGTAAAGGCCAAAATGCACGTGCTGGGCATGACCCATACCACGATTGAAGAGCCGACTGGCCTGTCTTATCACAACACGTCTACAGCCTCCGATCTGGTCAAGATGGCTTCAGCCGCTTCGCAATATCCGGATATCACACGCATTACCACCGACAGTCGCGACCTGATCAATATCAAGGGACGCAAAGTGGAATATCACAACACCAATGGTTTCGTCGGTAAAAAGGGCTGGGACATCATGTTGTCCAAAACCGGATACACCACCGAAGCAGGTCGTTGCATCATTATGAAAATCAAGGCAGCCGGCAAGAATGTGATCATGGTGCTGCTCAACGCCAGCGCGAATTCAATGCGCAGCCGCGATGCCATGAATATCCGGCGCTTTGTGTCGGATGAAAGAGTGGCGATGATCAAGCCGCGTCATTCAACAAAACAGGCTGCCTGACGGTTTTAGCAGGCTGGGATGCGTCGTAGGCTGGGATGCAATCCCAGCATCAACGGTTGAAATGCTGGGATTGCATCCCAGCCTACTTCTACATAATCTTGGGAAACGCGCCAGAAATCCCGTTCACAATAAACTGAATCCCCAGCGCCAACGTAATGAGTCCGAATATTTTCGTAAACACATTCAGTCCGGTGACATCGAGTAATTGCACGATTTTCGGTGCATAGCGAAATGAAAAATAAATACTGGCGGTGATGGTCAGAATTGCGCCCATCAATGCAAAATTCAAGTACGGTTTATCGTGCGCCGTTTCGGAAAATAAAATAATGGTCGTCATGGTTCCGGCACCGGTGGTCAGTGGAATACCGATAGGAATCACCGCTGTTGAAATGATTTTTGAAAACGACAGGGCAGTCGCCGATACTGGTTTTTGCTCGGCATTGAGCATGGCAAATCCGGTATTGACCAGCAGCAGTCCACCGGCAATTCGAAACGCCGGGACGCTGATTTCAAAAAAATTCAAGATGCCCAGTCCGACAAACATGGCAATCAACATGGTCAGAAATGCGGTCAGCGTTGCGGTGCGGCAGATTTTATGCTGATCTTCCCGGCTCAGGTTCTGAATGATGCTGATGTACAGCGGAATCGCCGGAATATTATTGGCAACGGCAAATAATCCGAGCAGATAGTGTTGATACGAAGTCGAATTGATCATCATGAGTATTGACCGTTTACCAGATAGTTGATGGTCGCAGGATCCGGTTTTCGCGGATCGGGGAGCGCTTCAGTATTGGCGCTGCATGCGCTTTAAGCATGGCAGATCCTGAAATGCCCAGGGCCGGACTTGGGCACGCGCCATGATTGTGCATAAAGTACAGGGTCGTTGCCAGACTGGCTTCGGCAGGATTGCCCAGTGCATTGGTAAAGTCGTCGGTGGCCTCGCATCCGGGCAGATTGTTGGCAGTGCTGCCGGTGCCGCCTGGAATGAAACCATCTGCATAGGCACCGAAGCCGAGATAGTTTACTCCCACAAACTGGATCGTAAAATAAGTCGTGCTGCAGTTATCCTGCGGATAAAAACCATACGGTTTGCCGCAGGTTGTGGCACCGACCTGGACTACCTTGATCCCGGCTCCCTTCAATCCATTCATGATCGCTTCACTGGCCGAGCAGGTGCCCGGACCGGTAATGACATAGACGGTGGATAAATTCATTTGCGGCAGCGCCTGGCCGCTGGTGGCTGAAAATCCCTGTGTGGTGCTGTGGAACGGGACCGTTGCCTGAACCGACGTGGTACCAAACGGATTTTTATTGTTGAAGGTGTCCTGCTCAAAAAACTTGCCTGCTGTCTGGTTCGCTCCGGCGATCATGTAGGCCAGTTCGCTGGCCAGATCCAGATAACCGCCGCCGTTGTAACGCAGGTCCAGTACCAGATCAGTAATGCCGGCGCCACCGTTGGCGGCGTTGAGCTGATTGACCGCAGCGATCAGTTCGCTTTCTGCCGTGGCGATCTGGTCGGTGTACAGAATGTAGCCGACCTGGGAATTGGGTGCGGGAAGGGTCTGTACGTTCATCACCGGCGTCAACGTCACCGTGACTGGCGTCATTGTTATGGTGCTCGTTCCGGTTACGCCAGGAATCTGCACGACAAAGGTGTAGGCTGTTGCTGCAACGGGTGTGTACAGGCCATTGTTCAGCGTGGTCAGGTCGCTGCCGTTGGCAACATCAACACCGTTGATTGTGATGAACTGCGTACCACGTATGATGCCGTTTTGATCCGCTGGCGAGCCTGGTGTGACGTAAGCCACCAGCGCCTGACGTGGCGGCGCTGCCGACAGCAGTGCGACCTCAAAACCAAAGCCGGCCTGGATACCTTGCGTCGATTGGGCCAGGTAGTCTGCAGTGAGTTCGGTAAAGTGAAACTGGTCCTTGGGCTTGCCGGAGGCCGTCAGCAGTGGCGAACGCTGGCTGTTGAAATAGGCATCGACGACCATGTAGTTGCTGCTTAAATATTCGGTCGACGCCTTGTTGGTCGCCGGATCGACATAAGGTACTGTCGCTCCAATGAAATAGGATGAAGTGCTGACCGGTGGCACATCCTGATACCAGAGATAGGTTGTATTGACGAAAGAAGTAATCCAGGCCAGTTCATCGCTGATTTTTCCCTGTACATCGCCATACAGTTGATTGGTCTGTGGGTTGATCGTGCCGGCCGGGCGGGGCACTGCGCAGACTTTGGCCTGGCTCACTACCGGAATGGTGACGTTCGTGTCTCCTGAGCTGGGGGCGGAACTGCCTGAGCCACCGCAGGCAGTCAGAATGAATGCGAGCGAAAACGGCGCCAATAACTTTATCAATGTGTTCAAAGAAGTTCCTGTCCAATTCAAAACTGTATTTCATTGAGGCGGTTAATCACACAAGCGAATGGATGCTCAGGCTGGTTTCCCCCGGAAATTATAACGCTGCAAGGTGCCCTCAGCATCCAGCGCCAGCCAGTCGCCCCGGCTTGGCGTATGGTCGCAGTCCCAGTCGGACAATACAAACCGCAATGTATCATCAACCCGGTGCAATGCAGGTCTGTGGGTATGTCCGTGAATGAGAATCTGTGCGTTGTTATGGATTAGGAACTGTGCCACGGATTCTGGATTGACATCCATGATCACGGCCGATTGCCGCTGTTGATGCTCGCGGCTTTGGTTGCGCATGTGCTCAATCATGCTTTTGCGTTCTGGCAGGGGGCGAGCCAGGAATGCAGCCTGCCACGCCGGCTGCCGAACCATGCTCCGAAATTGCTGATAGGCCGCATCATCGGTGCACAGTTGGTCGCCATGTGAAAGCAGGTACGACGAACCAGCCGCATTGAGCAGGAACGGGTCCGGCAGCAATGTCGCACCGGTGGCCTGGGCAAACCCGCTGCCAACCAGAAAATCCCGGTTGCCTGCCATCCAGAATAATTCAACGCCTTTGCTGCTGAGCTGTCTGAGGGCAGCGACGATGGTCTTGACAAAGGGCGAGTCAAGGTCGTCATCGCCAGCCCAGTATTCGAAAATATCGCCAAGCAAATACAGCTGTCTGGCCTGGCAGGCATGCTGTGCCAAGAATTGCAGAAATGCTGCTGCCGTAGCCGGCATGTCGGCCTGCAGGTGCAGATCTGAAATAAAAAGCGCGACCGTCTCGGGTCGCGCGCTGGTCCGGACCGAAGTTGACTGGATCATAGACAGTGTCAGGTGACTTATACCACTTCCGCTTTTTCAATGACGACATCTTCAGCCGGTACGTCCTGGAACATGCCGCTGCGGGTGGTTTTGACCCCCTTGATTTTATCCACGACATCCATGCCTTCAACCACATTGCCGAATACGCAGTAACCCCAGCCATCCTGGCCAGGGAAATCCAGAAAACTGTTGTTGGTGAGGTTGATGAAAAACTGTGCCGATGCCGAATGCGGATCCGAAGTGCGTGCCATGGCCAGCGAATATTTAACGTTGGTCAAGCCGTTTTTTGCTTCGTTTTCCACGGTGCCGTTGGTTGGCTTTTGTTTCATGCCGGGTTCGAAGCCGCCGCCCTGAATCATGAAACCGTCAATGACGCGATGAAATATCGTGTTGCTGTAAAAGCCGTCATTCACATAGGCCAGAAAATTGGCAACGGTTTTAGGCGCTTTCTCGGCATTTAATTCGATTTTGATTTTGCCATGGTTGGTAGTGAGCAGGACGGCCATGATAGGGATTCTTTCATAAGTAAAGGTAAAACACCCGCAGTGGGTGCAAGGGGTTAATTGGCTGGTGCCGGTGTGACTGTTTCAGTTGCTTCAGTTGTTACGGGTTGAACTGGCTGTGCCGGTTCAACCGGTTTCGTTTCCAGTTGCTGCTCGATTGTTTTCGGCACGACCGGTACTTTGAGGATCTTGGCGGACAAGATCGTGACCGTGTTGATTGGAACGTTCTGATGTTGATTGTGCGGCGCAGTCTGCAAGACTTTAATCTGGTTGACTACCGCCATGCCGTCGATAACACGACCAAACGGTGCGTAACCGGCCGCGATCAATAGTGCCTCGTTGCGCGGCATGGTGTGTTCTGTTCCGCGACGCGTGAAAGTGACGGGATCACCGTCTGGCAACTGGGTTGGATTTAAAAAATCATTGTCAGCCACATTAATAAAAAATTCGGAGTTGGCGGTGTCCGGTTTTTGATCGCGCGCCATGGCGATGGTGCCGATATCATTTTTCAGACCGTGGTCGACGGCCATTTGCGCTTCCAGCGGAATCGGTGCGTTTCTTTTCCTGTCTTTCAGATCCTTGCCCATGCCGCCGCCCTGGATCATGAAGTTGTCAATGACCCGGTGGAAGATGGTGCCGTTATAAAAGCCGCTTTTCACATACTGCAGGAAATTTTTAACCGTTTTCGGTGCTGCATCCGGGTACAGTTCCAGTACCACGGTACCAAGGCTGGTTTTGAGTTCAACCTGCGGATTGCCTGAATCAGCAGCAACGCTGATCGGACAAAAAACAATGCCAGTCATGATGGCCAGTGCAGACAGACAGGTGCTCAATTGCATGATGGCTGTGCTTTCGAAAAGGAGTTAAGCGAACAAGACCGAATACAGGTTAAATCACACCTTCAAAAATGATTTTCCAGCGATTTGCTTCCTTGGCCCAATACTGGCGTTTGCGCGTTACGTTACGGTTTTTTCCATAGCGGGTTTCCTGGGTAAAGGTGCTGACCAGCATATTGCCTTTGCCAGGGTAATTAAACACGGTAACGTCGGACAGTTTGATGCTGATATCGGAGGCACCATAAAATGGAATTTGCTGTTTTTCAAACCAGACCGGCAGGCTGTCACCCTGGGCGTTCTTAAAATTGCTGGAGTAGTTGGCCAGCCAGCGTTTGCTGTTTTTGCTTTCCACATCCAGACGCCAGTCGTCGATTAATTTGGCCGCTGTTTCGCGTTCTTCGTTCCATTTGGATGTGGATATGAATTCGGCCTGTTCACTGATGACGACCGGTGTCTTTCCGATTTCAATTGATTCCGATATTTTTTTCAGATCCGGGTTGGTCAGCACAATACAGCCATCCGAATCCAGAGGAGGGCGGCTGTAACTGTCGGACGGCGTGCCGTGCAGCCAGATTCCACGTCCACTGCGACCATTGACCTTGTCCCATTCGTTCTGGTAGTTGATCGGTAACGCGCCCGAGCCGTAAAAATCGGACAGTTTGGCACCCGGCAGATGGCTGGTAATGTAATACACGCCCAGCGGTGTTTTCTGGTCGCCTTCCTTGATTTTTTCAACGCCCAGCTTGCCCTGCGTGACGTAATAATCACTCATAAAGCGCAGGTGTCCTCCCAGATTTTCATAGACATAAAGGCGTGAGCGTTTGGCATCGACCACCAGAACGTGCTTCTGATCATCACGCAACTGCAGTATCGCTCTGGGCATCAGATTCGGATTGGGACGTTCACTCAGCGATTTGATGCGCGCCCTGGCTTCATCCCGCAAATCTTTCAGCCGGTCAGGGGGCGCATTTTTGGCAGCACCAAATGTCGTCACCGGAAAATTGTGCATCATGAGCAAATCGCCCTGGACCAGATACCCCAACCGAAATGTCGGGTAAGTGATGACCAGTCTGTCTGCCAGCGCCTGAGCGGCGTTGAGCTGATTTTGCGCCAGAAGCTTGTAGACCTCGATGAGCATGGAATCGGGGTCGGCAGCAACAGTGGAAACCGACACCGATGCCAGCTGCCGGGATGGATCAATTGAGGCAGCAGAACCATAGCCCCAGAGCAGGCAGCACAGCGCCAACAGAAAATAACTGACAGTACGGAACTGAATCGACATTGCAGACTTCAAGTTGTTAATTACAAAGACAAAACTACACATTAGCCACCCGACCGCTCCTGGATAATTTGCCATTTACCGTCTTGTTTGGATAGAACCAGTGTTTTGCGGCTGTCAGCTTTGAGCTGATCTGAACTGTAAATCTGGCGGAATTTGATTGTGGCAGTTGATCCATCAATGCTGATTTTGGGTGAGTCAATTTTTACGTTGATATGACCTTTGCTTTCAATGCGGGCGCGTCGCTCTTCTGACCAGGCCTTTTTGCTTTCACCTTTGGGCGTCTGGAAATCACTGGCGTAAAAAGCCAGATAGGCATTGGTGTTTTTATTGCTCCAGGCTGTGGCCCATGCCTCAATCAGTTTTAACAGTTCTTCCTGATTGCTGTTGGTCGCCGGTGCCGCTTTGGCCGGTGCCGGCTTGATCACTTCCGCTTTGGCAGGTGCCGGTTTTGCAGCAGGTGTGGCTACAGCGACTTCAACTGGTTTGGTGGGCGCTGGTGCAGCCGCAGTTTTTGCCGCTGGAGCAGGTGCCGGCGTTTTTGCCGACGCTGTATTGTTAATTGCGCTGCTGGTATTGGAGAACAGATTGTGGATCAGATTCAGTTTTAACTTCGCACCTGAATTGCCGGAATCGAGTTGCAGTGCCTTGTCGTAAGCCTGGCTGGCCATTTTGGCATAGATATCGCCAAGGTTTTCATGGGCAGTACTGTAAGAAGGATTGGTGCGGATGGCCATTTCCAGCGCAGCGCGTGCCTTGTCGTACTGATTGATTGACGCGAACAGGACCGCCAGATTGTTATATGGCTCAGGCAGATCCGGATAGTCTTCGGTCAGTTTGGTAAATACGTTGATGGCATCAGTGGTTTTATTCTGTTCTGCGAAAATCAGCCCCTTCATGAAGCGCATATGGGCGTCTTTGGGATGTTGAGCCAGAAAAGCGTCGGCTTTTTGCATGGCTTCAGCGTATTGTCCGGTCTGCATGGCTTTCGATACATCGGACAGTTCATCGGCAACTGCCGGTGTGAAGACGGTCGCAATGGTTGCCAGTGCCATGATGAATTGGATGGCTGCAAACCAGTTACGCTTTTGTTTAATTGTCATATTGGAGGTAATAGTTGGTGTGGCTATGATGATATACTCTGCGCTTGTTTTTAATTACTTCGTTTCGATCAATTCGGTTCGAAGGCAACATATTATCAAAGAAGTGAAGGAAATTTGTCAGAATGTTGCTCGGAGTGGTTATTTAAGCAGGGGGCTTTGACTGCAGCGATACTTACTTTCATCCTCGGGCTGCGCATTTCATCGTCATTAATTTCGAAGGTCATCCGAAAATATCCAGTCATTTTTCGTCTTATTTAATAAAAAATCATCATTACCAGTTCATGAATTCACAAAAAATTTATAACACGTTAGCGCGTGCCAAGCAGACCTTTGTTCCCATCGACGCCGGAAAGGTTCGCATGTATGCCTGCGGCATGACCGTGTACGATTATTGCCATATCGGACATGCACGCCTGATGGTGGTTTTCGACATGGTGCAGCGCTGGTTGCGTGCGTCCGGTTATGCGGTGACGTATGTGCAGAACATTACCGATATCGATGACAAAATCATCGCGCGCGCGGTGCAAAACGGCGAATCGATTTCGGATCTGACCCGTCGCTATATCTCGTACATGCAGGAAGACGCAGCCGCGCTCGGCGTGCAACTGCCGGATCATGTGCCGCGCGCCACCGATTACATTCCCCATATGATCCGTCTGATCGAAAAATTGCAGCAGCAGGGACTGGCCTATCAGGCCAGTGACGGTGACGTGAATTTTTCCGTACGCGATTTTCCCGGCTACGGCAAACTGTCCGGCAAATCGCTCGATGATCTGCGTGCCGGTGAACGGGTTGATGTCAACTCCGGCAAGCGTGACCCTCTGGATTTTGTGTTGTGGAAGTCCGCCAAAGACAGTGAGCCGGAAGAAGTGAAGTGGGATTCTCCATGGGGTAAGGGACGACCAGGCTGGCATATTGAATGTTCTGCCATGGCGGAAGATTTGCTGGGCGAGCAGTTTGATATCCATGGCGGCGGTCAGGATCTGCAATTTCCCCACCATGAAAATGAAATCGCCCAGTCCGAAGGCGCGCATGGGCACCAGTTCGTCAATTACTGGATGCACAACGGCTTTGTGCGGATCGATAATGAAAAAATGTCTAAATCATTAGGCAATTTTTTCACTATCCGAGAGGTACTTAAAATATATGACGCCGAAATTGTGCGGTTTTTTATATTGCGCGCCCAGTATCGCAGCCCGATCAATTATTCAGATGCCAATCTGGATGATGCCAAGGCATCGCTGACGCGCCTGTATTCGGCGTTGAAAGAAGTGCCGACCGACAGCGCGCCGCTGGATTTGAATGAGCCTCGTGCCAAGCAGTTTTATGCAGCCATGTATGACGATTTCAACACCCCGCTGGCCGTGTCGATTCTGTTTGAACTGGCCACCGAGGTTAACAAAACCAAATCCGCAGCATTGGCGCGGCAGTTGAAGTTATTGGGTGGGATCTTGGGTTTTTTGCAACGCGACCCCCAACAATTTTTGCAGTCAGGAAACGAAAATGGGATGGCAGAAACAGAAATCGCTGCTAGAATTGCAGCCCGGACTGCGGCCAAGCTGGCTAAAAATTTTGCAGAGTCGGATCGAATCCGCGCCGAATTGCTGGCGAATAACATCTTATTGGAAGACAAGCCAGGTGGCATAACTGAATGGCGCCGGGCATAACTGCATGATAATTCAACCTCACCGAGAACTTCCCGCGTATTGGGAGCAGGCCAAGCAGGAATTGATGAAGCGTGACCGCATCATGCGCAAACTGATTCCCCAATTTGGAGATTTGCGACTGGCCGGTCGCGGTGAGCCATTCCTGACTCTGTGCCGTTCCATAGTAGGTCAACAGATTTCAGTAGCGGCGGCTGACGCTGTCTGGACCCGGTTTTTAACTGCCACAATCAAATGCACGCCGACCCATGTTCTGGAAGCAGGTCCGAACCTGTTATTGAGCAGCGGTTTGTCAAAAAGGAAAACGGACTATATTCTCGACCTTGCCGAGCACTTTAATGAAAAGCGTGTTCATGTTGAAAAATGGGCGAAGATGGATGATGAAGATGTCATTTCAGAACTGATCCAGATACGCGGCATCAGCCGCTGGACTGCCGAAATGTTTTTGATCTTCAACCTGCTGCGCCCCAACATCCTTCCGCTTGACGATCCGGGCCTGTTGAAGGGGATCAGCATCAATTATTTTTCCGGGGAACCGGTTTCCAGAAGCGATGCAAGGGAAGTTGCCGCCAATTGGGAACCCTGGCGAACAGTTGCAACATGGTATTTATGGCGCAGTTTGGACCCAGTTGCCGTAGAATACTCAAGAAATCGAAACGATCTGAAATAATTCGTGAAATAGTTTGAAAACAGTATTTAACAAAAATAAGCAAAGCCTGCTTACACAATAAGCGGTACAGAAGGAGTCAGGATGACCAAAACCACATTTCTCAACTTTGAACAACCCGTAGCTGATCTTGAATCAAAAATTGAAGAGCTGCGATTTGTACAGGATGATTCAGCTGTCGACATTTCCGAGGAAATTGACAGGCTGTCCAAGAAAAGCCAGTTGTTAACCAAGGATATCTACGCCAAACTCACTCCCTGGCAAGTTTCACAAATCTCACGTCATCCGCAACGTCCCTATACCCTCGATTACATCGCCGAAATTTTTACCGACTTCCACGAATTGCACGGCGACCGCAGTTTTGCCGATGATCAGGCCATTGTCGGTGGTCTGGCGCGTTTTAACGGTCAGGCCTGTATGGTGATGGGTCATCAGAAGGGGCGCGACACCAAAGAACGCGCCTTGCGCAATTTCGGCATGCCGAAACCGGAAGGGTATCGCAAGGCCATGCGTTTGATGAAGCTGGCAGAGAAATTCAATTTGCCTGTATTTACTTTTATCGATACCACTGGCGCCTGGCCCGGAATCGATGCTGAAGAACGCGGTCAGTCCGAAGCGATCGGACATAATTTATATGTGATGGCAGAACTCAAGGTACCGCTGATTGCCACCATCATCGGTGAAGGCGGGTCTGGCGGTGCGCTGGCCATGGCAGTTGGCGATGCCGTGCTGATGCTGCAATACGCGACGTATTCGGTTATTTCTCCTGAAGGCTGCGCATCGATCTTGTGGAAGACTGCCGACCGTGCAGCCGATGCGGCCGAAGCGCTGGGTCTGACTGCGCACCGACTCAAAGCAATGGGCCTGATCGACAAGATTATCAGTGAACCGCTCGGCGGTGCGCATCGCGATCCGAAACAGATGGCTGTGCTGGTCAAGCGTGCACTGGCTGATACCCTGCGTCAATTTCAGGGGGTGAAAACTGCGGATCTGCTGGCTGCCCGTCATGAAAAGCTGATGAGTTACGGTAAATTCAAAGAAACCAAAGCCGCTGAATAACGACCGGGTTTGCTCTTAATTACATCAGGCAAGCAAGTGCAGATCACCTGCGCAAGCTTGCCTTTCTTCATTTATGGACATCATTCACCACTTCGATTCAGCCATGCAGCGCATTGTTGGCGATGCGCCGGGCAATTTGCGTCTGGCACTTGCTTACAGCGGCGGGCTCGATTCGGCCGTATTGCTGCACCTGTGCAGTGTCTACGCCAGTCAACATCAGGTGCATCTGATGGCTCTGCATGTGCACCACGGATTGAGCGCCAATGCCGATCAGTGGGTTGAGCACTGCCGCCAGCACAGTGCGCAACTGCAGCTACCCTTTGAAGTCGCCCACATTCAGCTTGGATCAACAGACGATGAAGGTGTGGAAGCCACAGCACGAAAAAAACGCTATGCCGCACTTGGGGAATTCTGCGTAACACATCAGATCGATGTGCTTCTGACTGCGCATCACCAGGATGACCAGGCTGAAACCATTCTGCTGCAATTATTGCGCGGATCCGGTATTGCCGGTCTGTGCGGCATGCAGCAGTCTCACACGGCGCCAGAATTGCTGGGCAGCGACAGCCTGCGTTTGGCCCGGCCACTCCTGGATGTACCCCGTTCTGCCATTGCGCAGTATGCTGCGGCAAATAATATTGAACATATCGACGATGAATCGAATCAGGATCCGCGTTACCTGCGCAATGCACTGCGCTTAAAAATCATGCCGGAACTGGCACAGTATTTTCCGGGATATCAAACCCGACTGGCCCGTTCCGCCCAGCATGCCCAGTCCAGTCTGTCCATGCTTGAACAGCTGGCGCAGGAAGATTATCTGCATTGTCTGGTACGTTCCGATTCCGCAATTCTGGATGCTGCCCGATTGCAAACGCTGCCGGATACACGAATAGACCACGTCTTGCGCTACTGGATCGCCGCCCACCACCGAAAAATGCCCAGCACGGCGCGACTGGCTGAAATGCGCAGACAGTTGATGACTGCGCGTGACGACGCCCGGGTGAGTGTCAGGCATGGTGATATGGAGGTGCACCGTTATCGACAGCAACTCAGTATTGCCAGCTGTGTTAGCCAGGCGCCGTCGAATCAGCCGTTTGTCTGGAACGGGGAGAGCAGCATGGCTTTTCCGGCTTTTGCCGGTACGCTGTGCATCGTTGCGGCAGCTGCGGGTGAGCCCGGCGTGCGGCGTGACTGGTTAATGGGCAGACAACTGGAAATGCGGCAAAGGCAGGGAGGAGAGCGGCTCAAGCTGGCTGCCAACCGACCCACCCGGGATATGAAGAGTCATTATCAGTCGATGGGCATTCCTTATTGGCAGCGTGAACGGCTGCCGTTTATTTTTGCCGACCGTGATCTGGTGTTCGCCGCCGGAGTCGGTGTACATGGACCATTTCTTGAAATTGGTGATCACTGTGTTGTACTGAGCTGGATTGCAGACTGAACAAAAGATTAATGGTTCGTTCCGTTGAAAAATAATGAATAACTTCAATAGACTGCATAATCTTTGGTTTTAAAGTCGGTATTGGCAGAATTCCTTAATACTATTCTGTAATAAGCATATTTTATATCTGATTAAGCTTGTTATTCTGCGCCGCAACATGTAAAGTTCATGGCTGTTTTTTAGGTGCCTGTTTGCAGTGCTTTGGTCAATATTCACCGCAGTTTACTCAACGCTTTTTCATAAATTTTATGGCTTTAATCGTACACAAATACGGTGGGACCTCGATGGGATCCACCGAACGCATCAAGAACGTCGCCCGACGGGTAGCCAAGTGGCATGATGCAGGTCATCAGATTGTTGTTGTTCCTTCAGCCATGTCCGGTGAAACCAACCGGTTGCTGGGACTGGCCAAAGAACTGTCTGACCAGCCTGATCCGCGCGAACTGGATATGATTGCTTCGACCGGTGAGCAGGTGTCAGTTGGCCTTCTGGCCATAGCGCTGCAGGCCATCGGCAAGCAGGCGGTCTCCTACGCCGGTTGGCAGGTTGCCATCAACACCGACGACTCGCATACCAAGGCGCGTATTGGCAGTATTGATGAGGCCAAGGTCAAACGCGATCTGGATGCCGGCAAGATTGTCATTATTACCGGTTTTCAGGGTGTGAACGACAAGGGTGACATTACCACCCTGGGACGTGGCGGCTCAGATACCTCTGCCGTTGCCGTGGCAGCCGCATTGCATGCCAAGGAATGTCTGATTTTTACCGATGTGGACGGCGTCTATACAACTGACCCGCGTGTGGTTTCTGACGCGCGCAAGCTCAATACCGTTACCTTCGAAGAGATGCTGGAAATGGCTTCGCTCGGCTCCAAAGTTCTGCAGATACGTTCAGTGGAATTTGCCGGCAACTACAAGATGCCGACCCGCGTTTTATCATCACTGACCGACCCACTTTTGCCGCTGGAAATTGAAGCGAATTCCGGCACACTGATTTCGTTTGAGGAAGACACCAACATGGAACAAGCTACCATTACCGGCATCGCGTTTAATCGTGACGAAGCTAAAATCACCGTTTTCGGCGTGCCGGATCGCCCGGGCATTGCCTATAAAATTCTGGGCCCGGTGGCTGAAGCCAATATTGAAGTCGACATGATTATTCAGAACCAGTCCGTCGAAGGCAAGACTGACTTCACGTTCACCGTACCGCGCAATGAATACACCCAGGCTATGCAGGTTCTTTCAAATGGGGTCAAAGAAGCGATCCAAGCCACCGGTATTATTGGTGACAACAAGGTGTCCAAAGTGTCGGTGATTGGTGTCGGTATGCGCAGCCATGTGGGTATTGCTTCCCACATGTTCCAGACTCTGGCAGAAGAAGGGATCAATATTCAGATGATTTCTACCTCTGAAATCAAGATTTCTGTTCTGATTGATGAAAAATACATGGAGTTGGCAGTACGTGCATTGCACAAGGCTTTTGGTCTGGAAAATTCATAATTTGTCAGTTTTTCTCTTGACCAACATCAAGGGTGCGGCTATCATTCTTGTCTTCTGACGGCAGGTGCAAATCAGCCGTCTGAGTGTGGAGATCTGGCCGAGTGGTCGAAGGCACTTCCCTGCTAAGGAAGCATGTGGGCTTAAACCTGCATCTAGGGTTCGAATCCCTAGATCTCCGCCAAACATCAAGCAAACATGCGCCTTTCAGGCGCTTTTTTGTTTCTACATACCCAAAAACATACCCATAATTATTGACTGTCATTCACAAAGTTGCGGTCAAATACCAAAGTTGACTCCAACATTATCTCTGTGTAGTGGAAATGCCCTAAATAGGGCATAGTCATATTTGCACTAGGGCTATATAGTTGCCAAACGCCATTTCATTAGAAAAATAATACAGAGGGTAACATGAAAATAATAAGCGCCTTAGTGGTCTATTTGGTTGCAATCATCCTTACCGCTTGCGGTGGGGGCGGTGGTGGAAATTCTGGTGGTGGAAATTCTGGCGGTGGAAATTCTGGCGGTGGAAATTCTGGCGGTGGAACTACAAGCTACACTATTGGCGGTACCATTTCAGGCCTATTAACCGGGGCAAGTTTGATCATAACCAATAACGGCAATGATAGCTTGACCATAGCAAGTAACGGATCTTATCAATTCTCAAGCAAAGTTTTATCGGGGGCAAATTATTCTGTTGTAATTACTAGTCAGCCCGTAGGTCAAACCTGTTCTGTGGCGAATAAATCAGGGGTCGGGTATGGCATCACAAGCAATGTATCAACCATCACCGTAGTATGCTCTACTAACTCTTATTCTGTAGGAGGAACTGTTTCAGGTTTAACCTTAGGAAAAAGTCTTGTCATAACCAATAATGGCAATGATAGCTTGACTATAGCAAGTAACGGATCGTTTACATTTACTAATCCGGTTGCGTTTGGCGGTAGTTATGCAACTCAAATAACAGGTCAGCCGTCAGGCTTGATTTGTTCCTCCACTGGCTCGGGAAGTGGGGCAAATGTTGGTTCAAATATTAGCAACATTCAAGTTACTTGCTATGCAGTTACAAGTATTGGCGTGGCATGTAACAACAATGCAAACGCCTCTGTTGTTCCATCAAGTTATATTTTTCCGTCCATCAACGTTGGATCAAGTGAGAACAAAAGCGTAACCATATCAAATACAGGTGGCTGCCCCCTAACTTTTTATACAGCGCCAACCACTATTTCCTACAACGGAAACTCAAATATATTCACGATGGCAAACAACAATTGCCCCCCTATGCTAGATGTTAATCAGTCCTGTTCAGTAGTTGTTTCGTTTAATCCAGTGTCTGCATCTACATTTTCAGGCAACGTAAGCTTCTTATTTAATGAGCTTTCAAATAGCATTTACACGACCTTAACTGGGGTTGGAGTAAGCTCAAATAATCCACAGGCAAATTTAAGTGCTAGCACTTTTGATTTTGGTGGTAACCCCGTTAATACTACTTCCACCACATCAATTTCCATAACAAATACCGGCAATGTGCCCTTAACATTTAACTTTGGCCCCAGCGCCATTTCATATACTGGTGCGGGAAGTGTCTTTCGAGTCGTAAGCACTACATGTTCAGCAACTCTGCAGGTGGGTTCATCATGCACTTCTATTGTCGGCTTTACGCCTTTATCAAATCTTACTTATTCCGGTAATATAAGTTTTGGATTTAATGAAATCGGTTCACTTTTATCTACCGCTCTAAGTGGGTCGGGAACTGGTGGGGCGACCCCATCAATTTTATTAAGTTCGACTTCATTCGATTTTGGTGTGAATTCTGTGGGTTCTGTATATTCGCAAATTTTTACCGTGACCAACAATGGGACACAGGCATTAACCTTTGGCATAGCACCTGTTGCTTTATCGTACAACTCAAATGGAAAAGTATTTACCGTAACCCAGACAAATTGTGGGGCGACTCTACAAGTTAGTACCTCATGCACTGCAACAGTTCAATTTGAGCCATTATCAAATATTTTATATACCGGAAATATCACGTTTGTTTTTCAGGAGTTACTATCCGGTTCTGGCGTTATTTCACTTTCTGGTACTGGAAAATAACTCATTAAACTATTTACGCGTTTCTGGACGTTATGCTGGAACTGTTTATTCAATATGGATTTACCTATGCAGTGAAAGGACAAAATCAGCCGCATATGTACGTATGAAAGAAGCTGCAATCAAAATTGATTAGGCATCAAAAAATGGATAATAAAACTGAATGCGAAATTCTAAACCAGGGGGTTGCAAATGAAATTATTTCACTCAATTTTTGTATTGGTGGTAATGGCGATATGTTCCAACGTAATGTCACAACAAACTAGATGCTCAACCGACTCATTAGGAAATACTACCTGCAGGGACAACAATGGCAATACAACCCGAGGTAGTACTGATTCGTTGGGAAATACGACTTGGCGTGATAGCAATGGGAATACAACTCGAAGTTCAACTGATTCGCTTGGTAATACAACATGGCGTGATAGCAATGGCAATACAACTCGTGGTAGTACCGATTCATTGGGCAACACAACTTTGCGTGATAGCAACGGCAATACAACCCGAGGTAGTACTGATGCCCTGGGAAATACTACGTGGCGTGATAGTGACGGCAATACGACTAGGTGCCACAAGGACTATTTAGGTAACACCGTATGCCAATAAAAATGGCGAGCGCGGTTTCTATCGTGTTTTAAGAATTAATATTTGTCCGTTCAAACTTGGAGTCGTGCAACGTGAAAATAAAAATGTCGTTTTTGTTTTATTTCGGCCTATTTCCCCCCTATGTCAGGATAGATGTCGCGTCAATTAATTCACATCAACCGTATTGGGGGCGGAGTAAAGATATGCAGTGAACCGCTATTCAGCAGAAC
>Ga0316222_1000811_pt1 | contig 43883 bp, 53 predicted proteins | sample TBH18011metaG_FD_206008 | JGI IMG/M metagenome (GOLD analysis project Ga0316222, IMG submission 206008) | Freshwater microbial communities from Trout Bog Lake, Wisconsin, USA - TBH18011 | ecosystem: Environmental > Aquatic > Freshwater > Lake > Hypolimnion/Profundal zone | place: USA: Wisconsin... | reverse complement strand
TCACCCGACTTCCTCCAAACCGTCATCACCGCAACGGATCAACGGGTTCCATGATTGTTCGAGCGATTCCCCTGCCTATGGAGGTTATATGATGTTCCGAATGCTTGATTTTTACAATTCCCTCCCACCGGTGGCATCACCCGGCCGAACAGGGCTTCATATCCGCATAAAGATATGTTTATATGTTTTCGGGCGGGCCCGTATTGGGCGTCGCGACCCGACGGGCGAGTGCCATTCGCCATAAGGAACTGACAAGGATTTCGTGGTGGAAACGGTACTGACGGGATTGCGGGCCGCCGCCGAGCCGACCAGGCTTCGGTTGCTGTATTTGCTTGCCCAAGGCGGTCTCACCGTGACCGAGCTGACCCATATCCTGGGCCAGAGCCAGCCGCGGGTATCGCGCCACCTCAAGCTGATGTGCGAGGCCGGCCTGCTGGACCGCTTCCCCGAGGGCGCCTGGGTGTTCTACCGGCTGGCCGCCAAGGGTCGCGGCGCCGCCCTGGCCGGCCATCTGCTCGATCTGCTGCCGGCCGTCGATCCCGTCCTGACCCTGGATCAGCAGCGCCTGGCCGCCATTCGCGCCGCCCGCGCCGAGAAGGCCCAGCGCTATTTCAGCGACAACGCGTCGCGCTGGGACCAAATCCGCTCGCTGCACGTGGATCAAAGCGAGGTGGAAAAGGCGCTGCTGGCCTGCTTCGCCGACCGGCCCATCCGCGATCTGGTGGATATGGGCACCGGCACCGGCAGGGTGTTGGAAGTGCTGGGGCCGCGGGCCGAGCGCGCCGTCGGCATCGACCTGTCGCGCGAGATGCTGGCGGCGGCCCGGGCCAATCTGGAACGTGCCGGGCTGCGCAACTGCATGGTTCGCCAGGGCGACATCACCCAACTGCCGCTGCCGGCGGCGGCGGCGGACGCCGTCACCATTCATCAGGTGCTGCACTACGCCGCCGAACCGGGTGGCCTAGTGGCCGAGGCCGCCCGCGTGCTGGAACCGGGTGGCCGGCTGGCGGTGGTGGATTTCGCCCCCCACGACCTGGAAACCCTGCGCGATCAGCATGCCCATCGCCGCCTCGGCTTTTCCGATGCCGAAGTGGAGGGCTGGTTCGAGGCCGCCGGTCTGGTTCCCGCTCCCGCCGCCCGCCTGCCGGGAAAACCGTTGACCGTGGTGGTCTGGACCGCCACAAAGCCATTTGCCGCCATGCCTCACAAAGGAGCGACAGCGTGAGTCTCGCCTCGTCGGAACTGCCCATCGCCGCCGCCATCCGCCGGCCGGTCGGCGTCTCGTTTGAATTCTTCCCGCCCAAGACCGACAAGATGCAGCAATCGCTGTGGGAGTGCGTCCAGCGCCTCGAACCGCTGGCCCCCCAGTTCGTCTCCGTCACCTATGGCGCCGGCGGCACGACCCGCGAGCGTACCCACGAGACGGTGGTGCGCATCGCCCGCGAGACCGCCTTGAAGCCGGCCGCCCACCTGACCTGCGTCGGCCATGCCCGCGGCGAGGTCGACGACATCGCCCGGCGCTACTGGGACGAGGGCATCCGCCATATCGTGGCCCTGCGCGGCGACATGCCCGAGGGCCAGCCCTATGCCGCCCACCCCGAAGGCTATGCCTATGCCGCCGATCTGGTGGCGGGCCTCAAGCGCATCGCCGATTTCGAGATTTCGGTGGCGGCCTATCCCGAAACCCATCCCGACGCCCCCTCGGCCGGGTTCGATCTCGACAATCTCAAGCGCAAGCTCGACGCCGGGGCGACCCGGGCCATCAGCCAGTATTTCTTCGACCCGGCGGTGTTCCTGCGCTTTCGCGAACGCTGCGCCAAGGCCGGCATCGCCGCCCCGGTCATTCCCGGCATCCTGCCGGTGACCAATTTCGCCCAGGTGCAGAAATTCTCCGCCGCTTGCGGCGCCAGCGTTCCGGCCTGGATGGCCCGCCTGTTCGAGGGGCTGGACGACGACCCCGAGACCCGGCGCCTGGTCGCCGCCACCCTCGCCGCCGAGCAGTGCCAGGCCCTGGCCGCCGACGGGGTGGAACAGTTCCACGTCTATACCCTCAACCGCGCCGATCTCGCCTTCGCCATCAGCCATATCCTGGGAATTCGGCCGAAGGCGGCCGAGTAACCGACCGGACGTCAACCACAGAGACACAGAACGCTAACGCGCCGCCAAAGGGACAGAAAGACCATGACCAACATTCTCGATCATCTCTCCCAGCGCGTCCTGCTGTGCGACGGCGGCACCGGCGCCCTGGTCCAGGCCATGAACCTGTCGGTGGACAAGGACTTCCTGGGGCTGGAGAACTGCACCGAGATCCTGGTGAAGTCGCGCCCCGACGTGATTCGCGGCATCCATGCCCGCTATTTCGAGGCCGGCGCCGACATGGTCGAGGCCGATACCTTCGGCGCCTCGCCCATCACCCTGGCCGAGTTCGGCATCGCCGACCAGGCGCATGAGTTGAACCGGCTGGCCATCGAACTGGCCCATGAGGCCGCCGCCCAGTTCAGCGACGGCCGCGCCCGCTTCGTGCTGGGCGCCATCGGGCCGGGCACCAAGCTGCCGACCCTGGGCCATATCGGCTATGACGCGCTGGAAGCGGCCTATGCCATCCAGGCCGCCGGCCAGATCGCCGGCGGCGTCTCCGCCTTCCTGGTGGAGACCTGCCAGGACCCGTTGCAGATCAAGGCCGCGGTCAACGGCTGCAAGCGGGCCAATGCCGACGCCAATGCCGCCATTCCCATCTTCGTCCAGGTGACGGTGGAAACCACCGGCACCCTGCTGGTCGGTGCCGATATCGCCGCCGCCGCCACCGTGGTCCAGTCGCTGGACGTGCCGCTGATGGGCCTCAATTGCGCCGCCGGACCGCAGGAGATGGGCGAGCATTTCAACTGGCTGATCGACAACTGGAGCGGCCTGGTCTCGATCCAGCCCAATGCCGGCCTGCCCGAACTGGTGGACGGCCAGACCCGCTATCCGCTGCTGCCCGAGGAGCTGGCCATCTGGCACGAGCGCTTCGTCGCCGCCGGCGCCAATCTGATCGGCGGCTGTTGCGGCACCACCCCCGCCCATATCGCCGCCACCAACGCCATGCTGACGCGCCTGGGCAGCGGCGGGCGCCCGGCGCCGGTCAAGCGCTCGGTCCATTGGGTGCCGTCGGTGGCCTCGCTCTACTCCCAGGTGCCATTGCGCCAGGAGAACGCCTTCCTCGCCATCGGCGAACGCTGCAACGCCAACGGCTCCAAGAAGTTCCGCGACCTCCAGGAGGCCGAGAACTGGGACGGCATCACCGCCATGGCCCGCGAGCAGGTCAAGGAGGGCAGCCATACCCTGGACATCTGCACCGCCTTCGTCGGCCGCAACGAGGTCAGCGACATGACCGAGGTGATGACCCGGCTGCGCGGGGCGGTGACGGCGCCGCTGGTGGTGGATTCCACCGAACTGCCGGTGCTGGAGGCGGCGCTGAAGCTTTACGGCGGCAAGGCCATCCTCAACTCCATCAATTTCGAGAACGGCGAGGGCGACGCCGCCGACCGCCTGAAACTGGCCCGGAAATTCGGCGCCGCCGTGGTGGCGCTGACCATCGACGAGGACGGCATGGCCAAGGATGCCGATGCCAAGCTGCGCATCGCCCATCGGCTGTACGACTTCGCCGTCAACCGGCACGGCCTGCCGGCGGGCGACCTGCTGTTCGATCCGCTGACCTTCACCATCTGCACCGGCAATGCCGACGACCGCAAGCTGGCGGTGGAAACCCTGGACGCCATCGAGCGGCTGGCCAGGGAACTGCCGGAATGCGGCATCGTGCTGGGCCTGTCCAACGTCTCGTTCGGCCTCAAACCGGCGGCGCGCCAGGTGCTGAACTCGGTGTTCCTCCACCACGCGGTCCAGCGCGGCATGACCGGGGCCATCATCCATGTCAGCAAGATCGTGCCGCTGCACACCCTGCCGCCGGACGAGGTCAAAACCGCCGAGGACCTGATCCATGATCGCCGGGCGGACGGCTATGATCCGCTCCAGGCCTTCATCGCCCTGTTCGGCGACCGCAAGACCGCGACGGTCAAGGCCGAGCGCGCCGCCAAGCCGGAAGACCGCCTCAAGACCCGCATCATCGACGGCGACCGTACCGGCCTGGAGAGCGATCTGGCCGAGACCATGGCGGCGGGCTGGTCGCCGCTCGACATCATCAACCAACTGCTGCTGGACGGCATGAAGGTGGTGGGCGAGCTGTTCGGCTCGGGCAGGATGCAACTGCCCTTCGTGCTGCAATCGGCCGAGACCATGAAGGCCGCCGTCGCCTATCTCGAACCCCATATGACCAAGGCCGACGGCCAGCAGAAGGCGACCATCGTGCTGGCCACGGTCAAGGGCGATGTCCACGATATCGGCAAGAATCTGGTGGACATCATCCTGACCAACAATGGCTACAAGGTGGTCAATATGGGCATCAAGCAGCCGGTGGCCGAGATCATCAAGGCCGCCAGGGAGCACAACGCCGATGCGGTCGGCATGTCCGGCCTGCTGGTCAAGTCCACCGTGATCATGCGCGAAAATCTGGAGGCCATGACCGCCGCCGGCCTGGACGTGCCGGTGCTGCTGGGCGGTGCCGCCCTGACCCGCAAATATGTGGAGGAGGATTGCCGCCGGGCCTACGGCTCCGGCCGGGTGGCCTATGCCCGCGACGCCTTCGACGGCCTCGACCTGATGGCCAAGGTGGCGGACTCCGGCTTCGACGCCCATGTTCAGGCCCGCGCCGCCCAGCCCCATCGTCCCGGCTCGCCGTCGCGCACCCTGGGCGAAGCCGCCCAGCCCGCCATCCGCCCGGTGGACTGGCATGAGATCGAGCTGCGCCGCGCCGAGCTGCACAAGGACGTGCCGCCGCCGGTGCCGCCGTTCTGGGGGGCGCGGCTGATCGAGCAGGCGCCGCTGCAGAATCTGATCCCCTTCCTCAACGAGACCATGCTCTACCAGTTCCACTGGGGCTACCGGAAGCAGGGCCGCTCGCTGGACGAGTTCAAGACCTGGGCGCACCAGGACCTGAAGCCCATCGCCCTCGCCATGCTCAAGCGCTGCGCCCAGGAGGCCATCCTGCAGCCCAAGGCCGCCTATGGCTATTGGAAGGCGGCCAGCGACGGCGATGCGGTGGTGCTGTTCGCGGAAGACGGCCGGACCGAGGCCGCCCGCTTCCCGTTTCCGCGCCAGGCCAAGGACGGCGGCCTGTGCATCGCCGATTTCTTCCGCCCGGTCTCCGATCCGGTGCGCGACGTCATCGGCCTGCAAGTGGTGACCATGGGCCGCCACGCCACCGAGGTGGCGCAGCAATGGTTCAAGGCCGACAAATACCAGGACTATCTCTATCTGCACGGCCTGTCGGTGGAGATGGCCGAGGCCATGGCCGAATATGTCCACAAGCGCATCCGCAGCGAATTGGGTTTCGCCGCCGAGGATGCCCCCGAGATGGACAGGTTGCTGAAACAGCATTATCGCGGTTCGCGCTTCTCGTTCGGCTATCCCGCCTGCCCCCGGATCGAGGACCAGACCGCCCTGCTCGCCCTGCTCGGCGCCGAGCGGATCGGCGTCACCTTGTCCGAGGAGTTCCAGTTGGAACCCGAGCAATCGACCTCGGCCATCGTGACGGTGCATCCCCAGGCGAAATACTTCAGCGTCTGAGCCCAATCGGCCGCTTCGTCGTCCCGGCCGCCAGGGACGGCGAAGAACTCCGAATCGGGGGACGAAAATCCGTTGACCGCCCCCCAAGCTTCGCTATGATCGCGCCTCCATTCTCGCGGTGCCCCAGTGGCGGAATGGTAGACGCGGCAGACTCAAAATCTGTTGCCGGCAACGGCGTGCTGGTTCGAGTCCGGCCTGGGGCACCATTAAAATCAAGCACTTACAGCATGAACTCGGCGGCGCCCTTTGGGGCGGCGATGCTGCTTGCCTTCTTCTGTCCCTACCCTGTCCCTAGTTTAAGCGTGAAAGAGCGTGCAAGGACGTGAGGCAACCGCAGGAAACTCCCTCTCTATAGCGCGGCGCGCGTTTTGGCACAAAATGGCCCGAGATTTGGCACACGGAACGGGTTCCGATTAGGCGTTAAACCCAGGCTGATCTTGTCCCGGATCGAAATGAGGCTAACGCACCCCGTGGGAAATGCCCCGACCTTACGGCCGGGGCGATGATCTAGCTACCTCCTCCATGGATCAACACCTCGGTGGTAGGCTTGGCTTTAGCGCCTCCACCGGCGTAATAAGTCGTCTCCACCGTCTCGATGGCGAAGCTGGCGAAAATCTCCCTGACCTCCGGGGTGTCGTTCAGCGACATCACGAAGCGACCCTTGATTCCAGCCAACACCTCGGCCAAGTGTGCGAAGTCGTCACGGCTGAAGATGCCTTTGCCGTAGTAATCCTCGCACCGGTAATACGGCGGATCGAGGTAGAACAAGGTGTCGGGCCGATCCCAGCGCCGGATGCAATCGATCCAGGGCAAACACTCGATGACGGCGCCGGAAAGGCGGGAATGGGCAGCCTCCAGCATTGATTCCAGGCGGGTGAGGTTGAAACGAGCGCCGCTGCCGGGATGGACGGCGAAGCTGCCGTCGGGCTTGCCGGCATAGGACAGCCGCTGGAGATAGAGATATCGTGCCGCCCGCTCCAGATCGGTCAGGGTGTCGGGATCGGTCTGGCGCAGGCGCTCGAATTCCGCCCTGGCGGTGACGCGGAAGCGCAGGAAATCGATGAAATAGGCATAGTGCCGCTGCAAGACCCGGAACAGGGTGACGACGTCCCGGTTGATGTCATTCATCACCTCGGAGCGGGGAGCCAGCGAGCGGCGCAGGAACACGCCGCCCATTCCGACGAAGGGCTCCACATAGGTCTTGTGAGAGATCTCCGCGATACGGTCGATGATGGTGGCTGCCAGCAGGCGCTTGCCGCCGATATAGGCCGCCACCGGTTTGGCCGGCGTGCGGTGGGTGAACTCGGTCATAAATCGTCTTTCTCGGGCGCGCTGGGGCGCTCTGGTGAGGGGCTCGTGGCCCTCTGGACGTTGGTAATTGCCCCGCAGCGGGGGCACTTGATACTCACCTGCCCGACGAAATGGCCCTCGGCCAATTTGCGCCGGCAGGTGCCGCAGTGGATGGACTCCATGTGTTTGCATGCCCATAGTCGCCCCGCCCGTGCACCGGGTGCGGGGATGGCCAGATTGCGGCCGGGTCTGGTACATGCGGGCTATCCTCCCGTGGCTCTGGGCGTTGCTGCGCCCATCCCCCCGCCGGCCGAAACCAGCGGAAGCTCCTTACATTGTTACGACCACGTCACCGCCTGAGCGGCGGCGATGGTGGTGGCGGCATTGACCTCGGCCTTGAGGGTTTGCAAATGCTGGAACGCGGTCCAGCCCTGGGCCAGCATCGCCGCAGCCAAACCCTGGAGATCGGCGAAGCTGAACGGCACCTGGGTATTGTCCGCCGCGACCCAATAGAATCCGGCCGGCGTTGCCTGAGCGGCGGACAGGCCGGCCAGGGTCTGTTGCAACACCTGCACAGAGCCGGGATCGGCCTGGAAGGTCTTGGTCACCTTGCCCGCGGTGGTGAAGCTGACCGGCTGGGCGCAGTCCGCCGCATAGGCCGCCAACAGGATGGCGATCTGCTGGACCTGGGCATCAGCCAGCGTCTGCGGGGGCAGCGGGGCGAGGATATTTTGCAAGTCGACCTCCTATTGCGTCATCAGGCCGACGGCCCGGACCTGCTGGGTTTTGGCGTTGAGGGTCCGGATCCTGTATTGCACCGTGGTGCCCCCGCTGGTCAGTGCGATGGTCGCGGTCAGCAAGTGGTACCCGCCGGCCATGGTGATGCCGGTGTCCACCAGGGTTCCAAGCACCCAGTTGGTGCCGCCGTTGGAGGTGACCTCGGCCGTGACGTCGGTATTGATGACGGCGCCACTGCCAGCGGCCGACCACAGCACCATGATCTGTGCCTTGGCCGGGGCCGTCGCCGGAGCCGGCGACAATGCCGCCGACACCAGGGTCATGTTGGGCGGCGCAACGGTCTTGTAGAACGTGATTTCGCCAAATTCGGTATAGGAGTCGCCGTTATTGGAAGTGCAGTTGAAGCGGATCTTGTTGGCCGCCACCGGCGCAGCGATGGTGTAGCTGTTGGTGGTGGACAGGGTGGCGAAGGATTGGCTGCTGCGGCTGTCGACCGTGACCCAAGCACTGCCGTTCCATATGTCGATGGTCCACGCCACTGGATTGCGACTGGAGAAGCCGGCGGCGCGCGGCACAACGCTGTAAGAGGCAATGGTCACCGCCGCGCCGTAATCGACCACGATCACCGGAGTAGCGCCGGAAAAGCCGGCGAACGTCGTTTCGGTGTTGGCGCGGTCGAACGCCTTCCAGGCGTAGTCAGTGGTGTACTCAGGACTGCCGGTGGACGAGACTGTCACCCCCGACGTGGTGTAACCGGTCATCAGCGGGGTGGCGTTGGTGGTGCCGCCCGGATTGTCGTAATACTTGCCTGCCTCGTAGGTCTGTCCCGTCGTCCCGCTCACCCCCGACAGCGTGTCGGTGTTGAAAGCATCAAATCCGCCGTTGCTGTACTGTCCCGCCGCCCAGGCCCCGTTGATGGCGGCCAGCATATAATTTTGGATCACATCCTGCTGGAGCGCAGCGAATTGCGTCGCGGTCGGGCCGCCTCCGCCGGCATAGAACACCGCCCAATTGCCGGGGGTGGCGCCGTCGAACACCAGCAAGCCACCAGACCCGGCCGGAAAAGTGTAGCTGGCCCCGGCGGAGCCCTTGTTGACGCTGTCGGCCGACAACGGCGCGAAGGTGACGGCATAGGCATGGGCATCGATGCCGATGGCATAGCCGTTCCAGAGGGCGGCATCCGAGGAGGGGGCATTGATGGTGGCAGCAGCGGTGGCGCTGAGATTAGCGAAGTGATTGGCGGCGGCCAGGGTGACGGTGCCGGACACATAGGTCACCGGCTCGTTGGCTTGCAGGATGCCGGCCGCCAGCCGCAGGCTGTTGTCGGTGCCGGGCGCGGCGAAGGCCAGCGATCCCAGCGCCGGGCACCACGTCGTGCGGATATCCGCCCCCATGGCATTGGTCAGCGCCGTGGTTCCGGCGGCGACGGTCATCTGAGCCACGGGCAACTTACCCGCCACCACCGCTGGCGCCACCCCCGGATTGGCGGCGGTGCCAGCGATCACGCTGGCGCCCCCGGTGATGCGGTCGACCACCACCAGGTCGATGCGCGAATTGGGACTGGCCGGCGCGGCTGTCAGGGTCACCGTCTGCGCCGCCACGTTGGTGATGCCGCCAGCGGTGGGGATCACGCCGGCCGCTATGTGGACCACCATGTCGGCGCCGGTGACGGTCGGCTGGAACGGCGCCGCGACAAAGGAGAGGGCGGCAAGGTCGCTGTCGATGCCGGCTTGCCAGTTGCTCCAGCTCTGCGATGTGCTGTTGGTAGGGGCAAAGGCGTTCGCGAGGGGTGTGGTGGTCATGGTCCGGTGGCCTTCCAGCTTACAAGGCCGCCGGAATCGGTGCCGGCGGTCCAGCCGTGCAGCGTGCAGCCCGTGGTGGTGACATTGATGGCGGTGGCGCCGGTCATGCCGGCGCCCAGTGCAGTGACCTGGACGTTCGGCGCGGCATGGAACGGCGCGGAGAAGGTGATCGCCGTGCCGCCGCTGGCGACAGTGACCGGCGAGGCCGACGCGGTGCCGGCGCCGGTATCGGTCTTGATGGAGACATCGGCGGTGGGGATAAATCCGGTGACGACACAGGCCCCGCCGCTGTTATCCTGAAGCAGCCGGAACTTGGCGTAACGCGCGGTGACGGTGCCGACGCTCCACGGCCGCCAGACGCCCTGCCAGGTGATGTTGTCGCTGGACCAATCGACCAGCAGCGAGGTGTTGACGTTGCCGAGGCCGCTGGGGCCGAGTTGGGCGGCGATGGAGGCCCACAGCCGGATCTGATCGACCGCGCCGGTATCGATCACCGGACTGTCATAGGTCGAGGTCGCGACAGCGCCAGGGACAAATCCGGCCGCCGCCTGGGCCAAGGTCACCTGGTTGGCCAGCAAGGACGAGTCGGGGATCAGCACCCCGGTGTAGTGAAGCACGCAGCCGGTCAAGGTTCCGGGCCACGCGGGGGCCTGCTGGTTGGAGGCGATCACCGACTGAGCATTGGCCACGACCAGGTCGACGGTGACCATGCCGCCCGAAAGCTGATCCGAGTAGGGGTGGCGCTGCCGAAAACCGAAGGTATAGCTCCCCGGCTGAATCGAGGCGTTGGCGTCATACGAACCGCGCGCCGCCTCGGTCACCATGGACATGGCCGACCAGGCCTGGACCACCGAGACCCCGGTGGCGCAGCCCTGCGGGCCACAGGCGATGTCCATGGCGAAGTCGGGGTTGCTGTCCCAGGCGAAGTTGACGACGTTGCCGGCCTGCTGGGCCGAGACGCCGGTGGGCGCGGGCGGCAGCGGAGGGCCAATCAGGGTATAGCTGGTGGACGGCACCTCGGCGATGTCCTGACCGCCCCCGCCGTAGATGTTGTGGCTGACCAGCTTGATGGAGACGGTCTGGCCGATCTGATCCTTGCTATAGGGCAATTTGAGGATACAGGCGTCGCCCAGCCGCAGGAAGTTGGCGCCAATGGCATGAGCGCCATTGGGAGTCCCATAGACCCCACGCCGGAGATAGCCGAGGGTGTATTTGTTCGTCGCCGTTAGGGTGGCGGACTGGTAACTGATCAACTCACCATCAACCCAGCACAAGGTGACAAAGGCATCTGCCTCGGCCTGGGTTCCGCCGATCAGGGTGCCCCACGATTCGGTCAGATCGACCGCCAGCGTGTGGATGGTATCGGGGTCGGCGCCGGCCGCCAGCGCCGCACTCAACACCCCCATCCGGCATGGCCCGATGATGGTGCCGGCCAGCTTGTAGGTGGCATCGTCTCCGGTGGCCATCCACACCTGGCAGCCGCCCCAGGGCGGCAGGGCGGCGGTGGCCAGCCAAAGCTCCAACCCGGATGTGAGTTCCACCGGCGGCTCGAACAGGATCGGCGACACCGCGTCGCCGGGATCGGCGTTGTAGTTGGGCGCCGTCCCCTGTGCCGTGGCAAAGGTATGGATGGCTGATACCCCGGCGCCGCTCAAAACCTCCTCGAATGTCATGGCGAGGCTGAAATCGCTCTGCTCGGGGATCGAGATCACCTTGACGTAACGCGCAGTCACCCCCTGCACTGCCGATGAGATCCAGCCGCGATCACCGATATCCACCGCGATGGCCTGCTCGCCGACGGTGCCCTGCCACTGGTTGGCTGCGGCGGCCTTTTGCAGCAGCAATTGCGCCGATGTCCGCGCGGCGGTCCCGGTGGCGAACATGTGGGCCTGCTGGGTTTTGTCGGTGCGGACGCCGTAGCGGCGGATGGCGGCGACATCGCGAGCGGTGACGGTCTCGGGGCTGTATTGGTTGGCCCGGTTTAAAAACTCCAGCGTCACCTGATTGGTGATGGTGTCGGGGCGGGCGCGGTTGACCACCAGCGGATCGGCGGCCGAGGTGCCGGTGGCGGTCGCGGCGGCGTTGACCAACAGCCAGTCGTCATCGCCGAAATTGAAGACGGATGCGGGTGGGGTGAAGCTGGCGCCATTGGCCATCACCGCCGTATCGCAGCGGGGAATCAGGGTGATGCTGTCGGTGGTGCAGATGTCGGCATTGGTGTAGGTGGCGAGATCGGATAAGGCCTGCGCCGCCGTCTGCTGCTCGGAATAGCAGGCGCTGATGACCAGGCCGAGGCTAAGCGTATAGGACTGATATTGCGTTTGGGCGCCGAGACCCCACGCCGGGAATAACGAGCCGATACCCCAACGAGGATCGGTCAGCAGGCCGCCGACGAACAGGCTGGGATCGGCATCGCCGGGCGAGGCGGCGGCGGTGGTGCAGTAAAAGCCCTGGACCTCGAAATTGTTGTTGGGGGAGTTGGGCGAACTGCCGAGATTGAACGCCGACGATGCGGCATAGGCCATGTAGCTGTAGCTCAACCCGCGCGACGGCGGCTGTTGATTGGCCGAGGTGTAGCTGATGGTGACATCAACCCCGGCCTGGGCAGCGGCGAAGGCGTAGGTGCCTCCACTGACGGTGTATTGCATCGCCAGCGGCCCGGTACCCCCGATGACGAAGGCATCCCCGGTCTGGGCATCCACCACCCCATGATCGGTGACCGGAGCACCTGGCCAATTCACCGTCACCTGGTAGGGCGCCGACATCGGGATGGTATGGAGTTCCTGCACCACGGTCTGGCCGGCGAGATATCCCCACGGCGCCTGCCCCTGGGTGCCGTCAAAGACCGTCAGGCCGAGGGTCGGGGCATCGGTTTCGGTCTTGGCCGACCATACCGTCCCCACCCCGGCAATCGGCCCCTCGCACAGCCCGAACACGAACATGGCGGAATAGGTGGTGGTTGTGGTTCCGCCGCCGCTGTCGCCGCCGCCGCCGCCCTTGCCTCCCCCGCCACCACCACCGCCGCCGGAGGTCGTGGTAATGGTCTGGAAATTGCCGTAATCGAGCAGGTTGGGCGAAACCTTGGCGGTGCCGACCACCACCGGGATGATCTTGCCGTAGCACGACGTTTGGATGGTGACGCCAGCCGCCGCCGGCTGCTGTTGCGCCTGTGGCGGCTTGGTCGAGGGCATCAGGAACGACATTATTCGCCCCCGCGTGGCCAAAGGGTGAAATAGCGCGGCTCGCGGTCCTTGAGCAGCTTGCGGTCAAAGGGATCACGAACCGCATCGCCGAGGATGACGGCCTTGGCGCCAGCCGCAGCATGGATGATCACCGGCCATTCCACCACGATGGCGCCGTGAGCCCAGCGCCGCCCGACCTTCCACATGACGAAATCGCCCGGAGCCAACGGTCCGGAGAACTCGGTGGCGTATTCGAGGACGCGGTTGAGATAGCGTTCGGTGGCGGGATCGGCGGCATCACAATGCAGATGCCATTGGGCCGAGTATTCCTCGGGTGGGATCTCGGGGATCATTCCTGCGGCGGCATAGACGGCGGCGGGCAGATTGGCGCAATCGACCCCGGCTCCCTTGACCCGCTGGTTATGGTGATAGGGGGTGCCCAGCCAGCTCCGCGCCTCCGCTACCACGCGTTGCCGTGCGATCAGATCGGGCCGTGCAGTCAGATCCTGCATCTCAATTCGCCGTCGATGGGGGGGGCACGAAAAGCTGTCCCCGGAAATTGGTGTCGTTGGCGAACTTCGGGCACCCGCCAGCGTCCATGGTGCCATCGCATCCCGGGTGCAGCAGGCAGGCGTCGCCGGTCGACGGAGCCAGCGGGAACGGCGTCGCCAGGGTCAGGACCCCGCCGATCTGACTGGCGATGCTGCGGGACTGCCCCAGCAACGCTCCCGAGGTAAAGGTGATGTCGCCCTGATCGAACCAATGATCGGCCTGAGATAGGGTGGCCATGATGGTGGCGGTGGTCGACCCGGCGCCGGCTGTTCCCGTCACCGCCCAGATCGCCAGATTGATGCCACAGGCGGCATCGCCAAGGACCGAGAGGCAGCCCGGTTGATAGACCTCACGCGGCCACGGCTGCTGCAGCACGTCGTTGACGTTGTTGACGGCGAAGGTGACGACGCTGCCGCCAGCCGGACTGATGTCGCCGATCCTGCCCCGCCATTTGCGCACCGAGCCGGTGGAGGGCAGCGGCCAGAACGTGACGGAGGTCACCAGCGGCAGATAGGCGCGGCGGTATTCAAGGGTGGCGCCGTCGAACAGCCCCGCTTCTACCGCAGTGGTAAAGGGGATGCCCTCGATCATGGCGCGGCCCGGCAGGACGCTGACGGTCAGGGTCTGAACGTCGGTGCCGATCTTCCAGGTACATTGGGCGTTATCCCCCACCAGGCCCCAATAAGGACCGGTCCAGCCGCCGCAGGGATAGCGGACGCCGCCGTCAAGGATGTCGGCATCGCCGCCGGACCACCGCAGCACCGTGCCGTCCACCAGGGTGATGATATAGAGATCGACCCCAATGAACCGGCGCCCGGCCAGCAGCGTTTGAACTGCGGGTGAAACGGCCTTCATTATTTCACCGACTTGATGCGGACCTTGTCGGCGGAATACAGCGCGGCCAGCAGCAGTTTGGCCGTCAACCGATCATCCTCGAACCGGCAAGGGAAATAGAAGCTGAAGCTGGCGACGATGGCCGCCCCCGGAGCCGGTGCGGCGGCGAAGGTGACGAGTCCGGGGCTGGCGCCGTCAAAGTTGGAGACTGTCCAGCCGGTGGCCGGCACTCCGGCTACGGTGATCGACGATACGACGTTGGGCGCCCAGATCGGCTCCACATAGCCGCCAAAGCTGCGAACCAATTGGAAGGCCGTGGTAACGCCGTCGCCGACGCCGATTTCCTGGGCGGTCGCCGCGTTGTCGTCGGGATCGGTGTAGAGGAAGTTTCCGACCTGGGCGCCTGCCCCGTTGAACAGTGCGGTCAGCTGCTGCAATTCGGGGTTGGCAGGGGCGGCCCGCAGAAAATCGAACACCAATTCCCAGTGATAGACCGGATAGGTCCAGTTGCCGATCCGGGTTTCTTTGCCCGACCGGGCGGTCTGGACGGTGGTCGACCATTCCACCGTCTTGGGGATGTTCCAGCCGATGCCGGCGAGCGCGGGAAAAAGGGGAGTGGACATCCGCCTTACCTCCCCGCGACCTTGGCGCCGAGATTGATCTGACGGTTGAGGGCCGTGACCAGGGCGGAGCCGTTGCGGGTGAACAGATTGGCGACGTTGGCGGCATCGGGGCTGGAAACGGTGATGTAGTTGTGGATGTCGCCGCCGCCACTGCCACTCGGCGACCCGGCAGATCCGCCGCCCGACCCGGGCGAAGCGTTGAAACTGGCGGGGTCCCTGAGGGATGGCAGCGCCAGTGCGGGCATGGCGGGGATGCCCCCTCCTGTTAGCATGGCCCGCAACGGCACGGCCAGCGAGGCCGGCAGCACGGTTTCCTTCGCGTGGAGTTGGTACAGCGCCCCATCATATGGCACCTCTCCTTCACCGCCGAAGGAGGAGAACGCCATGATTCCGGCGAAGGCCGCCGCCGCGATACCGGCTCCGACCAACCAGCCATAGGGGATTTCCTCGCAGGCATCGGCATAGGCGCCTGCGGCGCCTCGGGCGGCCGATTTTCCAACCGAAACGGCGGTTTCGGTTTCCTCGACGCCTTCGCGGGTGGTGACGCCCGCCAATGTCTCCGTGGTCCGGGTTGTTTCCCCAACCGTTGTCGCCCCGGTCTTGGAGGTTTCCATCCCCAGCCACTGGGCGATCTGCTCGGACACGCGGGAGAGGAAACTGGTTTGCGCCGTCGCCTCGGCGGCATTGCGGGCGGCGACACCGTTGAGGGTGGCGCCGGTGCGGGCCGTCTGACCGGTGAGGACCGCCCCCGTTTTGGCGGTTTCCTTGGCCGCCGCGTCGATCACTTCCTGCTGGCCGGTGAGCTGCGACCACGCCTTCATTACCCCTTCCGACCAGATCCAGGTGCCGATCTTCTTGCTGGCCAGGTCGAACCACACCCCAGCGAGATTCAGCGCCAGACTGCGTTCCGATTGCTGGAACGTCTGGCCCTGCAGGGCCATGCCCTTGAACGCGCCACTGAAGGCCGATCCGATGCTGGCGGCGGAAGACTGCCAGTCCTGCATGACCGATATGGTCTGCTGATGGGTGGCGGCGAGATCGGCGAGGCGATAGGTCTGGTCGAGTTGGGCGATCTGTTTGTTGATGCGATCACGCTCCGCCACTTCCAGACCTTGGAGAGCAAGCTTTTGGGTCAGGGCGTCCCGCTCGACCTGATATTCCTCGGCCTTGATCTCGCGCAAGCGGGACAGGGCGTCATCATCATCCTGCATCCCCATCTCGCGCAGGAACCGTAGATTCTCGGCATCGGTCTCCAGGTCGGCTTTCTTGGCGCTGGCGCGGGAATCAATGCCCTCCGCCTCGATCCGGTTCAGTTCCTTCTGGTGTTCCTTCTCCATGTCATCGACGCGCTTTTCGGCGTCCAGATAGGCCTTGGAGTGTTCGCCGGCATAGCGCTTGACCGCCTCGGCCTCGGCCTTGGCGATGGCGATGCGCTGTTCGGACCCCTTGGCGGCCGCCGCGCGGTCACGCTCGAGCCCGGCCATGGTCTCGGCCTGCTTATCCGCCTCAATCGCCTTCTCCAGCCGCCGCACCTCGGCAGAGACCTGGGCGTAGTCCTTGTTGCCCTCGACCAGATGGCTTTTCTTTTCCTGCCAGAACTTGAGATCCTCGGTCTTGCGCTCGTCCAGCGAGCGCCGGTCGGCGGCCTGGATGTCGGCCAGCTCGCGGCGATAGCCTTCCATCTGCGATTCGCCGCCATCCTTCTTGTTGAGAGTGGTGGCCCGTTCGTTCTCCAGCCGGATCGCCTCCTTGATGTCGGAGATCCGGGCCTGAAGCTTGCCCTTCTCGGCATCGGGCGCGCTGGCCATCTGGGCTTCGAGCGCGGCCGACTGCTCGGTCAGCAGCTTCTTCTCGCCGGCGATCTGGCGCAGCTCGCGCTGGACCGTCAGGGTGCGGTCGAGGATATCCAGCACCCGCTTGTCGCGGTCGCCGCTATTCTCACCATCGCCATGGGGCTGGTATTTTGGCTTTTCCTCGGTTTTGGCCGGCTTGGGGGCGGCACCCTTATCGAACATGTCGCGATTGGCGGCGCGGATCTCGTCAAGGTGCCGCTTGATCTCGGCCGAGCGGATGCCCCACTCCTCGGCCAGCTTGCGCGGCATGTCCAGCGCCGTCTTCTGCGCTTCGGCCAGATCTCCGGTCACCGCCTGTTTGACCATGCGGGCGAATTCGAACACCGCCGTGGCGGCGACCTCGGACACCATCTTCATGCTGGCGAAGCCGGCCATGGCCGCCTGCACCACCATGGTGATCATGTCCAGCAGATCGCGCAGGGCGTGGCCGATCACGGCCACCGGGACTTCAAGGCTGCGGATGACATCGGCCAAGCCCCGCATGACGGAACTCAATCGCTCGCCCTTGGTTCCCGACCCGACGAAGGCGTCGCCAAGGTCATTCAGGGCATTGCCGGCTTCCTGCACCGCCCGCTGGAACGGGGTCTTGATCCCTTCCGCGGCCTGCTCCATCTCGGTGGCGAATTCCCGCGCCACCACCGCCTTGGCTCCCATCACGTCGCCGGCATCCATCATGTCGGCGACCAGTTGCTTGGTGCCGGCCGAGACCTTGTTGGTCTGCTGATCCAACTCCTCCAGCATCTTCTGCGGGTCGGCCATGGCCGCCGCCAGCTTGCGGGCCGCCGCTGGGCCATCCTCGCCGGTGACCAAGATCCAGCCTTCCATGCCGCGCGACAGGTCGGCCATCATCTGGGGCGTCACCGAACGGATGCGGGCGAATTCGGCGACGATGCCTTGCGCCGCCTCGGTGCTGATGCCGTGCATCATGGCGAGCTGATTGACGGTGGCGGCCAGACCGTCGCGGGTGAACAGCCCGGCTTGGCCGGACAGGGTCAAGGCGGTTTCGGTCTTGGCCAGGGCCTGGGCCGCCGCCTCGGCATGGGCGGTGATTTCATAGGCGGCGAAGCCCACGGCGGCCAGGGGAGCCGCGACCCGGAGAGCGGCCATGCCGATGGTGCCGAACCGTTCGGCCAGCACCATCAACGATCCGGGCATGCGGGCGAAATTACCGGTCATGGCCTCGTGGGCCAGCACGATCAGTTCGCGCCGCGCCCCCACCGTCATGTTGCCCACTTCGCCCATGGCGGCGCCGGCCTTGGCGGCATTGTCGTTAACGGCGGCCAGACTGCCGCTGCCGACTCCCACTTCCTTGATGGCGGCCCCGGCTCCCTTGGCGCTCGAGGCCAGCCCGGCGAAATGGGTTTGCAGGCGCTCCGACAGGACATTGAGGTCGGAGATCGGGACGATGCCTTCGCGGAAGCTTTGGTTCAGCCCCCTGGCGGCCTCGGCCATGGTCTTGGATGAGCCGGTGATCTGCTTGAACAGGGCATCGACGTCATGGGAGGCGGCATTGGTCGAGCCCAGGGCTTCCGCCAGCCGCGCCGAGGAATCGGCCAGCGTATCGACGCCATCCACCGCAGTGCCGACGCCGGAGGAAAAATCGGCGACATCGGCAGAGACTTTGACGCTGACATCATCCGTCGCCATGGCTACTCCAGAATTTCATGCGCCCGCAGGAACATCACCAAGGAAACCGGCAGGGGAGGATAGGTTTCCCACTGCCGGTTCAATTCCTCCCACAGGGGGAAGGTCAGCTTGCCGACTTGGCCGGGAGACCATCCGGTGCGGGCGCAGGCATGGGCGAAGAGCTGGTCCCAGCTTTCGATGGGATCGCCGTCGCCGCCAGGTGCTCCCCCAGGCGGACGAAGCCGCTGATATCGGCGACCACCTCCGACGCGGCGAAGATCTCGTCCACCCCGGTCGGCAGCAAACGCAACTCCGCCTCGGTGGCTTGGCCCTCGAGGGCGGCGACAATGACCCGCAGCCGGGCCAGCACCCGACCGCTTTGATCGAGGCTGTGCAACTCGGTCAAGGCCGGGAAGATGGCAGCCAACTGCTCCCAGGTGAGGACACCAACCGTCCAGACCTTGCCGCCGAAGGTGATCGCGTTGGCCGCCGCCTTGTCCTTGGCCCGGGCCATTAGACGGCTACCCCGTTGACCGACCGGCTGTAGATCTTGCCGCTGGGACCTTCCTGCGCCTCCCAGTCCACTTCGGGGGTGCAGAATTCGCCGTTCTTGCCGCCCTCGTTGTAGCTGGAGGCCTGGACGGCATAGATCAACATGTCGTCGGTCTGCAGCCCGGTGGGCGAGTTGTAGACGTTGTGGAGCGCAAGCTGGAACACCGGCGAAATGCCGGACTGCCCGTTGGTGACGGTATAGCTGTAGCCGCTGCCGGCCACCGAATAACCGTAGGAGATCAGCACCGGCACGGCGGCGGCGATATCGGCGGCACTGAAGACATAATTGCCACTGCCGTCGCAGGTATATTGGCCGGTGATGGGGGCGGCATTGACCCGCGTGAAGGTGGCGCCGTTGACCGCGTTGATCACGCCATTGTCATAGAGATAGGTGGCATGATTGGCCACCGCAACGGTGGCGGCACAGGTGGTGGCCTCGCTATCGGCCAGGGTGATCTGGCCCGAATTCAGCGAGATCCCGTGATAGAGGCTGGCGGCGATGCTTGGGTCCTGGCGCAGGAACTTGAGCTTGCCGGTCATGTCTTCCTCGGCACGCGCCAGGGCGACGGAATAGAGCTTCTGCCCGCGTCCCTTGACGATCTTGGCCTTGATCGTCACCGAGGCTTCCTGGATGTCGCAGATCTTGATCGGGGTGGGATTGGCGATGTCGGTCCGGCAGGCGAAGACCGAGCCGATACCGAATTTGTAGCGCTGAAGAGACATCGGGACTTACTCCATGTCGTCGAGATGGGCGAAGAGGGCGGCGAGGCCCCGCTTCAATTCGGTGGCCTGGTTGAGCAGGCCGGTCTGGCGGCTGAGCGGCGAATTGGGGACGTGCTTGTCCCAGACGGCCTGCAATTCGGCGATGGCGGCGGCGGCACGACTCTGGGGCGCGGCCGGGTTGGCAGGGGAGGGCGCGGGAGCGCCAGGAAGATCGGGATCGTCGGCCACGGATATGCTCCTTACAAAGAGGTGGGCTGGATGCCGTAGCGGGTCTGGAACACCATGCCCCACCACAGTTCCTGGTCTCGGAAGTCACTCAAGCCGGAGCGGGCCAGGGTCAGGCGCTTGAGGTTGGTGCCCGGCGCCCAGCCCAGCAGGCTGGCCAGCACCCTGTTCTCCAGGTCCACCAACTCGAGCTCCTTCGCGAAACCGTGAACAGAGCCGTGCAGGCGGATGAAGATCTGAACCTGGAACTGCGACACCACCACCTGGGGGCCACCATCCGATTGAGCGGGATTGGGCAGATCGGCCAACGGCAATACGTAAGCGTTGGGGCCGTCGCCCAGCGCGGCACCGGCCTTGGTGGCTGCGGCATAGCTGATGGAACCTTGAACCACCCGGAACAGCTTGGCGCCATTGGCGTCGGTGACCGCCTGCAGGCGTTCGATGACCGGTTGCAGCAGGATCATTCCGACCACCCGCGCTTGGCCATGATGTGGTCCTTGATCATGGTGACGTAGAGGGCGCGCTCTTCGTCGTTGATGCCGGCGAAGGGGCGTGCCGGAATGACGCTATGGCCCTCGCCGACCACCCGGCGCGCCATGGCCACCACCCGCTTGTCGCCAGCCTTGGCGAACAGCAGGGCCTTGTAGCCGTACTCGTCACCCGCCTTGGTTTTCCGCACCACCACGGCGCGGCGCATGGAGATGCGCGAATCCAGCAGGGTCCGGGCATAACGGCTGATATCGGCGCCGAACTGGTGGGCGGCGGCATAAGGCACGTTGGTGCCCCAGGTAACGCTGGTGGACGTGACCTGACGGGTGAAGGAGCCGCGCAGGCGGGTCGACCATTGCAGCTTCTTCTCGTGTCCGGCCTTTTCCTTCTTCCTGATGGTGCTGGGGCGGAGCGCCGCCCAGGCCTGACCATCGGGGTCAACCTCGCGCTCGAAGCGCATATCGGTGGACAGCATCCCCGAATTGCCGATCTTTTCCATGACCGGGGAGAGGTCGCGCGCCGCCATGGCGTAACCCATAAGGCGCTTGCGCACCCATTCGTCATCGAGCGCGAAATTGATTTGCCAGCCGGCCATTACCAGCCCCCCATCATGTCGGGGTTGAAACCGGTCTTCGGGACCACGGCGGCGATGCGGTTGGGAGACCCGGAGTCCTCGACACCGGCGGCCTCCAGGCGGAAGGCGCCACTGGCGACATCGCGCAGGGTGCGCATCGCATTGGTGTAGGCGCTGGTGACGGCGGCGCTGACTTCGTCCTTGTAAAGCAGGAAGCGGGCGATATCGCAGACCAGGCCGACGATGGACGGCGGCACCGGACTGAGCGGCAGCTGATAGCGCGCCGTGGCATAGCCATCCACCAGGGCGGAGGCATCGTCCAGGCGCACCCCGATCACGGTGGCGTCGGGCGTGCCGGTGCCGCTTCGGTCGGTCAGAGCGGTCAGCTCGTTCGATCCGAAGCGGTCGGTCATATCCTGGAGGACGGCGTAAGCCATTGCTTAGGCCCCGTTGGCGCCGGCAGGATCAATTGGGGCATCCGCCACGGGGTCGCGGCCGACAATGCCCAACCGAGCCAGATCGGCGGCGACGCCCTCGGTGAGCGCCACCAGGTCGTCGGCGGTGTAATCCTCGCCGTCGTGCCGGAGACGCTTCAGCACCTTGTACGGGCGGGTGGTCTGATCGCCCTTGGTGGGTTTCTTGGCCATGGGAATGCCCCCCTTAGATCGGAGTCTGGATCAGGAACCCGGCCTGGGCGCAGGTGATCACCGGCGCCCGCTCGTAGACCGTGGGATACAGCCACGAGCGGATCTCGCGCTCCACATAGGGCTGTTCCACATGGGGGTTGCCGTCCATGGTGTAGGTGTAGGCGAAACTCGGCTCTTCCATGCCGCCCGGGGTCTGGGGCGAGAACGACAACAGGGCGATACTGCCCCAGACATCGCTCATATTGCCCTGGTCGTCGGCGCAGACTGCGCGGCCGACCACCACCCGGTCCACGTTGAAGTACTTGGCCAGCATCACTTCGGTGATGCTGTCGGCGCTGGTGAATTTGAACTGATCCTTGATCTTGGGATGGTTCTTGAGGGTGTTGAAGACCTTCGGCCCCAGGGTCAGGGTGTCGGGATAGATGCCCACGGAAGAGCGGATGGCTTCGCGGGCCTCGTCAACGTCGACGACCGGGTTGGAGTTGACGTAATCGGACCATTTGGAGGTGCCCGACAGCGCCACGGTGTGGTTGCTGTCATAGGCGGCGGCATTGGTGACCAGGTTGGCCTGCTCGATCTCCAGGCCGAGGGTGACGACGCGCATGGTCAGGTTGACGCACCGCGTGCCGAGGTCGATGCCCGGCATGACGGCGGCGTCGCGCAGCCACTCGAACGGCACCTTGCCCTCGACCGCGTCCTGATACAGCGCATACTTCTCACCGAGATAGCCGAGGTCGATCCGGTGCATGCGGGCGCCGGGGGCGCGGCGAAGGTTGGCGGCCATGAAGGCCTCTTTGCCGAACTGGAGCACCTGGCCGCCGGAGATCGTGACCGGCACGCGCGGGCAGACGATGCCGCCGATGAACTGGGAATTGGAATAGCCCAGCGCGACGCTGGTCAGGATCGGATCAATTACCCGAACCTGGGCTGCATTCATGGTCATGAGGATGGCCCCTTTACTTCAGCAGGATTTCGACGAACGCCCCAGCGGCGGATGCCGCCTGCAGGGCATATCCGACCAGGAAGTCGGGAGTGCCCGAGCCGGTCAGCACCCCACCATTGGCGGCGGTGCTGGTCACCCCGGTGGCACCGGCGGCGATGGCCAAGGCCGAACCGACGATGGCGCGGCCCTGGTTGTCGGAGATGATCGGATCGCCGACGTTGAAGGCGGCGCCGGACTCGATGATGGCGGTGCCCTTGGTGGTCACCGCGATATTCTGGCCGGCCGCCGAGGCGGCATATTCCGCGACGCCCTTGACCTTCTGGCCCTGAGCGCTGGCCTGATTGTCGTCGAAGCCGACGCAACGATTGGCCCCGATGACGCCACCGGCGACGGCGGTCAGCGAGAGCAGGCTATTGCCGGTCTTGCTCACGGCATTACTCCTTGTTTACGGCCTTGACGGCGTTGATGTAGGTCGTGTCGGGGTGCTGGCGCTGATACTGGAGCGCCTGACCGTGGAGCCGCAGGCGCTCGGGATCGACGATGGCGCCGGGAGGGGCCGAGAACTCGATGGAGGCGGTGCTGACGCCATCGCCGGGCGCCAATTCGCCGAACTCCACCATCTTCGGCGCGGCGGCGAGCTGACGCTTATAGGCATCGAGCGGCTTGACCTGGGCTTTCTTGCCGTCACTCTCGGCGAACTCGATCACTTGGGTCTGGTCGGCAAGGCTTTCCATGAAGGCCAGGGTGTTGTCCTTCTGAGCCGGCAGGAACTTGCCCAGCTTGACCAGGCCGTCGAGAAACATCTCATTGTCGCGCCGTCCTTGCGCGCGCTCCTGTTGGGAGAAGGTGACCTCCCGCTCCTTGAGCTTGGCCTCACGGGCTTCGATATCGCGGAGGCGCGCATCCACGTCCTGGTCGGTGGCTTTATCGGCCATCACGGTTCCTTTCGGGTCTTGGGAAAAAGCGGGAGAAGCGGTGGCGACGGAATCATCGCCGTCCGGCTCGCGGTCGTCGTCTTCCGCCCACGAGACGATGTAGCTGGGGAGCGCCTGGTCGGCATCGGCGAGGCCGAACTTGGCGATGAAGAACTCGCGCAAGGTCCTCAGGACCGACCCGAGCGGCAGATCGCCCTGGCCGAACTCGACGAAATCGTCGTCGCCGGCGGCGAAGGAAAGCGGCTTGAGGCCGGAAACGGCGGGGGGCATGGCGCCCAGGCAGCCGACATGGCGCAGATAGTAGCCTCCACGCTTGGGATTGGCCTTGGACGCGGGGGGATAGAAGGCGGCCGAAACGTGCTTGTACTCGCCCTTCCCCACGGCGGCCGAGAAGGCGGGGCTGACCTGATCGACCTCCGCCAACAGCCGGCCATCGGTGAACTCAAGGCGTTTGACCCAACCTTGGGCGGGATCGTCATGCTTGGGATGGCCCGCCACCAAGGGCGCCTCGTGAACCGCCGGATCATAAGCGGTGGCCACGGCTGCCAGATCGGCATCGGTAAAGGTGATCTCCTCCCCGGCCCGGGTCGTGAACGTCCCGGAGCGGAAGATCTCGATCTTCTTCGGCGCGGCTGTTGGCACGGACCTCGTCTCCTCAGGCATGGGGGTCGAGGCGATATTGGCGTCGTGAGGAGATGGGGGCCGCGCGGAACAGCTTCCGCTTCGCCGGTCGTCGATGTTGAGGGAGGGGCGCGCCGGGATGCTGTGGCCGATGGCCGTTGCGCCCCACCATCCTGCCGGCTACCGGTCCCGGACGCAAGAGCCTCGGCCGCCCTGCCTCATGCATGCCCCGGATTGCTCCGCTAACGGGGGGCTAACGCATGGGTTCGGGGTGGGCCGCGCCATCGCCCCATGCGAGGCATCCCTGGGCTGCCAGGGCGGTTTCCCGGCGCCCCTTCCGCCGCTGGCCCGGCGGTGCTATACTGGCCCTTGCAGCCGTCTGGTGGGGCGCCCCTCAATTCCAGCCGGTGGGCGACGTGGCCGGGGCGCTGACCATAGTCACATCCTCATCATTTCCGGTAGATGCGAAGCCCGCTACGCAGATTGCCGAACGCCGATTGTCCGCCGCGCAAGAAGGTCAGGCCGCTCCAGCGGTTGCCATCGGCGTCGGCGACGAGGCCAAGTACCCGGTCCTTGCCCAATTGCAGGTACTGCACATAGCGGCGCCGCAAGGATACTCGTCCCGATTCGTCGGATGCGGCGAACCCGATCCAAATTTCCTGGGGGTCGGTGACCAGATCCGGGATGAACGGGAAAAACGCTTCACGGCCATCCTGGCGGCCGGGTTTTTCCAGCATGTGATCAACGATGGCTTGCGAGACCGACACGGTCTCGCCGGACGGATCGGTAAAGGTGACGTCATCGCCGCCGATGGCCAGTCGCAGCAATTCGCGAAGCCGATCAGGATCAACCACCGGCGCAGGCGGCATCCCCGGCAGTGTCGGCGCCGGGGGAATGGCCGGGGCGCGCGGCCCTTCCGTCACCGTCGTCGCGACGGGATCGAGAGGCTCTGCCACCTGACGCAAGCCTGCCGGCACGTCAAGCTCCGTCCATGAGCCATGCTTTTCGATGGCCACCCGGTCGGCGCCGCGTCCCCAGGCCGCCTTGCCGACATTGTAGCCGAATCCGGTGTCGACGCCCTCGGGCACGCTCACCGTCTCGGTGCCATCGGGAGTCTGCAAGGGACGCTGTTCCCACAGGATGGCCGGGATATCCTCGGCCGAAGTCACCGTCCAGCCCCAGCGCGCCAGGTCGTGATCGGTGAGGAACTGGATCGAGCAGCGGCAGTTCCAGCCATTCGGCGGAAAGTGGGTGTCCCAGAACGGGTGATCCATCGGCAGGATCACACCGTGCCATTCCCGGTGCGCCGGCCGGGTGCGGCTGTCGAGGACGGCGGTATAGCGGATATAGACCTTGGTGCCGTCCGCCGCCAGGCGCAGGCCCTGTGCCCACCGTCCCGCCGCCACCGCCATGCGCATGTTGGTGTTGTAGATGACCGCCGAGCGCCAATTGCGCGAGCCGTTATAGTCCCAGCCATGGGCGGCGACGATGCGGTCGAAGTCCTGGCGGAACTGCGCCAGGGTGCGTCCCTCGGCGATGGCGGCGTTAATGGCCGCGTGGAAGTCGGCGATCAGTTGGGATTTGATGGCGCCGGCCACCACGAAGGCCCGCGCATGCATGGCCTCGCGGATATCCGTCCACGAGGCGGTGGGCACGTCGAGCTTACCGCGCAGGAAGTCGATGGCCTCCTGAAACGGCAGCGCGAAGCCGGCATCAGCCATGGACCATCTCGGATCGGCCGGTCAACTCCGCGACCTGGAGCGCCTGCGACATCGCCAACGCCAGATCACGGTCATCAATCTTGGGGTAGAGCCGGACCAGGTCGGCCGCCAACCCGTCAAGGCTGGTAGCGGAATTGATTAGGCTGTGAATCTGACCGATCAAATCAGCCATGGCCGGCATCGCCGCCTGAGCCAATTGATCGGACAGATCGTCGGCGCCATCGCGTGGAGTGGTGTCGCCCAGCTCCGCCTGGCCGAATTCGCTATCCGACTGCTCGGTCTGCGGCGCCACGGCCACCGCCAACGGCGCCGGGCCGCTGGCCGTCCCCACATAGATCCAGTCGCCCTTCCATTGCGGCATGATGTCGGCGGTGGGATCGGCCGGAACCCAGCCGGCCTGGCGAGCGCTGGTGATGAAGGTGAGGGCCAACTGGCGGGCCTGGATCTTCTTCTGGTCGCGCACCGCCTCCTCTTCCTCGCGCGCCATGCGGGGCCGTGTCAGCACCGGGCGCCGGGCCTCGGGGTAATTCAGCGCGACGATCCACTCCACCAACTGCTCGGTATGGCCGGCGCAGAGCACATCGGAGTCGGAATCGGCCAGCTCCTCGCGGACCACATTGTGGGTCTCCGAGGCGGCGCGCGACCCGCCTCCCCGGATCGAGGAGGTCAACGTCTCGCCGAGGATGGCCAGCGTGATCATCTCGTCCATGTAGCGGCAGAGATCTTCGTAGGTGTTGACGTTACCGGACCGCGTCGCCTCCAGCAGTTTGACGATGGTGCCGTTGGGAACCACCAGGGCGGACCGCTGGGCGATACCGGCCAGCACGTTCAGCAGCTTGTCCTGTTCGTTGTCGAGCATCCCCTCGGGGTACTCGCCGACCACGGTGGGAGACCCGAACTTCTCGGCGAAGGCCAGCCAGAACGAGATGCCCTGGCGCTTGAAGAAGCAAGGCCAGAACAGGGTGTTGCCGAGGCCGAGGCCATAGGGATCGCCGGTCTTATCGCCGAAATGGTGGACCAGGAACTTGCGCGGCGGTAGTTCCTCGCCTTGGAGCATGTTCTCGAAGGTCAGAATCCGCAGCAGCTGCTCGTCATCGAACACGAAGCGCCGCTGGTCCTTGGGCTTGACATCGGCCGGCACGATGAAATTGTCCGGGCAGACCGTCCAGATGGTCTCGCCCACCGAATAGCCCTTGAGGGTGGCATCCATCTGCTCGGTGCAGATGCGGTCGTACCGAAAGCCCCACTCACCCTTCAGCACTCGCTCGACCAGTTGGGCCGCCTTGCGGTCAACCCGCGCGGTGCCCCCTGGCGTAATCACCCATGTGCGCGCCACCACCGCCGCATAACGCTTGCGCAGCAGTGCCCCCACCAGCGGATCGCGGGCGATCTCGTCATAGATCTTGAGGCCGCGACCGCCTCCGCGCGTCAACAGGATCTCGTCCTGGGGACGCATGGTGTGGGCGAACAACAGGTGGAAGATGTCGCGGTCGGCGCCGGCGACCTCGCGCCTCAGAGCGGGTGGAACCTTGCCCATCTGTGGCCCAGTGGTGTCTTCGCTCAAAGCTCAGCCTCCGATGAAATCGCTGTATCTGCCCCCTGCGGAGCGAATGCCGCCGGTGCGGGCGCCCGACGTACCCCCGGCGGACCGGACGATGCGCCAGAGCATTTCCAGCGCATCGGGGCCGTCGTCGTGGTCGGCATGCGGCCAATGCCTTAATTGCTCCAACAGGGTGGCGTGGTTGGGATTGAAGCGGATCAGCCCATTGGCGACGTGCGGCTGCAGGCTTTCGATGCGCAGCTCCTTGTCGTCGCTGTTGAGGATCGGGACCGCCGGCACCGGGCACCCCATGATGGCCGAGCGCCGGACCAGTTCGGTGCGGAAGAATTCCTGGAACTGGACGCTCTCAATGCCCCAGCGCAGGCAGTGGTATTCCTGATGCAGGGCGATGATGTCCGAGATGATCTTGTCCGGCAGGCGGCGGCGGATCGCCGCCTCGACCACGTCCAGCACACCGGTCTCGCGATTGAGGCCACCCACCAGGACGGCCGAGGGATCGTTGCGCCGGGACTTCTTGCCCAAGCTGGGGTCGCAGACCCCGAAGAACACCCAATGGCGCAGGCGGTCGACCCAGAAGGTCACCTTGGCGAACATGGCGTCGGCGTCGGAAATGGGATCGTTCATGTACTCGGAATCGAACGCGGCGCGGCCGACCCGGACGCGGATCTCCATCAAGCGCTTGAACGGCTGCACCGCCGGCCACAACACCTCGGCTCCGGTCTCCATCTCGGACTGATGCAGGGCGTGGAAGGCATCGGCCGTCGCCTTGCCATCGTTGCGCATCACCTCTTCCCAGCGGTCCCACAGGTCCATGCGGTCGGGCCAGCGGATCACCGCCTTGAACCGGGTCGCCTGCCACATGGGGTTGTTGAGCTTGCGCGCCAGCACCGCGTCGTAATGCAGGATGGTGCCGACATAGAAGATGTCCATGGAGCCATCGGGCGGCCCCAGCGGATCGACCGCCTTGTCGATCCACGATTCCAGCTTGTCGCGCTGTTCCGGCGACCGGACGTTCTCGTCATTCTCGATGTCGTCGAGCCAGACCATATCGGGTCGGCGGGCACCATGACGCACGCCGCGCAGCCGCTTGCCCGAGCCGAAGGCCTGGATCTTGTGGCCACTATTGGTGACGATCACGCCGACCTTCCAGGCGCGGCCCTTGCCGACCCGGTCGGGATAATCGGCGGCCAGACGCGGGTTGACCTCCAGTTCGGCCTTGATGCCCTCCAGCATTTCGGCGGCCTGGTCGAAACTGTCCGACATCAGGCACATGAAATGCTTGCGGTCGGTCAGGTCGCACCACAGGTGGAAGATCTGGCCATAGGTGGTCTTGGCATTGCCGCGCGGTGCCGCGATGGACTCGCGGGCGCCATCGGCCGCATCGACGGCCTCGGGTAGCCGCTTGAACAGGAAGCGGTGGAAAACGCTGGCCTCGGTCGAGACGTAATGGGGAAAATAGGTGCGGCAGAAGAAGGCGAAATCGGCCTCGGCCTGCTGGCGCCGCTCGGCCGAGGCGACGGGATCGATGGAGAATCCGTCAACCTCGGCCTCGATATAGGCTTTGAGGTCGCCGGCCAGTTCGGCCATCGTCCGCAGGAAGTCGGCCTGGGAGGCGGGTTTGGCCGCAGCCATGGGATCAGCCGTACTTGCGGGCGGTGGCGAGCGCGAACGGCTCCAGGATCTCGGCCAGGGCGGCGGCGTGACCGGGGAACCGATCACGCACAAACATCGCCAGATCTTGCAGCAGTTCGGTGGCCACGGCGAAGCGTCCCAGCTCGGGCGCCGCCTTGGCCGAGGCCGACATGGTCTTGGCGAAGGCATCGGCCAGGCGCGACAGAGCTTCGGCGCGGGCCAGCGCCGGGACATTGGTCTCCGCCTTCAGGTTCTCGACCGTGGCCTGATGCAGCGCCAGATAATCGGCCAGAACCATTTGCACGATGGTGCCGATGCCGGCATGGGTGAGCGAATGGGCGGCGCGCGACCTGTCCCAATCATCGCCACCGGCCTCGGCGGCGGCCTTCCACTTTCTCGCCGTGGCGAAGGGGATGCCATGCTGCTGGGATGCCTGCTCCAGGGGGAGCTTGTCCCTCACATAGGAGTCGCGCACGGCGGCCTTGACCTCGGGCTTGTGCGCCATGGTCAGCTCCGCAGCAGATCGCTGGCGGCGTTAGCGGCGCCCCGCATGATGTCACCCGGCAATGGCCGCTTAACGCCCTCGACCACCACCCGGCCAGCGACCACATCACCGCCGCGCGTCTCCAGCCGCACCACCTTGACGCTGGCGACGAACTCGATGGACACCAGATCGCGCTCGGCCAGCCACAGGCACAGGGTGTCCACTTCGGCCCGGGTCATGTCGAGGCCGATGGCGGTCAGCAGCTCTTGCAGCACGCTGGTGTTGAGGCGGTAGTCGGTGTCCTCGGCGAGGAAGCGCAGGACGGCCAGACGCGCCGAGGCCCGCAGGATATCCCGGAGGTCGCTCATGACCGATCTCCCAAGGCGCCGGAAACAATGTCGCGAACGGGTTGCTCGACCCGCTGGATCACGGCGGTGACCACCCTGATATCGCCCGATAGACGCTCCATCTTGATGCGCAGATCGGCGACATCGTCCTTGGTCGGCAGGGTGGAGAGCAGCGTCTCGACCCTCTCGAACCGTGCTTCACCCTTGGCGAGACGGGCGGTAAGCTCATCGTGCTCACCTTCGTGGTCCGTCTGATATCGGGCCATCTCGGCCTTGGTGACGACCTCCTTTCGGAGGCTCCAATGCATCCAGGCGAACAGCCCCAGCAGGACGGTGGAGATCGCCCCCAGCGCCTCGAGCACCAGGCGCGCCAGATCGATCCATTCCGCGTGTGTCATCTCGCCCCCGTCAGATGGCGGGCACAAAACCCGCAGACATTGGTTCCCGGCACCGCTTCGCGGCGCGCATCGGGGATTCGCTCTCTGCAGGAATTGCAGAGATAGGCACTCTTACCGGCCGGCCTGGGCCGGTCCAGGACGGCAGCCACCGCTGCCGCCCTGTCCGCTGTTTCCCGCTCCGAAGCCAGGTCGGCGCTGTCGGCCATTACGACTTCGCGGCGGCCGTCGTCGGAGCCGTGGTGGGAGCCCCCGTCGCCGGAGTCGCCGGCACGGGAACCGCCGGCACCGGCGTCGGGGCCACCACGGGGGCAGCGGCCGGGGCGAGCGCCTTGGCGCAGTCGGCCTGGATGTCCTTGTGGACCGGATCATCAAGGGTGGCCGCCAGCGCCGCAGGGGCGCCCTGGCCGGCCAGCGTGGCCAGAGGTACCCCGACATCCACGGCGACGGGCTGGGCGACGGCATCGGCCTCGCAGGCGTCGGTGATCAGGGCGGTTTCGGTGCAAGCGGTCATGGCGCTGACGGACAGCAGCGCAAAGGCGCAGAGGGCGATGATCTTACGCATGTTGGACTCTCCTGTTAGGCCCGAGAGGGCCAATCCCAATGGGACGAGGTGTTGAGGGTGTCCGGCGGACACTCGTTGCGGCACACCGAGGTGACCGGGCCGGGAGCGGCGCCGTCGAAGAACACCATCAGGTTGACGCAGGACGGCCCCCAGACGCGGGTGATGATGGCCGGATGCATGCGGGTGCCGTTGATCTTGGCCGCCGAGTCGTCCTGGTAGTAGTGGACGATGCGACCCACGGTCGGGAGTTGTTCGGACATTGAGGGCCTCACTGTTGGCCGGCGGCGGCGGGGGCGGCCGGCGCGGGCTGGGGAACCGGGGATGACGGCAGGGCGGCGCTGACCTGGTCGCTGGCCGCCTGCAGGCTGCTGGCCATGGCGGCATGGACCGACTGGATGGTGGTCAGCGCATTGGTGATGGATGTGGCCAAGCCGATCAGGTCGGCGGGGGGGCCGGTGATGGTGGCCCCCCCGCTGGCGGGCGCGGCAACGGCAGCCGGTTGGTCGACCGCGGGAAGGTCGGCGCTCCCCTTGTCGGTGGCGGCGGCGATCAGGTTGGCGACCTGGGCCACCTCGGGCGGGATGGCATGACCCAACGGCGTGGTGGTGATCCAGCGCATGAAGGCGATGGACGCCGCCGTCAGAGCGAAGATGGCGTCGAGCCAGCCATTGACCACGTCGGGAGCGAGATGATGGCCGAAGATCCCGGCCACGCCGATGATGCCGGCAAAAATGAGGGTGCGGTAACCGGTCACTTGGACCTCCCCTGGTTGGGATGGATGTTGAAAAGATCGGGGCACAGGCCGTGGGTGACACGTCCCCACCAGCGCCGGAGGGCCGGCCAGAACGGCCACCAACCCCAGCGGCGCAGGGCGTCCTCACCCAGGAACCACAGGGCGGTCAGAATCGACGCGAGGGTGCAGAAGCCGGCGATGACGATGGCGATGTCGCGAATGGTCTCGATCACAACGCCCCTCCCGCCGCGTCGAGGGCGGCGATGTAGCTGGCGATACGGTGATCGACCTCGACACCATCCAGCCCCGGCGACGGCGTGCCGATTGGGATCAAGGCTGCGCCAGGGGAGAAGATCGGCGGCAGATCGGGAATCTCATCGGCACCGTGGCGATAGAGCGGCACCGGCAGCTTGGCGCGACTGAACATGCGGGAGACCGCCGGACCGCCCGACACCCGAGGCGGTCCGAAGCCGATGATGGCGGTGAGCAGCGACAGCTTGTCCCGCACCATCATGGCGCCGACCAGCAGCGCGATGGCGGCTCCGAGCGAATGGCCGGTCAGGATGGTGGGCTGTCCGGCCTCGGTGACGGCGCGGCACACCTCGGGATAGACCGCCTCGGCCAGGTCGGCGAAGCCGTGGTGGACGTAGCCGATGCCAGCGAGAAAACGGGGCCGGATATCGAGATCGTCCAGCGCCTGGCGCGCATCATGGGTGCCCTGAAAGGCCACCGCGAAACCATCGGCGGTCGAGGCGGTCAGCGCCTTGGCCTCGCCCACCACCAAGTCGGTGTGGTCATAGGCATGTCGGCACAGATCGGCATAGGGACGCGGGTCGATCATGATGCCCGCACCACTTGGTAGAAGACATGATGCAGATGGGCCGCGACCTGGTTGGCGGGGATCGCCCAGTCGGGCATGCGCTTGACGGCATGCGGGTTGAGGTAATGGGTGGCCTCATGGGCGCTCCCCTTCGCCGCGCCGCTCACGGCGGCCTGGGCAATCTCCAGCGCTTCCGGCCACAGCGGATCGTGCGTCAGGCCGGGAAGTTTGAGGCGGTTGGGATCGCCCGGCAGCCAGCAGTCGTACTGATAGCTCTTGAGGCACACTTCCTTGGGCGTCTCCCCCCACCAATAGGGCGCGCCGGTGCGGGCGCGATGGGCCACGGCGATCTGGACACGGGTCATGATGGTGTCGGCCACCATGGTGCGGCCGATGCGGTCTTCGCCGCGCGCCTCGCCGAGCAGGGTGAGCGCCAGGATCACCGCGTCGGTCTGTTCGGCCGCCCAGGCGTCGATATCGGGGATAGGAGATTGATCGGACACGGGACGCCCTCACGAAGATGCGATCTTCGGCGAAGGTATCCATGGAGGAGAGGGGGGGCCGCGCGGAAGAGCTTCCGCTTTCGGTCAGGTCAGGAGATCAAGCTGTCGCTCATCGACCGGGCGAGCGCGGCGCGCGGGCGGTGCCGATACCCCACTCGACCGCACCATCCGAACATAGCGTTCGTGGCACCCCAGCGCCACGGCGGTTTCGCGGGTCGTGCCCGGATGGGCCAGGATCTTGGCTTTGAGGTGGTCCAGCGATCCCGCCCGAGGGATATCATGGTAGCCGCCGCCGCAGATCTCCGCTACCACCTTGGCGGCACGGACGCCAATGAGATCGACAAGCACGCTCCCCGGCTTGTCCGAGATGTAGCGCTTGGTGCCTCCCCATCGATCCGCCAGGACCAACGCCGCACCGCCCATGCCACGCCGCGCCAGTTCGCCGAGGATGCCGGGAAGTTGGAGAGAGGTGACGGCCTGATCGCTCATGCTCGCACCTTCATCGAGTTTGACTCGACGGTAGCCCGCAAAACGGGCAAGGTTCCCGCATCTCAAGCCAGGAAGGGAATGCCATGCGCCGAGTTATGTTTTTGATCGTCCCGATGATGATGGTGTTGATGACGGGGTGCGTTACCGCTCGGAACTATCAGTTGACGACGGCTTATTCGGACAAGGACTTCGCGCCTTGGCAGGCCGATGGAACGGCCCTTCTCACCGGACAGGCATTCATGAAAACCGTCGGCGGAGACGTGAAGACCTGTGCCGGACAGGAGGTGTTTCTGATGCCGGGAACGGCCTACAATCAGGAGATCATGGGCCAGATCTTGAGGCCCGGTTCCGTGAATTTCAGCAACCGGTCCCCCGAGGCAGACAAATACAGCCGAAGCTCGGTTTGCGACGCCCAAGGCAATTTTTCGTTCGCCAATCTTCCCGCCCTCAAGTGGTATGTAATCGTCGATGTGACGTGGGGCGTTCCCACTCAGTACGGCATCAATTCTCAGGGTGGCATGCTCACCAAGTTCATCGCCCTGAGCGACGGGGCCAATAAGGTGATTCTGACCGGCCAAAATCTGGCTCACTGAGACGGTCATCATCGCGCATCCTCCACCCGCTTGCGCCAGGACTTGAGGGCCTCGGTGACCGTGTTGGCCTGGATGGCCGTCATCCACTCGGGATCATCCAGGCCGGTCATGCGCTTGACGAAGGCCAGCAGCGAGGCGCGGGTGGGCGTTTCGGGGATTCCGGACTTACACATGTCCGACCAGATCGCGAACACCTTGCGCACATGGGCCTTGCCGGAGGGCTTGCGTGAGGTTGCCGCGCCGCTGGAGCCCTTCGGAGGCGTCCACCCGAGCCGCTGGAACTCGGCCAGCACTGCCGCCAGTTGGTGGTCCTTGAGGTCGCGCGAGCTGCTCTTGCCGGTGAGGCGCTCCAGGATCTGCCGATAGGTCGCATCGTCGAGGCCGAGCTCCTTGGCGGCGATGTGGATCTTGGCCAGCATGGGATTGCGGTTGCTCATGACTTCCTCCGATTGACATGCCACAGGGCAGCGGCCGGCGGATGGCCACGTTCCCAGACGAACCATGCGTGAGCGGTAGAGGCACCGTTCTTGCGGGCCTCGGGCGGAATATCGATGCGCCAGCATGTGGCACGGTTCCGGCAGACGTAGATCCTGGCCGGGGGCAGCTCGGCCCAGAATGAGGTTCGGTCTTCCGACTCCCACCAGGCGAAGCGCTGGAAGCAGACGACCTTGCGCGCTCCCAGTTCGAACGAGCGGCGGACGAATTCCACAGCCTTGGAGAACGGAGGGTTCATCAACACCGAAAATTCGCGATGGGCGATGCCGGCGGGCGGTGACCAGGTCAGGAAGTCGATGCCATGATCGCCTTCGGCATAGCCCCAATTATAGAGGTCCATGGCATAGACGCCGTAGCCCCGACGGGCGGCTGCCTCGGCAAGCACACCCCGGCCGCAGCAGGGATCGAACACCACGGGCGTCAATAGCTCCACGTCGAGGATGGACTCGGCCGCCCATTCGTCGGTCTCGAACATCTCGGCGGCTTTGGCCAGATCGGTATAGTCGGACCATGGCCAGGGGAACAGATCGGCGGTCATATTCGGTCTCTCAAAGGGAGGTCATTCAGACTGCGGAGGCCGCATCGTCAAACAGGTCTGGAGTGCGGTCGCAACGCTCGGGCAAACCCTCGACGGTGAAGGCGGTGCAGCGGGGCTGGCCATCGGCGCCGAACAGCCAGGCGATGGGATATCCCTTGTCGGCGAAGGCGTAGGCCATGGACGCCGCCAGGATCGGGCATCCGTCCCCCAGGGCTGGATCGGCGCGGACGGCGGCATCACGGGCGCAGTCGGAGCACCACGCCTCGTAAAACAGCTCACCCTCAAGCCCGTTGGAGGGCACGTATCTTTTCCCGGCCCGATCAGCAAAGGCGGCCGCGAGATCGGTGGGATAGATGGCGCGGCCGGTCATGACAGCAACCCCGCCACCTTGTTGCCGGCGGCGACACCGGCGTTGACATCGATGTCGGCGGCCGCGCGGTAGCCGTGGTGCGTGGCGTCACGCTTGAAGGCGCCTGCGGCCGGCGCCAGGGCGCGCGACCGACCGAACTTCATGCCCTTGTCGGCCAGCTTGAGCTTGAGATCATCCTGGTTGGCCAGAATCAGCGCGTTTGCCCGGTCACCATCCTGGAGACCGCCGTAGCGGCGCCAGAGGCCATTGGAGAGCTTGCCCCCCAGACCGGCCGCAAGCCCCTCCAGGAAGGCCTTGACCGCCTGGTTACGGGTGCTGACCTTGCGCCGCCGCTGGTAGACCCCGGAGGCACGGAAGGCGGTCAGGGCCTGATCGCAGGCGGCGCGCAGCACGTCGTGGACGTATTCGGCCACCAGCACGTCCTGGGCGCGGCCGAAGAAGGTGAAGGCCCAGGACCGGCCATCCTGGACGTACCAGCCCCGGCAATCGGCGAAGCGGGCTACCGCGAACCAGACCTGGTCAAGCGGCGATCTCCGCCCCAGGCCGATGGTATGCTCCGAATATTCGGCCTCCTCCAACTCGTCCTCGGCGATGCCGTGGCGAGACAGCAGCTCCGCCATCTTTTCGGTGGCGGCGATGGCCTCGTCCTCGGTGCAGCCGTTATCGACCGTCTTGGCCTTCAGCGCTCGCAGGACGGCGCGGATCTTGTCGAGGTCAGCCATGGTCAGCGTCCAGCCATGAGACGGGCACGGGACGGGAGCGGTATGGCACCGGACCCATGCTGGGACGGAGAGGCCGCGACGGCCGCACCGATGGATTTGACGATCAGTTGGGCAAGCGCGCTCGTTCCGACGGTGCCCCTGTACTGCCCATTCAAGGCATCCGGATCATGGCGCGAAAAGAACGACTGGATGGCTGTGACGGAGTCCGGATTGCTTTGAGCGGCGATGGACGCCGCCTGCAGGATAACGGCGGTCGCGGCGCCGGCTTTGGATTCGTAGGCATGGCCGGCGGCGATAACCCCGCTTCTGGCCGCCGTGCTGGCGCCCTTGACGATCCGTTCCAGGGTGATCAAAGCCAGCGTCTGTCCTGGAGCCATCCTGTCCTTCTGGATCGGATATTTCGGAATGGACAGGCGGCTATCGTCGCACAGGTGTTGAACTTCAAGCGCCAACGGCTCGCGGGCGGCCAAGCGAGCATGAAACAGCGTATAGGGGTTGACCTGCACACGGACCTGGTTGGTCGAGACGAAGATCTGCGCCTGCTCGGCCACCGTCGCCTGATGCACGACGATGCAGGGGACTGTCTTGATGCCCAGCCGCCGCGCGGCCTCGACCCGGTGCTGGCCGTCGATGATCAGCCAGCCATCATCTTTTTGGGTCACCAGGGCGGTGCCGAAGCAGGACCACTTGAAATGCTGGACGATCTGCTCGATGGCCACCTGGCTGCGGCGGCTGTCGATCTTACGCTGGTAGGTCTCGTCAACCGAAAGCAAGCCGACGGGCAGCCACCCCAATTCGGGGCGGTGGCCATAATCCCTGGTATCGTCGAGGGTTCGCGTGTCCATGGTTAGCATCCTCCTGGATTGCGGTCGTGGATGGTGTTGACCAGGGCGGCGATCTCCGTCCACGCCACCCCGGCAACGACAGCGGCCTGAAGCACCACCTGGAGGTCCGCCTTGGGATCGATCCTGGCCTCGGCCACCACCTGGGCGGCGGCGATCCGGCGCAGCTCGACGCCGGCCTGGGCGAGGCCCTTGGCGGCGGCGCTGTTGCCCGCGCGGTTGAGGTAGGCGCGCAAGGCGATGTCGAAACCGAGATAGGCTCTGAGCATCTGTCCCATGGTCGTTCTCCTGGATGGGAGGGTGGGCGGCGGGCTGAACCCCTACGGTCGTACCGTCCCTCAAAAGGTGCTGGGGGCCTTGCGAGCCGTACCAGACCGCCCTGGGTATCCCTTGCTGTCAGTCGGCGGTGGCGCCCAGGGCCTTGGCCAGCTCGTAGACCCGCTTGCGCACATCCGGATCGGCGATGTTGTAGTAGGCCCGCACCAGTTCCAGGGTCTCGCGCTTGGCCATGGGGTCGGGCTCGAACGTGGCGGGGGCGGACTCGTGGCCACCGGTGCCCTTGATGACGTTGACCGGGCTCTGATTCTGGGTGTTGTCCGACATGTCGTCGAAGAAGTAGGACACCGGCACATCCAGCATGCGGGACAGGTCGAACAGCCGGCTGGCGCCGATGCGGTTGGCGCCGCGCTCGTATTTCTGAACCTGCTGGAAGGTCAAGCCGATGGCCTCGCCCAGCTTTTCCTGGCTCATGCCCAGCAAGGTGCGGCGCAACCGCATGCGGGCGCCCACATGGACATCGACCGGGTTGGCGGTGCCGTCCTCAAGACGGCCACGGGTGCCGGTCTTGCGGGTGGCGTTGATGGGGGTGGTCATGATATTCATGGTGCTCTTCTCCTGAGATTGCGGCCATGGGCCGCTGGTTAAGGCCGATCCCGGTGCAACGGGGTCGGCCAAGTTCATTCGGCCGCCTTGATCTTGCAGGGCGGCCACGCCGGAACATTGGACTCGGCGCAGGCGTCGTGGGTCTGTTCGGCCCAGGCGGTGTAATCGACCACCTCGCCGGCCTCGCCCGGAGCGGCGGGGGTGAACTTATCGCCGCCCACACAAGCCACGCAGGGCTCTCGGCCGGGGACGTAAGGGCCATGCCAGCACTCCGGGCAGGCGGGGAAACGGCGGGAATGCTGGGCCATCATGCGGCCTCGATAGCCAGGATGGCTTCGGGCTCCGCCCCCAGCAGACGCTGGGCGCAAAGGGCGAGGTCGAGCGCGACCTGCGGGTCACCGCCGGGGAGCTGCAGGTGGCCGGCAATCCGCGCCAACAGGTCCACCACCTGGGCGTTGACCTGTTCGGCCTCCTCGACCTGACGACGCAGGCTGTTGCGGGCGAAGGCCTCTGGCCCCGGCTCGACGGCGGCCAGATCCAGCGGGATCATTTTCCAGCCGGCATCCTTGTGGTTGCGACGGTAGATGCGGATGTACCGCTTCGACCCCACCACGCGGACAGCGTCGTCGATGGCGCGGGTGAAGTCCGGCCAACGCGGATCGTCCACCTGCATGCGGCGCAGCGCCAGGATGGCCCGCACATCGACCTTGCCCTCCTGATCGACCTTGAAGGCCCGGGAGATCAACGTCATCAGGAAGGGATCGACCCCCTCGCCGCGCTCGGTGATCATGGCGTCCAGCACCGCCTTGGCCGCCTGCAGCTCGGGACCGAGCACGATGCGGTCGGAAACGGCCACCTGCACCTTCAGCAGGCCGTCGAAGCTGACGAAGGTGCGGTTGCCCTTGGTCTCGCGCGGCTCGACGCCGTAATCCTGGGCGATCAGCGCGTCCAAGGCGGCGATGTCGGCGTCGGTGTGGGCCGCGAAGCGTACCAGCTCGGCCGACAAATCCTCGGCGTAGCCGGCCACCTTGCGGACCATGTCATCCATCAGCAGATCCATGGGCTTGATGTTGGACGCGGCAGTCAGGTCGCCCTGGGCGTTACGGAGGTACAGGACGCCGCCGATCTCGATGGCGCCGGGAATGGATTTAACGGGGGCTTGAATGGTCATTGAGGGGCCTCTCAGTGGGTCATGACGAAGATGGCGGCGCGCAAAGGCGCGGTCGCCCAGTGGATCACCGTGCGAACCGCCAGGCGGGCGCGGCGGAGGGGATGGCGGGAGGTCAGGCGCATTGGGCGGCCTCCTGTTCGAGGCGGTCGAGCAAGGGGGCGACGCGCTCGGCCATCTCGGATGCGGCGATGGTCTGGGCGACTAGGCCGATGGCCAGCTTGTTGACCAGGGTGCTGACCGGCAGATGGCTGGTGAGGCCGCCGATCACGCATTCAGCCGCGTGGAGAGACTCCTCGACGGTGACCGGGCCGCAGACCAGCTCGAACATCCTTCCGTCCGCCTTCACATCGGCGACGAAGTAGCGATCCTCGGTGTCGAGCAGCACGGCACGCTGACCGATACGGGCGACCGGCATGGCGGCGATCTCGCCGGCACTGTCGGTCCAACGGAAGATGGTGTCGCCGGTGAAGGGGAGCGCATTTGCTGCGCTGTGGGTCTTCGACACATTCATGCCGCATCTCCCCCGCCAGAGGTGCCGACCGGGCGGCGCATGCGGCTGCCGGTGGGGAAATTCACCACGTTCTCGGGGAGGGCAACGGACGGGGCGCCGGCCAGCTGGCGGGCATCCTCGGCGCAGGCGGTGAGGATGTCGCAGATCTCTCCGATGGCCTGCGGTTCCATCACGACGCCGGTAACCCGGTATTTCTCCAGCCAAAGGCGCAGAGTGTCGATGTTGTCACTGAGCATGGCTTCCCTCCTTGGGTCGGTTGGGGCAGGCCCCGCAAGCCGTCCAGGCCCGCAGTTCGACAGGGTTGGACATGGGCATGGGAGCGGTGGCGCGGTCCGAGCAGGCGCGCCGCGCGATATCGGTGCGGTCATGCGGGCACGGCACGCGGCCGGCCAGGGCTTCGAGCACCTTGGCTTCGATCCGGGAGGTATCCTCGGCCGGATATTTCCCCGACAGGGCCAACGACACGGCGGTGCGGGATATGCCGATCTTGCGCGCGGTGGCAGCCTTGCTGCCGGTCCGCGCCACATCGTTGGCGAGCAGGATCAGCCACGACATGGCATCACCTCGCCGGTATTCGGGTCGAACACGGTGCCGTCGCGGCGCGGCATGGGCGGCAATGGGCCGGTATCGCGGATCAGCGACCACCGCAGGTATCCATTGCTGGTAAGGCTGGTACCGGGCTCGCGCCGGGGCAGCCGGGTCAGATAGCCGGCGCGCTCCAGTGCCCGGATGTAGCTGCCGGCGGCGGTGTCCGGGCTTTTCTCGCCCTTGGCCGCAAGTTCCAGCAGGCCCGGGATCGAGAATTTTCGCTTCAGCCGCATCCCCCGCCACAGCCGGCCGCGAAAGGAATTCCGCGCCGGCCGCTTGCGTTCCATCGGCCCGCGCGGGCCGGACTTGATCTCGATCCCCCTGGCCTGGGCGTCCACGCCCTCGGCGGTGGCGCGGAAGCATCCCGCCTCGATCCGCACCACCAGGGCGCGGTCGATCAGCCGGGCGGCGGCGCTGGAGATTTGGCGGCGCCCGAGTTCCAGGCTGTCCGCCAGTTGGTCCAAGGTGAGGCATCCCCCCGCCGCCAGGGCGTTAAGGATCGCCGTCTGGTGTCCGCGTTCGGGCGTCATGTTAACGCTCCACCCGGACCAGGATGGGCTTGCCGGTGGCGCGATCCGTCAACAGGGCTTGGCCCTCCATCAACGCGCAGTCGATGGTCTTGCCGGGATTACGCTTGCCGAACCGCTCGATGGAGGCGATGCCTTCCTTGACCTCGCGGGTGAAGCCTTTCGCCTCCTTGTGCAGGAAAGCGGTCAGGTCGGTGGCCACCGGCACCTCGCACAATCCCTTGACCAGATTGGTTACGTCGGTCAGCGGGCAGGGCTTGAACTCCACCGGCTGCGCCACCCGGCTCAGGATCTGGGGGAAGCGGCTGAGGTTGTTGCGGATGCGCCCCATGCCGACCAGGACAAAGGGGATTTCCAGCATGTCCGACAGGTCGCGCAGCGTTTCCAGGATCTCGCCCCGGCGGCTGATATGGTCGGCCTCGTCCACCACCACCGCGAAGGTGGTGCCATCGCGCTCCGCCGCACGGGCTTGGCCCGACAGCGCCGCCAGGGCCTGCTTGTACATGCGCTCGAAGCTGTATTCCGGGGTGATCTTCAGGGTTTCCAGCAGTTCGCGCAGCATCCAGCCCGGCGTCCATTCCTTCTTGGCTCGCAAGTAGACGCCGCCTTCCTGGACGACCCAGCGATAGACGATGGTGGTCTTGCCCAAGCCGGGCTCGCCGTCGACCACCAGGAAGCACGCCTCGGACGCGCCACGGTCGGCCAGCGCCAGCAGGCCGGCGAGGAAGCGGGTGGAATTCTCGGTCTTGACGAAAGTGGGGATCATCGTGATAGGTTCCTCTTGTTCGTGACGTGTTCGGTTACGCGGCAAGGGCTGAGAGCGCGCCAACGTCCAGCCCCTGCATTTCCAAAAGCATTCTGAAAGTTCGGTTCTGCGCCTTGCGGCGCAGTTCCGTCCTGTCCGCGTCGGTGATCATGTGCGGGTTGTCGAGCAGCCAGCGCACCAACGACACATCGTCGCCGAAGGTTGGCCGCTGGCCCGAAGGGACAGTCTCCACCTCTGCCGCTGGGGCCGCCTTGGCCTCAAGCCGGGCGTATTCGGCCTCGGCGGCGGCGGTCTGTTCCGGCGTCAGCATCGGCATTGGGGTGTCCGGCTGGTGGTCGATCAGGGTGCCCGGCCGCAGCTCGGCCAGGGCGACCTGACGATGGTTTTCCAGCCGTGCCAGCTTGCCGGCGACGCGCTCGCCCTCGGCTTTCTGAGCGAAGGCCACAGGCACATACGAGGTCATGTGGCCGTTCCACTTGGCCTCGCAGACATAGCGCCCGTCCAGTAGCGACACCGTCACCGCATTGGCATCGTGGATGTCGTAGGCCACCATCACTTCTTCGCCATGGAGGTATTCCAGCTCGGGAGCGAAGTACTCGTTACCGATCCACCGGATCAGGGCACGATTAACGGTACGGCGGACCGCCGGTCGGAACAGCGTCCGAGCCTCCTCGGCCGGAATCGGATCGGGCGTCCAGCCATCGGCAACGGCCTTGTCCCATTCTTCGCCCGGGGTCATGTGGCGGCGCTTGCCGGTGTCCGGATCGACGATCTTGGCCAAGCTGGAATGAGGCCGGGCGTTGTAGGCCACCATGGCGGCGTCAATGTCGGCGATGAACTCCGTCCACGAGGTCAGTAGGCGCGACGCGCCGGTGGCCTTGATCTCGGCGCGGGTCACCTTGAAGGCATGGCGCCGGGCGTCTTGATCCATGCGTTGTCCGACATAGGTGGGACGCTGTCGCGCCGCCTTGTGCAGCACGGAACTATTGAAGCGCTCGACCACGCCACGGGCCTGGGAAGACCATGGCGCCGAGTTGAGCTTGGTGATCGACAGCCGTGCCGCCAGGCCGGTGACATCGTCTTCCCAGGTGTTGTTATTGATGCCGCCGCCGTTGTCGTAATACAGGATGGCGCTGAGGGTGTTGGTGGTCACCGCATGGCAGTAGGCGTCCGCGACCGACCAGGTGTTTTCGGCGAGCGCCGCCGACCAGCCCACCCATTTTCGGGTGTACACGTCCAGGATGACGGTGATCTCCGGCCGGAATGGGCGCCCGTGGATGGGGTGTGCGACTTCTTGCTTGTAGGTGTGGCCATCGCCGATGAACACCGCGCCAGGCCACAGTTCCGAAACATCACGCGCCACATACGCCTTGAGGGCTTTGATCGCGCGGGCCCCCATGCGCCCCATATTGCGGCTGATGGCATCGAGTCGACGCAGGAACCGATAACACTGATCCTTACTCGGCCTGACCTCTCCTGCCGGCCATGCATCGAGTACCTCCGGGATACCGGGTTTGGCCGGGCGGCCGTACAGCCGCATGAAGGTCGGAACCCATGGCTGGATCGGACCTTCCGCCGCCGCCTTGGGAGCAAGGGCCGCCACGTTTCCGGTGGCCTTGCGACGATCTGACAGCCACCGCTTGAGCGTGCGCACCGACAGGCTCCGGCCCTCGCTGGAGCGGGTATTGGCGATAGGAACCAAGCGCTGAAGCTCGGGAGCCAAGCCGCCCTCGGAGGCCAATTCGACCATACTGTTGATGGCGCCCGTGACGCTGGCTCCCATCAGCACCAACCGGTCGATCTCCGCTAGCAACGCGGCGCGGGCCTCCATCGGGCCGCGCTGGTAGGTCTTAAGATCGGTGACGGCGGGAAGGTCGAGATCAAGCTGGACCGGATCTGCCCTGGTGGTCAGGGACTTGCGGGCCACCGCCTCGCGCACCGGCTTGGGCAGCGCCGCCAAAGGGTATTCCCAGGCCCGTGAACTGTCCGTCCGGCGGCGCCCGCCCCAGCCCAGCCGCTTGGCCAAGCCGTTGATGCCCTGCTCGGTCTCCGGCCAGCCCCGCAGACCCAGCGCCTTGATCGCCGAGGCCGGCAGCTTCAGCCGGGCGAGATCGGCCGCGGTCGGTGCATCAACCATGACGCGCCTCCCGCCGGAACAGTGGCAGGCTGGCGACAATACGGCGCTGTTCGCCACGGGCGTATTGGATGAACAGCCGCAGCCGGTCCAGCCGTGCCTTCTGGATCTCCCAGCCCTCGGCCACGGTGCAACCGGCCGCTTCGGCCAAGCCCTGCAGCAGGATGGAATTGCCCAGGGCGATGCAGAATGCCGGAACCAGATCGGCGGGAAAGTGATGGGGGCGGCTGGCGCCGGTCCAGCTATCGATCATCGCTTTGGTGATCGTCCGGCCCGCCGGAACGCTGACCGCGCTGGCCAGGGCATCGCGGTCGGCGAAAGGACCGGCCTTGATGGCGTCATTAAGCAATGACCGCAGGCGCTGCTCGAAGTTCAGGGCGCCGGGTTGGGCTGATGCGGGGATGGGGGCAGGGATCAGTTCGGCGCCGGGCAGATCCAGCAGGGCCAGGAAATCGGCCTGCCTCGGATCAGCCGACCGCCGGCCCTTGAGGGCTCTTTGGGTCATGCGGACCTCCGGGTTATTGTCGTTGCCAGCGGGCGCAGGCCCGCATTGGATCAACTCCCCCAAAAAGAGGCCGGGCGGGCACTGTGCACGGCCATGCCCGGCCTGAGTCTTGGGAGGCG
>Ga0316222_1000809_pt1 | contig 43941 bp, 24 predicted proteins | sample TBH18011metaG_FD_206008 | JGI IMG/M metagenome (GOLD analysis project Ga0316222, IMG submission 206008) | Freshwater microbial communities from Trout Bog Lake, Wisconsin, USA - TBH18011 | ecosystem: Environmental > Aquatic > Freshwater > Lake > Hypolimnion/Profundal zone | place: USA: Wisconsin... | reverse complement strand
TCAACATCGCCGGCGGTTTCAACGGCAATCTCTACGCCTACCTCGTGAATCCGGAAGGCCAGCTGGCCGTCCTCCTCAACCGCGTCGGCGTGACCGGCAGCAATCCCTTCGGCTACAGCAACCCCGGTTTTGCCATCACCTTGGACGGCAATGCTTCCAGCAACATTCATGGCTATGGCAGCGGCTATTCGGTGAACGGCGGCGGCCAGGTGACCGGCACGTGGGCGGCCGACGGCCGGAACATTTCGCCGACCTCGGCGGGCAGCCTGTTTGACAGCACGCCGACGACCTCGGGCCTGAATGTGTTTGTGGACACGGCGGCGGCCGGTGTTTGGACCCTGTTTGTGGCGGATTTGAGCTCGGGCGGCGGGACGGCGGATCTGAATTCGGTGGGCATCACCGTCATGACCGCGCCGGAACCCGGCACCTGGGCCTTGCTTGGGGTGGGCGCGGCGGCCGTATATTTCATGCGCCGCCGGCAGACGGTCAAATCGTAATTTTCAACTTTCCAGCAAAACGGCCGCGATTTCCATCGCGGCCGTTTTTTGTTAAACCTGCTCAGCAGCAGCCGTTGTCAGCCAAAGTTTTCAGAGATGAAACTCAAACCAGGAAAATCCGCCTTGTTTGGATCGCTTGATATGGTATCGGCTCCCGGATGGCCTGCGCGGGTTTGTTTTAGGACAATGTTCTGTCCAAACGTGCCGCCGATGCGATCACTCGGCACAAAGTCCTATGTGGTCGCCACCTCGTGTCGACCTTGTCCCGCCGGTTCAAACCACGGATAAAGCAGTGGCAAAAAGAAAAGCGTGACCAAGGTTGCCGTGACCAGCCCGCCGATGATGACGACCGCAAACGGTCGTGAAGTTTCCGCACCGACCTCAGTGGACAGGGCCATCGGCAGCAGTCCCAAAGCCGCCATCAGTGCGGTCATCACCACCGGTCGCACGCGGGACAACGCGCCGTCCCGGATGGCCTCCGCCAGCGGCTGGCCACGACGCCGCAACTCCCGGATGCGTTCCACCAGAATCACCCCGTTAAGCATCGCGATGCCAAACAAAGCCATAAATCCGACGAGCGCGGAAACGGAAAGATTCAAGCCCGCCAGCGGCAGGGCAAAAATCCCGCCGACGGCGGCAAACGGCACCACCACCAGAATCAAAAAGGCGAGCGGCGCCGAATCGAACGCGATGAAGAGCAGGAAGAAAATCGCGATCAAGGTGATCGGCACAATGACCTCCAGCCGCCGCACGGCGCGTTGCTGGTTCTCAAATGCGCCCGTCCATTCGGTGCGGTAGCCGGCGGGCAGCTTGACTTCCGTGCCGACCTTTAGCTTTGCCTCGCCAATCAACGAGCCAAGGTCGCGTCCCCGCACGGAAAATTTCACCGCCGTGCGCCGGGCGTTCTCCTCGCGCCAAATCTGGGAAAACCCCTGGCGGACATCCACCGAGGCCAGGGCGCCAAGCGTAAGCCGTTCACCGTTGGAGCCAAACACCGGAATCTGCCGGATGGCTTCCAAATCCGAAACGGCCCGGGGAGCGACCTTCACGACCAGATCAAACGTGCGTTCGCCTTCGAGCACCTGCGTGGCGGTCGCGCCGCCCAGCGCGGTCGCGATCACCTGCTGCACATCGGCGACCGCCAGACCGGCGCGGGCGATCGCGTTGCGATCGACCGCGATCTGGACCTGCGGCTGGCCCAGCAGCTCCTCCGCGCTGATATCCGTGGCGCCGGGGATTTTCTTCAGCAGGTCCACGATCTGATCCGACAGCGCCTGCAATTTGTTCGGGTCTTCGCCATAAATCTTGATGCTCAATTCGCTCTTCACCCCCGAAACGGCCTCGTTGACGTTATCCTCGATATATTGGCTGAATTGGAACTGGACGCCGGGGATCTGCGCCAGCTTTTGATTCATCGCCTGGACCAGACCGTCACGGGTCCGGGCGGTCTGCCAGCGCGTATGATCGGGCTGCAATTCCACCGCGCATTCGATGATGTCCCAGCCGTTGACATCCGTGCCGTCGTCCGGCCGGCCCGATTGGGTGACGACGGCGGTCACTTCGGGAAAGGAAACCAATATGCGCCGCACCGCGCGCGCCAGCTTGACGGATTCACCCGGTGAAATCGTCTGCGGCATGAAGCCACGCACCCAGAGCGAGCCCTCGTCCAGTTTGGGCAAAAATTCGGTGCCCGTATTGGACAGCATGATTCCCGCCGCCACGAGCCCCAGGACCGCGCCGGTCAAGATCATCGTTCGCGCCGGCAAGGCGCGGGCCAGCATCCGCCGGTAAGCCGCGAGCAGGCGGCGGACCACCCAGGATTCCTGTGCGGCGGACTTGCTTTTCACCGCAAAACTGGCCAGCACCGGCACCAGTGTCAGCGCAAGAATCGTGCCGGTGATGAGCGCGAACGTCAGCGTCAGCGCCATCGGCCGGAAAATTTTGCCTTCGACGCGTTGCAGCGTGAAGAGAGGAATGAACGCCGTCAGCAGGATGGCTTTCGAGAATAAGATCGGCCGGCCCATCTGGAAGACCGCCTCGCCGATGGTTTCGTGCAGCCGGCGCACCCGGTCCCGGTTTTGTTCCAGCTTGTGCAACACGTCTTCAATGACGATCACGGCGGAATCCACGATGATGCCAAAGTCAATCGCGCCCAGCGAGATCAGGTTGGCCGGAATCCCGCGTAAATCCAGCAGCAGAAACGCCCCCAGCAGTGACAGCGGCACGACGGCCGCCACAATGAGCGCCGAACGGTAATTGCCAAGGCCGAGAAACAAGACCAGCACCAGCAGCACCAGGCTGATGCCTTCCATCATGTTTTTGCGCGCCGTATGCAATGTGCGCTCGGTCAAGTCGGTGCGATCATAATGTGTCACCAGCCGGACGCCGGCCGGCAGGTAGTTTTTATTGATGTCCGCCGCTTCCGCGTTGACCCGCTTCAACACTTCCAGCGCGTTCTCGCCGCGCCGCATGATGACGATCCCCATCACCACGTCGTCCTGATCGGCCTGCCCCGGCAAGAGCTTGCCCACCCGGCCAAGGCGCAGCTGCTGACCGATCTGCACTTCGCCGAGGTTGCTGATTTTTACCGGCGTGCCATTGCGCGTGTCCACGGCGATATTGCGGATATCATCGAGGCTCTGGACAAAGCCGAGGCCGCGCACAATGTAGAGTTCCGACCCGTGTTCAATATAAGAGCCGCCCGCGTTTTGATTGCCATTGGCCAGCGCCGTGAATACCTGGCTCAAGGTGATGCCGTAGGATCGCAGCTTGGCCGGATCGATCAGCACCTGATACTGTTTGGTCGGACCGCCGAACCCGTTCACGTCCACCACGCCGGGCACGGTGCGGAACTTCCGCTCCACCACCCAGTCCTCCAGCGCCTTCAACTCCACGTCCGGAAAACCTTTTGGCGCTTGCAGCGTATAACGGTATATTTCCCCGATGGCCGTGGCATTCGGCGACAGACCGGCCTGCGCGCCGGGCGGCAGCGTCACGTTGGCAAGATTTTGGGCCGCCTGGCTCCGGACGAAATCCACGTCGGCATCATCTGCAAACGTGATGGTGACTTGCGACAGGCCAAAGAGCGAAATCGAGCGGATGGAAGTCCGCTTGGGGATTCCGTTCATCTGATTCTCGATCGGGATCGTCACCAACCGCTCGACTTCCTCGGCGGCATGCCCGGGAAACATGGTGATGATCTGCAGCGAAACGTTCGTGACGTCGGGATACGCCTCGACGGGCAGATGCCGGCAGGCATTGATGCCGGCAATCGCGAACAGCAACGTCAGCGCGAGGACAATCGCGCGATGACGCAACGCATATCTGGCCACCGAGCCGGTCACGGATTTTCCCCTTCCAGGATGGATTCCAACAGGAGACCGCCTTCCGCGACCACGCGTTCACCCGGAGAAATGCCGTCCATGATCGCGGTTCGGCTGTCGTTCTCCCCGCCCAGCTTCACGAACCGCCGCGTGAATTCCCCCGGAGCGGTCTCGACGAAAACGCAATTCTGCGCGCCTTGCAGGAAGAGCGCCTTGGTCGGGACGTTGACCCCCGCCGGCCCGTTGGCGGCGACATCCACGGTCACATACATTTCGGCGCGGAGCAGGTTTTCGCCATTATCCACCAGGCAGCGGGCCTTGATGGTGCGCGTGGCCGGGTCAAGTTCGCGACCGATGATTTCCAGGTGCCCGGAAAAAACCTTGTCAGGATATGCCGGCGTGCGCAGGGAGATTTCCCGTCCGGGCGTCAGGCGGGTCACATCGAGTTCGCTCACATCCAGAAACAGCCACAGCCGCGTCGGGTCAGTGACGACAAACTGCGGGTTGAAGAACGGTTGTGCATTGGCCAGCATCAGGTCGGACCGGATTTCCTGGCCCGGCGAAATGTTTTTCTCAACGAGTACGCCGCCCAGCGGTGAACGCAGCGAATATGTTTCATGCGTGCCGTCCTCGGTGCCGCCGTAGTTGGCCAGCGTCGCCGCCGCGCGATCCCGTTCCGCGCTGGCGGCGACAAATGCGGCTTCGGCGGCCTCGACGTCCTTCTTCGCGGCGGCGCCATGGGCGAACAATTCCTTTGCGCGGGCCAGCGATTTGTCAGCGGCGGCAAAGTTGCCGCCGGCCGTGCGGGCATTGGCCAACGCCTGCCCAAAATCCGGCGAGTCAACCGATGCGAGGACGGCCCCGGGGGCCACGCGCTGATTGACTTCCACAGGAACAGCGAGGACGCGACCGGTCAACGGCGAATAGACCCGCACCGTCAAGTCATCATCCCAAGCCAGCCGGCCGTACAAACCGACGGCCGCCGCCTTGCGCTCCTGCGCCGGCTCGACGGTCAGATAGCCCAGCTGCGGCGCGTTGGCCGGAAAGGTGATTTTGCCAGCTTCAATTTTTGGACCGGCTGACGGCGGTGCGGCGGTGTCCCGGTGGCAACCGGCCGCCACTGTCGCGAGAACAAGGCTGTTGATTATTCGAAGAATCTTCATGGGCGGACATTCGAGAGGTTGGTTCCTTCCGTGGCGGCTGTGAAATCGGCCACCGCGCCGGCGGTGTCGGACATCGCTTGCGCGGCGGCCAGCCGGACGTCATTGTCGGCCCGTTCGGCTTCCAGCAAATCCACCAGCGTGGTGCCGCCCGTTTCAAAGGCGTACGCCACTGAATCGCGCACTTTTTGCGACCGGGGCAGCAGCTGGGTTTGATAACGGGCCAATCGATCCGCGGCTTCACGGTATTCGATCCGGGCATTGGCCACGTCCGCCACGGCTTCGGCCTTTGCCTTTGCCAGGGCCATCGCACTTTTATCCACCGCCGCCTGCGCGGCTTTGATCTCGCCCCGGTTCGCATTCCACAACGGCAACGGAAAGGAAACGCCGACGAGCAAGGTGTCCACCGGCGGGCCGCCGCCGGGAGGGTTGTGTTCCGCACCGACGGTAAAGGTCGGGTCGGGAATCCGCATCGCCTTTTGCAGCTGGAGGTCTGCTTTTGATTGATCCAAATCGGCTTCCGCGGCCAGCACATCCGGCCGGGTGACGCCGGCTTGCGAACCGTCCGGCGGCGGCGCGGCGGCGGCCAGTTGTTCCAGCGTGTCCGCCGGCCGCCAGCGTCCGTTCGGCTGGCCGGCACCCAGTAAAATTTCCACCGCAACCCGGGCTTGAACCGCCGCGGCTTCTGCCGATTTCGCCTGCAGGGCAAAAGTGTCCGCGTTGATCTCGATTTGCTTTTCGTCGGAATCGGAGATGTCCCCGGCGTCCAACCTTGCCCGGGCAATGTCGGTTTCATGGCGGAGCAACGTGGCGGACTGGTTCAAAACCCGCGCGTTTTCTTCGGCCAGCAGCACCGCTACGTAGGCTTTTGTGACGCCTTGTTCCAACGAACGGCGCGCATCCAGAAAACGGGCGCGCGCACCGGCCACTCCGGCCCGGGCGGAAGCCTGGCGGACGCGGCGTTTGCCGCCGATTTCAATCAGCTGGCTGATCGCCGCGATGGAATCATAATTGCGCTCCCCCAGGCCGTTGCCGGGCACCGTGCCATTTTCCCGGCTGCCGATTTTGGCCGTGGACAGGGAAGCGGTTGGATTCGGAAATTCCCTGGCCACGAGCCACTGCGCCGTCGCCGCGTCCACGCCGGTTTTGGCTGCGAGCAGATCCCAATTGCGCTCAAACGCCATTCGTTTGGCGGCGGCAAGGGAAAGCGCCGGCGTGGCCGGCAAATCCCCTTGCGCCACCGCTTGCGGCGGAAGCGCGCTGAACGCCGCTGCCAGCAGCAGCCGCGCCAACCAAGCTGGTTGAACAAACGGGCGAATCGTCACGCCTTATTGGAACACAGCGGAGTGATTCCGCATATCAGGCGGGGGATAAATCTCGCATAGGGCAATGCCCTATGGACCGCGGAATCAGCTGGCGGGATGGTTTTCCTGCCAGCGGACGGCTTCCCGGAGCAGCTCGGCGGCGTTGGCCAGCTTGAGCTTTTCCTTGATGTGCGCGCAGTGGGCCTGGACGGTTTTCATGCTCACCTTCATCATTTCGGCCACCTGCCGCGTTTCGAAGCCCCGGCCGAGCAGCTGGAAGGTTTCGAGTTCGCGGTCGCTCAATTGCTCCACCAATGAGCCGCTGGCCGGCAACCGGCCATCCACGAATCTTTCCGCGAACACCGCCGCCATGCTTTCGCTCATGTATATTTTCCCGGCCAGCACCTGGCGGATGACCGCAATCACCTTTTTGGCGGTCTCGGATTTCATGATGTAACCGCGCGCCCCGGCCCGGAGCGCCCGTTCCGCATAGAGCCGCTCGTCATGCATCGAGAGCACGATGACCGCGAGGTCCGGCTGCATTGTCTTGAGGTTTTTGATCAGCTCAAGGCCCGACCCCAGTTTGAGCGAGATGTCCACGATGGCCACGTCCGGTTGCGTCGCGGAAATTCCCTGCAAGGCGTGCGGGGCATCTTCGGATTCGCCGCTGACCACGAGATCAGGCTGCCGGTTGATCAGGTTGGTCAGCCATTCGCGCACCAGCGGATGGTCGTCCACGAGATGGATTTTTATTCTTGGCTTATCCACGGGTTGGATTTTCCGAATGGGTTTGGGCGGGCAGTTCGCAAATGACCAGCGTACCGCCCGCGTCATCTGCCCGCACGGAAAAAGTGCCGCCGATCATGGTCGAGCGATGGGCCATGATCCGCAAGCCGATGCCCCGCTTTTCCGGCAGCGGTTTCGGCAGGCCAATGCCATCGTCCTTGATGGACAAAATGGGGCCGGCTTCCCCGGCCTCCAGCCGGATCAAAATGTTTTTGGCCTTGCCGTGCTTGATGGCGTTCACGATGGCTTCCTGGGCGATCCGATATAGATGCCCGGCGGTGGCCGGGTCGTGAATCAGAACGGGCGAGTCGCAATCAAACCGGCACGCGGCCTTGAACAGCTCGCTCGCCGTGGCGGCGTATTCCTCTAAGGCGAGCATCAATCCATCGGCCGCCATCTCCACGGGATACAGACCCTTGGCGAGTTTACGGGAAAGGTTAATGCCTTGCTCCACCAGTTCGACCATGTTGCCGGCGTCCGCCGCCAGCGGCAGGTTGAGCGCCGCCAATTTTTCCTCCAGCACCTGTCCGGCCAGCGTGGCCCCGGTGAGATGCTGGCACAGGCTGTCGTGCAGATCCTGCCCGATCCGTCGCTGCTCGCGTTCACTGATTTCAAGCAGTTCTCGTTCCAGCCGTTCGCGTTCGGCGATTTCTTCGGTCAGCGCGGCGGTCCGTTGTCGCACCATTCCCTCCAAGTTTCGATAAAGGGATTTCAGGATGGCCAGCAGCCAGACGACCGCGAGGTAAAACGCCAGCAGAATGACCGTGTTCCAAACGGGCACAAACGGATTGGAAAAATGGGCGCCGCGCGCCAGATCGCCGGCCAGCGACACCGCCACGCTCAAAATTGAAATGAAAACCGCATAACCCCGGCCGACAAACCAGACCGAAAACCCGATGGCCAGCAGATAAAAAGCCGAAAAGGACGTTTCGAAACCGGTGAAGTAATCCAGCGCTCCAATGAGCATCACCAGCAACAACGACGCCGTAATCGATACGGCGCGCGAGCGGTTTTCCAATCTTTTTACATATTCCAACATGAACTGCCCGGGGCTTTTTTGCCCGGGTTCCAAAAACAACAGATACCCGGCAAAGTGTCAAACGGAATGTCGGAGCAGTCAAACAGCGGAGTTTCAAATTCCAAGGCCCGCGGGCGCCATCCACCGGTTAAGATGACGCCGGTTGCGGTTGCCTGGAGCTTTTCAAGAAATTCTGTGGCCTTGCGGAGCGAGGATTTTTGACTTTGGGCGAGGCTGCGGCGAAGGCGCAGGTTTGAAAAACCCTGTAACTGAGCCGAAACGAAGCCCAAACCCAAAAAGACCGCTCGCCAGTGGTCCCTAACCGAACGGCTACAATATTATTTAATACGCTCTAAAAAGCGGTTCGAGCCGATTCAATTGGCATCGGGGCCATCGGCGCGCCCCCTCACGTTGAGAGCCTGCCCAAAACCATCATCATGAACATGCCGCCGGCCATCATGATGGAGATTGCGAATTCGGCGTGCGATTCCATCATTCACGACAAGCCGTTTGACGCCGAGGATGTTGCCAAGCGTGGCGGTGCAGATCATCCCTTTCGCAATTTTCAACGCCAGCTCCCGCGGCGGCCAGTCCGGGCGGGACCAGTTCACGGCAGATTCCAAGCTGCTTACACGTCAGCCAGCTTGGAATGAGTGTTCCCCATCACGAATTGGAAATGGAAAAACGAAAAACCGGGGCTGACACCCTGTTTGCCCCCATCAGCCCCGGTCAATCCCAACGATGCCGAAATACGGCAGCCACCACCAAACATCTGCCCGAGGCTTACGGCTGCCACAGCAACCGGTAAAACGCCGTCGCTGGCGCCGCGCCGCCCAAATCGGCGAACGCATCCGTCACGCTGATCACCCCGTTCATCGCCGTCGTGTTCGTTGAAATCCGCACCCAGACGCCGGCCGTCAGGTTGGTTGACCGCTCCGTGATGTAGCTGAAACCGGGCACGCCATACGCCGTCACCACGTTCGAACTTCCGACGGTGATGGCCGTGATCGAATTTGTCCCCGTCACTTCCGTGACCGCCGTGATATTGATGTAGCCGATGTTGGTTCCGCCGAATCCGTCGCTGATGCTGTAGCTGATCTGGTCGGGAACATTGGACGTGTTCGCGTACCCCAGGTACGCCGAATTCGCGACCACATACGACCCGTCCGAATTGGTCGCCAGCCCGATCGGGAACAACGTCGCCCCGTTCGTGGTCGTGAAGTTGATGGCCGACAACCCGACCGCGTCACCGTCCGGATCGCTCCAATTGGTCGCGAGGTCGCTCAGCGCGATCTCCGCGCCCAAGCCCGCCGTCCGCGTCACCGCCATCACCCCGGCCACCGGCGGATGGTTGGTCACGACTTGAAACAGGGAGTTGGTGCTGCCCAGCACGTTCGGGAGATCGCCCGCAAACTGGACATTGATCGTGTTGGTTCCCCGCGGCAGGTTGGTGATGACCAGGCTGTCGGCCACTCCGTTGGTGATGGCATTGGTCCCGAACGCCGTGCCGTTGGCGAGGAAGACCACATTCCCGGAGGCCACAAACGCCGGCAAGGTGGAGGTGAAGGTGAGGCCGGCCAGATACCCGTTTGTTCCCGGAATCGAAGCCGCCAATTGGACGGCCGGGGTGGCATTTGTGATCACCACATAGCCGCCGGCGCCCGCCAGCGTGTAGTTGGTGGCCCGGCCGGTGCCGGGCAGAATCAGATTGCCCGTGCCCGTGATGGCATTGGTGCCGGCGTTGGCACCCGCCAAACCGGCGTAGCCGGACACGGTGAAGTTGTCGGTGCCAGCCAGGTTTGTGATGGACAGAATCGCATTCGTGGCCGTCGCCGTGCCGTCGTAGGCGCGCGTGCCGCTGACAATCACGGACAAGGGATTCACCGTCAGCGTCTGCGATGCGGAGACGGGGTTGTAGCCTGTGCCGCCGGAATTGGTCGCCGCGATATGGCAAGTCCCGACACTCACGATCGTCACGGAACCGGCGGCATTCACCGTGGCCACGGCATTGTTGTCGCTGGAATAGGACAGGCTCAGGCCGCTGCTGTTCGTCGCCGCGTCGGCAAAGGGGGCGCTCCCGTAGGTTTTGGCCAGCGTTATCGGGCCGTTTGTAAAACCAATGGCCTGGTTGCCCTTGGCCACCACCAGGCTCAACCCGGCGCCGCCGAGCTGCAACGAGGCGACCGTCCCGGAGATGATTCCGCCGCCGTTCACGGTCACCGCGGACGGCGCGCTTCCGCCAACGAATCCCGCATTGCCACTCGTGACATTCGAGATGATCAGATAACTTCCCGGCGACAATGCCGAACCGGTGTTGTTGATCTGGAGAACGCTCCCGCCCGAGAGCGTCATCCCGCCATTGGTCAGGATGAATGAGGGGTTTGCCGCGTCAAAAACCAATGAAACGATCCCGGCACTGCAATTGTTAGTGCCGTTGATGACCGCCCGCACCGAGCTATTGCTGAGCGTCTGGCTGGACCGGGCGCCGGCCAGCGTGAAAACGCTGCTCAAGCCGGCAACATTGAAGGTCGCGCCGCCCGCCACCACGATGGCCCCCGAATTGGTGAGCGAAGCGCCGCCGGTCAAGGCCAGCGTCCCCGCATTGATCAGCGTATTGCCGGTGAAAGTGTCAGCCGTGTTGCTCAAAATCAGCGTGCCGCCATTCAGCGCCAGACTCAGGTTGCCGCCGATCATGCCGCCGTAAGTCGTCAAACTGGTCCCGCCCGATGACAGTGTCGCCGGGGTGGCGCTGCTGTTGGTGACCACTTCCGATGTTCCCGATGCGTATTGATCGCTGGCCAGGGACCCGACCGTCTGGTTGAACCCGTTCAAGTCGAAAATTTGCGACCCGGTCGGCGCCGTCGAATTCTGGGCGATGATCAGCGCCGAATTCGTGGGCAAAACATTGCTGCCGCCCAATTGCACCAATGTGTTGGTCGAGCTGGCCGAAGCCGGCTGCAGCGTGGTCGTGCCGCCATAAAACAGATTTGAAAGCACCACGAAGGTGGCGCCGTTGCCCCAGAACTTCATGCCGCCGGCGCCGTACACCACATTGGACCACATCACGCTGCCGCTCCGCTTCACATTGATCGTGCCATTATTGGTGATGATCGCCTGCCCCAGACTGCCTGCCGCCGTGTTGTTGCCGATCTGGAGAAGGCTGCCGGGGTTGACCGTCACATTATTGGCCGGCGTCTGATTGCCGTTATTGGCGATGACCACATACCGGTTCGGCCCGGCATAGGTGAAGCTGCCGTTGACCGGACACGCAAAGATCGCACTGCCGGCGCTTGTGTTGTTGGTGATCAATCCGCCACTCATCGTGATGGGATTTCCCGGAACTCCCAGGCCGTTGGTCCCGATGGTGTAACCCCCGCCATTGGGGGCGAGAATCGTGATGTTCGCCGGATTGAGCCCGGTCCCGTTGGTGATCGTGCCGGCCGCCCCCAAGGTGCCGCCGCCAAAAGTCACGTTATCACCGCTCTGCATGGCCGTGCCGTAGTTCGTGCCGTCGAACCAGGCCCCGCTGCCGGCAGTGAGGGAGGCGCTTCCCTGATTCCAAGTCCCGGACCCGTCATAAATGCCGCCGGCATTCGTCGTCCAAGTGAGATTTCGCGGCAATTCGATCAGATTCACCGTGTAGAGATTGGTCGTCACCCCGTCTTGCGCTGTCACCTGCACCTGCACCACATTTGTCCCCACGCTCAAGGCCAGCGACCCGCTCGGCACTCCCGAAGCCAGCGCGCCTTGGGACACGCCGTTGTAGAACAGCGTGTTCGTCGCCGTCGGATCGGTGTCGACCACCGTCACGGCCGGCGTTTGGCCGAAGCTGTTGGTGACCGAGTAATTGAACTCGCCGGCCGTGAAAGCGGGGGCCAAGGTGCCCGGCGTCAACGCCAGGGAAGCCAGCGAAGCATTCGTGTTGGCATGCGGCATCAGCACCGTGATGCTGCCATCCACGGCCAGATTGTTGGTGAAAACGGTCCCCGCCGGCGACGTGACCGTCAGGGTGCCGCCACTTCCCACCGCCGAGCCAAAGAGCTTGAATTTGTCACCCGCTGCCGGCACCGGGCCGAGGTTGTTGACCGTCAGGGTGCCCGTCCCGCCATTGCTGATGACCCCCAGGACATTGACAATATCATTGGATTGCGCGAGCGACTTGTTCAATTTGAACACCAGATTGCCGTTCAGGGTCAGATTGTTGCTGAAGCTTAAAGTGCCGACCGACCCCGCATTCCCGGGCGCGATGACCGAACCGGCCGCCGTGGTCACCGCCCCCGTCACCACGCCGACACCACCCAAGGTCTGCCCGCTGCCCAGGGAATAGCCGCCGGTCACGGTGGAAACATCCAAGGTCGCGGCGCTTGCCGCCAGATTGATCACCGGACTGACGATGGCGCCGCTGCCGTTTAACCGGAGCGTGCCATTGCTGATGGTGGTGCTGCCAGTGTAGGTGCTGGCGGTATTGCTCAAGGTCAGCAGGCCGCCGCCGCCGGTCAACATCAAGCTGAGATTGCCGCCGATCAGCCCGCCATAACCCGTCTTGCTGGTACCGCTGACGGTCAGCGTCACCGGCGTGGCGCTGCTGTTGGTGACCACCTCCGATGTCGCCACGGCAAATTGATCGCCTGCGAGCGACCCCACCGTCTGGTTGAATCCGTTCAGGTCCCAGATTTGCGAGTTGGTCGGCAATGATCCATTGAAGGCCAGCTGGACAAATGACAGCGCCGTGTTCGTCGGCAACACGTTGCTCCCGCCCAGCTGAAACAGGTTGTTGGGCGAATTGGAGGCATTCATTTGCAACGCGGTGGCCCCCGTGTAAAACAGGTTCGAATACACGATGTAGGTCGCGCCGCTGCCGATGAATTTCACGCCGCCGGTTCCATAAACGGCGTTGGAGATGTTCACGATGGCCTGATTGTTCCGCTTCCACTGCAGGGCGCTGTTATTGGTGATCACCGCTGCGCCCAGGGAGCCGCTGTTGCCATTGTTGCCGATTTGGAAGGTGCCCGCGGCGAGGGTCACGGAATTGTTGGCCGTCTGGTTGCCATTGCCTGCCAGCGCCAAGGTGCCGCCGCTGTTGGCACAGGCGAAGCTGCCGTTCAGCGGGCAATTGATGGTCGGGCCGCCGCTCCCGGTATTGGTGATCCAGCCACCGGTCATGGTGATGGCCGGGTCGCCCGCATTGCCGAGGGTATAGCCTTTGGCGCCATTGGCGTTGGTCAGCGTGATGTTCTTGGGCGAAACGCCACCCGTTCCGATGGTGATGGTGCCGGCAGCCCCCGCCGGCCCGCCGCCAAAAGTCACATTGTCGCCGCTTTGCATGGTGACGCCATAACTCGTGCCATTGTACCAGGCGCCGCTGCCGGTGGTGACGGAGGCACTTCCCTGATTCCAAGTTCCCGGCCCGTCGGAGATGGCCCCCGAATTCGTCGTCCATTGGAGATTGGCGGGCAAAGCCGGCAAGGTTGCTGCCACCAGCAACCCGGCCAGAATGAAGGTTTGGCGGCGACCGGACAAAAGCCGGCTTTCGATTTTAAATGATTTCATTCCGGGGAATACGCAGAGGATTTTCACTGTGTTATCCTGATATTAACATTCCCGGACAACCGGTATAGAACATGAAAATGTTCTGCGCCCCCTCCAACTGCGGGTTTTATGACGAAGCCGATCGGGCCGGCGACCGGAACGTCATAAACCCGTCACGGATGAGCCAGCCGGTAGAACACGCTCGCATTTCCCGGGGCAAACCGGATTTGCGCGTGGTTGGCGGCCGTGGAACCGGGCACGGTGAACCAGCCATTGGAGTCGGCCAGGCTCACCGAATTGGATTGCAACAGCCAGCCGGTATAGTTGCTCGGCCAACTCAGATTCAATTGGCTGTCAGTGACCGTGAACAGCAGATTGGTGCCGGCCTCCGGCAGCCCCGGCGCCACGCTCAAATATAATTCGCCGCCGGTGATCACCAGCGAAGCCGTGCCTTTGGTCCCGTTGCCGCCGACGGTCAGCGCCGCCGGCACCGTCCCGGCCACCAGCCCCGGATTCCCCGCCGCCGTCTTGGCGATGAGTTTGTAACTTCCCCCCACAGCCAGTTGGGCACCGGAATTATTGACCGTGAACACGGTGTTGCTTCCCAACGTCATCCCTCCGTTGGTGAGGATGAAACAGGGGCTGACGCCATTATAATTCAACGCCACCAAGCCGGTGCCGGTGCCGAACGCGCCATTGATGACGGCTCCGGCGGTGCTGTTGCCCAGGGTCTGGCCGGATGCCAGGTTGAAGGCGGAGCTCAAGGCGGAGACATCCAAAATGCCCCCGCCGGCAAGGATGAGGCCCGCACTGCCGGCAATGCTGCCGCCGCCTTTCAGTGACAGGGTCCCGGCGTTGATCGTGGTGGTGCCGCTGTAAGTGTTGACGTTGCTCAACGTCAGCGAGCTCCCGCCGCCGCCGAGCGACAGGTTCAGATTCCCGCCGATCTGCCCGCCGAAAACCGATGCCTTGGCCGCCCCCGCCAATGTCAGCGTTGCCGGGATGGCACTGCTGTTCGTGATCACCTCCGATAGGGTCGTGGCATATTGATCGCCTGTCAGCGAGGAAATCGTCTGGCTAAAGCCGCATAAATCAAGCATCGCCACATTCGTCGCGTTGGCGCCATTCTGGACGAATATCACCGATGAGTTTGCTGACAGCACATTGCTGCCCCCCGGTTGCACCCAACTGCCGGCAGCGGCTGAGCCGGCGGGTTGGATCGTGGTGCCGCCGGAATAATAGAGATTCGATTGAATGACAAAGGTTGCCCCGTTTCCCCAAAAGCGCACACTGCCCGAACCATAAATCGCGTTGAGAATGCAGACGGGATTGCCTTGACTGTTCCGTTTCCAGCTCAGGGAGCCGTTGTTGGTGATGACGGCGGCCCCGAGTGCTCCGGCGCTTCCATTGTTGCCGATCTGGAGCGTGCCGGACTTGACGGTCACGCTGTTCAGCGGCGTCTGGCTGCCATTGGCGGCGATGACCAGGTTGCCGTAAGTGCCGGCATACGCAAAACTGCCGTTCACCGGACAGTTGGCCACCGTTCCGGCACTGCTGGCGTTCGTGATGATGCCGCCGCTCATCGTGATCGCCGGGTCCCCTGAATTTCCAAGGGTGTAGCCCGTGCCATCATAGGCATTGTACATCGTGAGATTTCCCGGCGTGATGCCGCCCGTGCCGATGGTGACAACCCCGCCCGTCCCCGCCGAACCGCCGCCGAAAATGAGGTTGTCGCCGCTGGCCATGCCTTGACCGTAAGCGGAGCCATTGTACCAGGCGCCGCCGCCGGCGGTGAGGGAAGCGGCATTTTGATTCCAGGTGCCCGCTCCATCTGTGACCGAGTTGCTGGTGGTCGTCCAGGTCAGTTTGTGCGCGGCGGGCGGCGCCACAATCAGATTCAGGTTGTAAACATTGGTGCTCCCGTTCTGCGCCGTCACGAGCACCTGGATCCGGTTCGTCACCCCGAGAGTCAGCGGCAAGGCCGTGCTGGTCGCCCCCGAAGCCAGCAGGCCGAGCGGATTGCCGTTGAATATCAAGGTGTTGGTGGCCAGCAAATCCGCATTCGTCACCGTCACGCCCGGCATCTGCCCATAATTGTTCGTCACCCAGTAGGTGAAATTGTTGGTCGTGAAACCCGGCGACAAAGTGCCGGCCGGCGTCAAGGCCAGCGACGTGAGATAGGCATTGGTCGGGCCGGCCCAGACCGGATGCAGCCACAGTGCGCTGGCGGGAGGAACCGCCAGGTTCACTTGCCCGTTCGTCACGGCAAAGATCGACTGGACCCCGCCGGTCCAGGAGCCGTCGGCATTGATCGGCGCGCCGCCCAGCATGATTCCATTTGTGCTGTACAGGGACGCTCCGGCCAGCTGCATCAATTGGACCGCCGTGACTGTCGTCCCCAGGTTGATGCTTGTCTGGACCGTATTGTTGCCATCCTTATTGTTCAGCACCGCCGTGACCCAGCCATTGGTCTGGCGCACTCCGTAGGCCGAGAAATTGACATTGGAGGTCAGGGAGACGGCGGCGGGCACGACGCTGCCCGGCGGCAGCAGGGAGAACAGCTTGAGCCCGTAGAATTCCGGCCGTGCCTCCACCACCGTGGTGCCATTGTCGGCAATGGGAGTGTAGCCGGCACTGTTGCCGCCGGTCTGGAGGTTCACCCCCTGGCCGCCATTGAGCGCCACCGTGAACATGAAGTCCAGCGTCCACAACGCGCTGCCAAAAGCATCGCTGATCCCCGGGGCCCCGCCATTATAAAAGGAACCGCATTCGCCCACCCGGTAGCCCAAGGGCAGATTGGCGGAAACCGCTGCCGGAACGCCATTGGTCACCCGCGCGAGCAGCAGCGGTTCCGGCTGTTGCAGAAGATAGGCCATGGTCGCGTTCGTGCTTTGCCCGTCCGCCAGATAAAAATGCTGCGTCAGCATGGAAACCACCCCCGCTTCATTGGTGGCAAAGGGAACCGTGTAATCAGCCGTATCCCAGGAATTGGCCGGCCCCGTGAGCACCCAGCCATTGCCACCGTTGGTGACCGCCCATCCCGGCACCGCATTCGTGATGCCGGCCGCCAGCGCCTGCCACCCGGAAAGAAACCGGGCATAGGTGAAGTTGGCCGGGCGCAGCCCGTTTCCGGCGTAGTCATCCGGCTCGTTGCCGATCTCAAACCCGAGCAGCCGGGAACCCAACGCCGTGGCGGCATACGCCGCCTCGGCGGCGCAGTTCGTGGGGTTGTTCACCGCATAGTTGATGCCGTAGATCACGCGCCAGTTGGCGGGCAGGGCTTTGACAAAACCCGCCAGCGTATCCACTTCGGCCGCCGTGATCGGCGTGCTGTTGGACAGGCCTCCCCAGCATGTTGTATCCACGCTATTGCCGCCGATGCGCAGGACGGCCGATGGCACCTGGCTGAACATGCCGACCAGCGGAAGGTCGTTCGCGGACAGCAAACTGCCGGTCAAGGTCGCCTTCTCGTAGCTCAGGCCGCCGAAGCCGGGATTCAAGATGAATCCGGCATTCGTGGACGGGAAACTGACCGTTGCCTGAACCACCGCCAGGGTATTCATCGGCGCCAGCAAAAGGGCGCCCAGGATTCCCACGGCGATCCGGCGCACATGCATTTTGCGTTTATCGTTCAAAGCTTGATTCTTTTGGTTCATATTTGTCGGCATGATGATTCCAACCCCGGGGGGAGGATGGTCCTCGGTTGATTTTGAGAATTTTGTTCAAAAAAATCAGGGATGGCTGTCGGGAAAGAGGATCTGTTTTTGTCCATTGGCCGGGATCCACGCGAGGTGCACGCTGGCCGGGCCCGTTTCATGAACATACTCGACCGCCAGCTTGGCCGGCTGGCCGGCCATGATTTCAGTTGTTCCTGCGGATTCGCCTTCCGCTCCTTTGCCTCGCTGAATGACCAGCCGCCCATCGACGGTCACTTTGACAGAGCCGTCGCTTTTCACCAGGAGGGTGGCCGGCCCGGATTTCTGCACGGCGAATTCGCCCGTCCAGCGGATCGAGTAGTAGTCCTTGCCCAGATGGATGGAAGTATCGGGGGAACCATAGCCGACCTCATCCTTGAGATCGAAATCAATGGCGGGCGTGATGGATGCTTTGGCAGGCAACCGGAAAGCCGTGTCCAGAAAATAAGTGACTTGGAAAACCGGCAGCCGGGCATAAGCCTCCGCTCCCAGCCAGGCTTTGATATCGTTGGTGGACCAAGGATGGCCATCGGCATAAGCCAACCCGTGAAAAGGCCGGTCATGCTCGTCCGCTGCGGGGGCTTCCGTTTTCTCACCCCAATAAAAACGGCAGTCATCCCGGCCGATCCCGAATTCCCACACGATGAAGCCGGTCTGCCCCTTGAAATGGGCGATCACGCCGGGAACATCCTGTTCCTTGCGGCACATGCATTCCGTGTTCAAAGCATAGATGGGGTCGCCCTTGAACTTATAATCCCTGTCGTATTGGTGCCAGGTCCGGAAGTCGGAATAGCGGTCCCCCGAATAGCTGTGGCCGGTGGCCGTGACGGGAATCCGGCTGCCGGTCTCGTGAATCCACGCCTGGGCATCCTTCATCAGATCCAGGATGCCAGGGGTCGACTCCTTGGGCTCATTGCAGGTTTCCCAAAAGGCGATCCGGGCGTCGTTCAAGTGGGCCTTCACAATGTCCTGGACATAGCTTTTCAACCGGTCGCGATGTTCCGCATAATTCCGGAGCACCGCATGTCCGGGCGATAGCAGCCAGCGGCTGTTATGCACGCCAAAAACGGGGTTGGGATAACGGTAGCCGGGTTTCAGCATGTCCGGCGAAGGTTCGTTCCAGCAGTCGTCAAAAAAGACGAACTCCACTTTAATCCCATACCGGTCTGCCCGGGACAGGAAATCCTCGATATGGCTGAGCAGCGCCGCTTTGTTTTTGAGGTAGATGAAATAGTGAAGGTATACCCGGACGCAATTGATGCCATAGAGGGAGGCATAGTGCAGTTCGCGGTCATTGATGACGGGATCATATTCATCCCACTGCTGGGCTTCGTTGACGGCGCTGGTGGGAACAAAGACCGCGCCATGAACCCAGCGCCAGTCGGCTTGAAAAGGCGCCGGGGCGGCCCGGGCAATGGCCGGGAACATCAACAAAGCCGATAACCGGGTCGCCAGGGTGAGGCCGGCAAGGAGTTTCATAATCATTTATTCTCGTCTTTGGCCCGGGATCATTCGTGCGGAGACGCTTTCCCGTAATAGGGGTAGGCATCAAATCCATCGTACCCCGGATCAACGCGCGGATCATGCGTCTGGCTCATCCAGTGATCGACGCGAAGGCGGAGTTGTTTGAGCGCCTCGGCATAGGCGGGCTGGCCGGCCACATTGGTCAACTCGTCCGGATCCCGGCGCAAGTCGTAAAGTTCTTCCGCGGGACGTTTCAAAAAGGTGAGCGCGATGAACTTGGCATCCGCCGGGTCGTTTTCATGGGCCAGCAAATAGTCCTTCACGCGGGAGGTGTCCACGTCGCCATACGGCCGGCCGTGGATGAAAAACACATCGGGATCGCCCGCCGGCCAGCGGTCCGGGCGCAAGTTCCGGACATAAAGGAATTCGCGGGTCCGGATGGCCCGGACCGGATAGCCCAGATTGTCATGGCGCACGTTCGCATGGCGCTCGCGCTCGATGAACACCGCGTCCCGGACCGCGCCGTCCGGCTGCCCCGCCAACAGCCCTTTGAAGCTGTGCATTGTCATCACCGTCGGCGGCACCAGCCCGGCCAGTTCGAGCAACGTCGGCCCAAGATCGCCCAGATTGATGAAGTCGTCCACCTTCCGGCCGGCCGGCAAATGTTTGCCCCAGCGGACCGCGAACGGCACCCGTGAGCCCGCATCATAACAGTTGCCCAGCCCCCGGGGCATTTGCCAGCCATTGTCCCCGGTGTAGATGATGACCGTGTTCTCGAGCTCACCGCATTTTTCCAGCAGCGCCACGGCGCGGGCGGCTTCTTCGTCCAAACTGGCCACCCCGCCGTAATAATTCAGCAAGTCCAGGCGGGCTTCCGGGCAATCGGGAAGATACGGCGGCACGGTCAGCGCGGCCGGGTCCAGCCGGTTGCTTTTGGCGGCATTCATGAACGCCAAGTTGTGACCCCGGGTCGCGGTATCCGTGTTGCCCATCCAAAAAAAGAATGGCCGCTTCGGGTCGTGTGCGGCGTGAAACTCGGCAAAGTTGGCGTATTTCGGTCCGACCGGGTTTTCCGTCCATCCGGACACCGCCATGTTCCCCGGACCCCACGCCTTGCCATCATAGCCGATGTCGTAGCCGGTTTCCCGTAACATCTGGGTGACCACCGGCGTGTCCTTGGGAAAACCGCTCCAGAGATTCGCCCGCTCCCCCAGTTCATGGGGATACCGGCCGGTCAGCATGCTGGCCCGCGACGGCGAGCACGAAGGCGATGCGTTGAACACATGACTGCAAACCACCCCTTCGCGCGCAATCCGATCAAAGGCCGGCGTCCGCGCCATCGGATCCCCCAGCGCGCCCGCCGTGGGCCAGCGCCAGTTATCCGCCAAAATGAACAGAATGTTGGGCCTCGGCGCATCGCCGGCGGCGAACGCCGTCCACGTCGGCCAAACCGCCAACAGGGTGCAGATTGTTTTTGTGATCATATCCATGTTCGATTTTTCCCGCCATCGTTCGCCCGCCGGCGCCGCCTCACTGGCCGCTGAGGTTGACCATGACCACCAAGGCGGCCAGCAGGTGGCTGCCGATGATGAGCAGGACGCCGGCAAACAGCAGCCAACCGCTTCCCGCCAGCCAGCCGGCCTTGGCATCGTTCAGCAGTGCATTCTGCTCCCTGGTTTTGAGCAGCATTTGAATGACCGCCTCCTCGGCGGCTTCGGCGGAAACATCGGCTGATTTCAAGTTCTCCCAGAGACGGGCCCCACGCGGATAGCCGGCATATCCCTGCACTTTTGCGCCCCATACCGCACCGAACAGGGCGCCCCCCAAAACCGCCAGCGACAGATAGCAAGCGCCCCGGATCCAGGGCGAAGCGCAGGCCAGCATATAATTGGCCCCGAGCAGTTGAAACCCGGTGAGGATGATTGTTGCCGCCGAATATTTTTCCGCCCGCGCCAGCAGCAGCCGGGTGCGGTCGTTCTCGGCGGCGATCGCCTGCTCCGCAGCCACCCTGATGAGGGAATTTTTGTCCATGCCGTCAATTGTTCCCGATTTTTTTGACGAGCTCCGGGGTCCGGTCATCCGGCAGCGCGCCCAATCCGCGCCCGGCCAGATCAGCGAACAACTCCTTTTGCGCCAAACCGTTTTGGATGGTCATCTGAAAGACCAGCCGTTGCGAAAGATTCGTGCACAATGCCCTTTGCAGGTTTCCCTTGATCTCCTGATACGACGGGACGGTGGCAAAATTGACCGTCTCCCCGGGGTTCTCCTGCAAATCCGTCAGAAGTTCCGGATGCCCCGGCAATTCATAAATGGTGTACTTGTACCTCCCGTCCGTGACCTGGTAGGCATTGCAGCTTTCGGTAAAGACATACTTTCGCCCCGGCCGCATCCCGGCACCGGTCAAATACGGTTTCAACGAAACCCCGGCCAGCCCTTGCGGCGGCGTGATGCCGCACAAATCGCAGATGGTGGGAAGAAGATCCAGGCCGTTGCAGACCGGCGTGGCGCGGTCCGCCACCCCCCGCCGGATCCCGGGACCGGAAAAAATGAACGGCACCCGCTGGCACTCCTCGAACATCATGCTCTTCAGCGTCAAGCCATGGGCACCCTGCATGTCCCCATGGTCGGCCGTGAAGACAACGATGGTCCGGTTTTCCAGGCCGGAGTTTTTCAAGGCCTGAAGCACCCGCCCGATCTGCGCATCCACACTCTCCGTCAGCCGCAGATACATCCAGTCATAAAGATCCCATTGTTCGGCGTCCCACGAACGCGAGGTGGCTTCAATCAGCATGCCCGGTTGCTCGCCGCCGATCGGAGCGGCGTTGGCGGCCCGGGGCGGAACCTGCCGGCGATATTCCTCCGGGGTCAGCGTTTTTTTCAGGGCCAGCAGCCGGACCGTTTCGCGCGCATTGTCCGGCGGCAATTCATTGGGAAAGCGATGGTCCGCCCCGGCCTTGTAACAGATGTCGTGCGGGTTCAAAAAGGAAAGCACCAGGAAGAACGGCTTGTCCGGCCGTTCCTTGCCCCGCCGGGCCAGCTCCTGTTCGGCGTAGATCGCCGGCCCGTCATAGGGATCGGGGTCATTCAATTTGAAACCGTATTCGGCAATGTCCGGCCGTGATCCATACAGATGCGTCTTGCCGGAGTAGAGCGTTTCATAGCCCGCCTGCCGGAAAAGGTTGCCCAGGGCGGAGGCGGTCACGATTTCCTTCACTTTGGCCGCGCTATAATATTTGCTGTTATTTTTGACCCCAACCTCGGAGGAATAGTGGCCGGTGAACAAGGCGAACCGGGAGGGCATGCAGACCGGATTGGCACAGTAAGTTTTTTCAAAGCGATAGCCGGACCCGGCCAGACGGTCGAGATTCGGCGTCTGCAGCCACCGGTTTCCCATGCAGCCCATCATGTTGCAGGACTGCTGGTCCGTCAGGATGAACAGGACATTCGGTTTGGCCGGCAAAGTCTCCGCGGCGGCCGGCAGCGTCCTGGCAGACAGGGCAAACGCGGTCAGCAGAATCACCTTGAGCGTGGCATTCATAGGCTGGTCAGGGGCGGTCTTCAGACGCGCAAAAATATTTTGCGCACATACAGGAAGCGGGCGAAAAGGAAGGCGACCAGCAGCCCCGTCAACGCGATCAGCAGGCGCCCCGCGCCATGCGCGACATAGGTGTCCATGAATTGCTGCACATTGCCGCCGACCAACCGGTCGGCGATGCTCGTAAAGCCGTCCAGGATGTTGTCGGCGAGATAAAGGGTGATGGCATTGGTGCCCATCCACACAAACGGCTGGCACCAGCCGCGCACCTGCCACACGTCCGCCACCAGATAAAAGACCCCCAGCAGCATCGCGCTATAGCCGCCGGCCACCAGCACATAGGACGAGGTCCAGAGCCGTTTGATGACCGGAAACTCCAGTCCCCAGAGCGTCCCCAACAGCACTCCGGCCACGCCCGCCGCCAGCAGCCACCCCGCCTTCTGCCGCCCGCTCCGGCGCGCGGCGGTCAGCCACCATCCCGCCGTCATCCCCAGAATGGTGGTCGCCACCGCGGGCATGGTGCTGAGCAGCCCTTCATTGGTGTAATACAGATTGCGTTTGCGGCCCGGCAACCAGCGCAAATCGACATAATGGGCAAAGTTATGCCCCTCCTCCAAGGTGCCGCGGACCGTACCCGCGGCTTGGGCCAGAATGACCGCCGGCGCTTCCGCGCGGGAAACCGACTGGTTTTTTTCCACTTTGTCGTGTTTGAACGTCACGTCCGGAAAAGGGGCATACATCAGCAGCCCCCAGTAAACCGCCAGGCACAGCATCCCCGCGGCCACCACCCCTTTGCGCGGCAAGAGGACATACAGCGAGGCCGCAAAAAAATAGCAGAGCGCAATCCGCGGAAGCACGCCCGATAACGCCACATCCGGCCACGGCCGGGACACTCCGCCATAGTAAAAGATACCCAGCACGAACAGCAGCACGCTGCGACGCGCGATCCGGACCAGCGCCCCCTTTTTTTCATGCGTCGCCAGCATCCGGTCCATCGAGAGCACGATGGAAACGCCCACGATGAAGAGGAAGAGCGGAAAGATCAGGTCGTAAAACCGGAAACCCGCCCAGTCGCAATGGTCCATTTGGGTGGCCAGGAAACGGGTGACCGGCGTCGGTTTCATGCCGTTCAGGGCCTGCACCAGCAAGTCCCCGCCGATGATCCAGAACATGTCAAATCCGCGCAGCGCATCGATGGAAACCATGCGCTGACCGGCTGGTTTTGTTTCGGGGGAGTTCACTTTTTGGTCCACTTTTTGATAAGGGTCAGGGTTTCGTTCCGGCCAGGACTCGTTGCGCCACCAAGGTAAAGACGGGCCGCCCCGTGGCGGCTTCCCAATCACTGGCCCAAAGCACCCGGTTGCCATCGGGCGACGGAACCGCATGGGATTCCGTCAGGTAATCCGTCCGCAAGGTATGGAGCCGGGCAATGCGCTCGACGGTCAGGCTGCCATCGGTTTTCACCGCGTCCACTTCATCCCAGAAGGGCGGCCAGCTTGGTCCGCGATGCTGGTAAGTGACATACACCCACCCGGGCCGGCGAACATTGCGGGCCGAAGTATGGCTGGCGTAACCGCCGGGGGTTAAGACGGTGATTTTGCCATCGCTCAGCCGGCGCTTGATCACCCGGCCATCGTAAGGCCCGGCCCGGACCCCGCCGACCGCCACATCATCGCCGTTTTCATCAACCGTAAGATCGTAGTGACTGGGACAGCCGTGTTCGCCCCACCGGCTTCCCACCTTGTTGCCGGCAAGGTCATAGACCTGCGTTTGGTCTTCGGTGCGCCCGGAGATTTGCCCGTTAAGCACGATATAATTTCCGGAAGCCGAGATGGAGATCCAATCCACGTCGGCGACCTCGTTCAGCCGCACGTCCGGATATTTGCGGTTTTCGGCGAAATCATAGGCGAAGCCGACGTGGTCTTTGCCTTTCTTGGCTTCGATAACGATGCGCCGGCCATCGTGCGACAGGTTGCCTTCCCATGGCCCGATATGGAATTCCGCATATCCGGGGAAGCGGGCGACTGGCGTGGTTGCATCCTTTCGCACATCCCAGAAACCGATGAGATCGTCTTTCACAAAGACCCGGATATCCGGTTTGCCGGGAAGCCACCGCGTTTCCGTGCCCGGTTCTTTCCGGCCGAAGAGCGGCTGGTAAGTGGTGCCGTCGAGGAAGAGGGCGCCGGGTTCGCCCTGATGCCGTTCCAGAAAAAGCAACGACTGGTCGCAGTTCCACGCGGAGTCTTTTGAATAATGATGCCGCGCAATCACCGCCCATTGGCCGGGAACATTGGGGATATCGGTTCCCGGAATTCCGGTGATGCGGGTGACAGTGGTTTTGCAGGCGGGGTCGACGTAGGATTCCAAATAGCCGGGTGCCGGGGCATCGGTATCTTTCAGAGCCCCCAAGCCGGCAGCGCCGACGCGGCCAATGCCGGCGGCCAGAAAAAAGACCGCCAACAAGGAGAGCGACATCGGTTGGACGGTGGTTTTCATGTGCCTTGGCCGTGCGGATCAATCCCGGTAACTGGCTTGATGGGAAACCTCGCTGGCCGGGGCCGCCAATGCGCCGCGATATTTGGCGAAAATCCGGCGCGCCGTCGCCACCGGGTCACCGGTCGCATCCACCGCATAATCTCCTCCCTTTAGGAGCGCAAAATCCGGCCCCCCCTCATCCACCCGGGCATCCCCCAACGCTTCCGGCGCGTTATGCCTGGCCCAAATCTCCCACCGCGGCAGATAGTAGTCGCGCAACAGGCCGTTCCATTCCCGGCGGGCATAGTCGCGCAAGTTGCCCCCCCAGGCAGTGACGATCTGGCGGGCATTGTGTTCATAATAATCCGCCTCATGGCGGTCTGCCCCCCAGGACCGGGCATCGCGCAACCAGCGGCCGAGCAGAAATTCATGCCGGGTGCCGGTCAGTTCATCCATGTCACGGATGATCTCCAGCATCACCCGCGTCTGCCGGATCACTTCCGCCTGGTCATGATCCCGTTGGGCCGTCTTCAGCCGTTCCATGACATCGTCCGAATGGTAGGCCAGCGCCTGCCGCACCCAGTTGACGAGATCATATTGATAACCATCTGCCTGCTGTGATGGGGGGGAAGCCGTCAGCAGTGTGTCGATGGCGGCAACCAAGCCGCGTTGCAATTCCGGCGGTCGCCCCAAGAAATCGCCTTCCAGCGCCGTTTTAGGGGCTTCGTGTTTGACGCCATCCGGCGGCGCCTTTGTCAGGGCCGACCCCCGGTCAAAGTGCCCGCGCGGTCCGCAGTCAAGAACCTTTTCGGCCAGAATTTGCCAGGCGGCGATCACTTGCCGATCCCGGCCCCCGGCCCGGCAGGCGGCGTAATCGGAAACCCAGTCATGGCTGTCCAGCAAGCCTTGTGCATGCCAGGGTTGTTCGAACAGCATCTCATACATCCCCGGATTGCAATCCATCCCCTCCGGGGCGGAAGCCACGCCCACGCAATTTGAAACCGCCAAAGCCCGGGCCAGGCGGGAGGCCATGTCCGTCAGCGGCGCCCGCAGATAGGTGTTGCCGCCGTAATTGCCGACATAACTCCACAGGAACGGGGCCCCGTAGAGATCGCCGGTTTCCCGGTAGAGCTCCCGTTCTTCGCAAACATAATCGATGATGGTCATCCCGCCGGCGGGAACCGCCTGGCAAAAAGCCTGCAAGGGGGTTTTTCCCGCCGCATTTTTTTTGAGCCAATGATCGCCGTCATAGGTGAAGGTCCAGGACATCAGATACCAACGGGCCGCCGGATCGGCGGCCACCATGGCCTGGTAAATGCCCCGGCCCACCCCGGCCATATATTCAGGTTCCCAGGAGGGCGGAACGATTTCGTTGAACGGATCGGCGGAATATAGGTGATCGCTCCCATACAACTCCGCCTGCACCTTCAGAAAACGCCCCTGGATCTCGGCGAAGAGCGGGTCGGACGGCTTGAGAAACCAGCAGGCGTCCTCGGCCGGGAGCCCTCCCCATCCTTGCTTGATCTGGGTGATGGCGGCCTCCGGCCGGACTGTTTTCAAGGCTGCCGGAACATGTCCGGCAAAGGCGGACAGCACCGGCTTCATCCCCAACCCGCGTGCCTGTTGCAAAAGCCGCTGCTGGAGGCGCCGCTGCCCTTCCAGATACGATTCCGGCAGCGGTCCGTCCAGCCGGTCCAAATTGGACATCCGGTGCCAGGGCAGGTGGGCCGGACCGGAAAAATAGGCCAGCACCTGTTCCTTCGGAAGGCCATAAGACTGCCAGACCTTGAGCCAGACGGCCTCCTGCCCGCATTGCATCAACGGCCGGTTGATGCCGTTCATGGCCATCCAATCGATGAACCGCTCCCACCGCTCCGGCCGGGTGAAGGGGAAGGCGTAGCCATAGGTGCAATAATTGAGGAAGAACCGCTCCCGGGCCACGCAGCTTTGCCGGGTGATGGACGGCGGACACGGCAGCGCCCCCGGGATGACCAAAGGACCGTCGGCTTCCCGATCAAAGCTCGTCCGGGTCTCATGCCGCAGATACCAATTGAACGCCATGGCCAGGCTCACCCCGTCGTTGCCCCGCAAGAGCACTTTCCCGTCACGCGACCCGATTTCAAACACATCCCGGCCGGCCGCCGGCGGAATCACTTCGCAGACAAAATCGCCCGCATGGCCGGGCAGGACGCGCGCGATCAGCGCCGCGGCAGCCTGCGCCGGATCGGCCGGGTAGCCGGATTGGACGGGAATGGCTGCCCCCCCCGGTGATTTATGCGCCGGGGCCAGGCAGAATAAAATGCCGATCACGATGGCGATCCGCATGTTCATGAGCGACGGACTCCCGAATGGATGGCCATGGCTGGCCGGCCCCGGGCCGCTTCCGAAAAAAAGACGCGACCCGATGGCAGGAGGCAAACAAATGCCGGGAACCGGGGATGGCCGGCATGCGACTGGAGGGCGGCGGACATTATTTCAAAAGCATGTTGGGTGATGTTGCTGGTTTATTTCGGCGGCCATTCTAAACCTTCCGCCGGGGCAGCAGTAGAACATGAAGATGTTCCAACCGGCTTCGGCGGAAAACCGGCTCCGGCGGGGGATTTCCGTCCGGCATTTGCCGGCCACAAAGAAGCGGGCTCAGCGGGGGAAGTACTTGTTCACCAATTCCAGCTTGGAATGCACATGCAGCTTTTTATAAATGTTCCGCACGTAATTCTGGACTCCGTACAAGGTGATCCCCAAATGATCGGCGATTTCCTTGTAAGCATATCCCTGCGCCAGCTCGGTAAGGAATCGCCGCTCCCCGGGGGTCAATTCCTCCAGTTCGGCGGCAATCCCTCTGGCTGATTTTGACGAGCTGGAGATATACTGGACCACCCGTCTGGCAATTTGCGGCGTCATCGGTGAACCGCCGTCATGCAGCTCCTTGATGGCCTGCACCAGATGGGACGAGGAGGTCCGTTTTAGCAAATAGCCGCCGGCGCCGGCTTTGATCGATTCGAACAACCGGTCGCTGTCTTCATAGACCGTGAGCATCAGAAAATTGATCATCGGCAGCTGGGCTTTGAGCTTGCGCACGCATTCCACCCCGTCGATGCCGGGCATCTCGATATCCATGACCACCACCTCGGGCATTGCCTGGGGAATGGTGATCAGCGCCTCCCGGCCGCCCGCGTAAGCGCCCACGAGCTTCAGCATCGCATCCCCGCCGATCACTTCGGTCAGACTGTTCCGGATGTTGTCGTTATCATCGACAATGGCCACTTTGATGCGTTTGCTCATATTGGTTTAATTGGCGGCCGCCGCGGAGTGCGGCAAAATCAGCCGCACGGTCGTCCCCTTGCCCGGGCCGGATTCGATGGCCAGCTGACCGCCCAAGGACTCGATCCGCTGGCGCATGTTTTGCAAGCCGCAGCCTTCGCGACGGCGGACGGCGGCGGCGTCAAAGCCCGCCCCGTCATCCTGCACGTAAATTTCCAGTTGCGACCCGGAACATTTCACACCCAAAATCACCAGCGAGGCCCGGGAATGTTTGACCGCATTGTTGACCGCCTCCTTGACCGCCAGAAACAGGTTGTGCCGCAAGTCCGGGGGCAGGGGCCACTCCGGCAGATCCTCATCGATCTGAAACCGGTAATCAATCCGGGTGCTTTCAATCAGTTCGCGAAGGAACTGGGTCAGATACTCGGCCAGGCTGCGGACGGTGTCATTGCGGGGATTGACTGCCCAAACGATTTCATCCAGTGAGCGCACGGTATGCACCGCCACCTCGGAAATCTGCCGCACCCGCTTTTCCAGTTTTTCCAGCCGGGCTTCCGGGCGGGCTGCCGGCTGGCTGATATCACTCAGCATGGAGATATGCGTCAGCTGGGAACCGAGCTGGTCATGGAGGTCGCGCGCGATCCGCACCCGTTCATTTTGCATGGCCTGCTCCTGTTCGATCCGCCGCAGCCGGGCCCGGTAACGCCTGCGTTCCGCCAGCCGGATTCCCACCGCCATCAAGCCGGTCAGGGTCAGCGCTGCAATCGCCTCGAACCATCCCGTCTGCCAGAAATAGGGCGCCTTTGCAAAGTTCAGGCCTGCCCCGGTCTCGTTCCAGGGGCCGTCAAGGTGGCCGGCCTGGACGCAGAACCGGTATTTGCCCGGCGGCAGGAAGCTGTAGCGGGCCACCCGCGCTTCGCCCGCCTCGGTCCAACCATGATCCAGCCCTTCCAGCCGGTACCGGAAACGGATCTTTTCCGGCGAGGCAAAATCGATTCCGGTATAATGGAATTCAAACCGGTGATTGCCCGGAGGGATGGTCGGGCTGGCTTCAGCCGTGCCGGCGGCCGGCAGCTTGCTGATGGGCTGGTCGTCCCAATAACCTTCCTCCATCAGCGCCACCGGCAAATTGGGCGCATTAGCCTGCCGGTGCGGATCAATGACGACGATGCCTGCCGTGGTCGCAAACCGGAGTTTGCCGTCCCGGGTTTTGATCGCCGCCCCGAAATTCCCCACGCATTGTTCCGAGGCGAGGCCTTCCGCGATGCCGAATTTCAGAGGCCGCAGGCGGGGCGAATCCCCCCGGGCCACGTCGTTCAGCGTCCGCTTGGTGACCCGATAAATCCCGCGGTTGCACCCCAGCCAAAGACACCCGTCATCGTCCGCCAGAATTTGCAGGATGATGTCATCCTGCAATCCTTGCGCCTTGGAAAACCCGGCCATGCGGCCCTGGGACCAGCGGTTCAAACCGCCGCCATCGGTTCCGATCCAGAGGGTTCCGTCCGGCTCGAGCAACAGGGACCGGATCAGATCGCTTTGCAAACCGTCCCGGGTGGTGAAGACGGTCAGCGAACCGGCGCGCCACCGCCCCAGGCCGCCCCCCAGTGAGCCGATCCACAAAGTTCCGTCCGGCGCTTGCACCATCGATGTGACCGGCTTGCCCGACAGCCCCGGCAAGGTGGTGATGGTTTTTTGCTTCAGCAGCCCCACTTTCCCATTGAATGTTCCGATCCAAATGCCCGCGTCCCGATCTTCCGCCAGGCACAGGATATGATCGCCATTCAGCCAGGGTTCCCACCCGCCCAACTGGATGATCACGTTCCCGTCTTTCCATTGCGTCAGGGCGGTGGCCGCCCCCCACCACAAACTGCCGTCACGGCCGCTCAAGACCGCCTCCACAAGCAGATGGCTGCCGGACGGTTCGCCCGGCGTGAAGGGGATGCTTTGGTTTCCCTGCCAACGGTAAAGCCCTTGCCCGTAAGTCCCCGCCCAGATTTGCCCGTCCGTGGTTTGCGCGAGGGAACGCAACTGGCACTCGGACGTGCCCTCCATCACATAGTCGACCTTGACATTTCCGGGGCCGATGCGATTCAACCCGCCCGATTGCGTTCCCACCCAGAGAAAACGGTCGCGCCCTTGAAAGAACGAGACAATTCCGTCATCCGACAAGCCGTCTTTTTTCTGCAAGGCATGGAACCGCCCGTTTTTCAAATAATACAAGCCTTCATTCCAGGAGCCGGCCCAGACCGTGCCGTCCGCCGATTCGGCGAGGTGGTAAGTCACCACGGGCGGAAAACCTTCATTCGTCCCGAAAGTGGTCCAGGTGCCATTCGCGCAGCACATGACCTGCTTTTCCCGCAGCCCGACCCAGATCCGGTCCTGATGGTCAACCAGCACACACCGCGGATTGTTGGTGATCCGGCCCGCCTGCCCGTACAGCAATGAATAGGTGTCGTCTTGAAAACGCAGCAGCCCGTGATGCAGCGTGGCGGCCAGAATGCCTCCCTGACGGTCCTTGGCCAGATCGAAAACCATCATCGGTCCCAGTTCTTTGGCCACCGGCAGGAAACGGCCGTTGTGCCAGCGACTCAGCCCCGTCTGGGTGCCGATCCAAATGTCCCCATTCGTCGCTTCCATAAGGCTGCTGACGGAATCGCCTGCCAATCCATCGCGGGTAGTGTAATTCGTGATCGCTCCCTGATACATCCGGGCCACCCCGCCACCGGCGGTGCCAATCCACAAATTGCCCCGGCGGTCCTCCACCAGCGCTGAAACCTGGAGATTTTTCAATCCTTCATGCAAACCAAAAACCTCGCTGCGCACCCCGTCAAACCGGGCCAAACCGGCATCCGTGCCCAGCCAGAGATAGCCGTCATGGGTTTGCGTGACCGCCTTGATGGTGTTGTTGGGCAACCCTTGCTGATTCTGCCAGGAGCGGATCAGGAACATCGCGCGCGGCGTTGGGGACACATCTTGGGCGGCGGCAGACAGGCAAAATAGCAAGCCCACCAGGAGCAGTCGGCCGGCGGGGCGATGGGGGAAACAAGCGGGCTTCACGTTGACAATGTTTCCAAAACAACCGTTTCCAGCATAAAGGACTCGGCCCCGCCGCGCAACGGGCAATCACCGGTCCCCCGCCGGGGAAAACGCTTTCTCAAGTTCCGGCGGTTTTCCGGCCCCCGCGACGGGGCGCAGAAAAACAGCCGGGAAGCGACTTCCCGGCTGTCGTGACGTTTGCAACCATCTGTCATTTAAGGCACGGCCACCGTATCGAGGAACAGGGCCGGCTTGGTGGGGTCGATGCTGTTGGTGTAGTGAAAGGTGCCGTTCAAGTCAAAGCCGTTGGTGGTCAAGACAGTCCAGTTGGTCAGCGGCACGGTGAGGTTTGTGGAGGCAATCACTTCGTAGTGGAAGCTGGTATTGGGCACATTGTTGTTGGTGCCATAGATAATCAGGCTGCCACCGGACCACGTTGTGCCCAGGATCTGCGCATTCTTGGTCGGTGCCGCGGCAACGATGGCGAGGGTGCCGCCGGACAGCGCCGAGGTGTTCCAAGCCAGCCCCGAGGGCAAAGTCGGCAGGTTAAACGAGGTGAATGCGCCGGTGACCGAGTTCCACGAAAAAATCCCCCACTTGTCTCCGGCCGCCCAACCGGTCATGCCATTCGGATTGAGCACGGTCAGGACCGCCCCGGTGCTCAGGTTGACCGGGCACTGTTTGGCGTAAAGCCAATCAGCGGCGCTGCCGATGGCCGTGTTATCGCCGGCGCCCGCCCCGCTGAACAGGCTGACCGTCACGCCGCCGCCGGCATTGATCAGCAAGCCGCCGGTGTTCGTCACGGTGAGCGGCTCACCCCGGGTGCGGCCCAGGTTCCCGACGGCGATCGTGCCATTGACGGTGACCGCGTTGGTGCCGCTGTTGACGTATCCCAGGCCGGCCAAAGTGCCGCCGGCATTGATGGTGACCGGGCCGGATCCCAGCCCGGAAGTGCCGGCCGGGTTGTTGATCTCCACCGTGCCGCCGTTGATAACGGTGCCGCCGGAATAGGTGTTGGCATTCGTCAGGGTCAGGACCCCGGGGCCCTGTTTGAGCAACGAACCGCTGCTGATCGAGCCGCTGCCGGTAAAGACGTAATGATTGATGCTGTTGGACACGGTGGTCGTTCCGGGGGTGACCGGGCCGGCCAGAATGACATTGGTCCGGGCCGCCGTGTCATTAAACATGACGTTGTCGCCGGGCAGACAGACGTCGGCGGCGCCGGTCACATTGTTGGACCAATTGGCGGTGGTGTTCATGTCCCAGTTGGTGCTCGCATAGGCTTCCCAAAGCAGGGGGCCGGGAATCGCCGCTCCGTTGGTCGTGAAGGTGACCGTCACCACCCCGGGAACACCGGTGGAAACCGTGCCGGCGGCGTAGTTGCGGCCGAATGCCGGGACGCTCAAGCCGGCGGCGCTGCCGATCAACGAGCCGGAATAGGTGATCAACGGATAGGGGGTGTTGAGCAGAACCGGACCGGTCGGATTGATGACCAAGGTCGCCGTGCCCTGGCTCAGATCCAGGTTGCCGCCGATTTTGATCAGGTCGTTGATCCCCGAACCGGCGTTGGTGGCAGCCCCGACGTCCATGTAAATGGTGCCGAAAGCCGTGATGAAGTTGCTGCTGATGGTCAAGGTGCCGGGCTTTGTGATCCCGGCCACATTGAGGGACGCCCCGGCGGTGCCGGCCAGGCTGATGCTGCCGCTGATGTCCGTGGCCGGGGCGCCGCCGCCCGTGCGCCCGGCGGTCAAGGCCTGCGGAAAGCCGCCGTACTCGCCCAGCACGAAAGTGCTGCCGTTCAGATCGTAAGCGCTGACATCCAGCGTGGCGCCCGAATTCAGCACGATGTTCGAAAACAAGACGGTGGAATTGGGGAAGGTGTTGGTATAGCCCAGCACCAGGTGGGAATTGGTCGCCACGGAAAGGCCGCCGCTCAAATTCACCACATTGTTGAACACCCACGTTCCCGGACCGGTGACCGCCGCGCTATTGGTGGTCTGCAACAGCCCGATCTGGGCGTTGATCGTGTTCGTCCCGGATGAAGTTCCGCCGAACACGGCCGTCATCCAGGAAGCGATGCCGTTGGTGACATCAATGTAGCCCGGCGGATTGAAAGTGAGGCCCGAGTTGCTCGGACTGTTGTTGTTGAGGGAGACCGGCGCGCCGTTGGTGCCCTGGAGCAGGAACTTCCGGTCCGTCACGGCGCTGACCGCCCCGACATAGTTCAGGCTGGCGCTGACGCTGGCCGGGTTGATGGTGCCCCAAGCATAATACGACGGAGCGGCACCGGCGCCAAGGGAACAATTGGTGCCGACCGGTGCCAGACTGTTGATAAAGATGCTCCCGGTCAGGTTCTGGATCCGGCCATTGAAACTGTTGTTCGTATTCGAAAGGTAGACATTCGCGCTGCCACTCACCCCGGGACTTCCGTACAAGTAACCCGCCCCGGTGATCAACCCCGTGAGATTGTAGGTGGTGTTGGTGCCCGGCCCGTTATTGTACAGTCCCAATCCGCACGAACTGACCGGCAGGGATATCCCCGCGCTCCAGTTGACGGTGCAGGCGGACCCGGAGGCAAGATTTTGCATCCGCGTGTTGGTCACGATCACCTGGTTGCCGGCGATGTTCCAGACGGCGTTGCTGAAATTGATCCAGTTTTGCGTCGAGGTGCTCGCGACAAATCCGGCCAGATCATTGGAACTGGTCAGCCAGTTTGTATTGCCAAAAACCATCCAGTTGCCACTGCCGCTGACCGGGGCGGTGCCGCCCCAGTTGGCTACCGTGCTCCAGTGGTTGTCGGCACCGCCGCCGGTCCAAATATTGGTCGTCACGGCATGAAGGGATGTCGCGGATAAGGCCATGGCGGCCAGGCAGGCAGCCCGCCGCCCGCGCCGGAGCGCCGGGATGCTTTGGTTTTCAAAAAGGTTCGACTTGGTTTTCATGTTGTTGATCGCTGAGGTTGGTTTGGGGGATGCGGTGGAGTCAGAAAGTTTCAGAGGTGGTGGTCGGTTTGACTTTGACCGGGGCCACGTGCCCGTCGAAATAGACATGATTGCGGACGCTGCCATGCACCGGTTTGGGGGCCACCCAATAAAGGGCCCATTCGGTGACTCCGTTGGGGCATCCCGTCACATCCAGATCCGAAAGATACCAGATTTGGGACAAGGAACCCGCGGCCCCCACCTGGGTGATTTTGCACGGGGCGGGCGATGACACACTGCCGTAAGCCTGCGGATAGCCGAAGGGCCGGTAGCCCAAGTTGATGGCCCCGTCGTCCGAGGTTTGGCCGGACAATATGTACATGTAAATGTTTGTGATGGCATCCGAGGTCAGCGTCGCGCCCGGCAAGAGCGAGGTGCAACCCGGACAAACCATGGCATTGGCCAGCCGCGTGGTGGTGCCCGGAGCCGGATAGCCGAGATAGCTGGCCAGATAATAATCCAGATCACTGGTCCGGCTGGTGTTATAACCAATGGATTGACCGGACCACAGCCCATAGGCCGAGGCGCCACCGCCGAACGGGCCGCCGCCACCTGACGGTGCATTGTCAGGACTGGGTGGCAGCCAGTCATTGTGGTCGTCCAAAAAGATGGCCATGGCGATGTGGATCTGGTGGAAATTCGATTGGCAGGCGGCCTCTTGCGCCTTCTGCTTGGCTTTCGCCAGCGCCGGCAACAGCATGGCCGCCAGGATGGCGATGATGGCGATGACCACCAGCAATTCAATCAGGGTGAAAGCCGGCACAGATGATTTCCGCCGCCGGAAATCCCGGCGGAGTTTGCCGTCCGGCATCAGGTAATTATTCATGGTGTGGTTGTGATGACATCACCAATTTATTACATCCCAAAAAATTGAATAGAACATGAACATGTTCCGGGCGCGTGACAAATGCGTTGCCGTTGACCGGCAAATTCTTGCAGCGAGGCGGGTGGTTGGATGAGTGGCCAGACGTTTGGGCGGCCTGCTCCTGCGGCTTGTCCGGCGGTTCGCGCGATTTCAATTTCGCGCGTTCAAAGCGTATTAATAATAGTGTGGCTGTTCGCCGCTGGTCCCTGACCGAACGGCTGCAATATTATTCAATCCGCCCTAAGGTTACATGCTGTCACCCCCAACCCGCCGGTGGGCACCGGACCGCTGCCAATGATCGGGAAGGCTGAAAGCCGCCGCCGCGCCGCCCCATCGGGATCAAGGTCACGGTCTCCGCCGGTTGTTCGCTCCCAACCGGACCGGATTTCTTTGCCGCGCATAGACCAAATCGGTCCATGGTGAATCCGGCCATTAATCCTGCCAGGGCAACCTTCAGGGACAGGCGAACATGTTACTGAACCGTGAGCAGCACCGCGCTGGCCGCCGGCAGGGCAACTTGCACCGCCCCGTCATGCGCCGCCACCGTTTCACCCGAACCCGGCGACCAAGTGCCATCCGGGGCAACCGCTGCGTCGGCGAACGTCACGCCTTCGGTCGCGGCGAGGGATGGCGCCCGGAGCCGAAACACCTCGGCCTGGGTCGCCGCCTGCCCGATGAAGACGGACACAATCAACGGTTGCGCCTGGTTCTTGTTGTTCAGCACCACCCGTAACCGGTGGTCGTCACCCAGCACGGCATGGGCGGAGAACGATTCTTCCGGCGGGCATTCCACCGGCACCACCCGGCCCCGGCCCGCCTGGTGAAACAGCAGCATGCTGTAATAAAGCGGACTCGCCAGGTAACGGCGGTCGGATTTGCGATACCAGATCGGGGCGTAATTGCCGGCGGTGAACCCGCCGTGGAAATTGATCCCCGCGCCGCCCTGTTCCGCCACGGAAAAAAGAAAATCCACCCCCCACAGAGCCGAGGCGAACGCGTCGCTGACGCCGCGCTTGCCGCCTCCGGAGGCCGTGTTGCATTCTCCCAGCCGGAACGGCCGCCCGGCCGCCCGGGAAGCCTGAAGTTGCGGGAGCCAGTCCAGGCGCTCCGATTGCTCCGCCAGCCTGGAACTCAGCAGGTTTTCCACCGTGGGAAACCGGGGCGATTTCGGATCCGGATCCTTGGCGGAAAGCGGGTAGACATGCGAGGTGGTCAGCACGAGCCGGTTTTTGAATTCGGCAAGGTAGTCCGGAAACCATTTGCAGGTCTTGGTGGTGGCCGGGCCGGCCAGTGGCGCCTGCGGCAGGCGGCTCAGAATGGCTGCGTCATAGGCTTCCACTTCCTGTCGATACTGGGCAAATCCGTAGCTGGCCGGCCGCAGGCCTTCGTCATTGCGGGATTTGCGAAACAGATTCGGCTCATTGCCCACTTCGAAGGCGAGCACCGAAGTGCCGCCCACCCGGAGCGCGTAAACCGCCTCATCCGCCGCCATCGCGGGATCGTTCGCCCCAAGATTCAGACCGTGGATGACCTGCCAGCCGCTCTGCCGGGCAAAACCGTACAGGTTGTCGAGTGACCGGGGTCCGAGCGTGGTCAGCTGCCGGGAAAACCGATTCTCCTCCATCCCCGTAAGCGGATTGGTCTCCGATAACGACCATCCGGTATGATCCACTTCATCACCACCAATGCGTAACACCCCATGGCCCAGGTTGTGAAACAGGTTGATCAACTGGGTGTTGGCAGGTTCAAAACAGAGATGCGACAATATTTTTTTTTCGCAACTGAAACCGAGGAAATCATCGGGGATTGGCGACCCCGGCTGATCGGTCCGGACGCGGACCGCGACCTGGGCCGCCGCCGGTTCGGCCTGGCCGCGACCGGCCGGAATCATGACGCTGACCGCCACAACCCCGGCGCAAACGAAGGCGTGGGAGAAAGCAATGCCGTTAAGGATGGTGTTCATAATAAATCTGGGGCAAGCAAGGCGATCCCGATTGCGGGTTATGCTCATTGGGCGATCAGTTTCCAAACACAACGATCCGTCAGAAGGCGGTTGCCCTTTTTACCGCGGGCTTCAATTTCGTTCGCACCGGGATTAAGAATGACCTTGGGCCACCGGAACACCGCCTCGCCATCGGCTTGCTGCCGGCCGCGGGAGACCCCGTTCACGAATAGTTCCACCGCCGAAGCGTTGGAATAAATTTTCACTGCAGTGACGGCATTCGTCCGCCCGGTGAAGCGGGAGCCGGTGATGTGCAACACCGGCTCGGCCGACCAGTTGGCCTGGTAAAAATAAAATGCGTCCTTCTTCAGTCTTCGATCGTAAGTGACCAATCCCTTGTCGTTCAATGCCAGTTGGCCGCCTTCATTCCGGTCGGCAACGCAAAAATCGAACATGTTCCAGACGAAACTGCCCCACACGAACGGTCGGGCTTTGATGGTCGCCCAATCCGCTTCGTGCGCGTGCATCTGCCATTCCTCGGGATGCCACGGGCCGTCGGACTTTGGCTGGTGCGGATCATTCTCGTGCTGGGCGGGGTTGGCCCCGGCACCATATTCGCTCACGCAAAAACCGCCCGCCCGGCTGGTGTATCGCTCATCATCCAGCACCCGGCCAAACGATTCCAGCAAACCGTCGCCATGGCCCTTGTACCAGCCGGGGTAATTGTTCCAGCCGAGCCAGTCGGGGATCTTGTTCATCTGCGGGTAATTGGTCGAGTTGCTGGCACCGATGGTCGGACGGGTCGGGTCCTCGCTGTGGGCCACTTTGTTCAAATCCTGCAATTCCGGCTCGGGGTCGTCGGTTTTCAGGTTCCCGATTTCATTGAAGAGGCTCCAAACAAAGATGGAAGGATGATTGATGTTTTGGCGGATCATATCCAGCAGCTGATTGCGTGAGGTCTCCTCGAACCGGGGCGTATCATTGACGGCTTTGACTTGCGGGATTTCCGCCCAAACCAGCAAGCCCGCCTGATCGCACAGGGTGTAGAAGTAACTGCTCTGTTGATAGTGGCAGCAGCGGACCGCCGTGGCCCCCATTTCCTTGATCAAGGTGACATCCTGTTCCATGTCGGCCGCGGAAATGGCCCACCCCTTGTCCGGCCGGTCCTGATGCCGGCAAACCCCGTAAACCGGATAGGGTCTGCCGTTGAGGAAAAAGCCGCGCTCCGGATCCACCCGGTACGAGCGCAGGCCGAGCGGTTGCTCGACGGAATCCACCGTGCCGGCGGCAGACCGCAATTCCACCACGGCCCGATACAGATAGGGATCTCTCCGGCCATCCCACAAATGCGGTTTGGCCACCGACAAATGAGACCAGCAAGGAGCCGTGGTGAGGGGGGCCAGACAGACGGTTTGATTGGTGCCGGCAACCACTTGGCCGTCCGCGGACAGGAGCTTGGTGATCAATCCCAGCGTCTGCCACTTTCGGGACCCGTTGGAAATCTCAGCGGTCACGTCGATCAGCGCCTGGTGAGTGGTGACACTGGATTGCAACCAGGCCATACCCGTTGAGGCGTGGTCGGTCAGGGCAATGTTTTCAACCGCGGTTTCAATCAGTTCAACCGGACGGTACAGTCCGCCGTAGACATTGAAGTCGCCGCGGAGCGGGGCGATGTCCGCCTCAGGCTGGTTGCTGACCCGCACGGCCAGCAGGTTTTTTCCACCGGCGGACAGATTGGTCGTGATCTCGAAGCAGAATGCGCCAAAGGCTCCGCGATGTTCTCCCAGGAATTGCCCGTTCAAATAGACATCGGCCACGGTCGAGGCGGCTTCACACCGCAAAAAATAGCGACGCCCAGAGGCGGGAGCTCCCAAGTCAAGGGCGCGACGATACCATCCCGGCCCGCGATAATAATCGGGGTCCCCCCGTTGCGCCTGGTTCCAGCCCCAACCATGCGGGATGGCAACCGGCTCCCAGTTCTCCGCCTTAAAATCGGCAGACGTCGCGCCGGCAAAATCTCCCAACTTAAACTTCCAACCGGTCTCCAACAAGGTGCTGACCCGGCCTGAATCCTGCCGATTCGCAATGCCGGCCGGATCTTCCGCCAGCAAAGCTATGCCCGTCATATGGATGAGGGTAAAAACCACGCCTAAGGCCTTTACCCAAACCCAAACAGGATTTGAACGCAGCTTCAAATTGGGGCAACGCAACATCTGAGCAATTTTACGACTCCCACCCACCCTGTATAGAACATGAACATGTTGAATCGGAGTGCCTGGTTTACCAACGGCATATGCCCATGGCGTCAAGGTGGCAATCGATCTTTTCCTGTCAACTTGATCGCTTTTGGTTGCATTTTACCGCAGCGAGACGCAAATGGAAAATCGGCGCAAGTCGCTGGGATTTATGGGAACCACTATTTAAACGGTTTGGCAGATAGTGCTGTTTCCGGTCCGCCGCCCGCCTTCTCCACCACCTTCCGCCCGGAACATCCCGTGTTCCGGGCGGCAGACGTCCCCCTCCCGCCGAACAAACCGCCCTCCACCGATGCAACCATGCACCGGTGCAACCATGTAACGCCACTTTCCCGGGTTGTTTTCGGCCCGGAATCGGGTTAAACTGCGGGCGTGATTTACGACGCGTCATTGGATGATCTGTTGCAGAAGGTCTGGGATGGCCAGCGCATCGACCGGGCGGAAGCCTTGCGGCTGTGGCATTTGCCGCTCGAAGAGCTCGGCCAGCTGGCCGACCGCCGCCGTCAGCTTGCCAAAAAGGCCGCCTACCAAGGCCGGGGCAACGAGATCGTGACCTTCAACGTCGACCGCAACGTCAATTACACGAACGTCTGCAATGTGTATTGCAAGTTCTGCGCATTTTACCGGACCGAAAAGGACGATGACTCTTATGTGATCTCCCTGGAGGAGATGGATGCGAAAATCGCCGAGACGCTGTCACTGGGCGGCACGCAGATCCTCATGCAGGGCGGCCATCATCCCAAGCTGACGAAGCAGTGGTATCTCGACCTCCTCGCGCACATCAAAAACAAGTGGCCCCAGATCAACATCCACGGGTTCAGCCCCAGCGAGTTCGTCCATTTCCGCGAAGTGTTCAATGAACCGCTGGAGAAGATCATCGGCGATTTCCAGGCGGCGGGCTTGGGGTCCATCCCCGGCGGCGGCGGCGAAATCCTTGTTGACCGCGTGCGCCAGCGCATCTCCCCCCTGAAGGCGATGAGCAGCGATTGGCTGGAGGTCATGGACATCGCCCACAGCCGGGGGCTGTTCTCCTCGGCCACGATGATGTTCGGGCATGTGGAGACCGTCGAGGACCGCATCGAGCATCTGGAACGCTTGCGCGCGCAGCAGGACAAATCGTTGCAACGCGTCGCCGCCGGAGCCGCCGCCAATGGCGGCATCCCGCCCGGCCATTTCACCGCCTTCATCTGCTGGACCTTCCAGGCGGACCATACCAAGCTGAAAGCGCCGCCGGTGGGCGCGCATGAATATCTCAAGACCCAGGCGCTGGGCCGCATCTTCCTCGATAACTTTGAGAACATCCAGAGCTCCTGGGTCACCCAGGGCCTGGAGATCGGCCAGGTGGCGCTCAAATACGGTGCGAACGACCTCGGCAGCATCATGATCGAGGAGAACGTGGTTTCGCAGGCGGGCACCACTTTCCGCATGACCGTGCCGGACATGCACCGGCTCATCAGCCAGCTTGGCTACGAACCGCATCAGCGCGACAACTGGTACCGTTTGGTGAACTGAAATTTATTGTGGCTGCCTCCCTTCCCCGCATCAGCGTTGTGCTTCCGTGTCACAACGAACAGGAAAATCTGCGCCCGCTCATCAGCCGCATCATCGCGGCGCTCGAGCCGCGCGGCGAAGCGTTTGAGATCGTGGTCACGGACGATTGCAGCACGGACAGTTCGTGGTCGCTCCTGAAGGAACTGGCCGCCGCCGATCCGCGCCTGCGCGTGCAGCGGTTCGTGCGCAACGCCGGGCAGTCCGCCGCCGTGTGGGCCGCCGTCCAGGCCGCGCGCGGCGAGATCATCGTCACGCTCGATGCCGATTTGCAGAATGACCCCGCCGACATGCCCAAGCTGCTGGACGCGTTGAAAGACGCCGATTGCGCCACCGGCTCCCGCGTGGCCGCCCGCGCCAAGGGCGACAATCTTACCCGGCAGATCTCCTCACGCATCGCCAACGGGGTGCGGAACAAAATCACCGGCGAGGAAATTGGCGATGCCGCGTGCGGCTTCCGCGCTTTCCGCCGCGAATGCGCCATGCGCCTGAAATTCTTCAAGGGCATGCACCGCTTTCTGGCCACGCTCTTTCGTATCGAAGGCTTCAAAGTCGTCGAAGTGCCCATCAGCCATCATCCGCGCTATGGCGGCAAAAGCCATTACGGCGTGATGAACCGCCTCTTCAGCGCGAGTTACGATCTTTTTGCCGTGCGCTGGATGAAAAAGCGGATGTTCCGCTACGAAGTCGGCGAGTGCCATCCCGAAGGCATGCGGAATCCCACGCCCGGCCGCGTTTGGGGAAACTGAACGTAGCGGCAGGCATCCCTGCCTGCCGTAGAGCCGGGGCTTCCAGCCCGGCGGAAAAGGCGTCGTTTGCAACGAAGCGCCTTCCATTTCCAAAGCCGTCCGGCCAATCACGCTCATTCCGGGCGGCAGGATGCCGCCCTCTACGGCAGGCAGGGATGCCTGCCGCTACGAACTCCGCCCGTGTGCGCTGCCCCATTTCCAGTCTTCCGGCCGTTTGCAAAAGCCAGCTTTGAAAGGATTGTTTTCCACATAGGCTATCAACCGTGCTTGTTCGGTTTCATCACGAATCCAATGGTCAAAGGACTCTTTTTGCCAGAAGGTCCTTTTGACCGGTTTGATCATCCGGTTGGCTTGCTTGGCGGTAAATGATTTCCAGCTGTGTAAAATCTCGCTGAGCGGATGACCCGGCATCGGCCAGACAACTGCGTGAACGTGATTCGGCATCACGACCCAGGCACGCAGTTTGTAGCGCTGGCCATCAAAAAATCGCAAGGCATCTGCCACGAGACCGGCCACGTCCGGTTTCCTTAGCCAGCAGGCGCCGTGCCCGGCATCCAGCAACAATTCGACTTTGTCGCAATACCAGGCCAGCAGTTGTTGTTCTTCATGCCAAGTGAGCGGAGCTTTGGCGGCGCGGGATTGTTCAAGGATGGCCTGGCGTTCCAGCTTTAGCCGTGCCACCTCGCGGGCGGGCAGGGAATCGGCGAGACGAAACGTGACGAAATAGGCCACGCCTTCTTTTTTAAGATGCAGCAACTGACCGCGAAAATGCAAACCGGAGACCAGCGGGTTTGACTGCGGCACTTCGCCGGATTGGCCTTCTATTTCTGACACGCGGTGAAATTAAGGTGCCTTCGGCTAATGGCAAGCGGGAAAACGAGTTGTAGCGGCAGGCATCCCTGCCTGCCGTAGAGCCGGGGCTTCCAGCCCGGCGGAAAAGGCGTCGTTTGCAACGAAGCGCCTTCTATTTCCAAAGCCGTCCGGCCAATCACGCTCATTCCAGGCGGCAGGATGCCGCCCTCTACGGCAGGCAGGGATGCCTGCCGCTACATGATCAGTACCGCGGTACGTTGCGGTCGATCTCTTCCGACCACGCGCTGATGCCGCCCTTCACGCTCTTCACATACTTGAAGCCCTGCTGGCGCAGGAAGGCGAGGGCCTTCATGGAGCGCACGCCGGCTTTGCAGTGGAGATAATACTGCGTGTTCGGGTCCAGTTCCGTGAACCGGCTGCCGAGCTCGCTCAGGGGCAGCAGCGGGACGCCCGCCACCTTGGCGATCTCATATTCATCCGCCTCGCGCACGTCGATGACCTTGATGCCCAGCGCCGGATTATCCAGCGCCTTCTTCATGTCCTGCACGGTCACTTCATCGGGGTTGCCGGTGTTCTCCGGCTCCGGGACGACCCCGCAGAAATGCTCGTAATCGATCAATTCGGTCACCGTGGGATGATCGCCGCAGACGGGGCACTGCGGATCGCGACGGAGCTTCAGCTCGCGGAACTTCATATCCAGCGCGTTGAAGAGCAGCAGGCGGCCGAGCAGGAGGTTGCCCTTGCCCAGCGCGAGCTTGAGGATTTCGGTGGCCTGGATGCAGCCGATGATACCGGGCAGCACGCCCAGCACACCGCCCTCGGCGCAGCTCGGCACCATGCCCGGCGGCGGGGGTTCGGGATACAGGCAGCGGTAGCACGGTCCGCCCAGATTCGGCGCGAACACGCTCGCCTGGCCTTCAAAGCGGAAGATGGAACCGTACACGTTCGGCTTCTTCAGGATCACGCACGCATCGTTCGTGAGATAGCGCGTGGGAAAGTTGTCCGTGCCGTCCACCACGATGTCGTAGGGGCGGATGATATCCAGCGCGTTCTCGGACGAGAGGCGCGTGTTGTGGATGACCACCTCGCAGTTCGGATTGATGCCGCGGATGGTCTCCTTGGCGGATTCGGCCTTGGAGCGGCCCACATCGGCGTCGGTGTGGAGAATCTGGCGCTGGAGGTTGGAATAGTCGACGGTGTCGAAATCGACGATGCCGATCTTGCCGATGCCCGCCGCCGCCAGATACATGGCGATGGGCGAGCCCAGGCCGCCGGCACCGATGCACAGCACGCTGGTGGCTTTGATTTTCTTTTGGCCGGACAGGCCCACTTCCGGCAGGATCAGATGCCGGGAGTAACGGCGGATTTCGTCATTATTCAATTCCATAAACGAGTCCGTCAACATAGGGCAAATGGCAAATAATGCAAGCCGCCTTCGGGTCCCCCGGCTTGAAGCCGGCCTGGGCTGCCGGTTGGAACTGCTTCCCGGAGCGCGAGCTTCAGGTCGCTTCAGCGTGAAAGTTGACAGGGGCTTGGAGTGTTCCACCCTGCTTGATCGGGCGGACATTGAAGCGGCGTGAACGCCTTGTCATTACCCACATCTTTTTGGGGTCTGCATCAGTTTCCCTTCAGTGCCTAAAAACCACTGTAAAATCAAGAAATCGGTGAGGGGATGCCGCTCTTTTACAGAGCGGTTCGACTTAGA
>Ga0316222_1000802_pt1 | contig 44336 bp, 37 predicted proteins | sample TBH18011metaG_FD_206008 | JGI IMG/M metagenome (GOLD analysis project Ga0316222, IMG submission 206008) | Freshwater microbial communities from Trout Bog Lake, Wisconsin, USA - TBH18011 | ecosystem: Environmental > Aquatic > Freshwater > Lake > Hypolimnion/Profundal zone | place: USA: Wisconsin... | reverse complement strand
GATATTCCTTGTACATCCGGTCGAGCATGGGCAGCCCGATGCACTTTGCGTCGATCAGTTCGGCGTTGCAGCCCCTGGCGCGCAGGGCCGCGACGATGTAGTTCGCCAGGCGAATTCCCATCCGATCCGACCGGTACGATCCGTAGAGGACAAGGACGTTGTCGCTCGCTGACATCCTCTTTCAGACTCCCCAAGGGTCGGGCCAGCGCAAGGCCTAACCTGCCATATTGGAAATCGTGGGTTGCCTTCGCCACCTTGAAATCAGTAATAGCGCGGAATCGGCAGGTCCTGTGGCGTCGTGTCGCCTCCGAGATCCAGGAACACCTCGTCACGGTAACACCAGCCCCAGCCTTCGGGCGGGTCGTAGCCCTCGATGATGGGATGGCCGGAGGCGTGGAAGTGTGCGGTGGCATGGCGATGCGGAGACTGATCGCAACAGCCGACATGGCCGCAGGTCCTACAGATCCGCAAGTGTAGCCAGCGACTGCCGATCGTCAGGCATTCCTCGCAGCCGTGGGCGCTTGGCTTCACCGCCCTGACGCTGGCCAAATGCGAGCAAATCTCACTCATCTTTGATCTCCAGTCTTTTGCTGCGAGACTGCGAGCGCAGTTCACTCGCTTAGATGGTGTCGCCTGCTCGCCTTGTAGGCCTCGATCATCGCGGGATTACCGAGGATCGTTTCGATCAATGTTCCATTCTGACTTACGGCGACAGTTTGCCATTCCTCGTATCCCCTGAACTCGGAGAACGCGAGGTCAATGGGCTTTACGGCTATGCCCTCGACGAACCGCTCGCCGTCCGGGGTCTGGACCTGTCGCAGCGCGCCGATTGAGTCGCAGACCACCGCCAAGGTCTTGCCGGCGGGGACGTTGGATGACCCCACATCGGGCCATCACCACAAGGGCTGAAGACAGTTATCGTGGTCTTCGATCGAGGTGCACCTTGCTGTCGAGCTGGGCTTCCGCGTCGGCATCCTTATCGAACCAACGGGAAAAGGCCGGCCACGTTCCCCGGGAATTGTTTGGCTGAACAGAAGGGGCTGCGGCTGCGGGTTCACCCATGCCAGGAAGCGATCCGTTGCGATCCGGTCAGCTGAAGCGGATTGTCCGCAACCCGACGATCAACGCCATCAAATGCACTGACCGAGGCGGCATTATCGTCGGATGTCGGCCGCGCGGGAATTCCTCAGCTGGCTTGCCGAAGGTTCCGCCAACGGCACGGTGACGGCATCGCCCCGACCGGGCCGCGCCATCCGTAACCTTAATCTCTTGCAACGCAGGGGCCGTCCACACAGGACAGGCTTTATTCCTCCGCCATACCGGTTTCCTCGCCGCACCAGCCGTCCTTGTGGCCGCCGTCATAGCGATGGGCCAGCTTGGCGCGCAGCAGGGCCGCCGAGAGATCCTCGCCACCGGCGGTCAGCACCCGGGCGACCACGCGACGGCCGTATTTGTCGTAAGTGATGTCGGCCAGCCAGATGTGGTCGTCGCTCAGCTTGGCTTCGACGAAATCCTGGGCCTTGCGCGCCATGTCGCGTTCGTAATCGCAATGGGCGTGCTTTTCGGCGGCGTCGACCCCCGACAGGCGGACCATGGTCTCGACATCCTGGCCCAGCCAGATATGGGCCCGCACCCGGATGGTGTCGCCGTCGACCACCCGCAGCAGCAGGGCCGGCACCGGGCCGGGCAGCGGACGCTCGGGCGGATCGCGGTGAGGCGCGTCGTCGGCCGGCGCCGGGGCAGCGAGGATTGCGGCGGCGGCAAACATCAAGAGCGCGTTTCGTACGTTATTCATGTCAAGGTTGCATTCGCAGGTGAGCAGATCCGCATTCACGACCGCCAATGGCCGCTTCACCGACTATTGTTACCCAACGGGGCGGAACATGTCAAGAACCCCGCCGACCATCGGTCAAAAGTCGATGCAGCGGCCGCCTTTTTCCCAATCATTAAAGCGGGTCGGTTCCGGCCCCTTGCGACCGCCGATCTCGCGCGGCGGCGAAGCGGGCGGTTCCGGCGGAGCGGGGTCCGGCTGGGGTGGGGCGATGGTTTCGGCTTCCGGCTTGTTTTCGCTCACGGCGGCATGTCCTGGCAGGGCTCGACGGGGGAATGATGGGAGCCCAACCCGGCCTTGGCAAGCGTCGGCTTGACAGCCGGTTTGCCCGCGTGGCTAGCTCGGGCCAAGCCGCCAACCGGAGTTCCCCAATGTCAGCCTCCCGCCCCGCCGATCTATCCGGATGCCTGCAGCGGCCAGGCACCGAAGCCGACCTGCCCGGCCTGCTCGAGCTGATGCGGGTGGTGCTGCCCCACGATCCGCGCTCGCCCGAATACTGCCGCTGGCAATTCCTCGACGGCCCTGCCGGCCCGGCGGCGATGCGGCTGATCGAATGCGACGGGCGGCCGGTGTCGCTTTATGTCGGCACCCGCAAGCTGCTGTGGCTCGACGGTCGCATCCTGCCCTGCTTCATGATCCAGGACGTGCTGACCCACCCCGATTTCCGCGGCCGCGGCTTCCTCAACCACATGGCCCGCGCCTTTCTGGCCGAAATGGACGCGGCCGGCATGCCCGCCTTCACCTTCCCCAACAAACTGTCGGAGAACAGCTTCCGCCGCACTGCCTGGACCGAGCTGATGCCGATCCCGCTGCGGCTGGCGGCGACCCGTCCGGAAGCGGCAACCACCGAGTCCCTGTTGCACCCGGTGGAGCGCTTCGGCGCCGAGGCCGGGGCGATTTGGGCGGCGGCGGGCCTGCGCATCGGCGTGCTGCGCGACGCCGCCTTCCTCAATTGGCGCTATTCCCGCCCAGGGGCGGTTTATCACCGTTCGGCGATCGATGGCGACCAGGGCTTCATGGTGCTGAAAGTTTACGATCGCGGCACGTCGCGCGTCGTCCATATCTGCGACCTGGTGGTGCGCACCGGCGCCCGCCGCCTGCTGCCGGCGATTCTGGCCGAGGTCCACGCCTTCGCCGCCAGCCAGGGCGCCGGCCAGATCACCTGCTGGCTGCCCGAGGGCCACCCTTATGCCGAATCCTTCGCCGCCGCCGGCTTCGCCCGCGACCCCGGCAACGACCGCTTCGCCTTCACCCATGGCGGCCCGGCCCTGCTGCCCAGCCTGAGCCAGCCGGCGGCCTGGCATTTCAGCCAAGCGGATAACGATATTTATTAGCCCCTCGCCGGGCGCTCGCATCCGCGAGCTGGGCCGCCGCCGCAATGGCGGCTGGAATCCGGCGAACCGGTGACCGGGATCAGAGATTCAGTTCCCTGACCAGCTGGAACGCCTCGGCGTAGGGCACCGCCACCGCGCCGCCGCGCACCTGGGCCAGGGCGCGCAGGTTCTGTTCGCTGTGGGGATGGGGGAACGGCTTCAACGCGCCTTCGAAGGTGTTCAGCGCCCGCATCTTGTCGTCGATGGTGGCGGTGATGTCGAAATGGGCGTTGGGCTCGAATTGCGGGAACGGCGACGGCGCCCAGCCGTTCGAGGACGGGATTTCGAACAGGTAGATGCGCTTGATCAGGGTGGCGGCGATGTCGCGGCTGAGCCGCTGCGGCAACATGCACGCTGCCATGGTGGTTTCCCAGCACACCCGATGATCGACGTTGATGTCGCCGGGATGGTGGGTGAAGACCATTTCCGGCTGGTATTTGACGATGGCCGCCTCGATCGCCTGGACCATCTCGAGATGGGGGACGACGTTGAACTTGATGTTCTTGAAGTCGTAGTGCAACGAATCCTCGATGCCGACGATCTTCGCCGCCGCCGCCGCGCTTTCATGCAGCCGCGCCAGTTCCGGCCGATTCGAGCGGGCGTCGACGTTGGCGCTGAGGATGCAGGTGAAGACGCGGTGGCCTTCGTTGGCCAGCTTGCGGAAGGTTCCGCCGCAGCCAAGCAATTCGTCGTCGGGATGGGCGATCACCGCCAAGACATTCATATCGCCAAACCTTTGCCGCGAAGGAAGGCGCGATCCTGCCTAACCCCCTTGGGGTTGGCAAGAGCGCCTTGCCGCGATACGGTGCGGGCCTGTCCGTGGAGGTGCCAAGTGAAGATCCTTTTCCTCACCGAGAACTTCCCGCCCGAGACCAACGCCTCGGCCACTCGCGTCCACGAGCGGGCGGCATACTGGGTGCGCTGGGGCCATCAGGTCACTGTGCTGACCTGCGCCCCCAACTTCCCCCACGGCAAATTGTTCGGCGGCTACCAGAACCGCTGGCACCAGACCGAAACGATCGACGGCATCCGGGTCGTTCGGGTCAAGACCTACATATCGGCCAATGAGGGCTTCGCCAAGCGGACGCTGGACTTCCTCAGCTTCATGGCCACCGCCTATGGCGCCGGCCTGGTCGAGGACCGGCCCGACGTGGTGGTCGCCACCAGCCCGCAATTCTTCGCCGCCGTCGGCGGCTGGGCCCTGGCCGCCACCCGCCGGCTGCCCTTCGTATTCGAACTGGGCGATCTGTGGCCACGCTCGATCACAGCGGTCGGCGCCATGGCCGACAGCCCAATCATCCGCGCCATCGAGGCACTCGAATTGTTCCTCTACCGCCGCTCGGCGGCGGTGGTGGCACTGACCCATTCCTTCAAGCGCGACCTGACCGCCCGCGCCATCCCGCCCGAGAAGATCGCGGTGGTGATCAACGGCGTCGACCTGCCGCGCTACGCGCCGCGCCCCCGCGACACCGAGCTGGCGCGGGAATGGGGCCTGGAGGGCAAATTCGTCTGCGGCTATGTCGGCACCCACGGCATGGCCCACCAATTGATCAACGTGCTCGACGCCGCCGAACGCTGCCGCGCCGACGAGAATTTGCGCTTCCTGTTCGTCGGCGCCGGCGCCGAACGCCAGATGCTGATCGACGAGACCGCCCGCCGTGGCCTGCCCAACGTGGTGTTCGCACCGTCGCAGCCCAAGGAGCGGATGCCGGCGGTGTGGTCGCTATGCGACGCCGCCTTGGTCCACCTCAAGGATTCGCAAACCTTCGCCGAGGTCATTCCGTCAAAGATCTTCGAAGCCATGGGCATGGGCCTGCCGATCATGCTGGTGGCGCCGGAAGGCGAGGCCAGCCGCATCGTGCTGGCCGATCAGGCCGGCCTGTGGGTGCCGGCCGCCCGCCCCGACGACCTGGCGGCGGCGGTGCTGTCCTTGAAGAACGACGAGCCCTTGCGCACCCGCCTGGCCGCCGCCAGCCTGGCCGCCGCCCCCTTGCATTCCCGCGAATACCAGGCCAAGCGGTTCATCGACCTGCTGACCCTGGTGGTGAAGGGCGAGGGGCCCCGCGCCGCTGGCACCATCGAGAGCTAGGAGCTGGGGGAAAAGGCGAATTCTTCTTCGTCATTCCCGCGAAAGCGGAATCCATATGTCCGCCAACACGATATATTGTGGTTTGAATTTGAATCCGCCCCAACATGGATCCCCGCCGTCGCCGGGATGACGAACGTGGGGTCATCGCCGTGCCGCCCCGCCGACCAACTGCAAAAGAAGTTTTGCGGCGTTCCGCGCCGCCCGAATCGCCGCCAAACCAAGCTCCGCCGCCCGCTCTTGTTCCGAGTCCGCAACAGGTCCCGCTCCCCCTTCCGCGCCGCCCTGATTTTGTTTGACCTTGTGCGGGACGGGAGTGGTCGGCTAACACTACGCGCGTTGCCACGACGCTGGACGACAAGGTTGAAGCTATCCTTTCACCGCGGATACATCGCATTCGCCCACGACTTGGTGGTGGCGGCGATCTCGCTTGTCGCCGCTTTGTACCTGCGCATGGGGGAAAACTGGGTTCCCGGCTGGGATGCCTCGGCGCTGGGGCTGACCACCCTGGCCTTCGTCGCGGTGGCCGCCACCGTCTTCCTGGCCAACGGCATGTACAAGGGCGTCTGGCGCTACGCCTCGGTCAACGACATGATGACGCTGGCCCGCGCCGTCACCATCACCGTCATGGTGTTCTATATCGGGCTGTTCCTGTTCACCCGCCTGTCGAACTTCCCCCGCTCGGTGGTGGTGATCAACTGGTTCGTGCTGCTGGCGCTGCTGGGCGGGCCGCGCTTCCTCTACCGCTTGCTGAAAGACCGCCGCCGGGCGCTGAAACTGGAGGCCAACGGCGAGGCCCAAGTGCCGGTGCTGCTGGTCGGCGCTGGCGACGAGGCCGAGCTGTTCATCCGTGCCACCCGCGCCCACGACACCGAATACCGCGTCGTCGGCCTGGTCTCGGAGAAGGGCGCCCGCGCCGGGCGCAACATTCATGGCGTCGACGTCCTGGGCTCGATCGACGAACTGGACCAGGCGGTCGCCCAATTGCGGCGCAAGGGCAAGGCGCCGCGCCGGCTGATCATCACCGACCACCGCATGAGCGGCGCCGTGGTGCGCGGCCTGTTGGACGACGCCGACCGCCTCGGCATGAGCTTGGCCCGCATTCCCCGCCTGACCGACCTCAAGGACGGCGTCGCCGACAAGGTGACCATCCGCCCGATCGCGGTCGAGGACCTGCTGGGGCGGCCGCAATTGGTGCTGGACCGCGCCGCCATGGCCAGCCTGATCCAGGGCCGCCGCGTGCTGGTCACCGGCGCCGGCGGCTCGATCGGCTCGGAGCTGGTGCGCCAGATCTGCGACTACCAGCCGGCCCAGCTGGTGCTGTTCGAGGCCTCGGAATTCAATCTCTATTCCATCGACCTGGAAATCGCCGAATCCTTCCCCGATTTGGCCCGCCGGCCGGTGCTGGGCGACGTCCGCGACGCCGCCCGCGTCGGCGGCATCATGGCCGAGCTACGGCCCGAATTGGTGTTTCACGCCGCTGCGCTGAAGCACGTGCCGATGGTCGAGTACAATCCCGACGAGGGCGTGCTGACCAACGCCGTCGGCACCCGCATCGTCGCCGATGCCTGCCGCGAGGCGGGGGTGCGGCTGATGGTGCAGATTTCCACCGACAAGGCGGTCAACCCGACCAACGTGATGGGCGCCTCGAAGCGGATGGCCGAGATGTACACCCAGTCGCTCGACCTCGAGGGGCTGAAGGACGGCGGCACCCGCTTCGTCACCGTCCGCTTCGGCAATGTCTTGGGCTCGACCGGCTCGGTGGTGCCGCTGTTCCAGAAGCAGCTGGCCACCGGCGGCCCGCTGACCGTCACCCACCCCGATATGACCCGCTACTTCATGACGGTGCGGGAAGCGGTCGAACTGGTGCTGCAAGCCTCGGCCTTCGGGCTGGAACGCCAGGAATCGCGCGGCAAGATCTTCGTCCTCGACATGGGCGAGCCGGTCAAGATCGTCCACCTCGCCCGCCAGATGATCCGCCTGGCCGGCCTGCGCCCCGACCACGACGTCCGCATCGTCTTCACCGGCCTGCGCCCGGGCGAGAAGCTGTTCGAGGAAATCTTCCACGGCGCCGAGCCGCCGCTGCCGACCGAACGCCGCGGCATCCTGGTGGCGGCGCCGCGGTCGGTCGACGCCGAGGAACTGGGGGTGGCGCTGTCCGATGCCGAGGCCGCCTGCCGCGCCCACGCCATCGAGCGGGTGCTGGCCATCGTCCGCCGTCTGGTACCGGAATACCAATGCTGCGGCCAGCAGGTTGCCAGCGGCGGCTTGGCTGCCGTCGAATAGGATGTCGCTCCGGCATCTCGCCCGCCACGCGCTGGCGTTGCCCCCCCATCTCGCCTTGGCCAAGGCCGCCGCCTGGCTGCGCCGCCAACTGGTGGCGCGACTGCGCGACCTTAGCGGACGACGGCGCTGCTCCTACCCGGCCTCGCCAGGGCCGCTGGGCCGCCGCCTGACCGGCCCGCTCGCCGTCCTGCCGCCGCTGCCGGCCGACGCCGAGTCCTGGCGCCATCACGTCTTCGACCTGCTCGGCTCCGGCCCGGTGCGGGTGGCCCAAGACGGTGACGTCGCCGCCCAAGCCTGGCCGGGCAACCACGCCCGCGCCCGCGCCATCCTCGCCCTGATCGACGATCCCGCCTATGAGCCGATCGACTGGCACCGCGACTTCAAGTCCGGCTATCGCTGGTCACCGCGCCGCTGGGGCCCATCCAGCCCCTACGGCCATTTGCCGGGCGTCGACATCAAGGTGCCGTGGGAGCTGGCAAGATTGCAGCACCTGCCCCGGCTGGCCCTGGCCTTCGCCGCCACGGGCGAGTCCTGCTGGGCGCGGGAAGCGCGCAACCAGACGCTCGATTTCCTCGCCGCCAATCCGCCCGGCTGGGGGGTCAATTGGGCCTGCGCCATGGATGTCGCCATCCGTGCCGCCAATCTGGCGCTGACCCGCGAGCTGCTGCTGGCCCATGGCTGGAGCGAGGATACCGCCTTCGCCGCCGAGCTGTCGGCCGGCCTGCTCGCCCATGGCCGCTTCATCAAGGCCCGGCTGGAATGGAGCGCCCTCCACCGCGCCAACCATTACCTGGCCGATATCTGCGGCCTGGCCTGGATCGCCGCCACTCTGCCACGAACGGCCGAGACCAATTCCTGGCTGAGCTTCGCCACCACAGAACTCGTTGCCGAAATCCCGCGCCAATTCCTGTCCGACGGTGCCAATTTCGAGGCCTCGACCGCCTATCACCGCCTGTCGGCCGAAATGGCCACCTTCACCGCCGCCCTGCTGGTCGGCCTGCCCGCCGAGCTGCCGCCGCTGGTGTTCGAGCGGCTGGCCTGCGCCGCTCATTTCGCCGCCGACGTGACCAAGCCCTCGGGCGAGTTCGTCCAGATCGGCGACAACGATTCGGGCCGCTTCTTCATCCTTGGGGCCGAGGCGGGGCCGCTCGACATGTCGTCGCTGATCGCCGCCATCAACGGCCTGGTCGAAACCGATCTCCCCGGCCAAGGCGTCGAATCCGCCCTGGTCGCCGCCTTGGCCGGCCCCGCCTGGCAGCGGCCGCGTCCCGCCGCCACCCCCGCCGCTCGGCTGGCCGGCACAGCCGCCACCCCCACCACCGCCCCGGCGCGGCTCTGCATCGTGCCGCCCGACCCAGCGGCGCTCGACGACCTCACCACCCTCGCCTATCCGGATTTCGGCCTGTACCTGTGGAAGGGAAAGCGCGCCTTCATTTCGGTGCGCTGCGGCCCCATCGGCCAGAACGGCAATGGCGGCCACGCCCATAACGACCAGCTGGCGGTGGAGATCGAGATCGACGGCATCGCCTATGCCCGCGATCCCGGCACCTATCTTTACACCCCCGATCTGGCGGCGCGGAACGCCTACCGCTCGGTGGCGGCCCATTTCGCCCCGCGCCGGGGCGCCGACGAGCCGGCCCGCCTGTTGGCGCCGTTCCGGCTGGAGGACCGCGCCCGCGCCGAGACCTTGCGCTTCGGCCCCGACTTCCTCGGCCGTCATCACGGCTTCGGGGCAGCGGTCACCCGCCGGGTCGCCGTCGAAGCCGGCGCCGTCATCATCGAAGACTGGCCCGGCGAGCCCGGTGAACGTGTGGTGCGCGCCCCCGGCGAGCTTGGCCCGACCTTGGCCTTCTCGCCCGGCTACGGCTTGCGCTGAACTTTCGGCCTGTCCGATTCCGCCGGCTGTGCTATACCCCCCGAAATTCCGTCATATCCGCCCGGAGGTTCCCTCGATGTCCGATCTTCGCCCCATTCGCCGCGCCCTGATGTCGGTCTCCGACAAGACTGGGCTGGTGGAGTTCGCCCGCTTCCTGGCCGAGCGTGGCGTCGAGATCCTGTCCACCGGCGGCACCGCCAAGGCGATCAAGGATGCCGGCATTCCGGTGATCGAAGTGGCCGACCACACCGGCTTCCCCGAGATGCTCGACGGACGGGTCAAGACCTTGCACCCCAAGGTCCATGGCGGCCTCTTGGGCATTCGCGGCAACGCCGAGCACGAGGCGGCGATGGCCGCCCACGGCATCGCCCCGATTGATCTGTTGGTGGTCAACCTCTATCCCTTCGAGGCCACCGTGGCCAAGGGCGCCGGCTGGGACGAATGTGTCGAGAACATTGATATCGGCGGACCGGCGATGATCCGCGCCGCCTCGAAGAACCATGACGGCGTCGCCGTGCTGGTCGACGTCGAAGATTACGGCGTGGTGATGGAGGAGATGAGCGCCCACGGCAACGCCACCACCCTGGCCTTGCGCAAGCGGCTGGCTGCCACCGCCTACGCCCGCACCGGCGCCTATGACGCTGCCATTTCGCAATGGTTCGCCGCCCAGCTGGGCGACACCTTCCCCCGCCGCGTCGTCGTCGCCGGCGAGCTGAAGCAGTCGCTGCGCTACGGCGAGAACCCGCACCAGGCCGCCGCCTTCTACACCGCCGGCTTCGCCCGCCCGGGCATCGCCACCGCCCGTCAGCTCCAGGGCAAGGAACTCAGCTACAACAACCTCAACGACACCGACGCCGCCTACGAGCTGGTCGCCGAATTCGATCAGCCGGCGGTGGCCATCATCAAGCACGCCAACCCCTGTGGCGTCGCGGTGGGCAAGGACATCCTGTCGGCCTACAAGGCGGCGCTGGCCTGCGACCCGGTCTCGGCCTTCGGCGGCATCGTCGCCATCAACCGCAAGCTTGACGGCGCCACCGCCGAGGAAATCTGCAAGCTGTTCACCGAGGTGGCGATCGCCCCCGAGGCCGACGACGCGGCGGTCGCCGCCTTCGTCGCCAAGAAGAACCTGCGCCTCCTGGTCACCGGCGGCCTGCCCGACCCGGCCACGCCAGGGATGACGCTGCGCGCCGTCGCCGGCGGCTACCTGTTCCAGACCAAGGATAACGGCCGCGTCACCGAGCAATCCTTGAAGGTGGTCACCAAGCGGGCGCCGACCCCTGCCGAGATGGCCGACCTGCTGCTGGCCTTCCGCATCTGCAAGCACGTCAAGTCCAACGCCATCGTCTATGTCAAGGACGGCGCCACCGTCGGCATCGGCGCCGGCCAGATGAGCCGGGTGGACAGCTCGCGCATCGCCGCCTGGAAAAGCCAGGAAGCGGCGCAAGCCGCTTCAATCGCTCAAGGAGCGGCCCAGGCCGCCGACGCTCACGGAGCGGCCCAGGCCGCTGGCCTGGCCCAGCCCGGCACCGTCGGCTCGGTGGTGGCGTCGGACGCCTTCTTCCCCTTCGCCGACGGATTGCTGGCCGCCGCCGCCGCCGGCGCCACCGCGGTGATCCAGCCGGGCGGCTCGATGCGCGACGCCGAAGTGATCGCCGCCGCCGACGAGCAGGGCCTGGCCATGGTGTTCACCGGCATGCGCCACTTCCGGCATTAATTCCGACGAGCCACCGACGTGGCTCGTCGTAAGGCCCCTCGCCGGGCGGGCGCATCCGCGCCCTTGGCCGCCGCCTCAATGGCGGCTACACACCGGCGAGAGGTTCGCCGGTGTGAATGTCCCTACTTCGGACAGCCGTGCTTGGCGTCGCGGGAATCGCACAGCACGACGAAAGCGTCGAAGGCGTCCCAGGAATCGATCACCGTATCGGGCACCGGCACCGGTTGGTTCGGCGCCACCGGCGCGCCCAGCCAAATGCGTTGGACGACGTGGAGGGCGTCGTTGCCGGCAATGGCCTTGACCATCATCAGCCCGCTTTTGCCGGTGCGGCTGCTTTTGGTGCAGGCGAAGCGGACCTCGGCGGCCTTGTAGCCATTGACCGGACGCTCGCTGATCGGGCTGGTGATGATGCCTTCGCAATGGGCTTTGCTGCCGTTGACCACGCTCATCACGTAATCCTTCGGGGTCTTCTTCTCGCCGTCCTGACGTTGGACGACGATCGACTCGCGGAAATCCTGCGGGCTTTCGCCCGCCGGCAGCATCTGCACCACGGTCAGATTGCCTTGCTTGGTAATCGGCAGCGCCACCCAATCCTTGGGCGGTGGCACGATCAGATGCGCGGGCGCCGACTGGGCGAAAGCGCCGGAAGACCCCAGAACCAGCATTCCGGCGACAAGAAAACGAAGTGGCGTGCGCATGTTTCAGTCCCGTCAATAGGCCTTGGCCAGGGCGTGCCTGACCACCTTGCGCATGACCGTCGGAAGGGCCTGATCTTCCAGGCGGTCCAAGGAACACCAGATACCCCGCGGAGCCGCCTTCGGTCCAGCCCTTCCAACGGCCACGTTCAGTTCCAGGTGAAAGTGGGTGAAGGTATGGCGGACCTGACCAGACAGCAGCCGCCACTCGGCGACCAACGGCGCCTCGGCGGTCGCCTGCTCCAGCGCCCACGGCTCGGGCCGCCAAGTCGTCGAGGGCACCTCCATCATGCCGCCAAGCAAGCCTTCGGGCGGGCGGCGGCGCAGCAGCACGGCGCCGTTCTTGGCCAGGGTCCAGAACACGATGCCGCGCCGGGTCGGCCGCTCGGGCTTGGCCAGCTTGGCCGGCAGCTGGGCGGCGATGCCCAGCCGGCGGCCCTCGCAGGCCGCCATCCACGGGCAGATGCCGCAGGCCGGGCTGGTGGGGGTGCAGATGGTGGCACCCAGATCCATCGTCGCCTGGGCGTAATCGCCCGGCCGCGCCACCGGCGCCAGGGTGGCGGCAAGGCGCTTCAGCTCGGCCTTGGCCGCCGGCAGCGGCTGGGTGACGGCGTGAAGGCGGGCCATCACCCGCTCGACGTTGCCGTCGACCACCACCGCCGGTTTTCCAAAGGCGATGGCGGCGATGGCCGCCGCAGTGTACTCACCGATCCCCGGCAATTGGCGCAAGCCGGCCTCGTCATCGGGGAAATGGCCGCCCCGCCATTCCGCCACCACCTTGGCGCAGGCGTGCAGGTTGCGGGCGCGGGCGTAATAGCCAAGCCCCGCCCAGGCCACCATGACGTCCTCGACCGGCGCCGCCGCCAGCGCCGCCACGTTCTGCCAGCGGGCGAGGAAGGCGGTGAAATAGGGCGCCACCGCCTGGACGGTGGTTTGCTGCAGCATCACCTCGGACAGCCAGACGCGATAGGGGTCGGCGACCTCGCCGGGCAAAGTGCGCCAGGGCAGGACGCGGCGGTGGCGGTCGTACCAGGTGAGCAAAAGGGTGGCGAGATCGGCCATGGCGGCGAGGATAGCAGCTCGGCTATGCTGTCGCCATGAGCGCGACGCCCGAAAAACCGACTCAGCGCACCTACGGCATGACCGCGATCGCCATCACCAGCGAGCGGATCACCCGCCCGCTGTTCGGCCGCTTCGGCTTCGCCAGCGGCGCCCTGGTCGCCGACTGGCCGTCGATCGTCGGCTCGGCGGTGGCCGCCCATACCCTGCCGATGCGGATCAAGTTTCCGCCCAAGCAGCGCTCCGAGGGCGTGTTGATGATCAAGGTCGCCTCGTCGGCCTTCGCCACCGAGCTGCAACACCTGGAACCGCTGGTGCTGGAACGCATCAACAGCCATTTCGGCTATCGCGCGGTGGCCCGGCTGCAACTGCGCCACGGCCCGCTGCCGCCGCGCCGGACGCCGCCAGCGCCGCCGCCGATCCCCGAGGCCGATCCCCGCCTGGCCGAAACCCTGGCCGGAATCGAGGACCCCGAACTGAAGGCGGCGCTGGAACTGCTGGGGCGACACATCAAGCGGTGACGGAGAATTGCTGCGCGCCAAGGATGAACGGGCTTGCGTTTATGCCGAGTTTAGCCAATGTTTCCAAAAACTGGAAACGCATGGAAAGGTCGGCATAAATGGACCCGGTCCTGAACCCCTATGCGGCAGGCGCCGGCACCAAGCCGCCGGAACTGGCCGGCCGCGATCAACTGATCTTCAAGGCCGACATCGCTCTCGGGCGCATCGTCAGCGGCCGCTTCGCCAAAAGCCTGGTGCTGACCGGCTTGCGCGGCGTTGGGAAGACGGTTCTGCTCAACCACTTTAGGGCCATGGCCCTCCAAAAGGGGCTGACCGACGTTCGTATCGAGGCGACAGAGGGACAATCGCTTCCGTCCCTGCTGGCGGAGCCGCTCCATTCGGCGCTATTGAAGCTCGACCGGATGCGTGCGGCGGATGAGACTCTCATGGGGGCCGTCAATGCGCTGAAGACCCTCGTCGGGTCGGTCAACATCTCGTTTCAGGACGTCGACCTTCGGCTCGGTCTGCCGCCGAACCAAGCCGGCAGCCTAAGCCGCAACCTGATCTCGGTCTTCCAGGAGATTGGCAAGGCGGCTCAGGAGCGCAACACCGCCGTCATCCTCTTCGTTGACGAACTGCATGTGGTCGACGAGAGCAGCCTAGTCGCCCTCATCCAGGCATTGCACCTCGCTTCGCAAGACGGCCTTCCCGTCATGATGATGGCCGCCGGCTTGCCATCGATCCCGGCCCAGATGGGGCAGGCCAAGACCTATGCCGAGCGTCTGTTCGAGTTCCCCAAGATCGGCCACCTGCCGCCGCTCGATGCGCGTCGCGCGATTGTCGCGCCGGCCGAACGGCACCAGGCGGGCTTCACCGATCAGGCGATCGACCTCATCATCGAGCAGACCAAGGGCTATCCCTACTTCCTGCAGGAATGGGCCTCCTGTTCCTGGGACGTCGCCAAAGCAACGCCGATCACCAAGGACGATGTGGATCTGGCGAGGGTAGACGCCATCAACAATCTTGACGTCAGCTTTTTCCGCACCCGCGTCGAGCAGCTGTCTCCGGCTCAAAAGCGGTACATGCGGGCGATGGCCGAGCTCGGCGAGGGTCCGCAGCGTACTGGCGACATCGCCAAGGTGTTGGGACGCCCCAGCAGTAGCGTCGCCTCGGTTCGAGATCAGCTGATGGCGAAGGGGGTGCTCTACAGCCCTGGGCACGGGCTCACCGAGTTCACCGTGCCGATGTTCGACGACTTCTTGCGCCGCACCGTCCCATGGCCGGTCGACATCCCCTAGGCTCGACATAATGCGCCAACAAGTACCGACATCCCATCCAGCCCAACAGACGACCGCTTGTGTGGCGCCCTGCCACCCCCTAATATCCCGCCCGACCAATGCCTAAGATGGAGAAACCAGGTGAAGCTCGCGGTCCGGCTGCTCGCCGTCATTCTGCTCCTCGCCGCCGGCGCCGCCCGCGCCGCCGACATCGCTGAATTTCCCATCGACCAGGTGTTGGGCCGTCCCGACGCCCCGGTGACGATCATCGAATACGCCTCGCTGACCTGCCCCCATTGCGCCCATTTCCATGAAAATACCCTGCCCAAGTTGAAGGCCGAGTGGATCGACACCGGCAAGGTCAAGATGATCTACCGCGACTTCCCCACCCCGCCGGCCGATCTGTCGCTGGGCGCCTCGATGATCGCCCAGTGCTCGGGCAAGGACCGCTATTTCGGCGTGCTCGGGCTGCTGTTCAAATCCCAATCGAAATGGGCCGCCTCCGACGAGCCGCTGAGCGAGATCAAGCGGACGGTGCGGCTGGCCGGCATGACCGCCGACCAGGTCGATGCCTGCTTGAACCGCCAAGAGATCGCCGATGCCATCGAGGCCCGGGCCCAGGCCGGAGCCAAGACCTATGGCATTGATTCGACCCCCAGCCTGGTGATCGACGGCAAGATCGTCGGCGGCGGCGAGCCCTACGACACCATCTCCCACGCGGTGGCGGAGGCCGTCCGCAAGGCCGGCAAGTAACCGGCGCAGAGGGAAGGCGCCGCTGTCGTGATCCAGTTCAGCAAGCTGCGCCTGACCGGCTTCAAGTCCTTCGTCGACGCCACCGAGCTGTTGATCGAGCCGGGGCTGACCGGGGTGGTCGGCCCCAATGGCTGCGGCAAGTCCAACCTGATCGAGGCCTTTCGCTGGGTGATGGGCGAAAGCTCGGCGCGGCAGATGCGCGGCGGCGAGATGGACGACGTCATCTTTGGCGGCAGCGCCGGCCGGCCGCCGCGCAACGTCTGCGAGGTGGCGATCCACCTCGACAACCGCGGCCGCGACGCCCCAGCCCAATACAATTCCGGTGACGAGCTCGAGATCATCCGCCGCATCGAGCGCGGCCAGGGCTCCAATTACCGCATCAACGGCGCCGAAAGCCGCGCCCGCGACGTCCAGCTGCTGTTTGCCGACGCCGCCACCGGCGCCCGCTCGTCGGGCCTGGTCAGCCAGGGCCGCATCGGCACCCTGATCAACGCCAAGCCGTCGGAACGGCGCTCGCTGTTGGAGGAGGCCGCCGGCATCTCCGGCCTCTATTCCCGCCGCCACGAGGCCGAGAACCGGCTGAAGAACGCCGAGGCCAACGTCGCCCGCCTCGACGACGTCATGCTCACCCTGGAAGACCAGTTGAAGGGGTTGCAAAAGCAGGCCAAGCAGGCCACCCGCTATCGCACCCTGTCCGACAACATCCGCCGCATCGAGGCACGGATCCTCTACCTCGCCTGGCTGGAGGCGCTGGCCACCATCGACGCCGCCCGCGCCGCTTTGGCCGAAGCCGCCCACGGCGTCGAGCAGGCCACCCGCCTGGCCGCCATTGCCGCCACCGAACAGGCCGAAGCCGCGGCATTGCTGCCGGCCCTGCGCCGCGCCGACGGCGAATCGGCCGGCCTGCTGCACCGGCTGATGGTTGAGCGCGAACAGCTGGAAGCCGAGGAGGGCCGCCTGGCCGAGACCCGGCGCACCCTGGAACAGCGCCAGGCCCAGGCCGCCTCGGATTTGGAGCGCGAGCGGGCCCGCGCCGTCGACGCCACCCAGGCGGTTTCCCGCCTCGAAGCCGAGCGCCAGGCCATCGCCCAGGCCGCCGAGGGCGAGGCCGAGGCCCACGCCGAGGCCGAGGCGCTGGTCGACAATGCGGCAATGGCGGTGGCCGCCATCGAGAAGGACCTCGCCGCCGTCATGGAGGAGGTCGCCGCCGCCGATGCCGAACGCGCCGCCGCGTTGCGCCGCGTCGCCGAAAGCGAGACCCGGCGCGACCGCCTGAAAGACCGCCTGCAACAGGTGGCGGCCCAGCGCCAGACCGCAGCCGCCGACGGCATCGACCGCGCCGAATTGACCGGCGCCGAAATGGAATTGGAATCGGCAGCGGAATATCTTGAGGAATCGCGCCTCGCCGCCGAGGACGCCGACCGCCGCCGGGTCCATGCCCAGGCGGCGCGCGATGCCGCCCGCGACGCCCTCCAGGCCGCCGCCACCGCCCGCTCGCGGATCAAGGCCGAGGCCGAGGCGCTGGTCGCGGTGCTGGCCCAGCACAAGGGCGGCGCCCATCCGCCGGTGCTCGATGCGGTGTCGGCGCGGCCGGGCTACGAACCGGCCCTGGCCGCCGCCCTGGGCGAGGACCTGACGGCCTCGCTCGATTCCCGGGCGCCGCTGTCCTGGGCCGAACTGCCGCCGCTGGAGCGCGCGCCGGCTTTGCCGGACGGGATCGAGCCGCTGGTCCGCTTCGTCACCGCCCCCGCCGCCCTGGCCCGGCGGCTGGCCCAAATCGGCGTCGCCGCCAACGCCGCCGCGGCGGAAGCCTTGCGGCCGAACCTGGCCGCCGGCCAAAGGCTGGTCACCACCGATGGCGACCTGTTCCGCTGGGATGGCTACACCGCCCGCGCCGGAGCCCCCAGCGCGATGGCGCTACGCCTGGCCCAGCGCAATCGCCTGCGCGAACTAGAAGCCAAGCTGGAAGACGCCGAAATGGGTGTGGAAGAGGCCGAGAGCCGTGCCGCCGCCGCCGCCGCCGCCGTCGAAACCGGCACCGAGGACGAAAAGCGGGCCAAGGAAGCGGTCAAGCGGGCCGAAGCGGAAACCGCCAAGGCCCGCGACCTCCACACCCGCCTGGCCCAGCGCTTTGCCGCCGCCGAATCCCGTCTGGCCGCCCTGGTCGAGCAGGAAGAGGGCGTTCGCGCCGATCTGGAGGAGGCCGAGGGCGAGCTGATGATGGCCCAGGAGGTGGTGGCCACTTTCCCCGAATCCGAGGCGGGCAAGGGCCGCGTCGCCCTGCTGCGCGCCGACCTGGCCGAGCGCCGCTCGGCCCTGGTCGAGGCGCGGTCGGCGCTCGACCGGGTCATCCGCGAGGTCGGCGAGCGCAAGCGCCGCCTGGAAGCCGCCCACCACGATTCCCAATCCTGGCGCCAGCGCGCCGAATCGGCGCTGGCCGCCGTCACCGAACTGGAGCTGCGGCAAGAGGCGGTCACCGCCGAGATCGACCGCCTGGCCAACCAACCCAACGCCATCCTTCGCCGCCGCGCCGAGCTGCTCGACCGCATCGCCGAAGCCGAAGCCGGCCGCCGCCAGGCCGCCGAGGCGCTGATCGCCGCCGAAACCCGCCAGCAGGAGGTCGATGCCCGGGTGCGCGCAGCCGAGGCGGCGTTGGCCGGCGCCCGCGAACAACGGATCCGCCGCGAGGCGGCGGTTTCCGCCGCCGACCAGCAATGCCGGACCGTCGCCGGCCGCATCGCCGAGCGCCTCGATCTGACTCCGGAACAATTGCGCGAGCTGGCCGGACTGAGCGACGAGGAGCGCCTTGATGCCGAGGAATTGCAGCGCCGGCTCGACCGCTATTCGCGCGAACGCGATAGCATCGGCCCGGTCAACCTGCGCGCCGAGCAGGAGGTCGCCGAGCTGGAAGAGCGCCTGGCCGGGCTGCGGGGCGAAAAAGATGATCTGATCCAGGCCATCGCCAAGCTGCGCCAGGGCATCGCCGAGCTCAACCGCGAGGGACGGCAACGCCTGCTGGCCTCATTCGAGGCGGTTGACCGCCATTTCCGCGAGCTGTTCGTCCAGCTGTTCGGCGGCGGCCGCGCCCATCTGGCCCTGACTGAATCGCCCGATCCACTGGAGGCCGGGCTGGAAATCATGGCCTCGCCGCCAGGCAAGCGGCTGCAGGTGCTGTCCTTGCTGTCGGGCGGCGAGCAGGCGCTGACCGCGCTGGCCCTGCTATTCGCGGTGTTCATGACCAACCCGGCGCCAATCTGCGTGCTCGACGAGGTCGACGCTCCCCTCGACGACGCCAATGTCGACCGCTTCTGCTCGATGGTGGTCAACATCGCCGCCACCACCGCCACCCGCTTCCTGATCGTCACCCACCACCGCATGACCATGGCCCGGATGGACCGCCTTTACGGCGTCACCATGGCCGAGCGCGGCGTCTCGCAACTGGTCTCGGTCGACCTCGCCCAGGCCGAGGCGATCCGCGACGCGATGATTGTGGCATCGTAATAACAGCCCTCGCCCCCTGCGGGAGAGGGTCCGCGCGGAGCGCGGGGGTGAGGAGTCTTGCGCGCGGCGAGCGCGGAATAGAGCAAGAATGCCGTCCGGTGCGTCCTCATACGCCCCTTCGGGGCAGCCCTCTCCCACGAGGGGCGAGGGGCTAACGTTCCGATAGCCGCCATCTGGCTTAGCGCGGAAAACCGATGGCCCCTGTTCGTCCGGGTGTCACGTTCTCCACCCGAGGTCCCCGCCATGCGCATTCGTGCCGCCGCCCGGATCCTGGTCGCCACCCTGATCCTGCTGGCGCCGGCGGCGCTCAACCGGTCGCCATTCCTGTTCTTCGACACCGAGCATTATCTCCAGTTCGGCCGCTCGATCGCCACCCGCCTGCCGCTGCTCGATCGCCTCGGCGGGCACCTCGCCGGGGCGGCCGCGCCCCATACCAGCGAGGACCGGCCGCATCCGTCGCTCAGCTATTCCGGCGGCCGTTCGCCGACCTACGGCCTGTTCGCCTATCTGTCGGTGCGGCTGGCCGGGCTGTGGGGAGTGGCGGTGGTGCAGGCGGCGCTGGCTGCGTGGGTGCTGTGGACGATTTTCCAGGTCGCCAGCCCAGGCGGCCGATACCTTGTTTTCGTCGCCCTGCTGGCCGCCCTGACGCCGCTGTCGTTCTTCGTCGACATGGTGATGCCCGACGTCTTCGCCGGCCTCGCCTTGGCCACCACCCTGACCCTGGTGCTGGCCTTCGACCGTCTGAACCGGCGGTCGCGGATCGGCCTGGTGCTGGTTACCGCCGCCGCCATCAGCACCCACACTACCATCGGGCCGCTGTGCCTGGTGGCGCTGCTGGCGGTCGCCGCCACTTTGGGCCGCGGCCGGTTACGGCGCTGGCCGGTGCTGCTGTGGGGCGCCAGTCCGGTGGCGCTTGCCGGGCTCGCCGCGCTCGGCTTCAGCCTGGCGACCCAGCTGGTGCTGGGAGCGGCCCCGCGCAATCCGCCGTTCCTGATGGCCCGAGTGTTGGCCGACGGGCCGGGTCGGCAGTATTTGCGCCATGCCTGCCATCCGGTGGCGCAATTCGCCCTGTGCCGGTTCGAGGATTACCGCTTCCGCAGCCAGGACGATTTCCTGTGGAGCGGCGAACCTGGGATCGGGGTGTTCTCGGCGGTGGATTACGCCACTCGCACCCGATTGCAGGATGAAGAACTTAATTTCGTCACAGAAACGATTGCCGCCTATCCGCTCGAGCAGCTCCAGGCCGCCGCCACCCACTGGCTCGACCAGCTGGCCAGCTTCGCGGTGTCGCCGGATTTCGGCCGCGCCCGGCAAAGCTGGGATTCCATGTCGTTGGGCGACACCATCCCCGAACAGGCTGCCAATTACCAAGCCGGGCTGGCCTATCGCCAGCTTTTCCCCTTCGCCGCCTTCGACCTCGCCCAGGGCGTGACCGCGATCGCTGCCTTGGCCTGGCTGCTGGTTCGGCTGGGCGGCACCAAGCGCGGTCCGCTGTGGCGGGCGGCGATCGTCGCCATCCTCGCCACCCTGGTGGTCAACGCCGCCCTGTGCGGCATGCTGTCGGGGGTCAATGACCGCTATCAGGCCCGCATCGTCTGGCTGCTGCCGGCGGCGGCACTGCTGCTGATCAACGCCGAGGCCGCCGCCACCACCCGGTCGACGCCAAGATCCAGCATCAGGCTGTCATGAGAGCGATGATCGAAGTCGGGGGCGTGGCAAATGTCCTCGAAGCTGCGCGGCCCGCGCACGGTGGCGCAAGCGCCGCCCCACGGGCCATAGAACACCTCCGACGACGGCCCGAACAGCCCCAGCGTCGGCACTCCCGCCGCCGCCGCGATGTGCATCAGCCCGGAATCGTTGCCAAGGTAGAACGAGCAGCGGCCCAGCGCGGCATGGACGGAGGCCAGGCCGATGCTGCCGATGGCGTCGATGCGGCGCTCGGGCGGAATGACGTCGAGCACCGGCTGGGCCATCTCGCGTTCGAACTCGGCGCCAAACACCGCTACGCGAGCGCCGGCCAGGGGGCCGTCGACGGCGGTCAAACGCTGGACCACGTCGGCAAAGCGCTCGGCCGGCCAGCGCTTGCCGCCCCAATTGGCGGTCGGGCCCACCGCCAGGACCGGTGGACCAGACGGGATCAGGGCGAGCGCCGCCGCCGCGTCGGCCGGGCTGTTCCACAAGGTGGGCGAGAACGGGGTCTCGAGGCCCAGCGCCGAGGACAGGTGGATCAGCCGATGCTTGGGCTCCCACGAGGATTTCAGCACCCGGCGATGCAGGGTCGGGACCGCGTAGGCCAAGGCCGAGCCGCGCAGATCGACCACCATGTGCCACCAGGTCGTCACGGTGTCCCGCCACAGGTCGCGCCAATGGCCGGAGCGGCGCCGCTTGACCATCGGAATCACCCGCTCGACGAAGGGGGCGGCGGCGAACAGCGGCGCCGGGGCGGCGCCACAGGCGACGGTGAAGCGGGCGCTGGCGTGGGTCTCGGCCAGGTGGTTCAACAGGCCGGTGGACAGCACCGCATCGCCGATTCGGCTAGAGGTGACGAACAGGATCCGCACTTAAAGCCGCCAGAGCCGGAACCCGTCGGGGATGGCGACTCCCCGCCACATTCCCTTGACGTCGGCGATCAAGCCGTTCGGCTTCAACAAAGCGGCGAAGCTTTCCCCGGCGAACGAGGCGTAGGCGGTATGCGGCACCGCGCCGACCACGCAATCGTAACCTCCGGCGCCGTCCAGGCTGGACATCAGGGTGACGCCGTATTCCTCGCCGGCCTCGACCGGGTCGGCGAAGGGATCGTGGATGTCGACGCTGTGGCCGCGCTGCTCCAGGCTGCGGATGACGTCGATCACCTTGCTGTTCCGGAGATCGGGCACGTTTTCCTTGAAGGTCAGGCCCAGCATCAGGATGCGCGAGCGGGGCTCGAGCTGCTCGGCGATGCGCGCCGCCAGCCACGGCCCCATGCCGTCATTGATGCGCCGCCCGGCCAGGATGATCTCGGGGTTGTGGCCGTTGTTGAGGCCGCAGGTGGCCAGGTAGAACGGATCGACGCCGATGCAGTGGCCGCCGACCAGCCCCGGCTTGAAATTGAGGAAGTTCCACTTGGTCGCCGAGGCGTCGAGCACGTCGTAGGTCGAAATGCCGATGCGCTGGAAGATCATGGTGATTTCGTTGATGAAGGCGATGTTGATGTCGCGCTGGGCGTTCTCGATCACCTTGGCCGCCTCGGCGACCTTGATCGAGGCGGCCTGGAACACCCCACCGGTGGTAACGGTGCCGTAGACCCGGGCCAGCAGGGCGGTGGTCGCGGCGTCCTGGCCCGACACCACCTTGGTGATGCGGTCGACGGTGTGCTCGCGGTCGCCGGGATTGATCCGCTCGGGCGAGTAGCCGAGGAAGAAGTCGGTGCCGCAGACCAACCCGGAATGCCTGGCCAGCTCGGGGCCGCAAATGTCCTCGGTGACGCCGGGATAGACGGTGCTTTCGAACACCACCACCGCACCCTTGGCCATCACCTGGCCGACGGTGGCGCAGGCCTTCAGCACCGGCCCCAGATCGGGACGGTTCTCCAGGTCGACCGGGGTCGGAACGGTGACGATGTAGACCTTGTGGCCGATGATGTCCTTGGCGTCCGCCGTCAGCTTGATGGTGCTGGCCCTAAGCGCCGGGGGATCGACTTCACCGGTACGGTCGTGGCCCTTGCGCAGTTCGGCGACCCGCTCGGTCGAGATGTCGAATCCGACGGTGGGGAAGTGGCGGGCCAGCGCGACCGCCAGCGGCAGGCCGACATAACCGAGGCCGATGACCACGATGGTGGTGTTATGGGGCATAGGGTGTCACCTAATTGGGAAGTCGGACCACGCGCGCCGCGAAGAATGCATCCATTCCGCCCCGCTCGGCAAGGTGGCAAGGCAGCGTCCGAAGGTCGCCGTCCGGGGTGATCAGTTCGGCCAGGCCGCCGATTTCATCGGCCCGGATCGGCGCGCGGGCCAAGGGAATGTCGGCGGCCAGCAGCGCCTCGATCTGGGCGATGCCCTCCTCGGGCTCGAGCGAGCAGACGCAATAGACCAGGGTGCCGCCCGGCCGCAACAACGCCGCGGCGGCACTCAGTAGCCGCCCTTGCAAAGCGGCCAGCTTGGTGACGTCGGCCGGGCTTTTCAGCCACAACCCGTCGGGATGGCGCCGGAGCGTGCCGGTGGCCGAGCAGGGGGCGTCGAGCAGCACGGCGTCGAAATCCTGCTCGGGGCGCCAGGTGGTGGCGTCGGCCTCGACGATCTCGGCGGAAAGCCCCAGCCGGGCGAGATTGGCCCCCAGCCGGCGCAGCCGCTTGCCCGAGCGGTCGAGCGCGGTCACCAGGGCCCCGGCGGCGGCCAATTGCAACGCCTTGCCGCCCGGCGCCGCGCACAAATCAACCACCCGGCGCCCAGCCACGGGGCCAAACAGATGGGCCGGCAGCGCCGCCGCCGCGTCTTGAATCCACCAGGCGCCCTCGGCGAAACCGGGCAAAGCGGTGATGTCGCCGGGCAATTGCCGGCGCAGCGAGCCGGTCGGCAACAATTCGGCTTCCAGCCGTTCGGCCCACAAGGCCGGATCGCCGGCGGTGGTGATGTCGGTGGGCGCTTCGCGCAGATGGGCGGTGGCGATCGCCCGCGCGGTTTCCTCGCCATAGGCGTGGAGCCACGACATCCACATCCAGTCGGGGGTATTGAGCCGGGCGGCGTCCTGGCCAGCGACCAAGTCGCGGCCCTCGCGGTCGAGCCGGCGCAGCACCGCGTTGACCAGCCCGGCATAGCCGCCCATCGGGCCGTGCTTGAGCAGTTCGACGCTGGTGGAAATGGCGGCATGGGGGGCTGTGTCGAGGAACAGCAGCTGGCACACCCCCAGCCGCAGCGCCTGCAACGCGCCCGCCGCCTTGACCGGCAGCTTCTTCTCGATGCACAGCGCGATCAGCGCGTCGATCTGGCCCAGCCGACGAAGCGTGGTCGCCGCCAGCAAGCGGGCGAAGGCGCGGTCGCGACCGGCCAGTGCCGCCACCTTCGGTTCGGCGTCCGAGGCATCGTCAAGCAGGCGACGGTGGTTGAGCACGTCGTCGAGCAAAGACGCGGCGACGGCGCGGGCGGCGGGGGGAATGTCCTTCATGGGGTTCCATTACCCCATTTCCCGCGGCGAGCCAATGAATTGGCCCAATGAACTTGCCCAATGAACTTGCTATGTCATTCCTCCGCCATCCGCCGCAACCGGCCAATCCGCTCCGGCGCGCTGGGATGGGTGGAGAACAGCCGGTCGTAGCGGCGGCCGGCCAAGGGATTGACGATGAACAGGTGGGCGGTGGCTGGGTGGGCCTCGACGTCGTAATTGGGGATGCAGGCAGCGGCATGGTCAAGGCGTTCCAGCGCCGAGGCCAGCCAGAGCGGATGGCCGCACAACTGCGCCGCCTCGTCGTCGGCGGTGAATTCCCGCGCCCGCGAAATGGTCAGCTGCACCAGCAGCGCGGCCAGCGGCGCCAGCAGCACCGCCAGTACCGCGCCGAGCCAACCGAGTGGGCCGCTCTGGCCGTCGCGGCGGACGCCGCCGAAGAACCAGCCGAAATTGGGCAGCATGCCGATCGCCCCGGCCAAGCTGGCGGTGACCGTCATCACCAGGCTGTCCTGGTGGCGGATATGGGCCAATTCGTGGGCCGCGACGGCCTCGACCTCGTCGGCCGACAAGTGGTCGAGCAGGCCGCTGGTGATGCAGATGACGGCATGGGCGGGGTCGCGGCCGGTGGCGAAGGCGTTGGGCTGGGCGCTTTCGCAGATATAAAGGCGGGGCGCTGGCATCTCCGCCTTGGCCGCCAGCCGTTCGGCCATGTCGTAGAAGGCGGGAACGGCGCGGCGGTCGAGCGCGACGGCGCCAACCATGCCCAGCACCATGCCGTCGGATTTCCAAATGGCGAAGGAATCGACCACCAAAGCCAGCGCCAGGGCGATGGCCGCCCCCTTGCCGCCCCCGGCCAGCCATCCGACGGCCAGAAGCAGCGCGGTCAGTCCGGCGAGAAGCAGCGCGGTGCGGACGATGTTCATGACCCAAACCCTATGGAGCGTTACCGGCGCCCTGATCCATTACGGACCGAATCGGGCGGCGGCAAGGCGACGGGGGGTCTAGTCTCGGCCATCTTTTGGTCTGGGCCATCCGGCCGCGCGGGCCGCGCGCGCTGCCGTTCCACCGCCGTCAGGGTCAGACTTGATCGGCGGGGCCACGTGGATGGCCGGATCAGGCGAACAGGTTATACCGCACGATGCAATACAGCGCGCGCACGCCGTCCCGCCAGCCGATCTTCTTGCCTTCGTCGTAGGTGCGGCCGGAATAGCTGATGCCGACTTCGTAGATGCGCGGGCGCGGGCGCAGCCGGGACACCTTGGCGGTGATCTCGGGCTCGAAGCCGAAGCGGTTCTCCTCGATCGCCACCTGCTTGATGATCTCGCGGCGGAAGGCCTTGTAGCAGGTCTCCATGTCGGTGAGGTTGAGGTCGGTGAACATGTTGGACGCCAGGGTCAGCACCCGGTTGCCGATCGAGTGCCAGAAATACAGCACCCGGCTTTCGTCGCCGCCCTTGAAGCGCGAACCGAACACCACGTCGGCGCGGCCGTCGAGGATCGGCTTCAATAGCTTGGGGTAATCCGACGGGCTGTATTCGAGGTCGGCGTCCTGAACCAGCACCACGTCGCCCGAGGACTTGGCGAAGCCGGTGCGGAGCGCCGCGCCCTTGCCCTGGTTGAGGGCATGGAAGTCGGCGACGATCTCGGGATGGGCGGCAGCCAGCGCCTTGATGACATCGACCGAACGGTCCTTGGAGCCGTCGTCGACGATGACAACCTCCAGCCCCAGGCCGCAGCGGTCGGCGGCCAGGACGCGGTCGACCAAGGCGGCCAGGGTGGCCTCCTCGTTGTAGCAGGGGATCACCACCGAAAGCGTCTCAATGGCCATGAACCAATTCCCAATCCAACTTCGCGCGGCGCGAGCGGGTTGCACCTTATCGACGCCGCCCCCGGCCAGCAAGTCTTTGATCGCCCTGGGCCGGGGTGCTATGGATGGCGGATGTCGCTCCGTCATCGCCTCGCCGCCCCCTGGCTCGCGCTTCACCGTCTGTTCGGCCCCTCTCCCGGCCCCCGCCTGCTGCTGCTGCACGAGGTCACCGCCGACGAGCTGCCGGCGCTGGAGCGCCTGGTCGGTTGGCTGGCCAAGGGCGACCGGCTGGGCAATCCGGCCGAGCTGGAGGCGGCGCTGTCCGGCGGCCCACAGCCGGCCGGGCCGCGCTGGGTGCTCAGCTTCGACGACGGCTTCGCCGGCAACATTGCCGCCGCCCAAATCATCGAGCGGGCCGGCGGTCGCGCCCTGTTCTTCATCTGTCCCGGCCTGGTCGGGCTGGCCGCCAAGCCCCAGGCCGAGGCCATCGCCGCCACCATCTTCGACGGCAGGAAGGGCGCCGGCGACCTGCGGCTGATGACCTGGGACGAGTTGGCGGCGCTCCAGGCCGCCGGCCACACCATCGCCAGCCACACCCTGCACCACCGCCGCCTGACCCGTCTGTCGGCGGCCGAAATCGAGGCCGAGGTGGCCGGCGCCGCCGCCCTGTTGGCCGACAAGCTGGGCGGCCGGCCGGACTGGTTCGCCTTTCCCTTTGGCGACATCGCCAGCATTTCGGCCGAGGCGCTGGCGATCATCGGCCGCCATCACCGCTATTGCCGCTCGGGCGTGCGCGGCGCGATCCGCCCCCTCCCCCATCGGCTGGCCATTCCGGCCGATCAGATCGACTTGGCGGCGCCCTGGGCCTATCAGCAATTGGTCGCCGAGGGCGGCCTCGACGCCCGCTATCGCGCCGCCCGGTCCCGGCTGGCAGCGATGGCGACCGCCGCCCCGCCAGGGAGCGCGTAATGTCCCTGTTCTGGTGGCTGTGGACGGTGGCGGTTCTGGCGCTCTACCTCAACGGCATCGGCGACATCCTGGCCACCCTGTTGCATCTTGTGCTGCGATGAGCGCCGTTGCCGCGATCGTCCTGGCCTTCGCCGCCTTGGGCGGCGGCGCGCACATGTTGCGCCGACTGAACCTGCTGGACGAGCTGGCGCCAGGGGAGGCCGTTACCTGGTCCTTCGCCCTGGGCTTCGGCCTGCTGGGGTGGTCCGCCTTTCTATTGCCTTTCGTCCAAGGCTTCAATCGGCCGGGATTTCTGATCCTCGCCCTGACCCTGGCGTCCGGCGTGATCCCGCTGGGACGGCGGATATCCGGGATCCGCTTTCGCCCCACCCGCGCCTGGATTGGTCTTGCGGCGGTTGCGCTGATCCCCACCCTCTCCGGCCTCGCCGTCGCGCTGGCGCCGATGGCCGACGCCGACACTCTGGCCTACCATTATCCGCTGGCGAAATGGGCGGTCGCCAGCGGCGCCCCGGTGTTCATTCCTCGCGCCGCCGACGGCGCCGTGCCGCAATTGGTGGAAATGACCTACGCGGCGGCGATGGCGCTGGGCGGCGGATACGCGGCCAATCTATGGGTCTGGGTCAGCACCGCCATGTTGGGAGCGCTGCTCTACACCTCGGCGCGACGATGGCTGGCGCCGACCCCCGCTTTGGCCACCGCGTTGCTGATCGTCACCCTGCCTGCCATGGTTTATGGCGGGGTTTCCGGACAAATCGAAGTCCGCATGACGCTTTTCTCCCTGGTCCTCGCCCTGGCCGTGGCCGACACGGTGCGAACCGGACGAATCGGCTTCGCCATCGTCGCCGGACTGGCCGCCGGCGTCGCGGCGGGGAGCAAATACACCGGGTTGCTGCTGGTGGCGTCCGCCGGCGTGACACTGATTCTGTTCGCGCCGCGACGGCCGAAACTGCTCCTGGCCTTCGCCCTCGCCGCCCTCGCGGCGGGGTGGCAATGGTATTGGTGGATGTGGCGCCACACCGGCGATCCGGTATTCCCCATGCTGTGGGGCCATGTCGCCTACCACGCGGGATTCCCGTGGAATGACGAACAGCAAGCCTACTTCAAGCAATTCTCGGTGTTGGAATGGTCGGGCGTTCCGCGATCACTGGCAAGCGTCGTGACCTATCCCTGGCGCGCGACCTTCAGCCCATTGCCGGGCTTCGACTCGGACCGAACGGGGTTCGGCCCGCTGGGATTTCTACTGGTGCCGTTCGCCCTTCTGGGTGTTTGGCGCCGCCGCCGCCGCCGCTTGCCGACCTCCGCCCTAACCATCCTGACCGTCATCGCCGTTCTCGAATATCTCGCTTGGATGGGCCTGGGACCGTCCTTGCGCGTGCGCCATCTGCTGCCGGAAGTCCCGCTCATCCTGTTGCCCCTGGCGGTGGCGGCCGTTCGCGGCTTGGAATGGCGCCCCGCCGCCGCCAGGCCGCTGGTGGCCGGGATCGGCGCCGTCCTGCTGCTTAATCTGGCCGCCGCCAGCGCTTTTTCCGCCAATGCAATCCGCTATCTGGCCTCGACGGAATCGCCCGAGGCCTTCCTTGACCGTAATTTGCCGGGCTTCGAGGTGGTCCCATGGACGAATGCCACCTTGGGGCCCGACGATCGTTTGCTACTGTTCAACCGGACGCTGGCCTATTACCTGGAGGTCCCCCAGTTCCTCGGCCACGAGATGTTTCAAGCGGAGGTGGAACTGCGCCCAGGATTGACCGACCCCGTCCGCCTTTGGGCACAAATGCGCCGGGCCGGCATCACCCACACCGTGCTGCAGGAGCCGCTGACAGGACGGTGGGCGCAATTGGCCGAGCAGGGGTGTCTGGTCCCGGTGGCCCGCTTCACGTCGCATATCTTGCAGTCGCGCTCTCTTCCGGCCCTGGGCGGCGGCCAGTATCACGAAACCGCCTTCGCGCTAAACCGGGGATGCGTGATTGCCGCCAGCGACCGGCCCTGACCTTGGAATCCGCCGGTCGTTGCTCATCGCCGCGCCGATGGGGCGGTCAAATGTCTTCGATTGCGTTGCGAGCCGTACTCCTTCAGGCTGGGTGCCCGCCCGCCAATAAGCCGACAGCGCAATGCGGCATTTTGTCGTTGGAACTGGTGCGGATCGGCCATCCAGATGGAAGACTTCGATTTAAGCTATGCGCGCAAATTCATCGAACCTCGACCTGATAAGAACCTGTGCGGTATCTTTTGTCGTCATCAGCCATTTGCCCATATTTAATACCTTTGGTGAAGCAATCTACCATACTCAGGCACTCGGCTTGCGGGGGGTCCTTATATTTTTTGTCCACACCTGTCTTGTGCTGATGCTTTCCCTTGAGCGACAGGAAGCCTTGGAGGGGCGATCGAATCTGGCCGCGATATTTTTTGTGCGTAGGGTTTTCCGGATTTATCCGCTCAGCATTGCCATCGTCCTGATCTTGGCGGTCTTCGACCAAGCAACGTCCAGCCAGACTTCGCTTAGGCCATTAGTGAGTAACATCTTCCTTATTCAGAACATAACTGGAGACCAATCGCAGCCACCCGCCCTTTGGAGTCTGCCGTTTGAAGTGCAGATGTATTTATTGCTTCCTGTATTGTATTTTGCGGCGAAGCGGGCGGACAGATCGGCGCCCATCATCATCGCGGCACTGTGGGCTGCTGCCGTAATTGGTGTGTTGTTGCTGTGGCGGTTTCATATAAACTACGATATTGTCAAATTCATTCCGTGCTTCATCCCAGGCGTCCTGGCATTCACCCTGTCCACGACGAAGGCGCGGCAATCGGCTGTGCTGCTGTTTGCGTACATCATGCTGCTGGCGATCCTTTTTCCGGTGGCTGTCGCGCTGGGGGAAAAAGAAAATTTGCTGGCATGGCCGATCTGCCTCGGCCTTGGCTTGATCATCCCAAGATGCAGAGATGTTGAAGTGAAATTTATGACCAACATCGGAAGGGTTGTTGCTAAATATTCATACGGCATTTACATCGTGCATGGTCCATGCATCGACTATGTGTTTAAGGTCGAGAACGGTCTTCCGCAGCCTATCCAGTGGATTTCGTTTTTTGCATTGACATCTATTCTCTCATATTTTGCATATCACGCGATTGAGAAGCCATGCATCGAGCTTGGGCGACGGGGGGCCCATCGCTGGCTGGCCCAGCGACAATTACGGGCAGCCTAGAGGCCGTTGAAAAGCCCGGTGGGTTGCGGCCGAGGGCATGGTGCCCAGGACGGACAAGCGATCCGGGAGATGGAGCGCCTGGAGTTCGACCTGCTGTCCCGGTTTTCCTGTTTCACCGATGGGGTGCAGTCCGCCCGATCCCGCCGGCATCTTGGCGCCTGTCGTTGTTCCCGGCCAGCAATCCCCCGGCCAAGGCAGCGGTGAGCCACAGGCTGGCCACCCACCAGGCCTGCCAAGCGCCATAACTGACGGTGGCGACCACGACGGCGGCGACGATGGCGGTCATCGCCCCCGCCCGGCGCGCGCCACGGCGCATGCCGGCGCCCGCCACCACCAGCGCCGCCAGCAAGGCGGCGACCAAGACCGCGCCGACGGCGCCCAATTCCAGCCAGACTTGCAGGGCGAAATCGTGAGGGTGCAGCGGAATCCGCTGCTCGTCGACCAGCCTTGGTGGCAGCGAAGCACCGGGCCGCTCCCACACCGGCTCGGTGTCGCCGCCGCCCGGCACGATCCGCGAGGCGTCCAGCCCCCAGCCCAACAGCGGCCGTTCCATCGCCTTGGTGGCGGCGAAATGCCAGATCATGGTGCGATGCAGGGTCGAGTTGGGGATCGCCGGAAAGCGGGTGGTGATGCCTAGACTCGGCGGCATATCCACCGCCGCCGGCGCCGCCATCACCAGCCCGACCGCCACCAGCCCGACCACGGCCGGCGCAAGGCGCGGCAGCACCAGAGTGGCCAGCCCGGCGCCGAAGCCCAGCCCCATCGCCAGCGCGGCGGCGCCGCCCGACGAGGCGCGGGCCAGAATGGCGATCAGCACGACGACCGCCAGCGACCGCAACCACCAGCCCCGGTCGCAGCCCGCCCATGCCACCACGCCGCCCCACAGCACCAACACCGAAACCCCCGCCTTGAAGTGCTGGAACGGCTGGACGAGGGCGCGAGACGCCTCGCTGATACCGTGGACCACTGCCATCAAATGGCTGCCGGTGGCGATATCGACCAACGCCACGGCGCAAGCCACGCCCAGGCCGACCATCGCGGCACCAAGCAAACGCACCGGCGCCACCGCCTGGACCGCGCGCACCGCCAGGGCACCGCCGACGACCAGGCCGAGCAGTTGGGCCGCGCGCGGCAACGGCAGGCTGGCGTCGAACGCCCAGAGCACGCTGGCCGCTCCCCAACACAGGGCCGCCACCAGGACGGCAACCACCGTCCGTGGCAGGGGCGACGCGACCTCGCGGCAGCGAACCATCTCCCACAATCCCAGCAGGGCGATGGCCATGATCGGTGGCACCACGGCGCGGTTGAGATAGAGCGCCACCAGCGGAACGATGCCGACCAACACCGGCAGCAACCGATTGGTGAGTGTCGATCCGGTCTGGCGGGGGCTCTCGGTCATGGCAACAATCCGATCTTTTCGGTCTGGCTCCGGGACGGTCAGTCCTCTATAGCCTCCGGCCTAGTTAACCGCTACAAGCTTTGTGCAATGCTCCACACCCTGGCCAGAAAAGCCCGTCTGCTTGCCGCCGACCCGGTGCTCCGGAGCTGGCTGCGGCGACGCGCCTTGAGGTTAACCCCGGCCGCGCCGGCGTTCACCCCCCATCACCCGCCCTATCTCGGTCCGGATTGGCGTGGTTTGTCCCCAGAAACGCCGGCGGCGGTGTTCGCCCCGCTGCCCGAAGGGCCGCCCAGCGGCGACCTGGTCCTGGCCCTGGCCGGGGAAACCTTGACCCTGCGGCCGGGCGACGAGGATTCCCTGTTCGTCCGCGACTTCGCCGACATCGAAACGATGCTGTCGCTGCACCGCTTCGCCTGGGTGCCGCTGTTGGAGAGCGCCGCCGATCCGCGCTGGGTCGCCGCCTTGTGGCGGGCCTGGCGCCATCGCTTCGCCAAGCCCGACCACGGCTGGGCCTGGCACCCCTACACCGCCGCCGAGCGGGCGATCAACCTCTTGACCTATTTCCGCCGCCGCGGCGTGCCGGCCCCGGCCGCCGAGACGTTGGCGCTGCTGGCCGCCCACGCCCCGGTCATCGCCCACGGACTGGAATGGTTCGGCGACCATCACACCTCGAACCATTGCGCCAATAACGGCCGCGGCTTGGCCCTGCTCGGGCTGGGGCTGGGATTGCCCCAGGCCGCCGATGCCGGCTTGAAGATCATGGTAGCCGAGGGCAACCGCCTGTTCCGCCCCTCCGGAGTGCTGCGCGAGGGCTCCAGCCATTACCATCTGCTGCTGACCCGGCAATGGGCCAGCGTCTGGCTGGCCGCCCGTGCCGCCGGCCGCCCCGAGACCGCCGCGCTGGAAGGCGTGCTGGTGGCGGCGCTGGCCGTGCTGCCGCATCTGCTGCTGGACAGCGCCCTGCCGCTGGTCGGCGACATTTCGCCCGATTGCCCGCCCGGTCATCTCGCCGGCTTGCTGCCGGGTGGCGATGCCATGACCGGCTGGACCGGCCTGCTGCCACCCGACGACCGCGCTGCCTTGGTGGCGCTCAGGGACAAAGTGACACCGGTGGCGGCGGATGCCTTGGCCGCCGATGGCTGGCTGGGCGGCCGCTTCGGCCCCTGGGCCGGGCTGTGGCACGCCGAACCCGAGGGCTGGTCGCCGATGCCCGGCCACGGCCATCAGGATTGCGGCGCCGCCGAGCTTCATTTCGAAGGCGTCCCGATCTTCGTCGACCCCGGCCGCGGCTCCTATGCCGAGCCCGGCGAGGCCGATGCCATGGTTCGGGGCGAAAGCCATGGCGGGCTGATGATCGACGGCCTCGACCCCTATCCGCCCAATCGTCCCTATTACGCCCCCGACTTCCGCGCCGCCACCGCCGGTCCGGCGCAATTGGTGCAGACTCCCGACGGGGTGACGCTGACCCATCACGGCTTCCTGCGCCGCATGGGCGTGGCGGTGGAACGCAATTGGATCTTCGCGCCGCGCCGGCTCGACATCGTCGACCGCTTCACCCGCCAACCGGGCGGCCACATCGTCACCCGCCGCTTCGTCACCCCGTTGGCGGTGGTCGAGGTCGAGCGCGCCGCGCTGGTGCTGCAGGCCCCGTCCGGCCGCCGCTTCCGCATCAGCGCCGAGGGCGCGCCACCGGTGGTGATGCCGATCCCGCTGTGGCACGCCTACGGCCAATCGCGTCCGGGAACCGTGGTGGCCTTCAACATTCCCTTGATCATGCCGACCGAGTGCCGGCTGATCGTCCAGGTGGTCTAGGCATGTGCGGACTGGCCGGACTGTTCCAGCCGCGGCGCGGCCCGGGGGTCGAGGCCGACATCGAATCCATGCTGGCGGTGATCCGCCATCGCGGTCCCGACGGCACCGGCCGCCACACCTCGGACGACCGCCGCTTCCAAGCCGGCTTCGCCCGCCTGGCGATCATCGACCTGGCCACCGGCGACCAGCCGCTGGTCGAAGCCGGCGGCGCCCGTGTCCTGCTTGGCAACGGCGAAATTTATAATTATCGCGAATTGCGCGCCGAGTTGGCTGAACGCGGCCATCGTTTCGCCACCAGCGGCGACATGGAGCCGGCGCTGAAGCTGTACGGCGAGAGGGGCCTGGATTTCGTCGATGCCCTCAACGGCATGTACGGGCTGGTGATCTACGACAGGAATCCCCACCGTCTGGTGCTGGTGCGCGACCGCCTCGGCATCAAGCCGCTGTACTGGGCCCGCCTGGCCGGCGGCGGCATCCTGTTCGCATCCGAAATAAAGGCGCTGTTCGCGTCCGGTCTGCTGGATCCGGTGGTCGACGAGACCGCTGTCACCAGCTTCCTCGCCCATGGCTACGTGCCGGCGCCGGCCACCCTGTGGCGCGGCGTCAACAAGCTGGCGCCCGGCCATCTGCTGGTCGCCGAGGGCGATGCCGAGCCGCGCATCCGGCGCTATTGGCGGGCGAGCCCGGCCAAGCACGGACCCACCGATGCCGCCGGTCTGACCGCGCTGTTGGAAGACGCGGTGCGGCTGCAATTGCGCTCGGACGTGCCGGTCAGCGCCATGCTGTCGGGCGGCCTCGATTCCGGGCTGATCGTCGCCCTGGCGGCCCGCCATTTGGAGCGGCCGCTATCGACCTACACCGTGCGCTTCCTGGGGGCGGCGGTGGACGAAAGCCCGCTGGCGGCCGAGGTGGTGGCGCGCTACGGCACCAATCACACCACCCTCGACCTCGACTCCGACCAGGCAGCGGCGCTGCTGCCCCGGCTGGCCTGGTACGCCGACGAGCCGCTGGCCGACGCCACCCTGCTGCCCAGCCACCTGGTCAACGCCATGCTGGCCAAGGAAACCCGGGTGGTGCTGAACGGCACCGGCGGCGACGAGTTGTTCGCCGGCTATGGCCGCTATTTCCAGCTGCCGGTCGAGGCCCGCTATCTCCGCCTGCCCGGCTGGGCCCGCGCCGCCGCCGAGAAGGCAATTGCCGCCTTCGATCCCTTCCTGGCCTGGCAGCTGGCCCGCTCGGCCAAGTTCGACGGCAATCGCGGCGCCTATCTGCACGATCATTGCACCCAGTTCCCGCCGCCGCTGCTGAAATTGATCGGCAATCGCGGCGGCCCGGTGACCCCGGCCCAGGCGGCGTTCTTCGCCGATTTCGCCGGCCCGGCCCAAACTGCCGGGCTCTACGCCGAGATGTGCACCTATCTGCCCGAGGATCTGCTCACCCTGCTCGACCGCACCACCATGGCCAGCAGTGTCGAAGGCCGGGTGCCGTTCCTCGACCACCGCCTGGTCGAGGCGGCGCTGGCGGTGCCACCCGAGCGGCGCACTCCCCACGGGCGGCAAAAGGCGCTGGAGCGGCAGATGGCGACGGGCTTGCTGCCCGATTCGGTTCTCAACGCGGCCAAGCAAGGTTTCGCCTCGCCGGTGCCGGCCTGGTTCCGCGGCGGCCTCGGCGACTTGTCGCGGCGGCTGCTGACCCGGCGGGCGACGCTGGAGCGCGGCTGGTGGACCAAGGCGGGCATCGGCCGCCTGCTCGCTGATCCCGCCCGCCACGCTTTTCGGCTGTACACCCTGACCATGCTGGAACTGACGATCCGCATCCATGCCGAGCGGAGGGACAAAACGCCGACCACCGCCACCCTGGCCGAGCTGGCGGACCAGCCATGACCTTCCTTGATGTTTCCGTCGTCACCCCGGCCTTCAACAACGCCGCCACCATCGGCCGGGCGCTGGCCAGCATCGCCGCCCAGGACGCCAAGCCGGTCGAGGCGATCGTCGTCGATGACGGCTCGACCGATGCCACCATCGACGCGGTGCGCGCCATGGTGCCGGCCATGAACGGGGTGCGGCTGCGATTGTTCCGCCAGCGCAACAGCGGCGCCGGGGCGGCGCGCAACCGCGCCATCGCCACCGCCTCGGCCAAATGGCTGGCCTTCCTCGACGCCGACGATGCCTGGCTGCCGGCCAAATTGGCGCGGAGCGTCGCGGTCAGCGAGGCCGACGACCTGGTGATGAGCTCGCACAATCTGTGGGGAATCGATGCCGCTGGCGAGCATCTGATCGACAGCCGTGCCCGCTGGCTGACCAATCCGGCCGATCCCTACCGCACCCTGTTCCTGCGCGGCTTCATTTCCAGCTCCACCGTGCTGGTGCGCCGCGACGCCGTGCTGGCGGTGGGCGGCTTCGACGACAGCTTGCGCTCTGCCCAGGATTACGAGCTGTGGCTGGCGGTGCTGGCCAAAGCCAAGGGCCGCTTCGCCACCTTCGCCGATCCGCTGCTGCGCTACACCCTGGCCGAAGACGGCATCACCAGCCGGCTGGAACGCAAGGTGGCGTGCAGCTTGGCCATCCTCCACCGCCACATGGGGGTGATCAAGCGGCTGCCCGGCCCGGTGCTGGCTCCGGTGATGCAGCGGACCCTGATCATCCATGTCGAAGCCATCCGCGCCTTCCGCGCCCGGGGCGAGCGCTGGGCCGCCGCTCGCCAGGCGGCGCTGTTCCCGGCCCGGCTGGCGGCGGTGCTGGCCCGGCTGCCCTTCGCCACCGGCGATCGCCCCGATTATCTCAGCCGCCTGGTGCCGGCCGAAGAGGTGCCGCTGTGATCCACACCACCGCCCCGCTGCCCGATTGGGCGGCGCTGAAGACGGCACTGGCGCCCACCCGGCCCGACCCGGCTGGTCTGGCCGGACCGTGGGCCCGGGGCGGCGATCAAGTCCTGTGGCTGTCGCGGAGCGCCTGGTCACTGGCCGTGCTGGCCGAGACTTTCGCCGAAATGCTCGGCGAACAGGCGGTCGTTGCGGTCCCGGAGTACATTTGCTACGCCGCCCTGTTGCCGCTGGCCCAACGGGCGCGGCTGGTATTCTATCCGGTCTCGGCCGAGACGCTGGCGCCCGACTGGGAGGCTTGCGCCAATCTGGTCCGCTTCGACCTGTTCCTGCTGGTCCACACCTTCGGCTTCCCCACCGACGCCGCCACCGCCGCCGAATTCTGCGCCGACCGCCATGCCGTGCTGATCGAGGATGCCGCCCACGTGCTGCGGCCGCTGCCGGGAGTGGGCGAATGCGGCGCGGTCACGCTCTATTCGCCGCACAAGCTGCTGGCGGTGCCCGACGGCGCCGCCCTGGTGGTGGCCGAAGGCGGCGAGGAGCTGCTGCCGGCCCTGGCCGCCCGCATCGGCGCCGCCGCCCCGCCGGTCAAGGCCTGGGCGTTGCGCCGCGCCGTGCAGCGGACGTCGCTGGGGCGACTGCTGATGCGGCTGCGGCCCGGCGGCCAGCCCGATTTCGCCTCGGACCCGATGGCGGCGGCGCCCCCCGCGACGCCGGCCCTGTCCGCCACCGGCGCCGCCCTGATCGCCGCCAGCGACCTTGACGCCATCGCCGCCCGCCGCGCCGCCAATGCCCGTATCCTGGCCGAGGCGCTGACCCCGCTGGCCGCCTGGATACCGTTGTTTTCAGAGCGCAACGATGTCGCGCCCTATCGCCTGGTGATGCGCTGCCGCGACGGCGAGGTCGCCACCGACCTTTACGCCCGCCTGCGCCGGGCCGGAATCCCGGTGGAAAGCTGGCCCGACCTGCCCCCCGGCCTGGCGCCCGATTCGGCGGCGCGGCTATTGCGCGGCACCCTGCTGCTGCTGGCCTGCCACCAGGGCGTCGCCGCCGAGGCGATGGCCGCCGAGGCCGCCCGCGCCATTGAGGCCCGATGATGCAAATCGGCATCGAGTGGATTTCCGACCGCAACGCCTGGGAGGCGCTAATCAGCGGCGCCGGCCGCTCCAACCTGTTGCAAGGCTGGGCCTGGGGCGAGGCCAAGGCCGAAATCGAGGGCTGGCGCCCGCGCCGCGCCGTGCTGGCCGCCGGCACGCTGGCGATAGCGGCCGTCCAGGTATTGGAAAAGCGGCTGGGGCCGGCCCGCCTGGCCCGGATCAACCGCGGCCCGCTGTGGCTGGCCGAGGACCTGACCGCCGAGGCCAAATCGGCCTGCCTGGCCGCGCTCCGCCGCCGCTGGCGCTGGTTTCGTGGCGGCGCCCTGCTGATCGCCCCCGAACTGGCCGACGCCGAGCGCGGCGTGGCCCTGGCCCAGGGCTGGCGCCCGCGCGCCGCCCCGGTCTGGGGCTCGGCCTGGATCGATCTGGCCGTCGACGAGGCCACCTTGCGCAAGCGCCTCAACGGCAAATGGCGCAACATGCTGGTCAACGCCGAAAAGGCCGGCCTTAAGGTTAGCGTTCAGCACGGCGCCCCCGGCCTCGACTGGCTGCTGCCGCGCTACCGGGCGATGATGGCGGACAAAGGCTTTTCCGGCATTACGCCCTCGCTGCTGACGGCGCTGGCCGGCCATTGCGACGCCACCGACCTGCCGCTGCTGACGGCCCGGGCCGGCGAGGACGATGCCTCGGCCGTGCTGGTCTGCCGCCACGGCGCCGCCGCCACCTATCTGATCGGCTGGAACAGCGATGCCGGCCGCCGCACCCGCGCTAATTACTTGCTGCTGTGGCGGGCGATGCTGGAGCTGAAGGAGCGCGGCTGCCGCTGGTTCGACCTCGGCGGCATCGACGAAACCCTGACTCCGGGCGTCGCCACCTTCAAGCGCGGCCTCGGCGGCGAGGAATACCGGCTGGCCGGGGAGTTTCTGTCGCTGTAGCGGGAGTCTAGCCTCCGGCCGCCTTCCGGTGTATGTGCTAGGACCATGAAACAAGTCATTCAAAGCGCCCGTAGCGGCAAGCTGCGCCTCAAGGACGTCCCCGAGCCGCGGGTTCGCGCCGGCTCCGTCCTGGTCCGCACCCGCGCCTCGCTGATCAGCGCCGGCACCGAGCGCATGGTGATCGACTTCGCCAAGAAAAGCCTGGCCGGCAAGGCCAAGGAGCGCCCCGATCTGGTGCGCAAGGTGCTGGACAAGGCGCGGCGCGACGGCCTCGCCGCCACCCTGAAGACGGTGATGGCGCGGCTCGACGAGCCGCTGCCCTTGGGCTATTCCGCCGCCGGCGAGGTGATGGCGGTGGGCGCCGGGCTGGAGGGCGTGTTCACGGTCGGCCAGCGGGTGGCGCTGGCGGGGGCGGGCCTGGCCAACCACGCCGAACTCAACGTCGTGCCGCGCAGCCTGGTGGCGCCGATTCCCGACGACGTCGCCGACGACGAGGCCTGCTTCGGCACCCTGTCGGCGATCGCTTTGGCCGGAGTGCGCAGCCTGTCTGCCCAATTGGGCGACGTGGTGGCGGTCATCGGCGTCGGCCTGGTCGGCCAGTTGGCGGCGCAATTGCTGGCGCTGCAGGGCGCCCGCGTCGTCGCCATCGACACCAATCCCGCCCGCCTCGCCTTGGCCGGCCGCACCGGCGCCGAACTGACCTGGATCCTGGGCGAGGCCGGCTTGGCCGAGGCGGTGCAGGCGCTGTCGGGCGGATTGGGCTGCGACGGCATCCTGATCGCCGCCGCCACCGACTCGAGCGAACCGCTGGTCCTGGCCGCAGACCTGGCCCGCGACCGCGCCAAAGTGGTGATGGTGGGCAAAACCGGCACCGAATTCCCCTATGCCGCCTTCATGAAGAAGGAATTGGCGCTGACGGTGTCGCGCTCCTACGGTCCCGGCCGCTACGACGAGGATTTCGAGGGCCGGGGCATCAAGTACCCGGCCGGCTGGGTGCGCTGGACCGAAACCGAGAATCTGCGCGAATCGGTGCGGCTGATGTCGCCATCGCTGGCGCGGCGCCTGGATGTCGGCGCCCTGATCAGCCACCGCTTCGCCTTCGAACGGGCCGAGGACGCCTACGCCCTGGTCACCGCCAACACCGAGCCGCATCTCGGCGTGGTGCTCCGCTACGAAGGCGAAACGAAACCGCAAGCGGCGACGATCTTCGCCCAGCCCAAGGCGGCGGCGAGTTGCGTGCTGGGCGTCATCGGCGCCGGCAGCTTCGCCCGCACCGTGCTGCTGCCCGAGCTGAAGCGGCTGCCCCAAGTCGAGCTGCGAACGCTATGCACCACCCGGGGCCAAACCGCCGAGCACGGCCAGGCCACCTTCGGCTTCGCCCGCGGCACCACCGACATCGCCGAAGTGCTGGGCGACCCGGCCATCAACGCGGTGCTGATCGCCACCCGCCACGCCGATCACGCGGCGCTGACCGTCCGTGCCCTGGCGGCCGGCAAGTCGGTATTGGTGGAGAAGCCGCTGGCCCTCGACCGTGAGCAATTGGCCCAGGTGGCGGCGGCGCGCAACACTTCGACCGGCTTCTTCTGCGTCGGCTTCAACCGCCGCTTCGCGCCGATGGCGGTGACCGCCCGCGCCCATCTTGCCCGCCATGCCGGGCCGAAAATGCTGGTGCTGCGGGTCAATGCCGGATCGCTGCCGGCGGAAAGCTGGGTCAACGCCGCCGACGAGGGCGGCGGCCGCGTGCTTGGCGAGCTGTGCCATTTCGTCGACCTTGCCCGCATGCTGGCCGCCAGTCCGATCGTCTCGGTCCAGGCCGACGCGGCCCGGGTCGCCGCCGGCGCCTGCGACGACCTGACCGTCACCCTGTGCTTCGCCGACGGCTCGCTCGCCACCATCGTCTACACCGCGCTCGGCGATTCCTCCCACGCCAAGGAACGCTTCGAGTGTTTCGCGGGCGGAACGGTGGTCACGATCGACAATTTCCTGCAATTGACCATCACCGAGGGTGGCCGCAGCCGGACCACCAAGGGCGGCTTTGGCCAGGACAAGGGTCACCGCGCCGAATTGGCCGCCTTCGCCGCCGGCATTGCCAGCGGCCAGGCCCCGGTCGACGAGGCGGAATTGCTGGAATCCAGCCTGGCCACCATCGCCGTGCTGGAATCCTTGAGGAACGGCGGCAAGGTGGCGTTGTGATTTCGGCGCTGTGGCTCCAGGCCGCTTGCGCCGCCATCGCCGCCGCCGGGCTGTCGGTGCTGGCCACCGGCGAGGTGCTCGGCTACCTGCGCCGCCGCCAGATTCTCGACCGCCCCAACGAACGCTCCAGCCACAAGCATCCCACCCCGCGCGGCGGCGGCCTGGGGGTGGTGCCGGCGGTGCTGGTGACTTGGGCCGTCCTTGCCCTGGTTCCCCTACCTCTCGGTCCGGGCCAATTTAGCCGCTGGGCCTGGGTATCGATCGCCGGAGCGATGCTGCTGATGATCGCCTCGTGGATCGACGACCGCCACACCTTGCCCTCGGCGCCACGCTTCCTAGGCCAGTTCGTGGTGGTGGGCGGCGCCCTGGCGCTGCTGCCGGCGGGAGCGCTGGTGTTCCAAGGCTGGCTGCCCCCCTTGGCCGACCGCGCCGTCGCCGCCATTGCCTGGGTGTGGTTCGTCAACGTGTTCAATTTCATGGACGGCATCGACGGCATTACCGGCATCGAGGCCGGCAGCCTCGGGGGTGGTGTCGCCCTGGTGGTCGCCGCCACCGGCACCGCCACCGGCCTTGCCCCCTTCGCCTTGGCCTTGGGGGCGGCGGCGGTTGGTTTCCTGGTGTGGAACTGGCATCCGGCCAAGCTGTTCCTCGGCGATGTCGGCAGCGTCCCGCTCGGCTTCCTGCTCGGCGGCCTGCTGCTGCAGCTGGCGCTGGCCGGCCAGCTGGCGGCAGCGCTGATCCTGCCGGCCTACTACGTCGCCGACGCCACCTTGACCATCGGGCTGCGCATCGTTCGCGGCGAGCCGTTCCTGCGCCCCCATCGCCAGCATTTCTACCAGCGCGCCGTCCAGGCCGGCAAACGCCACGACCAAGTGGCGCTGGTGGTGCTGGCCGGCAATTTGCTGCTGATCGCCTGCGCCCTGCTGGCCGGCAGCGGCCGGGTCGCCGCGGGCGCCGGCGGCGCCTTGGCGGTGGTGGCGGCGATGCTCGCCCTGCTGCAACGCTGGTCGCGCCCGTGAGAATCCTGGTCACCGGCGCCAACGGCTTCGTCGGCGGCCCGGTCTGCCGCACGTTGCGCGATGCCGGCCATCAGGTGATCGGCATCGTCCGCCGCGAGTTGGCGCCGCCGCCCGGCATCGAGTTCCGCCGCATCGGCGAGCTTGGTCCCGATACCGATTGGGGCGCCGCCCTCGACGGCATCGAGGCGATCGTTCACCTCGCCGCCCGCACCCATGTCATGACCGAGACCGAGACCGAGGCCGACCCGCTGGCGGCGTTCCGCCGCGTCACCCGCGACGGCGCCGTTTCGCTGGCATCAAAGGCCGCCGCCGCCGGGATCCGGCGGCTGATCTTCCTCAGCTCGATCAAGGTCAACGGCGAGGCGACCGCGCCCGACTGCCCCTTCCGCGCCGACGACGCCCCGGCGCCCCAGGACGGCTATGGCATCGCCAAGGCCGAGGCCGAGGCGGGATTGCGGCGGCAGGCCGGCCTCGACCTGACCATCCTGCGGCCGCCGCTGGTGCACGGGCCGGGGGTCAAGGGCAATTTGTTGACCCTGATCGGCGCGCTCCGCCGCCATTTGCCGCTGCCGCTAGGCGCCGTGCGCAATCGCCGCAGCCTGGTCGGTGTCGCCAACCTGGCCGATGCCATCCGCTTCTGCCTGGACACCCCCGCTTCCATCGGCGGCACCTTCCTGGTCCGCGACGGCGAGGACGTTTCGACTCCGGATCTGATTCGTCGGCTGGCCGCCGCCCTCGACGTCAGCCCCCTGTTGCCGCCGCTGCCGCCCGGGCTGCTGCGCCTGGCCGGATCCTTGACCGGCCGGCGAGCGGCGATCGACCGGCTGACCGGTTCACTGGTGGTCGACGATTCCCCGCTGCGTCGGCTCGGCTGGCGGCCGCCGCTCGGCCTGGATGACGGCCTCAGGGCGATGGCCGGGTCATTTTCGTGACTTCTCGACTGGACAGCCGCTATTGTTGTGGCCACCATGATGCGGCCGCAATCGAGGAACGTGTTGATGAAGGCGATTTTGCTGTCGGTGGCGCTGCTCGCCCTGGCATCGACCCAGGTGATGGCCAAGGAGGTCCCGTGCCGGGGAGCCAATTTCGCCGGCGCCAAGGTCGACGAGGTGATCATCGACTTCTTCAACGAGGTCGCCGACGCAGCGGTGGTCGACAAGGCGGTGCCGCTGAAGACAGCCTGGCATAGCGTTTCCAACAGCTGCAAGGTGTTCCGCGCCCTGGACGACACCGGCACCGAGGTCGAATACGTCACCTTCGGGGTCAAGGACTGCCCGTCCTGCCGGGTCGAGGTGATGCCGCTCTCGGCCGACCGCATCTTCATCCTGTTCCGCAGCCCGGTGGCCGAAGCCGCCTACCACAAGCCCGACGGCCTCGGCTATTGCTACGACGTCAATTCCGCCAACGTCGCGGTCGGCGAATGCCGGTGATGACGATCGCGGCAGGAGCGTTAGGGGGACGCAATACTTAATTCATCTTCGAATTAAGTATTGCGTCCCCCTAACATCCCCGAACACCACTTAACGCGCCCCGAAGATCGCCGAGCCGACCCGGACATGGGTGGCGCCGGCCTTGATCGCCGCCGGATAGTCGCCGCTCATTCCCATGCTGACGATTTCCAAGCCGTTGCGGGCGGCGATGGCGGCCAGCATGTCGAAATGCGGCGCCGGATCGCCCTCGAGCGGGGGGATGCCCATCACGCCAACCACCGGCAGGCGGTATTCGTCGCGGCAAACGGCGATCAGGCGGTCGGCCTGATCGGGATCGATGCCGGCCTTCTGCGCCTCGCGGCCGACGTTGACCTGGACCAGGCAGCGCGGCCAGCGCTCGGCGCGGCGCATTTCGTCGGCCAGGATTCGGGCCAGCTTGGGGCGGTCGAGGGTTTCGATGACGTCGAACAGGGCGATGGCGTCGCGCACCTTGTTGGTCTGCAACGGCCCGATCAGGTGCAGTTCCAGCCCAGGCGTCGCCGCTTTCAGCGCCTGCCACTTGTCGCGCGCCTCGAACACCCGGCTTTCGCCGAACACCAATTGGCCGGCTTCGACCGCCGCCCGCACCGCCTCCTGCGGCTGGGTCTTGCTCACCGCCACCAGGGCGATTGCGGCGGGGTCGCGTCCGGCGGCGGTGGCGGCGGCGGCGATATTCATGCGGATTGCGGCGAGATTGGCGGCGACGTCTGACACCGTGCGGCAACTCCGTTATGATCGGGGGCATGACCCTAGCAGACACCGCCCGCCAACTCAATTCGGGCCACCCGACCCTGCCGCCGCTGCTGTTGGTCACCGATCAGCGCCGGCTGCCCAACCCGCTGGCGGCGGCCGCCCGCTTGCCGGCCGGCAGCGGCATTCTGCTGCGCCACTACCAGGCGCCGGACCGGGCGGACTTGGCCGGGACCTTGGCGGCGCTGGCGCGGATGCGGCGGCTCAAGTTGCTGGTGGCGGCCGATTGGCGGCTGGCGGCGGCGGTGGGCGCCGCTGGCATCCACCTGCCCGAGGGATTGCTGCGCTCGGGCCTGCTGGCGCCGCTATTGGGCTGGGCGCGGCGGCGGCGACGGCTGGTGACGGCTGCCTGCCACGACCGCGCCGCCCTGGCGCTGGCGCGGCGGCTGGGCCTCAGCGCCGCCCTGCTGTCGCCGGTGTTCGCCACCGCCAGCCATCCTGGCGCCCCGGCGCTGGGGGCGCTGCGCTTCACCGCCTGGTGCCGGCGGGCCGGGGTACCGGTGCTGGCCCTGGGCGGTATCACCGCCACCACCGCCCGCCGACTGGCCGCCAGCGGCGCCGCCGGACTGGCGGCGGTGGGAGCGCTAGGCTACCATGCCGCCAATTCGGATGAGGGAGATCCCCGATGATGGCCGTGGCTGGCCTGCTGTTCGGCGCCTTGGCCGCCCTGTCCTGCTTCGGCTGGGGCCGGGCGGTGTGTCGCTTCCCTTTGGCCTGGCCGGTGGCGACGGTGGTCGGTCTGGCGGTGGTGGTGGCGCTCGGCGGCCTGCTCAACCTGG